>Ga0073928_10002424_pt1 | contig 32033 bp, 27 predicted proteins | sample PaiPotPPA55metaG_FD_76969 | JGI IMG/M metagenome (GOLD analysis project Ga0073928, IMG submission 76969) | Iron sulfur acid spring bacterial and archeal communities from Banff, Canada, to study Microbial Dark Matter (Phase II) - Paint Pots PPA... ...
AAGTGACACCAAAAGTGCCACCATGACAAATCCTCGCTGTCGCTGAAGTGTTAGGATGCTATCTAACTCTTTTCGATGTACGATGTTATGAGCAAGCAGGGGCGTAGCTCAGTGGTAGAGCAGGGGCCTTTCAAGCCATTTTCGCAATTACGCCGGCAACTGCCTGAAACTGTCAAGACTCGCCGTTTCAATGAGATGTGTGAATCCCGTTAGGTCTTACAACGCCTTCTTCCGCCAGAATTTGACAATCCAAGTGCCACCAGAAGTGCCACCCGAAAATCAGCTTGTGAGAATATCTTCGTATCACGGCAGTTACACTCTGGTTTTTGGCCGACACGGGCTCGGATAGGGGGGATTACATTGAGCGCGACCACACCTGACCTCACCTACTTACGCCAGTTGTTGGGAGATGCCTGGGTGGAGGTCGAGGTACTCGGCCAGAATCCTTCGCATTGGCTTGGTTTGTGGCAGAAAAAGAATTCAAATAACATATGGGTGAAATATACCGAGGGACTGACGCGGGCCATCCTGACAAACAAAAACATCAGCCTCGATTCCGAGGGCTTGGCGAAAAAACTGAGATCGCCAACCGATTGCGTCTCGACTCTCGCCGAAATGGAGTCAGCAATCTTTTTGGCCGACAAAGGCTTTACAGTCACCCTTGAACCCACGGCGCCTCTGGAGGGGCCAGACCTCCGTGCGGACTGGGACGGTGTTCCGTACTTTGTTGAGGTTAGGACAGTAGGCTTCTCGGAAGATGAGGATCGGGGGGATTCCGTCACGAATGAGATATTTGCGACTTTGAATACGACCCCGTCCCGCTATCGGGTAACGCTCACCGTTGGCGTCGACTACGAGCCCCGGTTCAGACAAGCTGAGACACGCAATCGCGGCGGTCCTCACTTCGCTCAATGCTCTGAGAGATTGCGGTGAACGTGAGGCGACCCTCCACTGCGCGGGTAAGGGTGATGCGGTGCTATTATTTCCCGCAACGAACTCCTCTGGGAAATATAGCGGTATTTTGCTGAGAGCAGATTTCGTTGCTCGATTTGAGCAACTCGATACAGAACAGCCAGGAACACCAGTGTCATTTTTTGAGCAAGTCAAACATCAAGTGCAGGTGAAGTACCGTTTAAAGTTGCTGCTAGATTTCTTGCGCGGGCTAACGTGCCTAAATCTCGCGCCGAACAGTTCCTGAGTGAGAGCGAACAGCTGAAGCTTTAGTTGGTTTCTCGGCGGCGTCATCCAATTTGATAGCCAAGAACGATGCAATCAGATCGTTGAATCGCAAATTAGCCTCGATACACCTATAAGCTCGGTGTGGCTGTAATCCTTAGCTTCTTCATACGATTTCTTCTGTAGCTTCAAATCAATCTGGAGCACGTAGCCCAACTTCAGACCTTGCTCAGCGACTTTCTCAGACAACCAGTCAGAATCTGCCTCCGCAACGTTCCCGTGGCGGGGGTACATAACTCGAGACTCCCGTTCGAGCGCGCCGTTTCGCCAATCATAGAATCTGGCTAATTCCCTATCTCTTGAAACATAACTCCATGTTGAGTCGCTTATCACCACATTGCTTCCGGGCAGTCTGAAGAAAGGAGAAAGGCTAAGTGGCCGTCCATAAGCACGAAACCACTGCCAAGCGTAAACAGGATTCGGTTCCAAACGAGACACTAAAGCGGTAACTTCTAGTGAATCTTCCGATTTCCATGAATACGCGCTGTTGGCTATCGAGTCGTGTCTAAGCGCATCTAGCACGGACAGTGAATGGGGTGAATTCTGCTTCGGACCGCGGTAAGACGTGGAAATTAGGCGTGCAACTTCTTGAGAATTCGGAACCTCCCGGCCGACAACCTTGTAAGCAAATCCCATCAAACGAAAGTTTAAAGAGACATTATTCTCTTCTCGGAGCTCTTCCGACAATAGCGGACCTTGAGCTGCAAGAATTCGACGAGAACAATGCCCCTCGTCATTAATTCTGATGTCAACTAGGGCGCGTATATCTGCCCACGATGCTTGTAGGATACTTTCAACATTCCCATTTTGAGCTGATTGGTTTTGCGTAAATCGTGGCCACCATTTGGGGGCTGATTGCGCACTTATATCCCATAGAGAAAGGTCAACCGGTACAGTCATCACTGAAAGCTCTCTAAAAGTATCTTCGCCGAGATCTCCTGCTATACGGAACCATGCGAGTGTGCGCAGAAATGCTGACCGATAAACATCGGACAGCCTGTAGGAAATTCCGGGATACGAGTGCTCTCGAGAATGGGTTGCATATTGCACCGTATCTCCAACAGCCTCTTCGATATTTAACTCTCGAAGGAGGTTTTCGCTCTCCCAAGCCCACATATTGAGAAAATTAACTTTCCCTTTGAGGGATAGATTGTCAGCCGTGGCTGCGTAAATGGGCGGAAGATAGGCGCGGGAGTACTTTGAGAAAAATCGAGATGGCGAGTATTGCGCCGGAAAGCCAGCCATTCGTTCAATATTGACGTAAGACGACGTCATACCCTCTTTCTGACACCCAAAGCTCCTTCAATTTCCGAAAGAAGCAAGTCGGATACGACGGAAGGTCGCGGTATAGCGGATCGCAGATTAGTAACGTCAATCTGTAACTTATTACGGAACATTCGAGCAGCTTTGGCAATTGGAAGAAGGCCGACAACTACGAGACTTTCCAATTTCGCGGCAGCAATCCATTCAATGAGTCGCCCTAAGACAATATTGGAGTGATCCGGATGACCAAGCAGATTGGAAATACCCGTCGCGGCACGCTCACGAATTATTCCGCTTGGCGACTCTAGCCTCGCGAATAAAACGTCAATCAAATCCGAGGCGCGATTCCTAACCAACCAATAGGGAGACGGCAGCTTGAGATCTGCTACTAAAGTTAAAACTGTCTCGACTCCAGCATTAGTAAGGTCTTCCGCTTCTCCCAATGCCCGCATCTGCACAAGAAATTCAGCCCCTCTGGGAAGTGGAAGGAAGGACATATGTTCTGCCGGATCGCCCGACCGCCCAATAGAACAGGTATACCTTATGAAGTCTCGCCACTTGTCCGGAAATTCATTTTGCAAACGCTCCCATCGGGCTTGGATATCTTCAAGGCGATGCGAATACCAAGTCCATCCATATGACGCTCGGTGGGCATCGCAGAGAAACCTGAAAGCTTTCGAAAGGCCTTCAAATTCCAGCGCATAAGTGACAAGTCGGTCGAAGATATTAGCTTCAAGGTATCTAGAACCATTGGATTCCAGCCATTCCAGAGCTATAAGGTAGACTTCTTTTGAAATATTTGGTTCGCTGAGCCACAAGCCCACCCATTCACCTTGTTTTCTCAGGCGTTGCTGTCGATCTTCTATATTCTTTAGAAACTCCTTAACATTCTCAGGCTTTATGTTCTGGAGTTCCTCAGTGGATTTCTCTGTCCTCAAATCCGTTACTACCTGCCCTGAATTATTAGGAGGACGGTCGGAAGGATTCGGTTCATCTGCCTTAAAATACGCTGTCATGTCGTCGACCAAAGTCTGAGCTTGGCGATTTCCCTTTTGTGCTGCAGTCCGAACACGCGAGAACGAATCAGAGTCGACAATGGTCATGGCGACGGATCTTGCTATAGGGTCAGAAAAATCCAGAGTTTCGATCAACTCAGGAAAAACATCTTCCGCAAGGAACAGATTCTCCTTCTTAACCACACCGACGTAATAGTCAAAAAGGCTGTTCTGGGATACTAAACTCAGCGTGCTCGCAAGATTCAAAGGAAAGTGCCTTGTCTCGTCGCCATCCGTAAAATCCCCAATGAATTCAACGAGAGGCGCGATTCGCTTAAGCCAATCAAGGCATTTCGTTGATCCGTCGTGAAAACACGCTTCTATTCCCTCCAGCACTTCATAGAGATACATATCCTTGTGATACCCATATGCGACGCTATTCGAAGCGGCTATCTTTACGAATTCCGCACTTTCGGCTGAGAGTCCGTACCTTGCGGCAAGGTCAGCGCAGTGTGTGTAGAATTTCGTTCTTTCGGGAAAAGAGGTGATGTTCGCACTCTGAAACGACTTTTCCTGTTGCAGATAGAGTTCGATTGTTGGAGTTCGGACAGAGAAAGCCTCATTAGTCGCCAGTAGTTCAAGAAGAGAGTCACGACCGAGGAAGCTCGAAGCGCGTAGCTCTGAGAGCTGCGAAATTGAAATGTCCGCTTCAATGTTTTGCCACTTTTGTAGGTGGCCGGTTACAGTCAGCAACTCAGAAAAAGTCGAACGCAGAACTCTCCAAGCGCCCCATATGGCTCTGCGTTCAGGCCACTCCGGAACGGGGAACCGCCTCGCCTGGTGTAGCGCATCATCGAAGCTCGGCCCCTTGGCTGCTCTAATGCTTAAGCCCTGAGCGAGACCAATATTCACCAACAAGCGTGCAGCGGTGGTTGCCCAATTCCAGCGGTCTAGTGACTGTATCCACCGCTCAACTCGATTTTCTTTGTCCAAAATACCCAGGGTCAGCGCACCCAGATAAATCCTCATGAAAAGATCATTTAGGCTCAATTCTTGCTCTACGGTTAGATACTCTCTTTCAGGATCGGCGACCGCGGCTTTTGGAGGCAAACAATTGCTGAGGTTTCCGGTGTCTGCGCCGCTTAAAACGGCATAGAGTCTTGTCCAAGGTCCCATTGGTCGGCCTTTGCGGTTTAGATCCTTATGCAAGCCTTTGCGACCGGTTGCTATTGCGGCTTTCGAAGCCCCTTCAATTGCAGCCAGCTTTTCTTCTACGGGCAATCGTCGACTCTTAATCACTTCTCTTAAATGAGTGATCTGGCGAGTACGGATCAACGCAAATCCAAATGCATTCGATATTTCTTTGGATCTTCGATAAGAACGAACGTATTTGATCCAGCGAATTATGATGTTTACTGGGATCCTTTTCAGGGTTGCAACTACCAAAACCGCGCGAGCATGTACTCCCCATTCGTCAGCTCCGAACTCTCTGCGACCGGGCGTATGGTCTGCCAGGCGGTCGGCCAATACGTCACCACACAACGCCAGCAGCACCGACTCGCCCGAACGCGAGGCCATTTCCGCCAGCTGCACCAAGATCGGACTAGACAATGCCTCAAGCCGGAATTTGTGTAATTGGGAGGACTTGCGGTTGGGATTATTCATCCAAGCGCGAAACCAAAGTCCACTCCATTCGTCTTGCCGGATCGCTTCCTTTAGGTACAGTCCTTGAATCCCGATTCTATGCCCCAAGGGATACATATCCGCTTGCATAGCCGCGTGCGTCGCGAGGCTTACTTGTTCAACGATATGTTCCGGTGGTCTAGCGTCGCAAATCGCTTGAACAATCCAGTCGCGGTTTGTAGTGGACAGTAGCGGTCCACTATTGCCCAGCCGAAACTCAATACGGTTTAGATGGGTCCATCGAATATTTTCAGGGGCTCGACTCAGCAACCAGTTCTTCAGTTGCCCCAAGACAACCGATGACAGGTTTTTAAACTGATCGCCCCGGATGACAAATTCTTTAAAACTAGAATGAAAAAAGACCAGACCCTGCAACTGTTCTTCCACGAATGGAGAAAGGTCTCGAATCCCGTCTTGAACTGTGGTGTTGGCAGCAGCGTCGCCCCCTAAGCATTCTAGGAAATGTTGGACCTTAAGTGGCATTGTCGCCACTGCGAGCAAGACTGCCACTTGTTGAGCTGCAGCACTGGCCCCGCGCCAAAGACTTGCATATACACGCTCCAAATCGTCAGGAAAAGTGGTGAGACGTTCCACATCCCATTCGCTGACAAGCGCAAGGCTTGCGATCTTCTGAAGTTCCTGAAGGAGCTTTCGAGAGTAGAGCGGGTGACCTTTGCTTTTGTGGTGGAAAGACTGTGCGATGCGGCCAAAGAAATCGAGGTGTTCGCCAATCTTCAGTTCTTTTCGGTGATGCCAGAGGAATCTCTTGGAACCAAATCGATCCCAACCAGACAGGCGAATCAATTGTTCTTGCGGAGCGCGTTCATAGATCTCAGTCGGTAAGACGCCGTCGGCCAGTGGACGGGACCCCAAAACAAGCCAAAGACCTCTTGTCACAGGCAGCAGATCTGACAACAAATCTTTCAATTCTTTGGCGTCTCTTTCTCGCACGACGTGATCCAGGCCGTCTACGATGATGACCAATGCCTGTCCTGACTTGTAACAGTGTTCGGCTGCCGCTTGTACAAACTGTTGCAAGTCGCGTGGGTTGGGATTCCGCGTTGAAAGTGAACCTAAACCATTGGGGAACTGTGCGAGCAAGTCATGGATTAAGGATTCTCGGGCAGATTCGGGAGTAAGGCGCCTAACAGAGTCAAAGTCAGGGGATCCAATTTGAATGAAATAGTGATGCCGCAAACACGGCACCCCTCTTTTGGTGAGTGTACGGAAGAGGAAACTTAGGTATGTGCTTTTTCCGGTGCCTGGAGTTCCCTCCAGAACTTTGACTCCGCCGTTTGGGGATGCTAGGTCTCTTAAGAGTCCGGCGTGGACATTCTTGTTGAAGAGTACAAAGTCCCCCGGCACAGGAAACGACTGCAACAACGGTCGCGGGTGGTGCCAACCCATGGCTTTTTTAATATCATCAAGTAGAATTTTGCCACCAGGCCTCGGAAAATCCCTTTTCCTCGCCCAAAGTCGGACCTCATTCTGGAGGCTATTCCAGCCGTGCTCTTCTACGCCCAGAGTTTTGAGTCGTTCGCGAGCGCTTTCTTTTAATACGTCCAGTTCTAGCTCATCGAAAATGAATGAAAAGTTGGCTGCAAATCGTTCAAGTTGGCGTTCCGAACCGATTTGTCGCAGGGCATCTCGATACCGCGATGGCGCTTTGTGTTTCATCTTCTTCAAATCAACAAAAAGACCTCGCGAATGCCCTTTTGCTTTTAGGTGCTCCAAAAAACTTCCGTGTGCTGCCTTATTCGTTATTAAGTAGCCAGTTGTTTTGCCGGAACATTGACCAGAATTAGCAAATTCGAGCCAAGATCTCGCCCACTTTTCGAACAGTGTTTGCTTAGTTTTACCGGGTTTTGTAAGTAGCGTTTTCCATGTCCAATCTGATGTTGGAGCTTCCGGGTGGACTGAATACTTGATCTGGCATATCTCACAACCATGTTCTGGCGAGGCGGTCACCAGATCATCAAGAAAGCCGGCTTCCGTAAATTCCATTTGCATCCATTCATACCGTTGGGGATGTTCCAACCATTCAACGAACTTTAGAATCGCGTAGGAATCCTGATATTCCAGACCTCCTCTAATTGGTCCTGTTCTAGTTTGGACCTCTGATGGCGCAATCATTGGGCTTTGAGAATCCTGGCCGTAGGATATTGACATCCTGCGTTGGTGGCTATTTGTAGTCTAAGCTAAAATCTATCGGCCTAAACTGCGTTGATATCACTCGGCCAACAGAAACCGCAGTGGTCAGCGTCGCGGTAAATGGAGCAGAAAGTATATGGCTGACGCCAAAGGGAAGCCCGCACTTTACTATCCTTATATCCATGTCAGAAGCGAACGTTGGCTAAAAGCGACTCTGTTGTGTGTGCCGAGCGTGAAGCGCATCGTTCCTAGCTCCTACTTGCCGGAAGATCTGGCGGCTATCGCAAAGTATGCCGAAATTGTTGGACCAAATGGCCCGTTGCTGCAGTCGGTTCCTTCAGATTCAGCAGCGGCTCGGGCAGCCCAACAGCAGCTCCTTTTGAAGCTCCGCACGCACAAGTCGAGGATTGTGAAGAAATATCATCAAACCCGTAATCAATCTGTAGATACCTACCGAATTCACGTTGCAAAATTCAACGAGGAACTTTTGGAGTTTCTCGTCGAAAACCGGCTAGCTTGGTCTACGGAACATCCGATGGCTTACGGTCACCGAACGTGGTATGCGCTTCAACCCACTTTAGGCAAGGCTATCATGACGACATTGGGGCTCAGCATTTCCCGAGAGCAGAATTACGATATCGTCACTCCGGATGGCGAATTCCATGAAGCGGTTCTGACAACTAAAGAAAATGAGATCTTCGAAAAGATCCTTTCGGGTGACGAATCTGGAGTGACCGCCACTGTCGCACAGGCGGGTCATGACTTAAGTCAATTAGTCATCACTCTAACGGGCGTGAATTACAAAGCGCTACAACCTGAACATATTCCAGAACTTCAATCTTCGAAGCATTTTCAAAAGTATCAGCGCCTGATTGCTAACAGAGCAACCTGTGTCGACCTGGAAAACGATGTCAAAGGTTATAGACAGAGTTTGGAGAATCAAGCGAACGAGATTATAGAGACGTGGCAAGAAATAAAGAGCGATCTGAGCAAGGATGTCAGAGATGCTCTCTTTGAAAGCGGATTGATATTTTCAGTCGAGGCACTTAAGGCGCTTCACGGGGCAGATATCGGTGGTCTCAAAGCCGCGGGTGGGATTGCAATTGGCCTCCTCGTAATTAAAGGCTTGCGCATAAGGGAACGGCGAAAAACCGGAAGCCCTCATCATTTCCTAACCGAAATCATTAGTGCTGAGAATGATGTCCTTCGTATGACATTTCCTCTTGGTCTAGACAATGACGATTGATATGTTGGCTCGAACAGGCTCCAATCGAATAAGGGCAGCGTGCTACGCCGTTTCAATAAAAGGACTTAGAAATTAGGGATGCAATTTCGATCCTACGCCCTCGGCCTCCCCGTAAACACAACTCTCGCACAAGCTCAGGGGTTAAACGCCGCATACAATGCTGATTCCAAGAGTTGTTCGTCTTTCTTCTCTGCCTCCGACAACAATGCGTGTGCTAGAACGCATGCCTCCTTAGTCGTAATGGCTGCAATCCGTGTTTTACCCCTTTTTCTCTCACCGATGTAAATCAGCAATTTTCTTGGAGACAGCGCAGGAGAAACAAAAATTGGATTATTAGGGTTATCTATGATTTTCATATCTGGGTGCCTCTAAATTAGAAATGTCAGCAACTAGAGATGAGGCTACCACGATTTGTCGGAAATAAAAGAACGGCCAAAATGATAAATGACAAATCTGCCTGGAACTGCTGTATGAGTATTAGCTGGCCAACGCACCACTAGAGGTTTTTCAGGGAACATGTTCACTGGATATATCGATGACAGCGGAAATTTGAAGGACAACATTTTCACGCTCTCTTGCATTGCAGGACATCCATCATATTTCAATTGGTTCCGCGTGAAATGGGACTATGCGTTGGAGGTGAAAAACAAGCAGTTGAAATCAAAAGGAAGAACCCAAGTCTCGCGCTTTCACGCCTACCACGTCAATGAAAGGAAAGGCGATTTCAAAGGTTGGGGTGACGAAGAACGTTTAGAATTTATGTTGAGCTTGGTCAATGTCTTTCGTTTTCATAATTTTGTTATTTTTTCCTGCACTGTCAATTTAGATGATTTAGCCTCAGAGTTTCCGCAGGCAGAAAATAAAAAAATGGCGTTTGCTAATGCTATTACGTTATTCAGAATCATGGAGTTGCTGTCAGAAAGGATTCTTAGCAGATGGGAACGAGATTACCTTAAAATCGTTCACGACAGAGGTCCATACGACAAGGTCTTGAAGGACGTTTTTGATTTCGCGAAAAATGAACCCACAATAGTTCACGGAAATCGTTTCGACACAATTAAACCCCGAGGTTGGGAAGAAGAAACCCTTTTGCAAGCAGCCGATTTCATAGCATATGAGAACTATAAGCTCGCCATGTCAAGACAGAGGGGTTCGAAGACGAGGCCCTCCTTCCAAGCGATTTTAGACTTGGTCTCCTCTGCTGGGACGGGAGTGAGCCTAATCCCGTCCGAACTACAACGTATCCGAATCCAGATCGGAGAAGAGTCTGTAAAAAAATTATTTCTGGCCGCCGGAATAAAACGAACCTGAGACGCAAGAGAAACCGTTCACGCTGACCGCGAAGGCCCGCACGCGGCAGCCCACTACGCTCTAACCATTTCTCGGGGCTCTCTTCACGCGGTTTGACCCTTCGCGTTCGCGCCATTAAAGCACGAATCACAACTAGCCTCTTTGGAGTGGCGTTTCTGGATTCGCGACGAAGCCCTCCAGATTCATTCGAGCATACGCGTCCTCTCCATAACTCTCCGGAGACAATTGTCTATTTAAAATATTACACGGCTCCAAAAAGCTCCAATTGGGATGAGGCGGCGGCGCTACGCCGTTTATGATGAAGGACTTAGAAGTTAGGGATGCAATTTCGATCCCCACCGCCCCTACCAATCCTTCCTGTTGAGAATAGTGAATTTGCGGAGCGCGGTTTCGCGGTGTACCTCGCGTGTACCCCCCCGTTCGCAGGCTTTGTGGATGGTGTCTGAGCTTTGAGTGATAAGGCAGGGCACCCGCCCTTGAGGGCGCGCGATGACCCGCTAACAATTGGTTTTTCTCTTCTGTGTTTTCATCAACTTTAAGAACTTGCTTTTCGCTAAAAGCGAACTCCGACCGTACGGAAAACATCGCATACTGTGTATGTAAATTTGTGGGCAGGTCGCCTGCAGTTTGTTAGACGAACAAAAGGCGAAACTGCTGGTATACTGCCTTTTGTGGGTGGAGGGCGATCTTCAACTACGCGCATGCGTCTGGCGGGAAAAATCTGCGTTGCCTGCAAAGTCTTCCTGTCGCCACCGCATTCACGAGGTGAAAAATTCTGCAACGGCTGCCAACCTCGAATGGCTGCAAGTTCGGCTCGATGAAATCGCAATGCCACAAGCCGCGCAACTCGAAGGTCATATAGATGTAGACAGCCTTGCCCAGAAAAGCCATCTTGCGAGACGCGATGAAGCTTTGTCAGTTGGTCGACCGCGCACGCAGATTCAAAGACTCAGCTGCACGGAAGGCTTTCGAGGCAGCGATCAAAGACGGAAAAAGTGGAATCTACCTCGAATTAACCGATGAACACTACCGGAAGCTCACGGTAAGGTAGAGCTGCATCTTGTCTTCAGTATCCGGAGACGCTAAGGTGCGGATTTGAACCCTTAGAAATTGCGGGAATTGTGTGAGCGAACGTTCAAAAATCGAATGGACTGACGCAACGTGGAACCCACTTCGCGGCTGCACGAAAATAAGCCCCGGCTGTAAACATTGCTACGCCTACACTTTTGCAGAGCGGTTTCGGGGAGTACCAGGCCACCCTTACACTCAGGGTTTCGATCTCCGGCTGGTGCCCGGCAAACTCTCAGAGCCGTTCCAATGGTCCTCACCCCGCACGGTTTTCGTGAACAGCATGAGCGACTTATTTCAGGATGATGTGCCGGACGAATACATCGAAGAGGTCGTCGCGGTTATGGTCGAGGCTAACTGGCACACCTACCAAGTTTTGACTAAGCGATCCAAACGCTTGAATCACCTTCTTTCGACAAAGCTCAAAGCGGCTTCACAATTCCGGCACATCTGGTGGGGCGTCAGCGTCGAGGATGCAAAGTATGGCCTTCCACGGGTGAAACACCTTCAGGCCGCCCCTGCAGCGGTTAAGTTCCTATCCATCGAGCCACTGCTGGCCGACATAGGCGACTTTGACATTTCGGGCATTGATTGGGCCATCGTTGGCGGCGAGAGCGGACATGGCGCGCGGCCGATGAAGCAAGCCTGGGTCGAGCGAATACTGAAACTCTGCCGTGCCGAAAAAGTTGCCTTCTTTTTCAAGCAGTGGGGCGGCGTTCATAAGTCCACGACTGGCAGGATGCTGCACGGCCGGACCTATGATGAAATGCCGAAGTTTAACACCAAGGTAATGCCTGAGAAGAAATTCCGGCAGGCAAGGGCTTCATTCTGGAACAATAGAGCTCTACACCGTTGGTCATCCCAGCCGAATGACTTTGTACCGCTAGGGGCGGTGGCTGGCTGAACCCCAGAGGGGTTAATGCGCCCACCGCAAGAAAACGATAAGCAACCCTTACTCTTCCCGGAAAGTGAGATGCCCCGCCTAACTGAAGGGCCGGCTGAGATCGCCATCAAGCCGATCGAGTCGCCGGTCTGGACCGAAAACAAAGCCAGATTAATAATGCATTACCTGCATTATTTCGTGCTGCTCACCAAGCATGGCACCTATATTGATGGGTTTGCCGGACCCCAGAGCGAGTGCGAGACCGACTGTTGGGCGGCAAAGCTGGTCTTGGCCAGCGAGCCCAGATGGATACGCCACCTGCATCTCTGCGACGAGAACAAGGGACAAGTGGCAAGGCTGAATGAACTCAAAGATTCTCAGCCTGTTCGCGACAGCAAGGGCCGGAAAATCAATCGCAACGTCAATATCTACCACGGCGACTTTAACCAAAAAATCGACACCATCCTAGGCGGCCGCACAATTTCAGAGAAAGAAGCCACCTTTTGCTTGCTCGATCAGCGTACCTTCGAGTGCCAGTGGCAGACGATCGCGAAGCTTGCCTCTTACAAAAAGTCGGGAAATAAGATCGAGCTATTTTATTTCCTTGCCAATGGCTGGCTCGAACGAGCGCTCGCCGCGCAAAAGGACACTGCGGTCGTCGCGCAATGGTGGGGTCGCGAAGACTGGACGCAGCTGCGGCAATTGAGCCGTGATGAGCGACGGGACGCAATCATCAAGCGCCTCAAGTGCGAATTCAAATACAAGTCGGTCAAAGCGTGGCCCATCTTCGAACGCTCGGACGGCGGCGCCATCATGTATTACATGATTCACGCCACTGATCATCCGGAGGCGCCGAAGTTCATGAATCGCGCCTACCGTCGCGCGGTAATGCCGCTTGAACCCATCGAACAACTCACTCTCGGGCTGTTAACCGATGAAACTCTCATAGAGGCTGATACTCCTTTCCAGCCCCCGACGGTTGACACTTAACCGACATCCCGTCGTCCTCTCGCCTAAGAACCTTGCGCCTCTCCCATATAATCTGGTTGCCATCAAGAGCATGACTAAGCGCAAGCGCAACACGACGATTTGATCTCGACCATCCAGCGATCGAGCAGTATTACGCGACGCTCGCCGAATACAAGAATCAGAAGGTATTGCACGAAGGTGCCGTCAGCACGGCATTTGAGAACCTGCTGACCGTCCTCTCAAAGCAGCGGCACTGGGTGTTCATACCGCTTCTCGCAGTCGTCGGCAAGCGCATCGTACCTGACGGAACGATCCGCGACCAAAATGGGCTTCCCCGCGCCTACTGGGAGGCGAAAGACACCAATGACGTCCTGGACGTCGAAATCGCCAAGAAAATAGCTAAGGGCTATCCCCTCAGCAACATCATTTTCGAAGACACCCGCGAAGGCCGTCCTTTATCAAGGCGGCGCGGAAAGCCAGCGCTTTGACTTAAGCGACCGCGCACAATTGCTCGATCTGCTCCGGCGTTTCTTTGCCTACATCGAACCGGATATCGCCGGTTTCGAAGCGGCCGTCGAGGAATTTAAGGACCGTGTTCCGGAGCTTGCGAAGGGGCTCCTGACAAAAATTCGTGAAGCCCAGAAGACCAACGCCAAATTTGTCACGGCGTTCGAATCTTTCTTTGAGTTATGCCAAAAGTCCATCGATCCCAAGATCCCGAAGAAAGACGTCGAGGAGATGCTCGTCCAGCATTTGCTGACCGAACGGCTGTTCAGGACCATTTTCGACAACCCGGAATTCAGTCAGCGCAACGTTATCGCGCACGAGGTAGACAAGGTAATTGCGGCTCTAATCGGCAAGAGCTTCAGCAGCGTCGCCTATCTGAAGAGCCTCGACAGTTTCTACGTTGCCATCGAAAACGCGGCTCGCACCCTCCCCGACTTCAGCGATAAGCAATATTTCCTCGATACCGTATACGAGCAGTTTTTCCGGAGCTACTCGACCCGCCTGGCCGATACCCACGGCATCGTATACACCCCGCAGCCCATCGTGGATTTCATGAGCGCCAGCATCGTGAAGGTGCTAAAGCAGCACTTCGACAAGACACTCGGTTCGTCGAACATCAAGGTCCTCGACCCCTGCACCGGTACCGGAAACTTCGTCGTAAACCTGTTGCGTCGCGTTCCAAAGCGCCATGTCGAAGTGTTCTATGCCGACCAGCTTTTCGCGAACGAAATCATGCTGATGGCGTATTACATTTCGGCGCTCAACATCGAGCATGCGTACTACGAAATCACGCAGAATTATGAGTCGTTCGAGGGGTTATGTTTCGTCGACACCCTGGATATCGCTGAGCGCGAGCAAAAGGGATTTTCCTTCGTCAACGAGAAAAATACCGAGCGCGTCGAGAGGCAGAAGCGAACCCCGATCACGGTCATCGTCGGGAACCCGCCGTATAACATGGGCCAGAAAAGCGAGAACGAAAACAACAAAAACCGCTCTTACGAAGAAATTGACGCTAGGATCCGCGCGACCTATGCCAAAGACTCGACCGCGACGCTCAAGAACAAGCTTTATGATCCTTATGTACGATTCTTTCGCTGGTCCGTCGACCGTCTAGGCAAGAACCCCGGCGTGGTCTGCCTCATTACGAACAACAGCTTTGTCGGCCACAAAGCCTTCGACGGCATGCAGAAACATCTGCTCCGCGACTTCACGCGGATTTATCACATTGATTTACATGGCGATGTAAACAGCGATCGCACACTGAGTGGAACACAACACAACGTATTTGGAATTCAGGTTGGCGTCGGCATCACGATCGCAGTGCGCGATGAACTGCCGCCCGCCGATGCCCATTCTCTCTACTACCACCGCGTTCCTGAGCGCTGGACGCGTAACCAGAAGCTCGCATGGCTGGCTGCCCTGAACGACCTATCCCACGTCCCGTGGACAATATTGCCTCCCAACGAATGGCTCAAGCTCGAAACCGCGGACGAATATAATGCCATGCTCCCCCTGGGCACGAAGGAAGCCAAAAAGGTGAATAGCATGAACGCCCCGGCCGTGTTCAGGACCTTCACTGTCGGTGTGCTCACCGCGCGGGACGAAGTTGCATACGACTTCAATAAGGAAACGCTCGTCACCCGGATTGAGAAATTTATCGATGACTATAACTCTGAGGTTGACCGCTACCACCGCGCTGCGAAAACGAACAAGAAAATCGACGTCGACAAGTTCGTCTCCAAAGACCTGAAATGGACCGACCGCCTGAAGAAGGCCATGGTGGCCGGGGTCTCGGCTGATACCAGTCCGGAGCGCTACCGACGATCCCTCTGGCGCCCTTTCTGCAAGAAATGGCTTTATTTTGATCGACTGATGAACGAACGGGTTTACCTCACGCCTGAGCTTTTCCCGATCGAGGAAACGGAATCAAAGAACCTCGTCATTTGCTGCACGAGCCATAGCCAGATGCCATTTTCCTGCATCGTTACCGATTGCTTGCCCAATGAAGCCGTCGGAGGCAGGAACGGACAATGTCTGGCGCTGTACGGATTTTCTGAAGACGGGAAGACGCGCGCCGATAACATCACGGATTGGGCCGTTGCCGAGTTTCGCGAGCATTATGGAAGCGCTGGCATCTCCAAAAAACAGATCTTCGCCTATACGTATGCGATGCTGCATCATCCCACCTATCGAGAGCACTTTGCCGAGAACCTACAGGAAGGAATTCCTCGTCTACCGCTCGCCTCAGACTTCCATCAATGCGTCGAGATCGGCGAGAAGCTCATCAAGCTGCATGTGTATTATGAGAAAGCGCACAGGTTCGCGCTTAAATGGGTAGAGCACGAAGAAAAGACCTTTTCGACAAAGGTTACGGGCCGCATGCAAATCAACAAGAAGCTGGGAATGATAACGGTAAACGATTCTCTGATTCTTGAGGGAATTCCTACCGAGGCCTTTGATTATGTCCTGGGCACCAGGTCAGCGTTGGAGTGGATCGTCGATCAGTATCGCTACGAGGAAGACTCCGAAGGTAATGTCCTGTCGGACCCGAATGACCCTGCGGACGACAAATACATCGTTCATCTCATCGAGCGGGTGACGACGGTCAGCATCGAGACGCTGGCCCTGATCGCAGAGCTGCCTCAGGATGTTGAATTCACGGCACCCAAAACGGGAAAGACCGTTAAGGCTTGATAACGCGATGTGTCAGCCGATCGCATCCGTCAAGCTGCGTGTTCCTTCAACTTGTCTCGCACGGCGTTGAGCTCCGCCATTGCAGCATCGTTGCCTCCGGCATCGGAGTGAAGCATCTTGGCCTTCGCGCGGAATGCTGCTGTCGTTTCGTGTGGCTCCTGGCGTGCGCGATTGTTACATGGTGGTCGAATGTTCGGGGGAGACCGATCGATTTAAATCTGCGATGTATACGGTAGGCAAAAAGGACTTCTTTCGAAATCCAATAGATCTTGGAGATATCGACCTCCGAAAAGGAGAGTTCGCATCGGAAAGATAACCTTTACTTTGGGCTCGGTCGTGACGATCCACCATAAGTCCAAACAATGGATAATACCGATTCTCGTCGGGCAATCTCTCCACGGCGATGGTCAAAAAAGTGATGCATGGAACGGTTGCCGTCCTGCGCTAGTTCAATGAAGTTTTTAGCGTTCGGTGAAATAACTTTGGCATTGGGTCCGAGTCACGTCATAAGTTCAACTGCTTACGCTCGAATCAATGCATCCACGAACGCACTCAGTCCTGAAGAGGATATCGCTCATAGCTCAGAAAGGCGGCGTTGGCAAAACGACCAGGGCCGTCATCTTGCCGTGGCTTCCTCCATGAATGATAAAGGGCGTTAGCGTTCCTAGTGTTTATGCTGTGCGCTCCTAAACGCTTCGAGAGACTATCCGAACTCAGGGATCAGATCGGCCTATGCAATGTGCGGCGTGTCGCGTGGTCGCTCTCCTGGCCTGACGCGATTACAGGGTCCGTCTGCCACGCGGCCTTCAAGTCCGCCTCTATTTGCTCCTGACGCGAGCGCGTCCACGGGGCGTAATGGCGCTCTGTAATGCGTATGCTACTGTGGCCTAACAGGACAGACACGCGATCCAACGGAACGCCTGCCAATAGCAATTCAACGGCGAATGTGTCGCGGAAGCGGTGGGCATGACCGCCAACGACTCTGGCAAATTCAAAGAGCCTTTGCAGGCGTCGCTGCCACTTTCCCTTGGCACTGCGAACCGTGGACTTACCGGTCCAGAAGAAATAGTTCTGACTCGAATGGGGAGCTGCATCGAGGGCCTTAGTAACGATGTCAGGCAGGACGCAATACACGTGGACACCGGTTTTCTCTGTGTGAAGCAGGAGCTTGTTCCCTTGAATGCGATTGACGCCAAGTTGGACCGCGTCGCCGATCCGCATTCCTGAATACCGCAAGAGCAGAACGAAGGCTTTCAGTCGTTGACCATTTCGGAGGCCGGCGCTCTTGCCGTACGGGCCGAGCGCGGTGAGTATGCTGATCATCTCTTCGCGAGTGAAAGGCAACGTAGGCTTGTTAGGAACTTTAGGCGCTTTCAAGTCAACGGCTGGATTGCCGTCGATCCATTTTCTCTTCTCTGCGAAACGCATGAACGCGCGCAGCCGCTCGAGCTTCTTCAGGCTGGTGCGCGGTCCCTCAGCCCACTTCGCTCGAAAAGTTGCTAGGGTGTCCAAGTCGAGCTGGTCAAGAAATTCGAGCTTGCTAGATTCCGCGAATTTATCGAGGTGACGGAATAACAATCGATACTTGTACAGCGTCGCCTGGTTGAGCTTCCGCGCCTCGACATCGGCCATAAACTTCTGGTGAGCCGTGGCGATCGATAGGCGCATCCGCTGTTTCTGAATGCGCCGGTCCTCGATTTCCCATTCGCGAACTCGCTCCAGCGCTTTCTGCCAGTCCCGCAATTTGAGGGATTCGCGTATTTCCTTGCCAGACAGAAAACCGTCTACCCAGACCGGGCACTGACAGTGGCGATGCTTACGGCCCTTCGCCCTGTGCTTGCAGTTCCTTCGATGCCGGCGGTAGATGGTTAGCATTTCGGCTTACCTACGGATGACTCGATTTTGCTGCTAGCCGGTTGTGTACGCGGAGCAGGACGGTGTGGGGGATACGGAGCGTGAGGTAACGCCGTTTGTGTCGGGGGTTCCGGTCACCGAGGACCAGCACGCCTGGCTCCTGTTCAAAAATCTCGCGGACCTTGTCTGGGCTCAAATGCCACATTTCCGCGACCTCGATGACCGCATAATGACGCTCCGCAGGTACCACATTATCTTGCTCCACCAGGGTTCCCATGGCATGTTCCTCATCACTGTGAATTCTGGGACAGAAGACCTACTGGCACAGTTCATTTGCCGACGGCCTTCAAGGGCACTTCGTCGAACATCGTTCTTGGACCGAGCTTTGTCTGAGATGGTTCCTGCGCGTCGCGCGCCTGAGTTGGTGCAGAAGTTGGCTTGTCCCCGTGATGGGAAAACCATTCACGGAATTCGGTGTCTTTGTTAAAAAGCATCTTGAGGGACTCAGCGACGACGAATGCAGGGGTGGCGCCGATGAACTCCGCGTACTTCCTGAGTTTCAGATCGACTTCTTCCTCAACGCGGACCTGGATTGTGGAATTGCGAATTAGTTTAGGCGGCGCTTTCAAGATAGACATTGCAGTGTTTCTCCTCCCTGTGGGCCTGCCATGCAGGCCTTAATACGAAAATCATACAGATCGTCATGGTGGTGCAGATTGAGGACGGTCAACAGGTGTGACGCTTGAGCCCGTCCCGCGAAGTGAACTTGTTGCCTGATACCCAAAACGGGCGGGAGCGACCTCGAAGACTTTTTGGGCGGATTGAAGCCCGAAAAGTGGGGTCGCTCCCGCCCGTTTTGGTGCTTTATTTCCCGTGCTTTTCTTGCATCACAATTTACTAACTGGATTTGCTTTCCTCGGTTTGGTCGATGAGGAGGGTGAAGGACTTCGAGAAGAAAGCGGTGCAGGATGAAATTCTTACCACCTTCACCGAAGACGTCTGTGCGCTTCACCAAAATCCACAATTGTGACTGCGGAATCTTAGGGATGACCGGAGGCAGAATTGCTCCTCTGAGGCATGGGGCAAGGCTCGTCAGGTTCTGCCCCGGTCGGCGGGTACGCTTCGCGGAGAGACTGACGGGTAATGGCGGTCTATTCATTTCTGGAACCTCCATAGAAGAGATCGGACCAAAATCTTCCTCTATAGATACCTATTCTGTGTTTTCAGAGAAAAATGTGTCGCTCAAAACGAGAAAAAGTCTTCAAGCCTACGAATTTCCTTCAAGTCGCTTGCTACGGAGCGAAAAGTGAAAATGCTCCTTATCTAGCTATTCCGAGGAAATGGCCGCTTTTGTGTCGCTGAAATCGAGAGGTGCAGCTTCTATAGATTCAATAGCGCACCCATGATGCGTTCAAGCTTCCGACCATAACGGTTCAGGTCAAGAACACGCCGACGTTGTGGACGGGGAAGACGTTCCTCGTAGAGGAGCATTTCATCAAGGTGGCGAGAGCTTTCAAGGTCCGCACGCAATAAACGACGTTCCAGGCGTCGGTCTTTTTGGGCGAGGATTTTGACGTGTGCCGCTCGGATTCGATCGTGCTCCCGTTTCAAATAGTCGTAGGCACGAGTGACATTGCGGTGCATCACATACTCCTGTCTCGTTCGTTCCGGACAAAGACTTGCAATGGTTTGAAGTCGCCGGAAGTCCAATCAGCTAGGTCGGACTCTTCAATCGTCATGCGGGTGGCAATTCGCCAGGAAAGCTCCGTCTTGTCCGTAAAGCGAATGTGGATGTATAGCAATCCTTCTTCGAAGGTGTGTTCAACCCAGTGCACGACTTTGCCTTGTACACCCCGGTAGCGCTTGCCAGGGACGAACTTGGGAACTGCAGCAGAAGGGACATGTGACTTCTTCATCGGCGCACTCCCTTCGACTTTGATTGCGTCCGGCGCTTCCTTGCCGCTGCCTTGGTTCTCCGTCTGGCCTGATCTTCGTCGAAGCGATCTTCGTCAGACATGTCCCAATCGGGAAGGATGAGAACACGTGGAGAAAGTCCTTTTCGCTTCCGACGCTCCTCTGAGGATTTGACTTCGAGGTAAATGTCGTCCCGGTCCTTCAGCCGTTCACTGAATTTACGTTGAAAACGGTAGGCCCATCTGGCGTCATCCTCGATAATCTTCTCGAAGTTATCGAAGAACTCGCGGTTGGCATAGACCCGCGCGATTTCAACGTCCGAAAGAGCGTGACGAATCAACTCCCGCTGAAAAAATGGGACGCTCTCGAGCCGCCGCAAGGCCGCCGCTACTTCATCAAAGGAGCGATTTAACTCGACCATTTGTTGAAAAAGAAGAAGTTTCATGCTCGCCCCTTATAGCTTCCCGAAAGACGCGGAGCAAGGTCAGAAGGCCGTATGTACGGAAAGAATGCAAAGAGCGACGGGGGGGAAGAGCCAAGTAACAGGGGAAGCGCAGAGGTCAAACTGGGCGGATAGTGGCCAAGTTGCACACCATACCGGAAACGTATAGCTTTTGACGTAGCCATCGTTGCACCTCATACGTGCAGCTCGGTTAGGGGCGCGCAAGTGCTCTAACACTTTCGCGTCCCGCTCGATCAGTTTCTCTTTTTCTTCCGAGGTTTCTTGCGATACTTTTCGGCTTTGTATTTTTTAACCTTGTCGATGGCTTCTTCTGTCCATAACCGAACCTTCATACCACCAAGGGACTGAATTGGCGGTGCTTCAACTCGGCCCTCACGAATCCATCGATGCAAAGTGTCCGACGTAACGCCAATCAACCTGGCAACCTGAACTGTCGAGCATCGGTCACGCATCAAATATCAGGCACCCTACCTGCTATTGTCAAGTGCTAAATAGAAGTATTGCTGGCTCAAGAATAGCAGCCTGGTGTTCGACGCGTCCTATTTCGATTAGGGAGATGAGGACATTTAGCTATAGGTCGCGATGTGCGCCGAACATAGCTAAGCAGCAAGGTCTTGACTGGCAGTCCTTCTCCAAAGGCAAACTTCGGCTTGCTGGCCGCCCACTGCATTCAGACCAAATAGCTCGTCGAGATTTTCCTGGACGAGCTTAAGAGCGACGTCGAGCATCCGGCGAAGGGAGCGTCCTCCTCGGAGGATAAGCAGAATCGCGACTGCCGCAGATTCTGGACCTTGTATCCGCTGCATACGTTTGGGAGCATAGACGGCCCTAAACCGAGTCCTTTTACCTGACAGCAAGTCACTAGTCTGATACCGTCGCGGTATGATTTTATCGGATAACGAGACGAAGATTGACCTGCTAAATAACGAGGCGATTGCCAAGACAATCGTCACGCTGCTCCGGGAACAGCCTGGGCAGCCGGTAACGATTGGTGTTCACGGCGATTGGGGCGCAGGAAAGTCAAGCGTTCTGGAGATGATCGAAAGTGGCGTGAATTCTGAAAAGGATGTGCTTTGTCTCAAATTCAACGGCTGGCGATTTCAGGGATTTGAAGACGCGAAGATCGCGCTCATCGAAGGGATTGTTACAGGTCTAATTGAAAAACGCCCCCTCCTTACCCAAACAACCGAGGCCGTAAAGAATATCTACCATCGCATCGACAAACTGAAGGCGGCTAAGAAAGTCGGCGGCATTGCCCTCACCGCTTTCGCGGCTACACAGGGTATGGGAGTCCATGCTCTCGGAATCCCTGCAATTCTAGCAGCGGTCGAAGGATGGGCTCACAATCCGGCAACATTCTCCCAAGAGAATGCCGAATCCGTGCTTTCCGGACTGAAGGAAGTGGTCAAGCCTGCCGAGCACAAGAACGTCCCGGAGGAAATCGCTGAGTTTCGAAAAGCATTCGATGAATTGTTGAAGAAAGCCGGAATCGAACAGCTCGTCGTCCTGATCGACGATCTCGACCGCTGCCTTCCGGATACGGCAATTGAGACGCTTGAGGCTGTGCGTCTATTCGTATTCACTTCTCGCACTGCGTTTGTCGTTGCCGCCGATGAGGCGATGATCGAATACGCGGTGCGAAAACATTTTCCCGACCTGCCCGATACGACCGGGCCGCAGACGTATGCACGCAATTACCTCGAAAAGCTAATTCAGGTCCCATTCCGCATCCCCGCGCTTGGCGAGACTGAAACCCGCATCTATGTCACATTGCTTTTTGTCGGGGCCGAATTGGGCGACGGCGACCCTGAATTTGTGAAATTGATTGCCTTGGCGCGTGAGCGCCTCAGGCGCCCATGGAAGGGCGCGGTCCTCGACACGGCAAGCGTTAAAACTGTATTGGGTGCGAAAGCCGGCCGCGCACAGAACGCTCTGATTCTGAGTGATCAGATTGGTCCCATCCTGGCGAGTGGAACTAGGGGAAACCCTCGCCAGATTAAGCGCTTCCTTAATACGCTGCTGCTGAGGCAGGCCTCCGCGAATGCGCGTGGTTTCGGCGAAGATGTAAAGCTTCCCGCACTCGCGAAGCTCATGCTCGCCGAGCGATTTCTTCCCCGGGTGTTCGACCAGATCGCGATGTCTTCGGCGGCCGCTGCGGATGGGATTTGCACTGATCTTATTCTTCTCGAGGAGGTTTCCAGCCCCAATAAACAAGCTGCGAAACCTGCCCGACCAGCGACGGCAAGAGAAGCCTCGCCCGCCAAGGACTCATCCAAAGCCGAAGCCATCAAACCCGCCGACAGTGTGCAACTGACAGAATGGACTTCTTCTCCTGCAGTCCGTTCTTGGGCCCAAATCGAGCCCCCAATCGGCTCGATCGACCTACGCCCGTACTTGTTTGTTGCAAAAGACCGCAAGGATTACTTCGGTGCAACCACAGTGCTCGGACAGCTCGCGAGCGTCGCGGAGAAATTGCTCGGCACCAAATTGGCAGTGCAAGGCCTTGAAGCCGAACTGCGTCAACTCGTCGTTCCCGAAGCCGCTCAGGTCCTTGACCTGCTTCGCGCCCAAGTTCTGCGCGGCGACAGCTTCGAAACGGAGCCTGCTGGCGTGGCAGGGATCGCGGTTCTGGTGAAATCGCAGCCAGCCCTTCAAGGGCAGCTTCTCGACTTTCTCGAGGCTTTGCCGTCGCAACGTCTGGGTCCGTGGGCATGCGGCGGTTGGGAAGGTGTGATCAAAGACACAGCCCACGTGCTCAGATATGACCAATTGTTGGAGACCTGGAAAAAAGATGGAGGCCAGTTTCTTAAGGCAACGGCTAGCGCCACTCTGCGTACGCGACACCAAGGCCAGAGGCATTAATGGGAACTTCAAATGCAAACGGAGGCCAAGGCGGCGACAAACCGCTCATACCAAGTTGGCTTACGGGCGGAGGCAACCCGTCACCCGCGCCCCCTCTCCCTGTGCCGCCAGACGTGCATCCACCTAACCAGCGACCACCGACTCCTGTACCGGCCCCCCCTGATCTCCCGCCTATACCACCGAGCGCGCCGGCTGATAGATTCACTGGGCCTCGCAAGAATTTCACCCGTTTCGTCAGCTCTGGCGGCACCGACCGTGCAAGCCTGGCGCGTTCATTAGCACAATACATAGCTAGCTCGTCGGGAGGCAGTCGAACGGCCGCGCAACGCATGGCAAGATCGCCTGCGTCCGGCGCTCCCCTTCTTAGCTTTCTATCTGGCGCGGTCGCGAACGGTCCCCACGAGGTACTAAGGGCGCTTAATCTCGAAAGGCTCTCCGGTCGACCGATCGAGGAAGTATTTATTGAATTGATGGACTATGTCTGTCCGGAAGGTGGAACGCTTGACGAAGGAATCGCGCGTGACGCTTTCATCGAAACAATCGTTGACCTTGCCGAAAACGGAATTTCCGACTTCGACAGCCTCACCGCCGATCAAATGCAAATCATTTTTGAACTCTACGCGACCCATGCGATTGAGACCCGTCTGTGCAATGACATCGGCGCGAAAGCCATAACCTTTCCGGCCGATGCCGCGCAAGCGGCGTCGGTTCAACGACAACTTGTCGACTACGTCCGGCGGAGCGTATCTGACGCTCTGACGCATGCGCGGGCAGACGCACAGGCGTTGACGCCAGAGCGCGTTTTCGAATTTGTCACCCACGTTTACGAACAAGCGTATGCGATCTTGCAAACGATGGCCGAATCCGAGGAGGAATCTGCATGAGACGCCACTTGATCGTCGGCCGTTTCGGTAGTTCCGATTCCGTACCTATTACTACGGCGAACGGAGAGGTAGCGACGAAATTAGATTTTGTTGCAGCCAAACGGCGGCTTGACCACGATATTGGCAGTTCTCTCGACAGCCTATCTAAGGTCGGGGTTTATCCCAGCGTAATCGGGCTTGACCTCCTCGTTCTCGCAGCTCACGTACAGGCCGCCGACACCCACATCTCGCGGGCGACTGAGTCGCAGGATTCCTGGACGCGAGAAATTCGTATCGTGGTCCCTGTGAGCGATCCTGTGCGATGGAATTCCGTGATGCCTCTACTTAGCCGTCTTCTCAATTTTCTGACAGGGGATCGATGGACAATCGGTTTCAGACCCAGGCCATCCGGTTTCGAGCATGCGGTTCATGAACGGCCGCCGCAGTTGCTTCAATGCCCGTTCGACACCGTGGCGTTGTTCTCGGGGGGACTCGACAGTTTGATTGGCGCCATCAATTCCATACAGAGTGGGAAATCACCTTTGTTCATAAGCCATGCGGGCGAAGGAACTGTCAGCCAATCTCAAGAAGAGCTCTTCCAGGGGTTGAAAAGAAAACATACGCGACAGAATTTTCACCGCTTGAGGATATGGATGGACTTCCGAGGGTGGCGCATTCGTGGAGTCAAACCTGAGAAAACGACGCGCGGTCGCTCATTCCTATTTTTTGCGGCGGGTGTATTTGCAGGCACCGGCTTGCCCAACGGATTCACTCTGCAGGTCCCTGAGAATGGTCTCATCGCTCTTAACGTACCGCTCGATCCGTTGCGTCTTGGAGCGTTCAGCACACGCACCACTCACCCTTTCTATATCGCGAGATGGAACGAGCTCTTGAACGGCTTGAGTATATCCGGCCGGATTGAGAATCCGTATTGGGATAAAACCAAAGGAGAAATGGTCGCAGACTGTGCAGACTCCGATCTCCTCGCCCAGCTTGTGCCGAAGTCGTTTTCATGCGCGTCGCCGGCCAAGAGCCGATGGCTTGGCCGAAAAACGGAGCACTGCGGTTTTTGTCTGCCTTGTCTTATACGTCGCGCGGCGCTGCAACATGGTTTGGCCCCCGCAGGCGATCCGACACGCTACACACTTGCCAATATGACTTCTAGAGTGCTTTCCACTAAGAAAGCCAGAGGACAGCAGATACGGTCATTCCAATTTGCGATCGGAAGGCTTGCAGCAAACCCGGCGTTGGCTACTCTGCTGATTCACAAACCCGGCCCTCTATCCGATGAATCTCCGACCCGACAGGCCGCACTTGCAGATGTCTACAAACGCGGCCTCAATGAGGTTAATAAAATCCTTGCCGGCGTTCGCACATCCCCAGACTGAGTGTTCATGAAGCCAGCCCTCGTAGATCTTCATTGCCATCTGGACCTGTTTGCGGATCCAGTTTCGGCCGTCTACGCTGCCGAAAAGGACGAAATCTATACACTTACGGTGACGACCACCCCGAAGGCATGGCCTCGCAACTACGAACTGACGCAAAAGACGAAATATGTCCGTGCAGCCCTCGGGCTGCATCCTCAAGTAGTCGCGGAGCGCGCTCTAGAAATAGGCCTATGGGAACAGTACCTTTCGCAGACGCGCTACATCGGCGAAGTTGGTCTCGATGCTGGACCTCAGTTTTACAAGTCTTTCGATTTGCAAAAACATATCTTCACTCGCGTTCTCCAGAAATGCTCAGAGGCAGGGGGGAAAATCCTGTCCGTCCACAGCGTCAGGTCCGCAGCCCTGGTCCTCGACCTCATCGAATCGCATCTGCCTCGGGAACGCGGTCAGGTCGTGCTCCACTGGTTTACCGGTTCAAAGTCAGAACTACGCCGCGCGATTAAACTTGGCTGCTACTTCTCAGTCAACGCGGCCATGATGAAAAACGACCGTGGACGCGATCTCATCGTCGCGATCCCCGATGACCGGCTACTAACTGAAACCGATGCCCCGTTCACCCGTGTCGTTGACCGTCCCTCAACACCGAGCGATGTGGCTATCACTGTTGACATCCTCGCCGGATTGCGGCAAGTGGGCGTGAACGTGGTGGCAGAAAAGATTCGTTCAAATCTAGAAACAATGCTAAACGATTAGCCTGGGGGCAAATCCGCGCAAGAACATTAGGGCGTGGGCATGCAAGTCCGGATTAAAGAGTCCACCCTGAGGGTCGCGTCGCCGATGGCTATTTAGGTTTGAGATTAATGCTTATGCCATTACAGTTGCACCGGAGGATCTCAGGGTCTGCCTTTTTAGGCGTAACGTACAACGCCGAGTCGCACTCCGCCTTTGAACATCGAAATTGCTGAAACACTGCCTTGAAGGCCGCGACGACAGATCGAAATTCCGCGGACGAAAAATCGTGCCATTCGTTCCAGTGAACAGCTTTATTCACAACCCAGCTTTCGCCACCATAAGCGGCGAGCGCATCGGTTCTTGCCTGCTTCATCGCCTCGACTCTCGCCTTGGCATCCGCGTCTTTCCAATCGCTAGCCGCCTTGGCCGCAAGCTTGAGCAACTCGCCCTGTCGGCCGATCACAGCCGGCAACAGGTCGCCTAAGTCGTAAGAAAAATCGCCTCGGTATGTCGGGGTTGCCCCGAGCTGATCCGCCAACTCGGCGGCGACGTATTCCGAATGTCTGCGAAGTCTTCCAGCGGCTCCGCCAACATCATTCTTCCGGAAATCCGCCTCGATCTTGTCCCACACATCCGATGCCTGCTCGAAGATCGGTCCCGTCTGTACGCTCCAGTTGTAGAAGACGACGCCGTCTTTCGCGTCGACCAGCTTCTCGGCCTGCATCTGCTTCGCCCAAACCTTATCGTGCGTGGTGATAATGAACTGCGTTTTCGGGAAGCGTGATTTCAGTAGCCTGCAGAACTGCTTGCGATGGTCCTGATCAACGGACATCACGACATCGTCGAGTACGGCAAACCCAAATCGGTCGCCAAGTAATTTCTTCATCAGAGCAAAATAGAGACAGGCCCCCATGCCGTCCTGATGGCCCTCGCTGTGATACGCACCCGGCGGAAACATACCACGACCGTGAAAGTCGACTTCAAGGTCGAGCTTTCCTTCGGAAGGCTCAAATTTTGCCTTGAAAGTTGCTTCGTCGTCCGAATTAATCTCCCGATAGTACGTACTGAAATCGCCTTCCACAGCCTCATACAGGGTACTGAGATGCTGTTCGGCGACATCGCAGTAGGTCTTGTAAACTTCTTTTCCGGCTTCCGCCGCCGCCCTTGCCTGTATCTTCGCGCGCCTTGCACTGCGACAAGTTGTGAGACGATCCTCAGCCAGTGTCAGGAATGTCTGCGCCGCGAGCGACGCGCTCTGGTCGGGCATGGCTTCGATAATCTTGCCAAACGCATCAAGCATCGTCTTCGGTGAGTCCGGAGCCCCGATCCAGCCCTGCTCTAATTCATTTTTCTTCGCGACAAGGTTTTCCACGGTTCCGAGGGACTTTGAGAAAGCGGTCAGACTGTCGGACCAGTTTGTGAGAGCGGTGGCAAGCTCAGGTGTTCCATGTAGTTTCGCGACCGACAGAACGGGCCTGATAAGCGCCGCAATGCCACGCGCATGATTAGCGACTTTGTTGCCATTTTCCAGTAGCCGTTTTTGAAGTTTCTCTGCCGTCGCCGATTGGGCGAGCTTTTCCAAAAGATGTTTCTTCAAATGCTCTAGGTCTCCCCAATCCGCATCGCAGAGGGGACAGTGCCCGTCATCAACTAGTGCTAGGCCGCGCTCCACAAAGGATCTCCGCGCTATTGGGGTCAGCAGTGCTGGTTCGTTTTGTAACGCGTTCAAGTCCTCCAGAAGGCTGCTCACTTCCTCCTTACCCAGGACCGGAAAATTGGTGTGAGCTTCGGCAAGCGCAGCCACGTCCCGAAGCGCAGACTCCTTGTTGAACGCCTGTTGCGCGCCGCCTTCCGCCACGCCGACATTCACGCTGCTGTCTGGCTTTAGTTCCGCAAGTTCCGGAAGACCGAGAATCTTCCGGTGTTTATTGACTGGAACCAGGATTTCCTCAGGACTAAGTGTTCTCAGATCGAGATGGCGACGGAAGGAATCGTTGGCATCCCGAAGGTCCCGTTCTGCGGTGGTTTGAGCATTCGACAGCTTGTTCCTGGCTGTCGCCAAAACGCTGCGAGTTGCACCGATTTCGTCGAGTTTTAGCAGCGCTTGAATTTCTTTCGAACGTTCTCCCGCCTCTACGATGATGTACTTGATGATCTCCCTACGAGAGAGGATCAATTCGGGATGCCGGGCCGTCTCCTCGACAGCTGCTCTTATTTTGGGCTCGTCAGGGTTGAGAGTGAACGTCTTTGCTGTCTTGATGTTTCGCGTGAGAACCGCGGTCCTGTTAATTTCGGGAACGTACATGGTCAAGGCTACCTCGGCCACGCTCGGATCGTCGCGCCGATCAACGTGTGGGCCGTGACGCAGGACAGTCAGTCCAACTGTTCCCTTCCCGGCAAGGCGCGACATGCCACCGGTTAGCGCGAATTCGATGGCATCAACGACCCCGCTCTTGCCAGACCCGTTCCCTCCGGAGATCACGAAGCTTTTTCGCTTCGGCTTGATTTCTAGCTCGCGGATGCCGCGCAGTTCGATGATTCGGATGGCCTCGATCTGAATCTCAGCGCGTCCTTTTTCCTCTCTCTCGAGAGAATCGTCACAAAGTCGTCAGCTTTCAATTTTTCACCGGAGACAAAAAGCTTACGAAGTTCTTCGACCACTGCAGGTCCAGTGTTTTCCGATGCGGAGAGTTTCGCGTAAAACGCGTCGAGGATTTCTTCCTGAATTCTGGCCATTGTCATCCTTCTAGACCAAGGGGGCGCACAAATTGCTTGTCTATTGAAGATTGAATACGTGTTCGCGTTTATACTATCGCGCGGCTTGGACGGCGGCCAACGGTATTCCTTTTATGGTGTCTACGCTGACGCCATCGGAACGGGGGCATTAAACACGTAACGGTCACCTCTTCGGAACCTCGGGCAGCGGCCCGCCAGCCAGTCCCTTCCTAACGAGGCCCGCGAGGAAATCCGCGAACGGCCTGATATCCTCACCCACGCTCGCCTTCTCCAGCGCGTGCATATAGGCCGTGCGCTCGCCGACTGGTATCACCGTCCAGGGGTATCCGCCCGAGGCCATCATCGCGTTCATCAGAAACCGTCCCATGCGGCCGTTGCCGTCCATGTAAGGATGGATGTAGACGAACACGAAATGCCCGAGGACGGCGCGGACGCCGGCATCGGGTTCTTCGCGCAGCAGATCAAAGAAAGCCGGCATAGCGTCCCTCACCGCGTCGCGGTTCAGCGGCACATGCATCGACTTCCGGATATAGACTTGGCCATTGCGGTAACCGGCGAGATCGGCCGGGCGCAGCAGGCCCGAGGCGACGCTCGGGGCAAAGAGCTCCCTGTACCATGTCCGGTGATCTTCATCGACGACCAGACCTGGATTCTCGCCTTTAAGTATCCTGCCGATACTGTTCTCGACGGCCTGAAACGCCTGCCAGTAACCGCGCGCCGCCATCGCGTTGCGCTGTTCGCGGTCGCCCTCGTTTTGTTCCGGATTCCAAGTGCCGCTGCGCACGCGCTGGATCAGCTCGGGCGTGACGCGGTAGCCCTCGATCGACAATGAGTGGTAGGCGTCCGTCAAGTACGCATCGTTGACGCGTTTCAAGTAGGTCTTGCCGTCCTGCGCCAGACCCGGTGCCTGCGGGAAGCGTTCGATGACAGGCTGCCGCATTCTCTGCCATAGCAGCCGTATCCGGTTGACGTAAGGAGCTGCTTCGCGGACCAGCAACGCCAGGGGAGGCTTGTCCGCGAACGGATCGTTTTCGCGCACGGCATAGCTGGCGGCGGACATCGTCTTCACGATTTCGTCGGCCATACGGTCGCGGCCGCCGTTGCGGAAGGCGCCGGCCAGCCGGCCGGCGATTGTCGTGTGCCCGCCGTCCAGCAGGCGGCGCAGCAGGCCGGAGGCGTCGCGGATGGTCATCAGCGCGGTGCGGACATCCGTCGGCCTGTTTGAAAAATAAGCCGGTGAGCACTCGATCAGCGCCGATTCGAGCGAGAAAATTCGCAAGGCCTCTTTTTCCTCGCGGTCTGCGCGCGCCGGCAGGGCGGCGCGCACATCGAGCAGTGATGTGTGGTGCGGTAGGTCCGTCACCTTGTTGCGTGCTTTGGGCGATCTAACCAGAAGCTGCCGGGGCACCGTCCAGTTGCCGGCGTGGATGGAGAGCGACTGTTCCGGCGAAAGGCACCAGTCTTTGCCAAAACGGGCCTCGAGATAGACGGTGCAAAAGCGCCAGAACGAGGCGTACCACACGGTGCTCTCGCCCTTCACTTCGTCCGGTCGGCTCGGTATGTACCAGCCTTTTATGACCTCCTGCAGGAAGCCGTTCTTCAGAAGCCGTTCGCGGTGCGTGCGCGTCAGCTTGCGCGCGCGTATCGCCGCTGCACCGTTAGCCGCCTGGAGCTTGTGCAGAAGTTCCAGAGATTGAGCGAGTTTTTCGGATGGTGTGGCCATTCTCTCGTCCTCAGCTTAGCTTATTGTGCTGTACTATATTTAGCTTTTTATGTTGTACCACTATTAGCTTATTCCGTCGAGTGAATTTTAGCTTTCCTGTCGGGAAGTCCCCTACCTTATTGCGGGCGTGTCCGGCTGTCGCTGGCCCCGGCCTAGTCGCTCCGCAAGAACGCGGCACGGCTCGCCGAGCCTTTGCGTCTGGTCCATCCGGTAACAATCGCTCAGGCGACCGGTACCACCCTACCCCCATCACTAACCGTCAGCATCATCACGGCGATGGCGACGACCATCATCATGATGTTTATGAGGACGAGCGCGGTATTTTTTTCCCTGTCCACTGCGGATTCGGTTTACTAATATTCGTGAGAGCTCGGAACACTACCGGCGTCGCGGATGCGATTGCGGCCGGTTCTCAGTATGCGAGCGACAAAAAGTCATGAAAGTGACCATGGCAGACCGATACAAAAATTTCCTTGAACTGGCGAAGAAGGAAACACAGGGCATCGATTTTCGCGTACGTCTGCAGCAGCGCGCGGGCAAGGCCGTGGTCCTAGCGCCGCATGGAGGCGGCATAGAACCCGGCACATCGGAGATCGCGGAGGCCATCGCCGGCGCAGACCTTTCGTTTTACGCGTTTGAAGGAATTAAGCCCGCCGACAATCGAATCCTGCATATCACGAGCGCTCGATTCGATGAACCTCAGGGTAAGGTGCTAGCCGAGGCGTCGCCGACAGTCATTGCTGTCCACGGGGAAGAAAGTGCGGATGAAGTTGTCTTTCTTGGTGGCCTTGATGAGGAACGGCAAAAAAAGTTTCGCGACTCACTGATAGCCAGTGGATTCACCGTAAAACAACATCATAATCCTTTGCTCCAAGGGACACACGACGCCAATATTTGCAATCAAGGCGCGAGCTGTCGAGGAGTTCAGATGGAATTGAGCAAAGGCTTACGTACTTCTTTTTTTAAATCACTCACTGCCAAAGGCCGACAAACTACGACACCGCAGTTTGAGAAATTTGTCGCTGCTATAAGGCGTGGACTAGCAATACCTGACTAGGTCTAGCTCGGGTGCCGTCTGTGACTAGATCCATAGGGCCGAGATGCTACGCGCCTCCCGACAGGCAGGCGTTCACAAGTGTTGTACTCCTGTCGTTGGTGTTAGTGCTCGCCAAATTTCTTCTCGAGCCTGCGGACTAATGATGAGCACAGCATTAAAGACGGCTGATGCTCGCAGCCTGGGCTGCGACCTCTGTTGCTTCTGTAAGGTGTGGTGTACCCGGCGTGTACCTCGCTTTAGCAAATCGAGGGGTTTGAGCCGTTTTCGCGTTATGTGAAATCAATAACTTACGCGGTTTCAATCGCGCTTTTAGTTCGATCCCCACCGCCCCTACCAACATCTCCTTTTGTAACTTTGAGTTACAGGATCTCATCCTTGAGACTTGACCGCTCCCCCGCCCCGGTGGTCATTTACGGTCTCGTCGGGCGTCGTTCG
>Ga0073928_10002425_pt1 | contig 32017 bp, 37 predicted proteins | sample PaiPotPPA55metaG_FD_76969 | JGI IMG/M metagenome (GOLD analysis project Ga0073928, IMG submission 76969) | Iron sulfur acid spring bacterial and archeal communities from Banff, Canada, to study Microbial Dark Matter (Phase II) - Paint Pots PPA... ...
GGACATCGTCCGGAGGATGAGCAGGTTGCGGTGTCGCGCCAGCAGCCCGAGGCACGACGAAGGTGCGAAATCCACATACGCCTCATCGAGGACGACCACGCCTCGCGACACCTCGACGGCTCGCTCGACCGTATGCTCGTCGACCCACGTGCCCGTGGGCGAGTTGGGGTTGACGATGAACTTGAGCGGCGCCGGATCGTAGACAAACGAGTCATTCCAGGCCCAGCCTTCATCGGCCGGGTGCGATGCCGGCAACGCATCGTGCATCCTGCAAAGCGGCTCGAGAACCGGGTACGTCGGCGAGCTGTAGGCGACCCGATCGCCGGCGCCTACGAAAGCGCGGAAGCACATCTCGATCAGCTCATCGGCCCCATTGCCAAGGGCGACCTGGGCCAACTGGAGCCCATACCGCCGCGCGATCGCCTCGCGCGCGGGCGCGGAGGTGGCGCTGGGATACGAGCGCAGCGAGCCGTCGGTGGCTGCCCGGATCGCCTCGAGCACTTTGGGCGAGGGCGGCAGCGGCGATTCGTTGGTGTTGAGCTTGACCCAGTCCTCGCCGTCAGGCGGCTGCTCGCCGGGAACGTAGGGCTGGAAGTCGCGGATCGACTTCTTCAGGAAGCGCGACGGCATTCGAGTAGGAAAGTCTCCAGCGCTAGGCGGGGGCTGACGTTCGACTCCAGGTACCCGAGCGTGTCGTAGGACAGCTCAACCAGGCGTGCCCAGCGCGCCTGGTCTTTCCCGCGCGCCAGCAGCATCCGGCGGCGCAGCTCCACCTGCCAGCTCGCGAGCGCGAACACGGCCGGGTCCTCTGACTCTCCCTCGCTTCGCCGCCACGCCATCTGCGCCGCGTCGAGCTCCTCCGCAACGTTCAGCGGCACGTCGGCGGGCGCGCCGAAGACCTCCTCGAGCCGGCGGGTCCAGTCGCGGTGCTGGTCGATCACGGCGTCGTCGCCGGCGACGCGCACCGCCCAACCGGGCCGCCCCCGGGCCAGGTCGGCCAGGAGTCGCGCGCGCTCGGGCGCGGCCTTCTTCGTGAGCAGCAGGCGCTCAATCTCCGGCGCCGGCACAGGGTGGAAGAACACCCGCCGGCAGCGCGAGACAACTGTGGGCAGCACGACGAAGGGATTGAGGCTGGGGGTCGTGAGGATGATCACGCGGTGTGGGTGCGGCTCCTCGAGGGTCTTGAGGAGCACGCTCTGATCCTGGTCGCGCAGGCGGCCGACGTTCGCGACCACCGCCACTCGACGCGAGCCCACGGCGGGCTTCAGATTCAGGAACGCCTGGAGCGAGAGCTCGTGGAACTCCGGAGGCTTCTCGGGCAGCAGCCGGATCTCGTTGATCGAAAGGGGCTTTATGCGGTCGTCCTCCCAGTAGTCGGGGTGCCGGTGGAGGCCCGCCTCCGGCAGCAGCGCAGCCGCCAGCGCGCGGGCTGCGGTCGACTTCCCGAGGCCGGCTTCACCGACGAATAGATAGGCGTGAGCGAGGCGGCCGCCCTGCAGCTGCGCCCGAAGCTGGCCGAGTGCCTGATCGTGCCCGACAACGCCTGCGAACGGATCGCTCACGCCGAGGAGTTTATGGCTTGGCCGGTTGGCCGCCCGTGACGGCCTTGGCCTCGCGCTCGCGGGCGAGGCGTTGGGCGCGCCCCTGCAGCCACACCTCGCGGATGCGCTGTAGAGCGGTCAGATTGGTGAGGATGGCGAGCAGGAAGACCACGCCGTACAGCACGATGCCGCCGAAGATGAGGCCGACCACCGTCACGACCACGCGCTCGGGCCGGGCGAAAATCCCCGTCTCGCAGGTGAATCCCAGGCTCTGGGCCCGGGCCCTCACGTAGCTGACGAGAAACGATCCGGCCAGCGCCGCCGCGATCCCGACGATCAGCCAACGGCCGAGGGCGCCGCCCACGGTCGAGAAATACGCGGCCAGGCCGATGTAGATCGCGCCCTCCGAGTACCGGTCGAGGGTCGAGTCCAGGAATGCGCCGTATGGGTAGCTGCGCCGGGTCGACCGGGCGAGGGCTCCGTCGAGGATGTCGAACGTGCCGCCGACGGCGAGGACGACACCCGCCCAGCGCAGCTGACCGAGCGCGGCGAGCACCGCGGCCACGAAGGTGATGGCGGTACCCACCACGGTGATCTGGTTGGGCGTCACCGGCAGGCGGGCGAGCGAGGACATCAGCCGCTGCGCGTGGCGGCGCACCCAGGCCTCAAACCGCGTCGTGAACATGCATCACCTCATAACCGGCGGCGGCCGTCCGGCGCGCCTCCTCGTAGATCTCGACGACCTGGGAGGCGACCGAAGTCCACGAATATCCCTGCGCCTTCAGGTGGCCCGCTATGCCCATGCGCAGGCGCAGCTCTGGATCGCGGGCGAGGATCACCAGCGCGGCGCCCAGCTCCGCCCAGCTCTTCGGCCGCACCGTGAGGCTGTCGCGGCCGGGTTGGAGGACGGACATGTAGCCCGGCACCTCGGTCGCGACCACCGGCAGCTGGGTGGCCATCGCCTCGAGCAGGACGATGCCAAAGCTCTCGCTTCCGGTCGCCGGCGCGCAGAAGATGTCGGCGCTGCTGTAGTAGCGGGGCAGCACGCTGTCGGGTACGTAGCCGGCCATGACCACGTCGGAGAGCCGGTGGCGTGCGATGAACGACTCAACTCGTCCGCGCAGCGGCCCGTCGCCAACGATGATCAGGCGGGTCCGCGGGACGCGCGCGTGCAGGAACTCAAAGCCGCGAAGCAGGTCTCCTAGGCCCTTCCGCTTCTCCAGCCGGCCGACGAACAGGACGTTCACGTTCTCGTCGCGCAGGTGGCGGATAGGCGACTGGCCAGACTTGTAGACGTCGATGTCGATGCCGTTGGGGACCACGGCCAGCGGGTAATCCGGGAAGTAGCGATTGAAGAAGGCGCGCGCGGGATCGCTCACGGCGATGCCGCCATGCAGCCGCTCCAGGTAGGGCTGCAGCAGGCGACGGCCGTAGTAGTAGCCCACGTTCGACTTGGCGAAGGCGTGGAACGTGCCGACATTCGCGGTGGTAGACATCCGCAGCATCGTCATCGGCAGCGCGGGCATGAGCGGCTCGTGGAAATGGAGGACGTCGAAACGCTCGCTTGCGACGATCGCCGCCACCCGGTTGGCGAGGTGAAAGCTGAGCGTGATGCGAGCGACCGAGTCGTTCACGGGGATGGCGATCGGGCTGCCGATGCGGTGGAATTCCTCGCTGCTGGATTCGCGGTCGGCCCGACTTGACGGCGCGAAGATACGCGTCTCATGGCCCATCCGTCGCAGCTGGGCCGAGAGATGGCGAACGTGGTCCGTGACGCCGCCCGGCGCGGCGAAGTCATAGGGGGAGACGAGGCCTACCTTCATGGCGCTAGGGTCCGCCGTCCCAGATTCGGTGCGGTACATGCCACTGCTCGGGGTGCTTGCGGATGAACTCTTCGATCTGTCTCAGCAGCACCTGCGTCACGCGCAGCTCGTCCGCGTCGCTGTCGCCGGTCGACTCCGCGATGACCATCGGCGCGGCCTCCGCCATGTACGAATCGTCTGGCAACCGGTACACGCAGGCGGGCAGGATGGGGACTCCCATGCGCAGCGCCATCTGCGAGGGTCCCGTCGGAATGGGCGCCGGCCTGCCGAAAAAGGGCATCTTGCGTCCGGTCCCGACGATGTCGCGATCGATCGCGGTGATCACCATCTCGTTGTCGCGCAGGGCCTGGGTGACCTTGCGCAGTCCGGTCAGATTGAGCGTCAGGACGCTGATCCCCAACCGCGCCCGGGTGTCGCGATACCACTCGAAGAGCGCCCGCGGCTCCAGCTCCTCTGCGAAGAAGCTGATAGGCGCGAGCGTCGACGACCAGATCGCCGACGCGACCTCGTACGAGCCCATGTGGCACGACACGACGAGCACGCCTCGGCCCATCGCCTGTGCTCGCTCCAGGTTCTCCATGCCGGTCACCTCGAGCAGGGAACGCATCTCGCTGACCCGCGCCCTCGGCAGCAGCATCAGGTCGGCGTACGCCTTGGCGTGGTTGCGGAAGTTTAGCCAGGAGAGATGCTTCAGCTCCGCGTCCGTCACGTCCGGGCAGGCGACCTTCAGGTTGTATTCGAGCCGGGGGCGCGCCAGCGGCGAAAACCACCACGCGAGCCGGGCGGCGACGACCGCGAGCGCATAGGCCCAGGATCTGGGCAGCCGCTCCACGATCGACTGCAAGAGCTTGAATCCGCGCCACCTCCACTCGCTCACGCCTCACGTCTAAACATCGGGCGGAATGCGTACCACTGGTCGGGCCGCTCCCGGATGAAAGCCTCGAACCGGTTCACGACGCGCTGCATGAGGCTTTCCTTCGTGTCTCCGGGCCCGATGGCAAGCGCGGCCTCCATGTGGATGTGGTGGCGGCTGGGCGCGACCGCGTACTGGCACGCCGGCATCAGGGCGGCTCCCGTCTTGAGCGCCAGCGCGGCTGGGCCGCCGGGCACGATGGCGCGCCGCCCAAAGAAGGTGACTTCGACGCCGGGACCCTGCTCGAGGTCGCACAGGAGCGCCACCACGCTGTTGGCGGCGAGCGCCTGGCTGATGCCTCGCACGGCCGCTCGCCCGAGCGTGATCACGCTGAGCCCGAAGCGCTGGCGCGTGCTCACGACCGCGTCGTTGAGCGAGCCCGGGAACCGCTCAGCGACAGCGCTGATGCGGTAGCCGAGGGCGCCCGCATACGAGCCCGCCATGTCCCACGAGCCCATGTGCGGGACGGCCATGATCGCGCCACGCCCGCCCCCGAGGGCGGCGTCAAGGTCGTCCCGTCCGTCGACTGATACGCGCTCGAGCAGCTCCTCAGGGCTGAGGCTGCCCATGAGCAGAAAGTCCATGAGCATCCGCCCATAGTTCTGAAACGCGCGCCGTGCGGTCCGGGCCACCTCGGGGTCCGAAGCCGGCGCTCCGAGCGCGGCCGCATAGTTATCCAGCGCCGCGCGCCGCTGGCTCGGGCTGAGCCAGTACCAGGCGGCTCCGCCCGGCCCGGCCGCGGCATGACGCAGTCCAGGCGGAACCGCCCGTACGACACGCGCACCCGCGCGGTAACTAGCGCTTAGCAGCTGCGGCCGCCGGCTTGCTCCTCGCGGGGCGGCGGACGTGGCCGTTCTCTCCGGCCTTGCCACCATCGATGAACTCCTCCACAAGACGGCGGGCTTCGGTGTCGCTGTACTGAACAGGCGGCGACTTCATGAAGTACGAGCTGGGTCCTTCGAGCGCGCCGCCGATGCCGCGATCAAGCGCCAGCTTGCAGCACCGAACGGCGTCGATGACGATGCCGGCAGAGTTCGGCGAGTCCACTACCTCGAGCTTGAGCTCGACGTTGAGGGGCACGTCGCCGAAGCTGCGGCCCTCGAGGCGTATGTAGGCCCACTTGCGGTCGTTCAGCCAAGGCACATAGTCGGACGGACCGATGTGCACGTTGTCCTTGCCGACGTCGTAATCGAGCTGCGACGTGACCGACTGCGTCTTGGAGATCTTCTTGGACATCAGGCGATCGCGCTCGAGCATGTTGAGGAAGTCGGTGTTGCCGCCGAAGTTGAGCTGGTAGGTGCGCTCGAGCTTCACGCCGCGGTCCGCGAACAGGCGCGTGAGCACGCGGTGGATGATGGTCGCGCCCACCTGCGACTTGATGTCGTCGCCGATGATCGGCAGGTTCTTCTCCTCGAAGCGCTTCTGCCAGTAGGGCTCGCGGGCGATGAAGACGGGGATGCAGTTGACTACCGCGACGCCGGCCGCCAGCGCCTGCTCGACGTACCACTTGGTCGCCTCTTCAGAGCCGACAGGGAGATAGCTGACGAGCACGTCGGCCTGCGTCTTCTTGAGGATGCCAACCACGTCGGAGGTCTCGCCCGGCGCCTTCTCGATGATGTCGGCTAGGTACTTGCCGATGCCGTCGTGCGTCATGCCCCGGTTCACCTTGACGTTGAGCTTCGGCACGTCGCTGAACTTCACCGTGTTGTTGGCGCCGGAGAAGATCGCCTGCGAGAGGTCGAGCCCCACCTTCTTCTTGTCGATGTCGAAGGCGGCGACGAACTCGATGTCGCGGATGTGGTAGCCGCCGAGGTCGACGTGCATCAGGCCCGGGACGAAGTCCTTGGTCGATGCGTCGCGATAGTAGTGCACGCCCTGTACGAACGCGGACGCGCAGTTGCCCACACCGACGATCGCCACCCTGACCTTGCGATGGCCGTTTTTCTGTCCGTTCTTGTGGCCGTTCTTCTGGCCATTCTTCATGCCCCTACCTCCTTACGCGCTTTCATTCTTTCTTTGATTCCAACCAGCTCATCGAAGCGCGCGCGCGCGCTCACGATGCTGTCGACGTCGAGAGAGCAGTAAACCTGGCGACCGTCGCGCCGCGTCCGGACCACCCCGCCCACCCGGAGCATCCGGAGATGCCAGGAGATGCGGGGCTGGCTCATACGCAGGTGGGCGGCGAGATCGTTGACGTTCTCCTCGCCGACCTCGCCGAGCCGTTCCAGGATGCGGATCCTGGTCGGATTGGCCATGGCCAGGAAGTGATCGGTCAGCTCGTGGCGCTCGTCGCGCTGGCTCTGAAAAAACATAAAGCTTCCTTTATGCAGTCTAACGCATAAAGGTTAGGTTATGTGTCGATAGCCGGCTCTACAAGCCGAAGGTCACCGTGAGGGTGTTGTTTGTGGCGCACATGACTCCGGGTCCGCACGGGTCCGAGTCGACCAACGTGAACGTGATTGTTCCGCTGTAGTTGCACCAGGTGCCCGAAGGTGGCCCAGCCGCCAGGATCATGAAGCCTCCGCTCGCCGACGTGGTCATGCCAGGTGGGGGACTCGAGGTCGCTCCGGCGGTCCCGCACGTGGGACCGTTGGGTCCCTGGACGATCAGGCTGATGTTCGCATTGACGGTGCCTAGAACGACGCTCTTTGTGCTCCCCGGTATTCCCCCCATGTACGGGATCTGGATGCTGCAAGATGACGGGCTGTTTCCGCACAGCTGCGTCGTCATGCTGAACGTCAGGTGCGGAAACACCGCGAAGACGGAGGTGACGCTGCTCGTAGCGCCAAAGGCGTCGGTGACAGTGACGGTGAACGGTGTCGCGGGTTGCACGGCGGTGAAAGTCCCCGCCAACGATGTGGCGTTGAGACTGGTTCCACCAGGAAGCGTGCCACCGGTGAGCGCGTAACTGTACGGGCTGACGCCGCCCGAGAAGTCCGTGTAGGCACCGCATACGGTCACGCATCCCTGCTCCACCGAGCACTGCGTGGTGCACTTTCCGCTCGTAGCGAGATGTGGAACGACCGTCATTGACCGCGAGACGCCCGCGCCCTGTCCGGCGGAGTCCTGTAGCAGGACGACGAAGCTGAACCCGCCCGACGCGCTAGGCGTACCCGAGATCGCCCCACCGCCAGCCGAGATGGCGAGCCCCGCCGGCAAGGCGCCCCCGCCAATCGACCAGTGGTACGGAGGAGTTCCGCCAGACCCACCGATCGTGACCCCGCCGTAGCCGATTCCAACCTCTCCAACATGCATCGAGAAGTTCTGGATGAAGAGCTTCGGCGGGGGTGTTCCTGTTGCAGGGGGACTGGCTACGGCCGACGGCGGCGGAATCTCGGTCGTGCCTGACGGGCTGGCGCTCGCGCTGGCGGAGGGGCTCGGCGAACTTGACGGCGTGGGCGTGACCTGGGCCGTTTGACTCGTACCGTTGAGTGTGCACGCGGCCCCAAAAAGCATCAACGCAGCAACGAGAGCTGCGGCCCTAAACCCTCCCCTCATTTCGGTGCTGCGCAGTGTATTCGAGACTGGCGCGAATTCCTAGATATTTACGCGCGTCTGACCAAATCGAGGAACTCGGCGCGCGTCCGGGCGTCGCGGCGGAAGGTTCCGAGCATGCAGGAGGTGATCATGTGGCCGCCCGTCTTCTGGACGCCGCGCATCTCCATGCAGAGGTGCCGCGCCTCCACCACGACGCCAACGCCGCGTGGCGCCAGGGCCTCGTTGAGGGCCTGGGCGATCTCGTTGGTCATCCGCTCCTGGAGCTGGAGGCGGTGCGCGAAGACCCCCACCAGGCGCGGGATCTTGCTCAGGCCGACCACCTTGCCCTTCGGCAGGTAGCCGACATGGCAAGTCCCGAAGAACGGGAGCATGTGGTGCTCGCAAAGGCTGTAGAAGGGGATGTCCTTGACCAGCACCATCTCGTCGTAGTCCTGGTCGAACACCGCTCCGGCGATCACGTCCTCGACCGCGACGTCGTAGCCGTCGGTCAGCTCGCGCAGCGCCCTCGAAACCCGCGCGGGAGTGGCCTTGAGGCCCTGGCGCTCAGGATCTTCGCCCAGCTCCGCCAACAGCGACTCCACCAGGGCGGGGATCCGGTCTCCCGCCTGGAGCTTCGGCTTGGCCACCGCCTGAGTCTCACACAATTGACGGGTGGCGGAGGTTGATGCGCTGGGCGCCGCGCAGGCGCTGTCCGAGATCGGCTATCTGCTGCGGCAGAACCCAGACGAGAAGTTCAGGGCGCGGGCGTTTTCGGATGCGGCCTGGGCGATCGCGCTCGCGCGCCCGGACCTGGCAAGCCTGCATCAGACAGGCGGGCTGAAGTCGCTTCCCGGCGTCGGCGCCGGTATCGCCAAGGTCCTGACCGAGCTGGTGGAGACGGGGCACAGCCGCTACCTGGACAGGCTGAGGGTCGAGACCGGCCAGCCGGCACGGGACGACGAATCGAGCCTCGACCTGAGCGCCTACCAGGGCGACCTGCACTCTCACACCAGGTGGAGCGACGGCAGGGCCACGATGCTCGAGATGGCGCAGGGCGCCCAGGCGCGAGGGTATCGCTACCTGGGCGTCACCGACCATTCCCCCCGCATCAAGGTGGTGCACGGGCTCGACGCGGAGCGCTTGTTGGCGCAGTCGCAGGAGATGGCTGTGGTGCAGGAGCAGGTCGAAGGCGTCAGTTTGCTGCAGGGCATCGAGGTCGACATCCTGGAGGACGGCGCGCTCGACCTTCCCGACGCTGTGCTCGAGATCCTCGACGTTGTGATCGCCTCCCCGCACGTGAAGCTCCGGCAGGAGCCTGAAGCCATGACGCAGCGGATGCTGCGCGCCGTCTCGAATCCCCACGTGACCCTCATCGGCCACCCGACCGGGCGCCGTCCTGGCTCTCGCGAAGGCGCGACCTACGACTTCGAGGCGGTGTTCAAGGAGGCCGCGCGCCATGGCGTCGCGGTGGAGATCGACTGCGACCCGGCCCGCATGGATCTCTCCCCCGAGATGGCCCGGCTGGCGCTGGAGTGCGGGTGCAACTTCGCCCTGAGCTCGGACGCGCACGCGCCCGACGAGCTCGCCTACGTGCCGATGGGAGCCTGGATGGCCCGGCGTGCGGGCATCCCACAGAACCGGATCTTGAACTGGCGTCCGCCCGAGGACTTGACAAAGTCCTGAAGGCGGCCGCCAACCCGGCGGCTTACGATCTCTTGCCATGACCAAGCTCGGGATCATGATCGAAGGCCAGGAAGGACTTTCCTGGGAGCGATGGCGAAACCTATGCCATGACGTCGAAGGGTTTGGGTTCGCGTCGCTGCGGCGCAGCGAGCACCTCATCTCCCTGATGGGCGACGACAGCCGCGACTGCATCGACTGCTGGACGTCGCTCGCGCTGGCGGCGGAGTGGACGAAGACCATCCAGCTTGGCCCGATGGTGAGCCCCATGACCTTTCACCGGCCAGCCGTGCTCGCGCGCCAGGCGGCGGCCGTAGACGTGTTGAGCGGAGGCCGCCTGATCCTTGGTGTCGGCGCCGGTTGGAACGAGCACGAGCACGAGCTGTTCGGCATCCCCTTCCTGACCATGAAAGGGCGCATGGACCTGTTCGAGGCGGGCGTCGAACGGATCCGTGACACCTGGACAAAATCCAATCCAAAACCGGTGCAGAACCCGATGCCGCTGCTGATGGGCGGCATCGGCGAGAAGCGGGCGCTCCCGCTGGTGGCGCGCGAGGCGTCGGAGTGGAACTACACGCGGATGGACCAGGAGGAATACCGGCACAAGCGCATGGTTCTGGACCAGTGCTGCAAGGACATCGGCCGGGACCCCGCGTCGCTGCGCTACTCGGTGATGTCGAACTGCCTCATCGGACGCGACCAGGGAGACCTGCGCGAGCGCGCGCTGAAAATGGCGGCGGTGCAACCGCGGCTCAAGCGAGACTCGCCCGACGAGATCCTCAAAGCCGCGCGAGCAAGCGCGTTCGTCGGCACGCCGGAGGAGGTCGTCGAGCAGATTCGCAAGTACGCCGAGCTGGGCGTCGAGCTCTTCATGCTCCAGCACTTCCTGCTCGACGACCGCGACGCCCTGGAGCTGCTCGCGAAAGAAGTCATCCCGGCCCTGGCCTAAGCTGACCGAATGGACTTCGAGCTCAGCGATTCGGAGAAGGCCTTCCGCGATGAGGTTCGCACCTGGCTGAAGGCCAACAAGCCGCGCGCCGGCGGCAGCATGGCGGAGGGCCAGAAGTCTTTCATCGCCGGCCGCCGGGCGTGGCAGAGGAAGCTCTATGACGCCGGCTACGTTGGCATCACCTGGCCCAAGGAGTACGGCGGTCGCGGCGCCGGCTTCATGGAGCAGCTGATCTTCAACGACGAGATGATCCTTGCCCAGGCGCCCGACCCGATCAACGTGATTGGCCTCGGCATGGGCGGCCCGGTCGTCATGACCCACGGCACCGACGCGCAGAAGAAGCGCTACCTGGCTCCCCTCCTCTCAGCCGAGGAGATCTGGTGCCAGGGATTCAGCGAGCCGAACGCCGGCAGCGACCTGTCAGGCCTGCAGACGCGGGCGGAGGACGAGGGCGACCACTACGTCGTCAACGGACAGAAGGTGTGGACCACGCTGGCGCACGTCGCCAAGTGGTGCATGCTCGTCACCCGCGAGCGCAAGGAAGCCAATCCACGCGACGGCCTCACCTACCTGCTCGTCGACATGGAGAGCCCCGGCGTCGAGGTGCGGCCGCTCGTGCAGATCACCGGCGACGCGGAGTTCAACGAGATCTTCTTCAAGGACGTGGTCGTGCCCAAGTCGCAAATCCTGGGCGAGGCGGGCAAGGGCTGGGCCGTCGCCATGACCACGCTGCTCCACGAGCGGGGCACGCTGGGCATGGCCCTGGCTACGCGGGCGCAGATCACCGCCGCCGAGCTCGCCGAGCACGCGCGAAAGTTGGGCCGCGGCTCCGATCCGCTCGTGCGCCAGAAGATCGCGCAGTACACGATCGAGGCCCGCGCCCTGCAGCTGAACGGCTATCGGGCCGTCACGGCCGTGAAGCGCAACGGGATTCCCGGCCCGGAGGGATCGATCCTCAAGCTCATGTGGTCCGAGCTCAACCAGCGCATGGCCGAAACCGCGATCGACATCGCGGGTCCCGCCGGGCAGGTGGGCGATGGGGTCGGATGGGAGTACCAGTTCCTCCGCTCGCGGGCCAACACGATCGAAGCGGGAACCTCGGAGGTGCTGCGCAACATCCTCGCCGAGCGGGTGCTGGGCCTCCCGAGATCTCGCTAGACGACGCCTCGGGTCTCTCGCGGCTCGAGCTGGGCTACGCGCGAACCGACCTCCGGCGACGCCTCGTCGCGGCCGTGCTCAGCGGCGCAAAGACGTCGACGGCCAGCCTCCTGAGCGATTACCACCCGGCAACCGGGGATCCGCTCCCGGTCGTTGGTGACCGGCATGTCGTTGTCGACTATTCGGATCAGCCCGTCGCGGTGGTGGAGACGACAGAACTTCGAGTCGTGCCGGCGGCGGAGGTTGATCTCCAGTTTGCGCACGACGAAGGCGAGGGTTTCGAGACTGTTGCCGATTGGCGCGCGGCGCATGAGCGCTTCTGGAGCGGCCAGGCCATCACCGACAAGACGCCCATCGTCTGTGAGCGCTTTCGATTGATCAAGACGGTCTAACTGGCCGCCTCCGTAGACTGAGGCCGTGACCGCGGTCGCCACCCGTTCCGCCGAGCCCGAGGTCGCGACCACCGGCGTCAATCGAGCGGTCCTCGCCGTGTTCTCAGGCTTGATGCTGGGCTCGCTGATCGCATCGCTCAACATGACGCTGGTCGCGCCGGCGCTCCCCACCATCGTCGCCGAGCTCGGCGGCCTGGCCGACTACACCTGGATCCCGATCTCCGCGATGCTCGCGTCGACGATAGTCGTGCCGATCGCGGGCAAGCTGTCCGACGTCTACGGCCGCAAGCCGCTCTACATGACCGGCGTCATCGTCTTCGCGGTCGGCTCTGCGCTCTCGGGGCTCGCGCCGAACTTCTGGTTCCTGGTGTTCGCCCGCTTCGTGCAGGGCGCGGGCATGGGATTCCTGATGCCCCTGTCGCAGGCGATCATCGGCGACATCATCTCGCCGCGTGAACGCGGCAAGTATCAGGGAATGATGGGCGCGTCCTTCGGCGTCGCCTCGATCATCGGGCCCGCCGCCGGCGGCTTCATCACCGACCACTATTCGTGGCGCTGGCTGTTCTTCATCAACCTGCCGTTCGCAGTCCTCACCCTGATCGTGGTCGCGATGTTCATGCATGTGCCCAATGAGCGGCGCAAGCACAAGATCGACGTCGGCGGCAGCGTGACGCTCTCGCTCGGCGTGACCGCCGCATTGCTCGCCACCGTGTGGGGTGGGACCCAGTACGCGTGGAACTCGTGGCAGATCATCGGCCTGTACACGGGCTCGGCGGTGCTGCTGGCCACGTTTGTCTGGTTCGAGACGAGGGCTGCCGAGCCGGTGCTGCCGCTGTACCTGTGGAAGAGCAGCATCTTCACGTTCTCGAACATCGCGAGCATCGGAGTCGCCATGACGATGTTCGGCGCGATCTTCTTCCTGCCCGTTTTCGTCCAGGGCGTGATCGGCAACAGCGTCACGAACTCGGGCGCCATCCTCGTGCCGATGCTGGTGGCGATGATCGTGACGAGCATCGGGAGCGGCCAGTTCATCTCCCGCACCGGCCGCTACAAGGTTCCGCTGATCATCGGCATCGTCGTGATGGGTATTGGCTACTTCCTACTGTCGCAGCTCGACGTGAGCGCGACCAACGAGCAGGTGGTCGTGGCGATGATTCTCATCGGCCTTGGCCTCGGCGTGTCGATGCAGACGTACACGCTTGTGGTTCAGAACTCCGTGAGTCGCCAGGACATGGCGGTGGCGACCTCCGCCACTCAGCTGTCCCGATCGATCGGCGCGGCCGTGGGCCTCGCCATCCTGGGCACGATCCTGAGCCAAGGCCTTGCCTCGGCCTTCCCTAAATACCTCCCGGCGGCCGCACTCAGCCAGTTCAAGGCTTCGGGCAGCACCGCCGGTGCGGTCTTCGATCCAACCGTCCTCGCGCACCTGCCTCCCGCCATCGCCGCGGGCATCCGGCACGGGCTGGCCGACGCGATGCATCCCGTGTTCCTCATTGGACTGCCGATCATCGCCGTCGCGCTCGTCGCGACGCTGTTTATCCGCGAGGTGCCGCTCCGGCAGACGGCGCACGTGACGGCCGGCCGTCGCGCCGCGGGACAAGCTCCGGCCGACTAGAGACGGCAAAATCCCGGCGCAAGCGGCCAGAATTTCGCACGTGAACCCGGAGCTGGACCGCAACGTAATCGTCGAGCGCGCGTTCTGGATCGCGGCCGCGCTCGCCGTGGTCGGCGGCGTCGCTCCTCAGCTGGTGGCCATCGGCCAGACCAACCGGGTCGGCGCGGTCCTCTTCCCGTTCGGGGCCGCGGCGCTGGCGATGGCCGCGCTCGCGCTGTTTTACCAGCACGGCCGCTCGATTTCCGCGCTGGTCTACTTCCTCGGTGGGCTGGCCATCGCCTACGGCCTGCTGCTCGTCCTCTCCGTTCCCATGCGCCTCGCCGTCGAAGGGTCGTGCCCGCCCGCGCCTCAGCGCTGTACGTCGGGGCTCGAGCTGCAGCTTTCTGCCACTGAAGGCACGGCGCTCACCATCGCGGTGGCTTTCGGCATCATGGCCCTGTTCGTTGGATTCATTGGCCTTTCGGTGCTCTACAGGCAGCGGGCGCCAGCCACTCCGCCGGCGGTATGGCCCGCTCGGCCGCCCGAAAACCCGACCCCGCCGCCTGCAGACGTCAAGGCGGAGGCGCAACCTGTGTCCGACCCGAAGCCGGAGCCGGCGCTCGTGTCCGACCCGGAGCCGGAGCCTGCGACAATCCCCGAGCCTGCCCTCGCTTCCGAGTCAGAACCTCCACCCCCGCCACCGGCCGCGCCCGTCCAGGAATCGCTGCCAGAGGCCGTCAAGCTCAAGCGAAAGCGCCGACCCAAGCCGCCCTCCGGCTAACGCTTACACTCGCTGGCGATGGACTTCGCGTTCTCCGAGGAGCAGGAGATGCTCCGCCGCTCCGCCCGCGATTTCCTCGCCAAGGAATGCTCGCCGAAGGTCGTGCGCAAGTTGATGGAGGGCGAGGACGCGTACGACCCCGCGCTCTGGAAGAAGGTGTCGGATCTCGGGTGGACCGCGCTCGGTATCCCAGAGCAGTACGGCGGGGTGGGCACATTCCTCGACCTGGTCGTGGTGCTCGAGGAGGCCGGCCGCGCCCTGCTGCCTGGTCCTTTCTTCGCCACCATGGGCCTGGCGGTGCCGGCGCTCATCGAATCCGGGACTGAGGCCCAAAAGAAGGAGGCGCTGAGCGCGATCGCCGCCGGCCAGGCACGAGCCACTCTTGCCGTCACCGAACCATCCGGCCGTTGGGACGCGTCAGGCATCAGCCTGTCCGCCAAGCAGGCCGGTGGTGGCTGGAAGCTCGACGGCGTCAAGCTCTTCGTCCCCGACGCGGAGCATGCCGACTACACGGTGGTCGCCGCGCGTACTCGCGGCGAGGGCGAGGACGGCATCAGCCTCTTCATGGTCAAGGGCAGCCCCAAGGGGATGACCGTGACCTCACTGAAGACGCTTGACATGACCCGGCGCTGGGCCGAGATCAAGTTCGATGGTGTCGAGATCGGGGCCGACGCGCTGATGGGACCGGCCCACACCGCCTGGCCTCAGCTCAAGCGCGCCATGGAGTGGGCCACCGCTGCGCTCTGCGCCGAGATGGTGGGCGGAGCGCAGAAGGTGCTCGAGACCTCGACCGAATACGCCAAGACCCGGCAGCAGTTCGGCAAGCCCATCGGCATCTACCAGGCGGTGTCGCACAAGCTGGCGGACATGCTCGTTTTGTCCGAGAGCAGCCGGTCGGCGACGTACTACGCCGCGTGGGCGGTCGAGGCGGATGCCCCGGACCGATCGATGGCGGCCTCGATGGCGAAGGCCTACGTCTCGGACGCGTATCGCAAGATCGCCGGCGACGGCATCCAGGTGCACGGAGGCATCGGCTTCACCTGGGAGCACGACATGCACCTGTACTTCAAGCGCGCGAAGTCCTCAGAGGTGACGCTGGGCGACGCGACCTACCATCGGGAGCTGGTGGCGCAGGGCCTGGACCTCTAGGCGAGATTTCACGCGACTGTCAGCCCGTCGCTAGAAGGCGGAACACCACCAGGCCGAACAGGACGCAGGCCGGTATGACAAGGCTTCGGTACAGCGCCCAGTAGGACGTCCACGCCTCGCGCAGCCGGTCCAGGCGCCGGCCGGACCCGAATGCCAGCGACCAGTAGATCGGCAGGGCTGCGCCGGTGTTCAGCGCCAGCGCGAGCAGGGCGACGCCGGCCGCGCCCGCGAGCCAGCCCTGCAGCGGCGCCGAACCGCCAAAACCAGCCTGGATCCCCCATGTCACCGCCGCGCCGACCAGCAGGAGCAGGGCGGGCACCCCGAGCAGGAAAAACGCCGCGAAGCTGACGATCATCAGAGCCAGCATCAGAGCGAGGGTGGCAACGACGCCGGCCAGGGCAGCGGCGGCAGCAGTCACTCCACTGGTTTGGCGCGGCGTGGTGGAGGTGGAGGTGGAGGTCAAAGTCGTATAGCCGACCCCAGTCGCATCACTGGCGCCCAGCCCCGCCGACCCCCTTACCTCGCTCCACGAATGCAGCCCGGCCTCGGCGGTCGCGCCCGCGGCCACGCCGGCAGGCACGGCGGCCAGCAGCACGCCCGCGACGATCGCGACCGCGTTCTTCCGGATCAGCGCGACCGGCACCCAGACGCGGCGTGTCCGCGTGCGCCCGAGACCGGTTTCCATCAATCGCTCGCGGTCGAAGGTCGCGCCGCACAAGATGGTCAGCGCCACGCAGGCGGTGATAGGCAGCAGGAGCGAGATCGGAGCGAACGGCGAGCGGAAGACGAACAGGGCGAGCGGGAGGTCGGCCACGGCCGCCGACACGGGCGATAGCAGGAACGACCACGCACCGCCCGACGCCCCCTCCCGGGGGAAGAGCATGAAGCCGAGCATCCGCCCCATCGCCGCCCAGTAAGAGGTGACCACCGCGACGAACGCGAAGATCGGGAGCAGGTCCCACGGCGCGCTCTCGCCGAAGAAGGTGAGCAGCGTCATGCCCGCGGCCATCCAAAGCGTGACCCAGACGGTGCTCACCACCGCGCCCGGCAGCACCTCCAGCCAGATGAGTGACGGATCGTCCACCGGCGTGTACAGCAGCACCTCGCGCGACTGCTGCGCTTTCTCCCACCAGATGCAGATGGAGCTCTTGATCGACTCGAGCAGCGCGAATGACATGACGAAGAGCGGGAGAAGCAGCCCGGCCTGCAGCGCCTGGCCCCCGGCGAAGCGCTGCGCCACCTGGCCCGCCGCGCCGGGCAGCTGACCGAACAGCGAGGTGCCGCCCACAAGAAGCAGCACGAACGCATTGAGATAGACCACCCAGCTCAGGTCGCCGCGCCGCCACCACGAGCTCACGTAAAAAGGAAGGGCGTGCCGCATCATCCGCCCCTGGTTGCGCAGTGAGCCGAACATCTTCGGTGCCGGGATACCGGAGATCGAGGCCGGCTTGGTGGTCGCTGAGACCGGGTCGACAGGCGCCGCCTCGTTCATCGCGTCGATGTAGACCGCTTCAAGGCTCGTCTGTTGCTCCTCGAGCGTGTGGTACGGCGCCGTCTCTACGGCGAGCCGCCGCTGCAGCTCCGCCGCGAACGCGCCCCGGTCGGCGGGCGGGGTGTTCCAGGTAAGGCTGTAGCTGAGGCGGTCGCCTTCGATTGCGTGCTCGAGGGTGTTCTCGCGCAGCCAGCGCCGAAGGTCCAAGGAAGGCTCGAAGCCCCGGGCGAGGGTCGCCATGAAGCGGCGGCCGATGCCCGCCGACTCGCGCAGCTCGTCGAGGGTGCCGGAGACGACGATGCGGCCCCGGCGCATGATCGCGATCCGGTCCGCCATGAGCTCCGCCTCGCTGAGCACATGCGTGGTCACGATCAGTGCCGCGCCGCGACTGCGCTGCTCGCCGAGGTAGTGGCGCATGTCCGCGGCAGCCACGGGGTCGAGACCGGCGGTCGGCTCGTCGCAGAAGATCCAGTCGGGCTCATGCAAGGTCGCCCGGATGAGCGCCACCTTTTGCGCCATGCCACGCGAGTACGCGGCGAGCACGGTGTCGGCGCGGTCGGAGAGCTCGAAGCGGTCCAACAGGCTCGCGATACGGCGACCGCGCTCGGGCTGCGGCACTCCATAGAGAAACCCGAAATGGTCGAGGTACTCGGGCGCGGTGTTGCGGCCGTACAGGCGGGCCTGGTCGGGAACGACGCCGAGCCGCTTCCGCACCTCGTCGAGGCGGTCGGGCAGCCGCATCCCATCGAGCTCGATGACCCCTGCGTCGGGCCGCAGGATGCCGCCCATGCAGCGCAGCGACGTCGACTTGCCGGCTCCGTTCTGCCCCAGCAGAACGAGCAGCTCACCCGGATCGACATACAGATGGACGCCGCCGACCGCCAGCACGTCACCGAAGGACTTCCGCAGCCCCTGAACGAGGATCACTGATCGGATGTTAGAGAGAGGCGGCCCGAGTTCAGATCTTTTCGAACGAATCCACCGCGACCACGAACACCGTCGCCCCGCCGACCTGCACCTCGACCGGGTACGGCATGAAGAACTCGCCCGGCTCTGGCACGGGCGGCATCGGCGTGAGGTAGCGGCTGCGCTCGCGGCAGTTGTCCCGGATGACCTGCACGGCCTCCTCGACTCGCGTGTCCTCGACGCCGATGAAGAACGTCACGTTGCCCTGCTGCAGAAAGCCCCCGCTCGAGGTGATGCGCGTCGAGCCGAAGCCGGCGCCCGTGAGCGCCTCCGACGTGCGCTGCGCGTCCTCGCCCTGGACCACCGCGATGACCAGCTTCATTGTGCCAACGCCGAAAGTGCGCGCTCGACGTGCTCCATGACCTGCGAGTGAACCCTCTCCCTCGAACCCGAGGCGTCGACGCGCGCGAAGCGCTGTGGCTCGTCGCCGGCGAGGCGGTCGTACGTGGACGCAACCCGCTCGTGGAAGTCGGAGGGCTCGCTCTCGACCCTGTCAGGCTTCTTGCCCACGACCACCTGCCGCATGCGCCCACCTTCGACCGGCAGCTCCAGGAGGAACGTGAGGTCGGGCTTCGGGAAGGCCGGCGGCCAGTAGGTCGAGAGTCCGCGACCCCCGCCCTGGTAGGCACGGGTCGAGTCGTGATAGCGATCGGCGATGACGATCTGGCCGGCGTCGATGGCAGGCCGGATGACCTCGCTGATCAGCTGGCTGCGCGCGGCCATGAAGAGGTACATCTCGGCCTCCGCGTCGATGGCCATGCCGCCGAAAAGCAGGACCTCGCGGATGCGTTCCCCAAGCTCGGTGCCTCCCGGCTCGCGGACGACGATCGCGTCGCGCGCCGCCAGCGCCTGGCCGAGCATTTCCGCCTGCGTGGTCTTGCCCGAGCCCTCGACGCCCTCGAAGGTGATGAACAGCCCGCGCGGCGGGCTCAAGCCCGCGGTTCTTCGGGCGCCGGCGTGATCCGCAGCCTGCGCTGAGGCTCCTTGCCGGTGCTTCGCGCCGAGAGCTCGTTGTCAGCAACGAGCCTGTGCTGCAGCCGGCGCAGGTAAGCGTTCTGCGGCCCGATCTCGACCGGGCGAAGGGTTGACTTGACCGTCTTGATGGCGGCGACCGCCTCCGCGAGCGCTCGAGTGGTCGCCTCGTCCTGCTTGTCGACTCCGTATATCCGCGAGAGCGCGTCGCGCACCTGGGTGACCGAGTTGCTCTTGAGGATGTGGATCGGCAGGCCGCGGCTCTCGGCCTGGCGCAGGCTGTCAGGCCGCCTTTTGTAGTGGTTCTTTAGCGTCAGCACCGCTCCCGCGCCGTCCAGGTTGCCGAGGACGCGGACGGGCAGCTCGAGGTCCTTGATCGACTGCTCGACGTGATGGCGGCTCACGCCATAAGGAAAGATCCCGAGCGGCTTTGCGGGTATCGCCGGCGCCGCCGCGGCCGCTTCCGGCGTCACCACCGTGGGGGCGTCGACGTTGGAGATGACCCGCCCCTCGCGGGTTCGCACGCGGACCTTCGGCGTGACGACGGGTCCGCGCAGGGCAGCGTCCACGATCTCGGCGAGCGGCATGTGGATCGCCACGCGGTCGCGGTCCTGGATCTCGATCAGCACGTCGAACGTGGGGGGCGCTTTGCGCTCGAGCACCGACTTCTGAGTGCCGCGGCGCCGCGCCTCCTCGTCGGAAAGGGTCACGCTCTGGATGCCGCCGAGCAGGTCGTTCAGGGTCGGGTTGACGAGCAGGTTCTCGAGCGTCTGTCCATGCGCAGTGGCGATCAGCTGGACGCCACGCTCGGCGATGGTCCGCGCGGCCGCGGCTTCGAGCTCGGTGCCGATCTCATCGATGACGATGACCTCGGGCATGTGATTCTCGACTGCCTCAATCATCACCGCGTGCTGCAGCAAGGGCGTCTTCACCTGCATGCGCCGCGCGCGCCCGATGCCGGGATGAGGAATGTCGCCGTCACCACCGATCTCGTTCGAGGTGTCGACGATGACCACGCGCTTGCGCAGCTCATCGGCGAGCAGGCGCGCGCACTCGCGCAGCATGGTCGTCTTGCCGATGCCCGGCCGGCCGAGCAGCAGGATGCTCTGGCCGCTGACGACGATGTCGCGGATGATCTCGCCCGTCCCAGTCACCGCGCGGCCCACGCGCATCGTGAGCCCGGTGATCCGGCCGGAGCGGTTGCGGATCGCGGACACACGGTGCAGCGTCCGCTCGATGCCCGCGCGGTTGTCGTCTCCGAACTGGCCCACGTTGTTGGCCACGTGATCGAGGTCGGAGGCAGAGACCGGCCTGTCGGCAAGCAGCACCTCGCGGCCGGGGACGCGCGCCTCGGGCTCGCGGCCAAGGTCGAGGACGATCTCGAGCAGCTCGCGCGGGTCGGTCCGCTCGTGCAGGGCGCGCGCGAGGTCGGCCGGCAGCGCGCGGGCCAGGAGCTCGATCTCCTGGTCCCAGCCTCCGGTCGGGGCGGGCCTGCGGCCCGCGCCCAGCGGCGTCGGTAGCGTTTCGGGTGCGGGTGTGCTCATCCGAAGGAGGGCACCAGTCCCTTCTCCGCGACCGGCACCTGGAGCGCCAGTTCCTTGACCAGGAGGAGCTGCGTCAAAAGGACGCTGAACCCACGCCCGCGGAGGGCGTCGATCATGTGCGAATCATAGTGTCGGAGGCTCGACCAGACGGGTGTGTCGGAATCGCCCAGCAGCTTGAGCGCGAGGTCGGCCAGCTCGTCGGGCAGCGGCGGCTCGGGGAGGGCGAGAAAGCTGAGCGTGTGAGGCTGCGCGCCAGTGCTGCGCTCGGCCTTGACCCAGCCGGCCAATTCGACCCGATCGATCACGACCTCCTCATTGTTCGACCCGCGGGCGGCCAGCCGTCCGGTCCATTCGCCATGCAGCGCGCGCCATTCGCGATAGGTGGGCGCTTCGAGCAGAGCGACATGTCCGGGCGTCACCTTGCGGTAGAGCTGGTACAGCTGGCGCCCGTCTCCGCGGCGCGGCTGCCGCGCGCCCTCAGGCGCGGGCGTGATGCCAGGCCGGGGCTGGTCGGCGAACAAGATCTGCTCAGTCGCGTACTGGCGAAAGCCGCGCAGCCGGAACACGGTGATCAGGGGATCGCGGTCGGGCAGCCGGACGAACAGCCGGTGAGCCCCACGCTGCAGTGCCTGGTTGCTGAGGTGATCGACGAGCGCCGAGGCAACGTCCTCGGAGTCGGGGCCGTCGACTACCTGGAGGTTCAGCACCTGCAGGACCTTCGCTCGCGGCAGGTCCAGCCCGAGCGGCTTGCCCGAGGCCTGGATGAAGCCCACCACCTTGCCCCCCTCCTCCGCGACGTAGATCAGCGTCTCTTGAGACAGCGGCAGCAGCGCCGACAGGGTCGAGCTGAGCAGCGACCACAGGCGGGCGGCGGGCGGCGCGGCCTCGTTGGGGTGGTTCTCGGCCGCGCGATGGAGCTCTTCGATGCGTCCGAGGTCGAGCAAGCCGGCAGCTCGCAGCTTCACTTGGCCGAAACCGCCATGCGCACGAACTCACGGTGCAGGCGCCGGTCGTTCGACAGCTCGGGGTGGAAGCATAGGGCCATGATCCGGCCCTGCCTCACCGCCACCGGGTGGCCGTCGTAGCTCGCCATCACCTCGACGGCGCCCGTGGATTCGACGAGCGGCGCGCGGATGAACACGCCGGGGAACTGGCGGCCGCCGATGGCGTCGATGTCGAGGCCGGCCTCGAAGCTGTCGATCTGGCGGCCGTAGCCGTTGCGGCGGATCGCGATGTCCAGAAGGCCCATGCCCTTCTGCCCCGCCATCGCGTCGGAGATGTCTCGCGCTAGCACGATCATTCCGGCGCACGTGGCCAACACGGGCAGGCCCTGCTGGATCGCTTCGCGCAGCGGATCGATCAGGCCGACGCGCTCCATGAGCATGGTCATGGTCGTGCTCTCGCCGCCCGGCAGCACGAGGCCATCGAGGCCGTCGAGATCCGCAGCTAGACGCACCAGCCGCGTGCGCGCGCCGCTGGCTTCGAGGGCCCGCACGTGCTCCGCGAATGCACCCTGCATCGCGAGGACCCCAATGAGGGGACCCCTGCGAGAACTACCAGCCTCGGGCAGCGAGCAGCTCGTCCTTCGGGATGGCGGGTATGTCCAGGCCGCGCATCGCCTCACCGAGGTTCGTCGACACGTCGGCGAGAACGTCCGGCTTGTCGAAGTAGGTGGTCGCCGCGACGATCGCCTTGGCCATCTTCAGAGGGTCCGCGGACTTGAAGATGCCGGAGCCGACGAACACGCCGTCGACGCCCAGCTGCATCATCAGGGCCGCGTCCGCCGGCGTCGCGATGCCGCCCGCGGCGAAGTTCACGACCGGCAGCCGGCCCAGCTTCTGGATCTCCGCGAGGACCTCGACCGGCGCTCCGATCAGCTTGGCCTCATGGACGAGCTCGGCGCGGTTCATGCCCTGCAGCCTGCGGATCCCGGCGTTGACGGCCCGCGCGTGGCGAACGGCCTCGACAACGTTCCCGGTGCCCGCCTCGCCCTTGGTGCGGATCATGGCCGCACCTTCGGCGATGCGCCGGGTCGCCTCCCCCAGGTCGCGGCAGCCGCAGACGAACGGGATCTTGAACCCGTGCTTGTCGATGTGGTTCTCCTCGTCCGCGGGCGTGAGCACCTCGGACTCGTCGACGTAGTCGACGCCGAGGGCCTGGAGGATCTGGGCCTCGACGAAGTGCCCGATCCGGCACTTGGCCATGACCGGGATGGTGACGGCCTCCATGATCGAGCGAATCAGGGTCGGGTCCGACATCCGAGCTACCCCGCCTTCCTTGCGGATGTCGGCCGGCACGCGCTCGAGGGCCATCACGGCGCACGCGCCCGCGTCCTGGGCGATCCGGGCGTGCTCCGGCGTAACGACGTCCATGATCACGCCGCCCTTGAGCATCTGGGCCAGGCCCGCCTTGAGCTTGAACGAGCCCTTCACGGCGCGGTGACCATTGCGGGAACCGTTGGTTTCGGCCATCGGGCTTGAATTCTACGCGGGCGATGTAAATTGGCGACTGGAGCGTTAGGCATATCAATGGGGCACTTCACCGAGATCGCCGCCCGGGGTTTTCTGGCCTGCAGCGGGACCGGAACGACCTCCACGGCATCCGCCGGATCGGCCGGGGGACCCGGCCTGGGCAGCTTCGACTGGCCCGTGATACTCGCCTTCATGGTGGGCGCCGCCTTGATCGCCCTGATCAGTGGCGGGGTCACCCTGTTCGCGGCGCGGCGGCTGCCGCCGGTGGCGCCGCCGATCCCGGTCTGGCCGAGCTCTAGGTAGAGACGCGGCCGGAAAGCCCTGGGCCGCGCCTCAGAGCCTCTCCAGCACCTGCGTCCGCTTCGAGGCGAACTCGTCGTCGGAGAGCAGGCCGTCGCGGTGCAGCCGGGCCAGCATGTCCATCTCTTCTAGGACGTCGAGCAGCGGCGCCATCGTCCGGCGCGCCAGGTACGCGTCCGAGGCCGTGCCTGCGTCCTCGCCCCTCGCATCGAACTCGCGGATGAAGAACAGCGCCTTGACGGCGGAGAAGGGAATCCCGAGCTTGCGCACCGGGCTGTCGTCGTGCTCGGCGTGAAGGTTGAGGATGACGCCGTAGCGATGGCGCTCGAGGGTGCCGTCCAGGTGGCCCCTCAGGACCTCGCCGTCCAGGAAGCGGATCGCCACCTTCCTGGTCGGGGTCTCGGCCGCCAGGTTCGCCTCGAGCGGCATCTCGACCCACTTCACCGCCGTCATCGGGATCCAGGCCGTCTCGTTGTTCTCCAGGCCGCCGCTGTTGTCGACCTCGACGAGAAAGTCGGGCTCGTCGAAGTCGAGATCGCGCGCCTCGCCGTCGAGGGTCTCGTCGTCAAAGAACCGGACGATTACGTTGGCCATCTTTCTCCTTCCGTTATAACCCTCATTTAGCCGCAGCCCTGCGAATCACCCGCTTTCCGATCTTGCGCGTGCACTTGGGGCACACCGCCACATGCCTCCGGACCGCCTCCGCCTGCTGCCGCCTGAGCTTGCCCGCGATGTAGGGCGCCAGCAGCGGCACGACCTCCTCGTGCTTCAACTCGCCGGCCGCCTCCACCGCGACGAACTCCTCCTTGAACCGCAGGCGGGCACGGTAGAGGAGTGTCTCGACGGCGCTCTCGGACATCTTCAGGATGACCGCGATGCGCCGGTAGCTCAGGCCCTGAAGCTCGCGCAGGGTCAACACCAGTCGGTACTTCTCGGGCAGCCGCTGGGCCACCGTCCAGACCTGCCGCCGGACCTCATTGGACTCCTGAACCAGGACTGGATCGAAGCTGCGAGACGTGGACGGCAGGCCGGCCAGCAGGCTGCCCTCCTCGTCCTCGCTGTCCTCGACCCGGAGATCGCGCTGCCTTCGGCGAAGCTCGTCGAAGCACAGGTTCCGGGCGACCGTGTGGACCCAGCCGCCGAAGTTGAACGAGTCGTCGACCCGGTCCATCATCCTGAGCGCCTTCAGGAACGTCTCCTGGGCGATGTCTTCCGCCAGCAGCGCGTCGCCGAGCTTGCGCCGGACAAGGCGGTAGATCGATCCGACGTAGCGTCGGTGCAGCTCTTCAAAGGCATGGACGTCTCCCGCCCGATAGGCTCGCACGAGCTCGACGTCGGAGGGCCCGCCCGCCACCTTGGCGGTGGAATCCGGGTCGTCGACTACCAACCGCGCTCGTGAATGGCCCGGGCGGCGGTCTGGGCCAGGTACTGGTCGGCGTTCTGCATGAGTTGGGCAAGATTCTGCCGGTCTGGACCCCCTTCCTGAGCCTTTTCGGCGTCCAGGGTGTAGACGGCGCGGATGCCCAGGTCCCCCAGCTGATCCCAGCCGTCGCCTTTGATCCCGGCCAGGAAAAGGACCGGGATGCCTGCCCGGGTCGCCCGCCTGGCCACTTCGCCGGGAGCTTTCCCAAAGGCCGTCTGGGAGTCGATGCGGCCCTCGCCGGTGATCACCAGGCCGGCCCCCCTCATGGCTTCTTCGAGCCCGGCCGCCTCCACGATCAAGGGTGCCCCAAACAGCAGCCTGGCGTCGAGGAACGCCACCAGCCCGGCGCCGGTCCCGCCGGCGGCGCCGGCCCCCGGCAGGTCTCGAACATGCTTGCCAAGGTCTCGCTCGAACAGGGCCGCCATCCTCTCGAGCGCCCGGTCCAGCTGCTCCACGGTCAGCTCGTCGGCGCCCTTTTGGGGGCCATAGACGTGGCTGGCCCCATTCGGCCCTGTCAGCGGGTTGGTCACATCACAGGCCACCCTCACCTCGACGGACTTCCAGCCGGGGTCGAGCCCGCCGGGGTCAATGCGATCCAGCTCGAGGAGGGCCGCTCCGCCCCGACGCAGGTCATGGCCGGCCGCGTCGAGCAGGCGGTAGCCCAGCGCCTGGGCCATGCCCGCGCCTCCGTCGTTGGTCGCCGACCCGCCGATACCCGCGATCATGGTTGCCGCGCCGGCGCGCCTGGCCGCGTCGAGCAGCTGCCCGAACCCGTAAGTGGACGTCCGGCGCGGGTCGCGGCGGCCCGGGCTCACCAGCTCGAAGCCGCTCGCCGAGGCCAGCTCGACGACCGCGGTGCGGCCACCGTCGATCAGGCCGAAGATCGCCTGCACGTAGTCGCCGAGCGGTCCCTCGACGTTGACCCACCGGTAGACGCCATGGTGCGCGCTCACCAGGGCCTCGACCGTGCCATCGCCACCGTCCGCCACGGGGATCTCGACGATGTCCGCGTCGGGCATCGCCTGGCGAACGCCGCGCGCGATGGCACGCGCGGCCTGCGTCGCCGAAAGGCTGCCCTTGAACGAATTGGGCGCGACGACGATCTTCACGCGGGTCCCATGAATGCTGATATGCGCAGAGCGCCTATCAGTAGACGGGAATCGTCCAGTCTCTGTGTTTCGGCGACTCACCCCTCACGGCGCCGAAGTAAATGCTCTGCAGCTCCTGCGTGAACTCGCCGACTTTGCCATCACCCACCTTGCGATGGTCCACCTCGACCACCGGCGAGATCTGCGCCCCAGTGCCGCACAGCAGAAGCTCGTCACACGTGTACAGCTCAGTGCGGTCGATGCTGCGCTCGACCACGGTCTTGCCCAGCTCGTCCTTGATGAGCGTCGTGATGAGGTTGCGCGTCACGCCTTCGAGGATGTCATCCGTAACCGGCGGGGTCACGAACACGCCGTCTTTGTACATGAACAGGTTCTCGGCCGAGCCCTCGGAGACATGGCCGTCGAGGGTGAGCACGATGGCCTCGTCGAATCCCGCCTCGACCGCCTCGGACTTCGCGAGCGCCGACTGGGCATACGAGCCGGTGATCTTCGCGCGGGGGGGCAGCGACTGGTCTGGCAGCCGGCGCCAGCTGCTCACCATGCAGCGGATGCCCGACTCGATCTCGACGTAATTGCCGAACGGGATCGCGTAGATGAAGAAGCTGTGCTTCAGGTTGTGCAGCCGCACGCCGATCTCCTCGCTGGAGGCGAACAGCAGGGGCCGGATGTACGTGTCGGATTTGAACTGGTTGCGCCTCAGGACCTCGACGGTGAGGTTGACGAGCTCCTCGGTGGAGTGCGGCAGCGTCATGCGCAGCACGTTGGCCGATCGCTTCATGCGGTCGTAGTGCGCCGGAGCCTGGAGGAGGTGGAGCTGCTCTTGCTTGGAGCTCCAGTAGGCGCGGATGCCCTCGAAGCAGCCGGTGCCGTAGTGGAGGGCGTGCGTCATCAGTCCGAGCTTCATGTCGTGGTAGCGACCGAACTCGCCGTCGTAGTACACCCACGTGTTCGGGTGGACCTCCGGCTTTTTGGCCGCGGCCTTGGCCCTGGTGTCCACACCCATGCTCAATTAAGTGTAGGCACGATTCATTTGGATAGGCGGCAGCGCCCCCAACCTGCACGCGGCGCCCGGCATCTGTTATGAATCGGAGCGCCGTGACCCTGTACGACATCATCGCCGACCTCCGCCGCGAGCATCCGACGCCCGCCGCGACCGAAACGCTCGACCTCGTGGTGGCGGAGCTCGGCAAGACCCGGGACAACCTGAAGTCGGCGGTGACCGATCTCAGCTCGAAGCCGCTGCCCCCGGGAGGCAAGCCCGTGCTCGACGAGCTGGTGGAGCGGGCCCGCGCCGCCGGCCTGGACGACCTCGACTTTGGTCCGGACCCCTACGACCAGCCGCCGGTGGAGCCCCTCGACGAGGGCACCGCCGGGATCGGCGCCCTGCTGGCGATCAGCGCCATAGGCGGCCTCGCGCTCGCGCTCGTCGCGTTCGCGCTCGGGCTGAACGCCATCCTCTCGGCAAGCAATGGCTGAGTCTTCGTTCGACGTCGTCTCGGAGTTCGACGCCGCGGAGCTCACGAATGCGATCGACCAGGCCCGCCGCGAGGTCATGACCAGGTTTGACTTCAAAGACACGCAGACGACCTACGACCGGCGTGATGACGTGATCGCCATCGAATCCGCGAGCGAGGAGCGGGCACGCGCGGCGCTGCAGGTGCTCAGGGAGAAGGCGGCGCGGCGCCAGCTTTCCGCGAAGCTCCTCAAGGCCGGCGACCCCAAGACGATGGGCAAGGGCCGCGGCTTGATCGAGGTTCAGCTCAACGCGGGCATCACCGAGGACATCGCGCGGGATCTCCGCAAGCGCATCCAGAACGTAAGCCCGAAGGTCCAGGTGCGGATCCAGGGCGACCAGCTCCGGGTGGTCGGCAAGGACAAGGACACGCTCCAGCTCGTCATCAAGTCCCTACGCGAAGCCGAGGACATCCCGGTCCCGCTCCAGTTCACGAACTATCGCTAGACCACACCGCCGCGTCCCGCGCGCCTCAACATAGAAAGGCCGTGCTTGTCATCCCCGCGATCGACATCCTCGGCGGGCGCTGCGTGCGCCTGTGGCAGGGCGACTTCCAGCAGTCGACCACCTACTCGGACGACCCCGCCTCGCTCAGCGTCGACTTCGACCGCGCCGGCGCGCAGCGCGTCCACGTCGTCGACCTTGACGCCGCGAGAGGCTCGGGTGACAACCGTGCTGTCATCGAGGCGCTGATCGCCAAGAGCAGCCTGAGCGTGCAGGTCGCCGGAGGCATCCGGTCGGAGGAGCAGGTGGCGGCCTGGCTGGCGGCCGGCGCGACCGCCGTCGTCATGGGCACCACGGCAGTGCGCGAGCCCGCCCTGCTCGCCGAATGCGCCGAAAAGCATGGCGGCCAGGTCCTGGCGGCCCTCGACATCAGAAACGGCAAGCCCGCGGTCAGCGGATGGGTCGAGATCGAGACCATGGACGTCGCCGACCTGATCGCCCGCTGGAACGAGCTGCCGCTCGCGGGCGTGATCCTGACTTCGACCGAGCGCGACGGCACCCTGGCCGGCCCGGACCTCGAGACGCTGACGCGCGTGCGCGCGCTCAGCAAGCTCCCGATCCAATACTCGGGCGGCGTCTCCTCGCTGGAGGATGTGCGCCTTGTTCGCGAAGCCGACGCCGCGGCGGTGATACTCGGAAGGTCCCTCTACGAGGGCAAGATCTCCCTGGAGGAAGCCCTGGCATTGTGAGCAGCGCGGCGCCGATCCGCACGTTTGGCACCAAACGATCCTGTCCCCAACCCAAGTTCCGCCCGGCAGGCACCAAACGCGCGAAATTCGCAGCCCTTCTCGGCATGGCTCTCATCGCGCTGGTGGGCTGTGGCGGGCGCGACCAGCCGGACGACCAGCGCCTTCACCAGGACATCGTCAACGGCACGAGCGGCGCCGAGGTCACGTTCGACGCCACCGTTCTCACCGAGCCGGCGGAGTCGGGCGGCCATGAGCGGTTCGAGGTCAAAGACCCGGCCGGCGACATGCTCGAGATCGATCACAACACCAGCCTCGCGCCGTCGGCGCCCATTCATGCCTCAGACCAGATCGTGATCCACGGCCAGCTGTACATCGACCCGGGGCCGCATTACGGCGTCCACTGCACGCATGCGGCCACCTCGAGTGGATGCCCGTACCCGGGATGGCTGGAATTCGCTGGGAATTACTACGAATGATCGGCGACGATTAGCCTCGCCTTGATTCCGGCCGACTACTCCAGCTTCCTTGTCGCCAGCAGCCAGGCCAGCGCTGCGTTGATCGGGCTGCTGTTCGTCGCGGTTTCCATCGCGCCCGAGCGGATCTTCGGCCACGGGGCGGAGGCTGAGCGGCAGGCCCTGGCGCTGAGCGCGTTCACCGCGCTGGCCAACGCCTTCTTCATCTCGTTCGGCAGCCTGATTCCCGACCTCCCGTTCGGGGTGCTGGTGGTCGTGGCGGGAGGCGTCGCCGGAAGCCAGACCCTCGCGCTGCTGGCGCTGTTCTCGAGCTGGAGGCGAGAAGGCACTCTCGTTCGCAGCGTGGCCCTGTTCCTCATCAGTGCGGCGATCTACATCTCCGAGATCGTGCTCGGGTTCCTTCTCCTGGCCAAGCCAGGATATCCGGGCTACGTGGCCACGCTGGCGATGCTGCTGCTGGGAGTTTTCTCGATAGGCCTCGCGCGCGCCTGGGAGCTGCTTGGTGCCCCGCACGGAAGTGGCGCTGTCAGCACGATCGCAGGCTGGCTGGAAAGACGTGCCAAAGAACCCGAGTCAAAGCCGGACACCCCGAAAACCTGAGGGTTACTTCAGCAGGCCGGCCGCACGGGCCTCGTCGGTCGTCATTCAACAACCTGGATCGCCGTAGTTTCCACAGCACATCGACCGCTTTCGAATTTTCAGCACAAGGTTGCCGGCGATCTTGCGAGCGCGCTGCAGCGCCGTGTAGTTGCCAGCGCCCAGGTTGCTGATGAGGCTCATGTCTTAAGCCCTGGAGTGCGCGAGACCTGGAAGCTAGTTGCCTGTGCGACCGGCCTGATGACGATCTCGTCGATGTCGACGTGCGGGGGTCGCGTGACCGCGAAGACTATGCAGTCCGCGATGTCGTCTGCCGTCAGCGGCTTCAACCCCGCATACACCGCCTTGGCCGCCTTGCGATCGCCGTGAAACCGGACCACGCTGAATTCCGTCTCCACCAATCCGGGTGCGACCTCGGTGACTCTGATCGGCTCACCGTTCAGCTCCAGCCGCAGCGTTCGCGAGATGGCGCGGACGGCGTGCTTGACCGCGGTGTAGCCCGCCCCTCCCTTGTATGTCTCGAAGCCTGCGATCGAACCGAGGTTCACGATGTGGCCGTGCCGCGCTTTGCGCAGCAGGGGCAGGCACGCGCGTGTCATGTACATCAGGCCGAGGACGTTGGTCTGCCACATGGTTATCCAGTCGTCGTCTTTCGCCTCGGCGATGGGAGCCAGGCCGAGCGCGCCCCCGGCGTTATTGACCAGGACGTCGATGCGCCGGTATCGCCTCTTTACCTCGCCCACGAAATGCTCGACACTCTCTTTGTCGGTGACGTCGAGCGCCATCGCGTCGCCCGATTTGCCGACAACCTTCCGCGCTCGCTCCACGCGACGCGCGCCGGCGACGACCTGGTAGCCACGATTGGCGAGCGCGACTGCAGTCGCAGCTCCGATTCCTGATGAGGCCCCCGTCACGACCGCGATTGGCTTCGACTTAGTGGCCGCCATGGGTTTCGTCAGCGTAACCTAGGGCTGATGCTGGAAGCGTTGGTCGCGGTCGTCGCCGCCCTGCTGGTGCTCGGTGGCGTGCTGATCATGCTCGGACCGCAGACCGCATCGGTTGTGCGCAGGATCAGATCGCTGCGCCGCCCCGAGGGACCGCTGCGCGGGCCGCTGGCACCACGACGGGGCGAGGCCGTGCCTCCTGGCCTCAACCCGAAGACTCAGCGCGTCCTCGTTTCCGCTACGCGCCTCGCCACCTGGCTGCGAGCCCATGGCCAGGACGATGTAGCGAAGGAGCTGCGGTCAGCCGCCGCGCGGCTTGCCACGGACGAGCCTTCCGGGCTGTACGCGATGCAGAACGCGCTGCGCCATGTGCGCTTGCTGGCCCTCGACGACCGCAACGCGAATGAGCGGATGCGCCTCCTGTCAGGCGACCTGCGCAAGGCCGTTCAGGATCGATTCGAGCAGCTAGAGCTGCTTCCCTTCGGGCAGCTCTAGGCCGACACCTCTCTTAGTCAGGCGGTTCGGCTCGACAACGCAGTCTCGCCCCCTTCCTCTTTCGCCGCAGTGTCCGCCGCGGCCTCGCGCTTGTGCTTCTTGATAACCTCGGCAGGGCGCTGCACCGTTCGCGATTGGTGAGACGGGCTGGCGATCAGGCCCAGCCTTTCCGGCTCGCCGAGCCGGAACTTGTTGTAGACGGCTCCGAGCAGGATCAGGTTGCTCAGGAGGTAGAACCAGGCCGCGAGCAGGAAGAAGAGTCCGAACTGGGCGCCGTAGGTGTTGAAGCCGCCGGCGTAGCGGGCGTAGAGAGGAAAGGCGAGCGAGAGCGCCTCGATCAGGATCCCGGCCAACAACGCTCCAGGCAGCACGGCCCGGAATCCGAACGCGCGGTTGGGCACGAATCGATAAAGCATCACGAGCAGCAGGACCATGACCGCGCCGCCGATGACGAAGCTGGCGACGTAGCTGACGACCCATGACGACGCATACGGGTTCAGTCCGGCCAACGAGTTGGCGACGACGGTCAACCCGACAGCCACCACCAGCAAGAACATCATCACGAATCCCATCAGCTTCTGGCGCACCATGTCGCGCTGCTTGATGCCGAAGATCTGCGCGAAGACGAACTCCATCGTCGCGAAGATGCCGCCGGCGGACCAGATCAAGCCGGCGATGGAGACCAGGCCAAACCAACCCGCTGACGCTTTCACCCCCTTGAGGGCGATCAGCAGATCGTGCTGGGCACTCACAGGGAATGACTGGATGATCAGGCTCTGGAACCTGGCGTCGGTTGCCGCGTCTCGAATGCTGAGACCGATGAGCGACAGCACGCCCAGGATCAGCGGGAACATGGAGAGCATCGCGTTGAAGGCAAGGGCCGACGCGTAGCTGCTTGCCTGGCTCTGTCCAAAGGCGCTGAGCACGCGCACCGGCGTCAAGGTTTGAAACCACGCCGCGATCGAGCGGAGCCGGCCGATCAACCCTTGGCTTTTTCGCCGGCCCGAGCTTCTGCCGGCCGGCGACGCATGGTTTGGGTCATCACAGCGCCGACAGCCGAGCTGACGA
>Ga0073928_10002429_pt1 | contig 31985 bp, 20 predicted proteins | sample PaiPotPPA55metaG_FD_76969 | JGI IMG/M metagenome (GOLD analysis project Ga0073928, IMG submission 76969) | Iron sulfur acid spring bacterial and archeal communities from Banff, Canada, to study Microbial Dark Matter (Phase II) - Paint Pots PPA... ...
CGATGCAACACCACTAATCAGTTGAGCTACCATTACTTCCCCTGAAGAACGGATGTGTTTGGCTGTCCTCGGTCGAAACCTAGCCAGGGCAACGCTCATGCTGATCTAACCTAGCCAGCGTTTTTAGCTTTTGTTTTCAATGCAAAGGCGGGTTTGAGCTGAGTGTTGCGTCGACCCATTGAGACCGCCGCGTTAATCAGGAGTTTGCCGGGCTGCAGGCAGCCAATCTGGATGACTTCCGGTTTGCCGACGATCCGCCCCGAGAATCTCGCCTTTCGCGTCCCACAACGCCGTTTGTAGAGACCGGAATCACGACCCCTGATCACCTTGACAGACGCAGCTAACCATTCCACACTGGCATAGTCTACCTATGTCACGGGGGTTGATGATTTGAATCGAGACGAGATTCCTCCTGGAACGCTCTATCTGCTGATCTTGAAAACTCTGGCGCGCTCCGGCGAGATGCATGGATATGAAATCGCCAATTCCATTCACCGGATGTCGGATGACGTTCTTCAAGTCGAAGAAGGCTCGTTGTACCCGGCGTTGCAGCGGATGCTCATCAAGGGATGGGTGACCGCGACATGGGGCACGACGGCTGGCAACCGCCGCGCTCGCTACTACCAGCTGACCGCAGCAGGCCGCAAACAACTAGCTGTCGAGATGTCGCAGTTCGAACGCGTCATCGGGGCGATCACGCGTGTGATTGAGGCGGTCTGAAAGGAACTCCGGTATGAACTGGCTCCGCGAACTCGCAAGGCGGCTCAGGATGTTGGTGCATCGGCGCCAATTCGACGCGGACCTCGAAGAGGAGATGCGCCTGCACCTGGAGTTGCGCCAACAGGAACATCTCGAGTCGGGCATGACCGTAGACGATGCTCGGGCCGCCGCCCGGCGCCGGTTCGGCAACGTAATCTCGCTGCGAGAAAAGAGTCATATCGCGTGGGGCTGGGAATGGTTCGAGCACTTCGTGCAGGACGTTCGCTATAGCCTGCGCATGCTCCGCAAAAATCCCGGTTTCACTGCTGTTGCCATTCTCACTCTCGCTCTCGGCATCGGCGCCAACACCGCTATTTTCTCACTCGTGGATGCTGTATTGCTGCAACAGCTTCCATTGCCTGAGCCAAACCGCGTCTTAGTTCTTAACCGGTGGGGAGGCTCCTCGATTCCTTATCCTGAATTTCTGGACTTGCAAACTCAGCACCGGTCCTTCGAACTCCTCGCTCTGCACCGCCGCGATACTATGAATCTGACCGGCGCGGGTGAGCCAGAGCGCGTCGTCGTCCGCATGGTCTCTCCCGATTTCTTCCCCATCGTTGGACTCCAGCCCATCCTCGGCCGCACCTTCACCAAAGACGAAGACCGCTTGGGCGCTACGCCCGTCGTTGTACTCAGCGAAGGCCTGTGGCGCGGAAAGTTCAGCGCCGACCCGAAACTCGTCGGCTCCAGTGTGAATGTGGCAGGGCAATCCTACACCGTTATCGGGATCGTTCCTCCCTTGCCGAAACTCTTCGCGCAATCCGACATCTTCTATCCTATCGGTCAGTGGAGTGAACCAGCGTTCCACGAACGCGGCAAAGGATTCGGCGCCGTCGGTCTGGCTCGCCTGAAGTCCGGCGTGACTCTTGTCCAAGCCCGTTCCGATTTGAGCCGCATTGCCGCCAACCTCGCTTCGGCTTACCCTAAGGAAGACGCGCAATTGACCTTAACAGCTCTTCCTTTCCGTGCCGCCAATCTCGGCGATAATCTCCCGCGCATATTACTACTCCTCTCCGGCGCCGTCGGATTTGTCCTCTTGATCGCATGCACCAATGTTGCTAACTTGCTCCTCGCGCGCTCGACCAGCAGACAGCGCGAGCTTGCCGCTCGCATCGCCTTGGGCGCAACCCGCAAGCGCATCGTGCTTCAATTGCTTACCGAGACTTTTCTTCTGAGCACTCTGGGCGGCGGTCTCGGCTTTGGCCTTGCCGTATGGGGAACGCGCACGATGATTGTTGCTGCGCCGGCAGGATTGCTGCCAGGAGATGGCGCAGCGGTCGACCTCCGCGTTCTCTTCTTCACCCTTCTTCTTTCCGTCCTCAGCGGCGCGCTATTCGGGCTGATTCCCGCGCTCAAGGTTTCGCGCGTCGATGTACAAGCTACGCTGAAAGAAGGCGGGCGCGGTAGCTCGGGAACGCATCATCGGGCCCAGAACATTTTGGTTGTCTCCGAAATTGCGCTGGCCATGGTTCTGCTCATCGGCGCCGGCCTCCTCATTCGCAGCCTCGCCCGTGTCTGGGCCGTAAATCCAGGATTTGATCCACACAACGCACTCACTTTCAGCATCGCGCTCTCCCCGGATAAAGCCAACAACGCGGTAAAGGCTCGTCTGATGTACGTCCAGTTGATGAACCGCCTTCGATCGTTGCCCGGCGTGGATTCGGCATCAGTCGTTTTGGGAAACCTGCCGCTCACGGGCGTATCGGACTTCTGGTTCTATCGAGAAGATCGTCCAAAACCGGACAAGGACTCGGACATGCCCGACGCGCTTTGGTACGCTGTCGGACCGGACTATCTTCGTGCCATGCGCATCCCCCTCCTGCGCGGACGCTTTATCGCAGCGCAAGACACCGAAGGCGCGCCAGCCGTCGTCGTCATCGACGAAAGAATGGCCCGCAAGCTGTTCCCCGGCGAAGACCCTCTCGGCAAGACTCTTCACCTCTTATTCTTCGACGAGAATGTCCAAATCGTTGGTGTCGCCGGAACCGTCAAGCACTTTGGTCTCGACGTTCCTCCAGACGCCAACTCTCAATTCCAGCTCTATATTGCCTTCCGCCAGATCCCCGATCGCCTTGTTCCCTTACTGACCAAGAATTCCGCTGTTGTTGCGCGCACCTCCGCTTCCGACCGCGCCACGTTTTACGCGATGCACCAGCTGGTGCGAGCCGTGGACGACCAGCAAGTCATGTACGGCGAGGGAACGATGGACCAGCTCCTCGACGGCTCGCTTGCCTTTCGCCGTTTCTCGATGCTGCTTCTCGGAGTCTTCGCGGGGCTTGCGCTGCTCCTGGCTAGCATCGGCATTTATGGGGTCATCTCGCATCTCGTTGGCCAGCGCACCCACGAAATCGGAGTGCGCATGGCGCTGGGCGCACAGCGTGGCGACGTTCTGTGGCTTATCCTGGGCCGCGGGGTGTGCCTCGATCTCCTCGGCGTCGCGCTCGGCATCGCCGCCGCGCTGCCTCTCATGCGCTTGCTCGGCAACCAGCTGTTCGAAGTCACGCCCGCCGATCCGGTTACGTTCGCGGGCGTGGCGCTGTTGCTGACGTGCGTGGCTGTGGTAGCTTGTTATATCCCCGCGCGCCGCGCTATGCGCATCGATCCTATGGTCGCGCTCAGATACGAATAGTTTCTGAGGGCTTGCTCCGCATTGCTCTCCGTTTGATTTGGCAAGTGGACGTGTAGTCGGATAACCGTCCATCAGGCACTGGCTAGGGATAAGACGCTGAATAATTCGTCAAATCACAGAGAATTCGGACAGGCGGGACGAAAGGAGAGAGGCGCTCGGCAACCTCACAAGCGCCTCCTCTACTGCGTCAACGTAAACCGTACCCCACTGGATCACCTCCTTCTCGGCAGGAACGCCGATGTCGACAAGAAATGTCGAGTGGTCCGAGTATAGCGCGGGATCGGGGAGATGTCAGAACAAGGATTTGCTCAAACCCTTGGGTTTGGGGATACAAAAACCAGTTAGGGCGATACCACGATCAGTCCTGCGAATTGACCCAACTGGGAGTGCGCGAGATAGACCGTGCCGTCCTTCGTGACCACTCCATTGCGAGCACCCTCATGTGTAGGTACTTGTGCAACGAGGCTGAGTTTGCCCGCAGCGTCAACTCGGGCGACGGTGAGACGCGCGGCCTTTGCGGCGCCTACATACAGCATGTGAGTGGCAGGCGAGTAGTTGAGATCATCAACGCCGTCGCCGGTATCGATCGACGATAACTTCTCCCCGTTGTGTCCCGCATCCAGAACCTCCGCCCGTGTGCTGCAGGCAACGAACAGGAAGCCGGTGTTTTGATCTATCGATATACCGTGCGGGCCGTCCTCACCGCAGGATGCGGGCCACTTCGCCACGGTCTTGCGCGTCTTAAGATCAATGGCAGTCGTCAGGTCCTTGTCCTCGTAATTCATGTAGAAACGCCCGCGCTTTGCATCGACTGCATACCCTTCGGGCCTACCTTCGAATATCAGTTTTTCTTTCTGATCCAACGTCTGGCTATCCAAGATCCGCACAGAATTGTCGCGCGGCGCGGTGACCCAGACTTCCTTAGAGGGTGCCACATAGACGACGCCGTCAGGGGTGGAATCGATGTGTCCACAAGCCTTGCGTGCAAGGGTCTGTTCATCGACGGCGCAAATGCTGGAGTCAGCTCGGTCGCCGATGTACACAACTCCGTCACCAACCGACACTCCGCTTGGACCCTGAACGCGCTTCCGGCCTCCGAGTTCCACTTCGTTTGTGGCAAAGCCCGGAATCTCCCGAACGGAACCTTTACTTGTATCCACCACATCCACCGAGCCAATGTTTATGGCGGGAACCCAGACATACCCTGTTTTGGGATCGTAGGCGATGTAATCCATTGTGATATTTCCCGTGCCGTGGTCGGGGAGGGCGAGGGGACGAGTCGTATAAGTCGCTTCTGGGTCGCTGCCGGCATACAAGCTAACAGCGATTGCGCCCAAGCTCACTATGACGATTAGCAACACACAAATTCGGTTTTTCATGGCTGGAATAGTAGCACCAGTTTGGGTTGCTGAAACACCATAAGGCCAAACGTGAGTTCCCGGCGCTCCCAAATTGGAGCAGTTGGCATGTGGACGTGTAGTCGGATTACCGGAAACTTGGGATGCCGAGGACCGACTTTCCGGTTTCGGCGGTGGTCTCAATGGGTCGACGCAACATTACCTCAAAGTCCCCGTGCGTGCGTCGACGTAGCTGGATTGGGTCAAGGGCATTGATGCAGACAAGACACTGCCCTGTTTAGGTTCTGATTGAGTACAGCCTTTCAGATCGATTCCCTAGAGGAAGTATTGTCGGATCAACTGAATAGACGGTGTTGCATCGACCGGTTGAGCTGGCAGCGTTAATCAGGCATGGAGAACGGCTCAAGCATGCTGCGTCTCTGAATTTCCCATGTTGCACCAAAGCTGGCACGTAAGCAGTCTGTCTTCGTTGACTTGATGGACGGTCCAACCTAAGATTCCGCCACTGCTTGCCCATGATTGGCCAAACCATTTCGCACTACCGCATCCTTGAAAGGCTCGGTGCGGTGGCATGGACGTTGTGTACAAGGCAGAGGACACGCGGCTTCACCGTGCGGTGGGTTTGAAATTTCTGCCTGGGGATATGCTTCACGACTCCGCTGCTCTCGAACGCTTTCAGCGCGAAGCGCAGGCAGCGTCCGCATTGAATCACTCGAACATCTGCACCATTTATGACATCGGGGAGCAGGATGGCCAACAATTTATTGCAATGGAGTTCCTCGACGGCGAAACCCTGAAGCACCGCATTTCTGGAAAGCCGCTTCCGTTCGACGAGATGCTGGAACTGGCCATTCAAATTGCCGAAGCGCTCCGGGCAGCACATGCCCAAGGCATCATCCATCGAGACATCAAGCCAGCGAACCTTTTCGTGACCAAACTGGGCAACGCCAAAGTCCTCGATTTCGGTTTGGCAAAAGTTGTTTCTGCCAGTACGAACTTCGGTGTTTCCGAGATGCCGACTCTCACAGCAGGGGAACTCTTGACAAGTCCGGGCACGACGATGGGAACGGTGGCTTACATGTCGCCGGAACAGGCACGGGGCGAAGAATTGGATGCACGCACGGACTTGTTCTCATTTGGCGCAGTTCTCTACGAGATGGCGACGGGCCGGATGGCATTTCCCGGCAACACGGCTGCGGTCATCCACGATGGAATTCTAAACCGGACACCCGTCCCGGCTTCGCAGGCTAATCGAGGACTCCCACCAAAGTTGGACGAAATCGTTGGCAAGGCGATTGAAAAGGACCGAAGGCTGCGCTACCAAAGCGCTGCGGACATCCGTACCGACTTGCAGCGATTGAGACGCGACATTGAACCTGGACAAGCTGGAAACGCGGGGCGCACCGCTGCCAACTGGCGCGTGTCAGGTTGGCGCTTGGTTGCGATCAGTGGAGGCGTCGTTGTATTGCTGGCCGGATTGTTTTTTGCGATTCCTACATCGAGGCATCTGGTGATCAAACCGGCGGCCGAAACGGAAATGGCGAATGTCGAAACGGTGAATAGTTTGCCGCTGTTGAGTCAGGGAAAGTACCTTGCGGTCCTTCCATTCCGCGTGATTGGAGATGCGACAAAAATAGGATATGTGGCGGAAGGATTGCGGGAAGCTCTTTCGACGAAGTTGTTCCAGTTGAAGGAGGTGCACGTCGCTTCGTCCGACGATTCCGAGAAAATGGATACGAACGCGTCGTTGCCGCAAATCGCGAAGGAACTTGGGGTAAATATGTTGGTGACCGGCACGGTACAAGGTTCTTCCGATCAGCTGCGCATCACGGTGAAATTGGACGATGTGGCAGAGAATAAGGTGGCGTGGAACGAAGAGTTTTCGGGCATTCCAGCGGATTTGCTGACAATCGAGGATAAAATTTACGGAAAGCTGGCGGAAACTTTGGAAACAAACGTCTCGGCTAGCGCTATTGCCGGTGGGACGGCCCATCCAACGGATAACGCGGACGCCTATGATTCGTATCTGCGGGGCCGCACCGCGATGCGTGGCCAATTGCCGAACGCGGCCGCGCGCGAAGTTGAACTGGTCCAGAGCAGCTTGTCCTCGGACGTGGATTGCGGAGAACCTACAATGGGGATGGCCAGATCAATAAAATCCGGGTACCGCACGGCCACTCAAATGTCTGCCTTCCACCCATGGAAACGCCCATCAGCGAGTCACTTCGCCGCTCGTTAGGTTCAAGTCGCCAAGCACGGCAAACTGCTGGGAGCCGTCCGCTGGCGGCGTTTGGCCCCGGGCGGTCTCTGCAGCCGCAATCAGCATTAGCACTACAAATAGAAGAATCCGCCCGCAAACTGGTCGCTGGGACGCTCGTGTCAGGGCATTTTCACGATGATGTTCGCGATGTTCTTGTCCCGAAGCATGGAGTTGAGTCCTGCTACATCCTTGACCACTACTCCGTGCATCTCCTGCAACGATTCGTAGCCTTGTCTTTTCAATTCTTGCTGCGCTTCTGATTGTTGTGTGGTCGGCGGAAAATCAGCAGAACTAGCGACTTCGTTCGCCAGGTAGCTGATTCTTTGCATCAGCATGGGCGTGTAGCGGACGTCGTCCTGGCCTCTTCCGGTCGCCTTGAGCTGGATCACTTTCCCTTCGGCGGCTGTGAGCTTGTCGGCTAGTTCACCGGCCGCTTTTCGAATGGCCTTCGATTCGTCATCGGTGCCAAGCTGCTTGTCGAGAGCTGTAAGCTGAGCGCGGACGGACTCTATCTGATTAACGCTTTCGGCCAACGCGTTCATCTCGTCGCGAAGCACGGACACCAATTGCAGTTGCGCCCGGATGTCGTCGTCGCTCCCCGTCGAATGCGGATCTTTGAGAACGTTGACCTTTTGCGTGGATTTTTCACCGCCTACCGTCAGGGTGACCGTGTACGTTCCCGGCGGAACAAGCAGTGCAACGCGGTTCACGGCAGGAGCTGCACGCCAGCCTTCCCGACCGAGCGGGACATCGGGTGAATACGTCGGAGAAGTCCTCAGCTTCACTTCAGTGGCGCGTTCAGTGCGCAAATTCCACCAGACGCGGTTGATGCCGGGCTTCACTTCGCACGGCGCAGGACCACCTTCCTCCTCGCCTCCGCCTCCACCCGGACCTGCCGCCGGCGGACGCCGTGCGCCCTCCTCTCGAGCCGGACCGCACTCGATTTCGCGCACGATCTTGCCGCTGGCGTCGCTGATCGCGATTCGAGCGCGTTCCTTCTCACCGAGCTTCGACTTCAGATAGAAATTGATTGGAGCTCCGTAGGGTGGATTGTGTCCCGCGGTCGGATCGTAAGTAACGGACGCCGGCTGCGAAAGAGGCCGGAACCGATAAGCGTCGCGCAGCGCGAAGAGATGCGCATTTGAAGCTAGGATTTCTGGGCTCAACTGCTGTAAAGGAGTGATGTCGTCGAGAATCCAGAAGCCGCGCCCATACGTGGACAGAGCCAGATCGTGGAAACGTTCCTGGACGGCGATCCAGTAGACCGGGGCGTGCGGAAGGTCGGTTTGCAGAGGCCGCCAGTTCTTTCCGTCGTCGAACGAGATGTAGAGCGTGTTTTCCGTGCCCAAATACAGCAAGCCCTTGCGCACGGGATCTTCGCGAATGCAGTGCGCGTAGCTGAGCATGCTGTGCGCGATACCGTTGGTGATCGAGGTCCAAGTCTTTCCGTAGTCCGACGTTTTGTACACGTAGGGATCGCGACTGTTCACCTGATGGCCGTCTACCGTGATGTAGGCCGAACCCGCGTCGTAGCGCGAGGCTTCGATGTTGCTCACCGTGCCCCAGTCCAGCATGTTCGGAATATTTTTTGTGACATTGGTCCAGTTTTTTCCACCATCGCGCGTGATTTGCACCAGCCCATCGTTGGTGCCCGCCCAGATCACGCCCGCTTCCTTGGGTGACTCGGCGATCGCAAACACCGTGCCTGCATACTCAACTCCGATGTTGTCGGGAGTGAGACCACCGGAACTCCCTTGCCGGCTCTTGTCATTGCGCGTCAGGTCGGGGCTCACGACCTGCCAGCTATTGCCGCCGTCAGTTGTGACGTGAACAAACTGGCTGCCGACATAAACCTTGTTGTGATCGTGCGGAGAAATCGTGATCGGGAATTCCCAGTTGAACCGGTACTTCACCGCCGCGGCGGTTGCTCCGGCAACGTCCACAGGCCAAACCTCAACCTCGCGGGCCTGGCGATTCCGCTCGTCGAAGCGGGCCACCGCGCCGCCGACGCTTCCCGCGCCGGTGCCGCTCGACCAGATGATATTGTTATCGACGGGATCCGGCGTGGCAAAGCCACTCTCACTACCTGCTACGGGATGCCAGACGCTGCGCGGAATCGGTCCGCCCTGGTCTCCGCCGCCGAAGAAACCGCCGAACTGCAAGCTGTTGCTCGGCCCACGAAAAGAAGGACCGTCTTGCCTGTTGCCATAAACGAAGTAGGGAATCTGATCGTCCAGGGTCACGTGGTAGATCTGGGCGATCGGAAGCTGAACGTGATCCCAGGTATGCCCCCGATTCACGGAGATGCTCACGCCGCTGTCATTGACGACGGCCATGCGATCCCCGTTTGTGGGATCGATCCACATTTCGTGGTTGTCTCCGCCCGGGGCGGCAGGCATGGGCGTCAAAGTATGGCCGCCGTCGAGCGTTCTGGAAAAAGCCGCGGTGAAGAAATACACCTCGTTTTCATTGTCAGGGGAAATTTCTTCGCGCGTGTAGTAGTGCGTCCGGCCGCGAATCTGGCGATCGGAGTTCACCAACTGCCAGTTCTCTCCACCGTCGTCGGAGCGCCAGAGTTGCCCGCCTTGCGTCGGCTTGTCGTCTATCGGTGCGCCATCGCCCGTTTCAATCAAGGCGTAGACGCGATTCGAATCGCTCTTGGCGACGCGCACCGCGATTCTTCCCACCGGCGGCTTCGGCAGGCCGTGGCCCTCGAGCCGCTTCCAGGTCGCGCCCCCGTCGGTGGACTTGAACAATCCGCTGCCTGGGCCGCCGCTGGTGCGGCCCCACGTGTGAATCTCGAATTGCCACATTCCCGCAAACAGAATGTGAGAATTATTGGGGTCCATAGTCATATCCGAGCAGCCGGTGTTTTCATCGACAAACAGGACTTTCTCCCACGTTTTCCCGCCATCGATCGTGCGAAAGACGCCGCGCTCCGGCTGCGGCCCATACGCGTGGCCGAGCGCGCACGCAAGCACGATGTCCGGATTGCGCGGGTCGATGAGCACGTTGCTGATTCGGCCAGTTTTGTCCAAACCCATCAGGGTCCAAGTCTTGCCCGCGTCGACCGACCTGTAGATTCCGTTGCCGATCGAAATGTGACTGCGGATGAACGATTCGCCGGTTCCGGCCCAGATGATGTTCGGATCGCTCGCTGCCACTGCCAGCGAACCAATTGACGAAACGGCTTGTGAGTCAAAAATGGGATCCCAATGGATGCCACCGTCCGTGCTCTTGAAGATTCCGCCGGACGCGGCGCCGACGTAATAGATGTTCGCGTTGCCCGGCACGCTGGCAACGGCAGTCGCGCGATTGCCTACAGGGCCGATGTAACGGAATTGAAGTTGGCTATAAACATCCGGATTGACTTCGGGCTGCTGCGCAGCAACCGAACGAGGTGTGCCAAGGATTAGAACAATTGCGGCGACCAGCGCAGAACTCACATCCTTTGCCATGTTCCACCTCACTCGATGAAATTGCGCCTGGGATTGCGCGGATGATACTGACAGCGCACCTCCAGGTCAATGAGGCCGATTCGGGCGCTCAGATGCGGCTCATCGAAGTCTCTCGAGTCTTCGACGTGAGAGCGCGCGGCATCCGACGCCGAACTGGTTTTCGAAACACACGTGAGGGCTAGTTGACAAATGGGGAGGGACTGTTATTTTAGAGACTAGAGACTCCTCGGGGCGGAAGACCGCGAACTTTGCGCCGCCTGCCGGGGGGGTTCGTTGTCACGCAAGGGATGATGAAGATGCGGGCAGGTTGTTGTGGTTGTGGCTGCCTGGACAACGAGTTCCCTGGAGAGGAGCCGTGCGTACCAAGAAGCGCAGTTTTTCGCCTCAGAAAAGTCCGAGGACCAGAACTCGCGACCTTCGCGATCAGTGCCGGCCTATTGAGACCAGCGGCCAGTTTTTCCCTGCCGGCGAAAGCATCGAGCTGGTCCGGGACGCCGAAACTGGACGCCTGAATCTCCTGTTCTTCGACAGCAGGAAGTCAAGGGTTGCGCCAAGTGTCGAATGCGACGGGCGTGAATACGTGCCACCAGAGGTCCGTCCCTCAATCTTGCGGGCTATGACGTTGCCCGCAAAGGAAACCGCTTTCGGATCGATCCGAAAGCTGCTGGAGGATATTTCGCGAACTGTGGTGACGTACACGGCGCTCAGCGATCACTTAGCAAGAGCAGTCGCGCGGTTTGTGCTTGCCACTTGGGTTGTCGACGCCATAGCTATAGCTCCCTGGCTCCGCATCGTCGGCCCGGACACGATTGCGGGCGGGCAGCTGGTTCAAATTCTTGCTTGCCTCTGCCGACACGCGCTTCCGCTCACGGACGTAAGCGTCGGAGCGATTTGTTCACTGCCGCTGGTGTGGCGCCCCACTCTGTTGATCCAGCAGCCAGAGCTGAGCGCCCAGTTGCGGCGCTTCCTGAATTGCACACGAAACCCCAACCAGTTCATCCCCCGCAACGGCGAGTTGCTCGACTTCCACGCTGCTGTGGTGACCTATTCAAGACTCAGCCACCGTAATGGCGACATCTTGTCCGGTATCGAAGTTCCAGTGGTCTTTCCTGCGCGGCAGTTGGAGATTCTCGACGAGAATACACAGCACTGCATCGCGGCCGATTATCAGCCCAAGTTACTAGGCTATCGCCACGCGAACTATGAAAAAATCCGCTGTTCGAAATTCGATGCGCCAGACCTGACTGTCCCCGATGAGGGGGCTGGCACGCAGCCTAGGCGCCTGCACGCCCGACGACGAAGACCTGCAAGCCGAGACCGTGCATTTGCTCGCAGCGCGGGATGCCGACATCCAAGCGTCGAAGTGGACCGACCTCAACGTGACCATCGTTGAAGCGATCCTCGGATTCATTCACGAAGGGAGAGAAACTCATATATATGTCGGCGACATCGCCAAAGCGGCCGAGGCGATCTTGCTCGGGCGTGGCGAAAGGTGCCAAGTGGAAGCTCGGAGGTCGGACATAAGCTCCGGGATTTGGACCTGGAGACCGAGCCGCGTGACTCCAGAGGCTTCAAATTGCTACTGACGGATGCGATCCGCCGGCATGTTCATGAGTTGGCCCGCAATTTCGACGCGCCCTCAATCCAGTATCCAGTGGCCGGCTGCCCGTGTTGTATTCATCCGGCTAGCGAAGACAGGAAGGGCGAAGGGACTGCCAGCGGATAGGAGGAACAGGCACTCAAGACTATGGGGCGAATGTACGTTGTGTACATCGTGTAGGTTTAAATTGACTCTGCGGCTTGGTGCAGTAGAGGGCCTCGTTCCCCGCTCCCTGCGCTCGAAGGAAAGGCACTTGCCCGCATAAACAGAACGGAATGACCTCAAAGGAGAACGAAACATGGAAGACGAAGAACATCTTGCGTTTGCACGGCGAATGCGCGCTGCTGGAGTCCCGGTTTATATCGGTGAAGACGACGGGGAGGCCCCTCACCGTCCCTCGAGAGGGCTACTGGTCCGCCAGGTCGGGGGATTAGTCGAGAGTCGAGCGTTCGATTTTCATGGCGTCGCGGCGTACATCATTTACGCTACTATCACCATCAATGTGTCCCAGTTCGCGATTAGCCGTTTCGGTCTCGAGTTACCGTGGCAGGACACCGTTCGGTGGCTGGAGGATCCACACGAGAGCGACGATCGTTCAAATATTTATCGCTTCGGCGGCAAGGGTGAGCTCGAATTCGAGAGGACCCAGGTCCTGAACCACTTCGCTAACGTGCAACTTACCTGGTCGCGTGGGAAATCGCTCGACGGATGCCTCCTGGGTACGGGAAGTGAGCCAATTCCCGACGGATTCCCTCACGGTGGCATGATTCCGGCGTTTCTTATCGTTTACGATCAGTTTTATGGCGAATACCGGTCGTCGATCTCTCTATGGACGGACCGGACTGAAAAGGCCATCCGTCGCACCACCACCTCAAGGAAATCGCGGAAGGGCCGCCTGCTCGATCATCCTGACCCAGGATTTGAGCACGCCCTTCCAGAGAAGGAAGACGAGCAGAAGGTGTAGAGTACTATCTGTCATCGATCGTGGGACTCAGAGATTTTATGTGCGGAATCTGCGGAATCGTCGGAATCGAATCGAAAGAGACCAGCGAAGTCATCGTTCGCCGGATGCTCTCATCTATTTTCCGCCGCGGCCCCGACGAAGAGGGCCTCCTAATCTCACCCCCGGTGGCAGCTGGAGTCCGTCGCCTGAGCATCATCGATTTGCCCGGCGGGAATCAGCCCATCTGGAATGAGTCCCGCACCCTCGCGGTGGTGTTCAACGGCGAAATCTACAATTTTCGAGCCCTGCGATCGAAACTGGAATCGATGGGACACCGGTTCCGCACGCAGTCGGACACGGAAGTAATCGTTCACTCTTACGAAGCTTGGGGCGCTGATTGCGTGCAGCGTCTGGATGGCATGTTCGCTTTCGCGGTCTTGGAGTTTCCACAAGGTCGCGACGCTCGCCCTGCAAGCGTTTTCGTGGCTCGTGACCGTCTCGGCATCAAGCCCCTCTATTACGCGCTTCAGGACGGCGCTTTTTATTTTGCGTCTGAGGTGCGAGCGCTGATCGCCAGCGGCTGCATTCCACCGAAAATCTCCGCGGCGGCGGTGCCGTCGTATTTGCTTTTCGGCTCGGTCGCAGAGCCCACCACCTTCGTTGAAAATGTTCTCTCGCTTCCGCCCGGTCATGCTCTCTCTATCTCGGTCGAAGGGCACATCCGCTCGGTCGAGCCGAAGCCGTACTGGAAACCAGAATTGGCCTCGAAAGATCGGGCAATCGCGAGTCCCTCCCCAAACAGTGCATCGGTCCCGGCGCGACAGGTTCGCACTCTTCTCGAGCAGGCTGTCGAAAGCCACCTCGTGGCGGACGTCCCCGTCGGAGTCTTCCTCAGCAGCGGTATCGATTCCACGGCAATCGCGACGCTTGCAAGCCGCGCACGAAAGGGAATTCACACTTTCACGGTCGCGTTTCCGGAAACAGAGTTCAGCGAGGCCGATATCGCGCGTCAAACGGCCAAATCCCTGGGCACGAATCATCGCGAAGTCTCCATTTCAGACCAGGAAATGGTCTCCAGACTCGAGGAAGCAATCGCCGCTTTCGATCAGCCTTCGATGGATGGCGTCAACACGTACTTTGTTTCCTGGGCAGCCAGGCAGGCGGGACTGAAAGTCGCGCTTTCAGGACTTGGAAGCGACGAACTCTTCGGCGGCTACGCCACTTTCGGCGCAACTCGCCACGTCGCCCGTTTGAGCAAGGCCGCTCGCATTCTGCCGCGCTCCGTTCGAGCCTTCGTAGAAAATCGAGTCAGCCGCTTAAAGTCCTCCCGGGGCTCGCGCGATGCCGTCCGCAAAGCGTCCGCGGCATGGCTTGACCCTGACGTGCTTCCGCACCCCTATTTCTTCACTCGCTCACTCTTCACCCCGCAAACCGTGGCGTCGCGGGCGCATGGAAATACTGCGGACTGGAATTCTATGCCTTGGGCACGCTGGCTTGCGGTTTCTTCCCAGCAGGCCCGAGAAGCGGATCCGTTCACCGCCGTTTCGTGGCTGGAGCTTCGTTCCTATTTGCTCAACACGTTGCTCCGCGATACCGACGCGATGAGCATGAGCCAATCGCTTGAGGTGCGCGTCCCTTTCCTGGCCACCGCCCTGGTCGAGTGCGTGCTTTCGCTTCAGGAATCCGCCAAGCACAATCCTGCTCGCCCTAAGGCCTTGCTTCTGGAAGCGCTCGGCGATCTACTGCCCAAGAAAATTGGCGCGCAATCAAAGCGAACGTTCACGTTCCCGTGGGAAGTCTGGTTGCGCGGAAAGCTCGGCGAACGCGTGGTGGCAAGTCTGGCCGGTTGGTCGCCGGTACTCGAACCGCACATTGACGCACACTTTGCGCATGGGGTCTGGAGAGATTTCCTCGCTGGCCGCACCACATGGTCCCGTCCGTGGAGTCTCTACGTCTTGAACGAATGGGCGAAGCGGAATCTCCAGGTTGACTCAGTCGATAGAACCGAACGGTCGAACACGGCGGCGGTGACCGCCGCTTAGCTTTTGGACGTCACCTCAAGAGGCACCGGCTCAAGATGATCATTCTGGGAATCAATGCCTACCACGCGAACGCTTCGGCCGCGATCGTTGTGGACGGCCGGCTGGTGGCCGCAGTTGAAGAAGAGCGCCTGAACCGCGTCAAGTATGCTGCGGGATTGCCTGCCCGAGCGATCCAGTTTTGCCTGGACGCTGCGGGCGCGAAACTAACGGATGTGGATCATATCGCCGTGCCCCGCGATCCCTGGGCCCGCCTCGGCACCAAACTCCGATACGCAATTCGTATGCCGCGTTTTGCCCTCGATCGAGTGCGCGTCATGAAGCGTTTCGCGGGAATCCGCGAAGACATCGCGAAAGCTTTCGATATCGCGCCTGAGAACATCCGGTCAGTGTTTCATCGCGTGGAACATCACACCGCGCACATGGCAAGCGCGTACTTCGTGTCGCCGTACGACACCGCGGCGGTCCTCTCTGCCGACGGGCTCGGCGACTTCGCCAGCGCGATGTGGGCCGTCGGCGAAGGGCCGCGAATGCATGCTCTTGGCGAAGTGACGTTCCCGCACTCGCTCGGGATGTTCTATACCGCGCTCACCCAGTATCTGGGCTTCTGGAAGTTCGGAGACGAGTACAAGGTGATGGGCCTGGCGGCGTACGGCCAGCCGGAATTCCTCGGCGAGTTTCGCCGAATCGTGCACGCGGGCCGCGGAATGTCGTTTCGTCTGGGGCTCGAGTACTTCTCTCATCAAACCCAGGGCCCGGAAATGACCTGGCGCGATTCGGGCGCGACGCCGGTCCTGGGCCGTCTTTTTTCGCCGTACCTCGAAAAGCGGCTCGGTCCCTCGCGCAAAGACGGAGAACCGCTCGGCCAGCGCCATCACAATCTCGCTGCGAGCATGCAGGCAGCTCTCGAAGAAGTCATGATCTCTCTCTGGAGTGGCCTCGTTGGGAAAACCGGCCAGACGGCTTTGTGTCTTGCCGGCGGAGTTGCGTTCAACTGTGTCGCCAACGGAAAAATCTTCGATCACACACCGTTTGAGCGCGTCTATGTACAACCCGCTGCGGGCGATGCGGGACTCGCAATCGGAGCCGCATTTCACGTGGAACACACAGTCCTCGGCCGGCCGCGCGAATTTGCCATGACCCATGCATATTGGGGGCCGCGATTTTCTCCCGGCGAGATTCGCGGCGCGATTGAGAACACCCGTTCGCCGCAAGGCGAAGTTCGCGTCACGGAGATGGAAGAAACGCCGCTACTTGAATCCACCGCCCAATCCATCGCGGCCGGCAAAATTGTCGGTTGGTACCAGGGCGCCACCGAGTGGGGTCCCCGAGCGCTGGGGAATCGCAGTATTCTCGCCGACCCGCGGCGCCCGGAGATGAAGGAAGTCCTGAATCGCCGCATCAAACACCGGGAAATTTTCCGCCCGTTTGCCCCCTCAATTCTGGAAGAGGCCACCGGCGATTATTTCGTGAAGGCGCACCCTTCGCCATTCATGACGTTCGCGTATCCGGTGCGTCCCGAGATGCGTTCCATCATTCCCGCACCGACACACGTGGACGGGACCGCGCGGTTACAAACCGTCAGCCGAACAGCAAGTCCACTTTACTGGAAGCTCTTGCGCGCATTCGGCGATCTCACCGGCGTCCCCGTTCTCCTGAATACCTCCTTCAACGATAACGAGCCGATCGTTTGCCGCCCGGAAGAAGCCCTCGACTGCTTCCGCAGGACTCAGATGGACGTTCTGGTGATCGGGAACTTCTTCCTGGAAAAGAAGGCTGTCTCGCCAACGATGAAAGACACCGCAGAGCGAACCGCGGATCGCATCGCATAACAGCATGCATATCCTGCTGTTGAACGAATACTACCCTCCAGACACATCCGCGACCGCGAAAATGGCCATGCAAGTAGCCGAAACGTTGGTAGAGCGCCACCAGGTCACCGTTCTCGCCGGCCGCCCTTCGTACGATCCCGACGAGTTTTACCCATATTCATTTCTTCGGCGTGACACCCAGAACAGGGTTGTGGTCGAGCGGGTGGGCTCGACGGCATATCCACGCAAGGAGATGAGGAAGCGCGTGTCAAATTATTTGTCGTATCTCGCGCTTGCTGTTCCTCGGGCTCTCGCTCTTCGGGCAGACGTGGTGCTCGCAATGACCGATCCCCCGGTTGCCGGCATTGCGGGCGCTTTCGTTGCGGAAATGACTGGGCGGCCCTTCGTTTACAACATTCGAGACTTGTACCCCGACATGGCAATCGGTGGCGACATCGTTGAACAGAATCCCTGGGTAGAGCGCTGGGAAGAATTGCACCGTCGCGCCTTGCGGAAGGCCACTCGGGTCATCGTGCTGGGAGAAGACATGCGCGATCGCATCTTGTCGAAAGGCATTTCACCCGAACGCGTCGTAGTCGTTCGCGACGGCGCGACTTTTCCCGGTTCTGCGCCTCCGCCGAATGATTCGGTGGTGGAGGAAATTCGCTGCGGCTTTCCCTTTGTTGCGATTCACGCGGGCAATCTGGGATTTTACGGCTCCTGGACTACACTGCTAAAGGCCGCGGAGATTCTACGCAACGAAAATGCGGGATTTGTGTTCATAGGAGACGGGGCAAACCGTTCTGCCCTGCAAGCTCGCGCGAGCGCACTCCCGAATGTTCGCTTTCTTCCGTTTCGGCCGGCGAGCGAGGTTCCACAGGTGATGGCTGCGGGCGACGTCCACATCGTGACGGTGCGGCGGGGATTGGAAGGAGTTGTCGTCCCCAGCAAACTCTACTCGATTTTGGCCGCGGGCCGACCGGTCCTGGCGGTTGCGTCTCCTGCGAGCGACGTCTCACGAATTGTGGCGGAGTCCGGCTGCGGGTTGGCGGCCGATCCTGACGACCCGGAGGCTGTCGCCGCTGCAGTTCGCGAACTTCGCGGCGACACCGTTCGGCTCGCTGAGATGGGCCGCCAAGCGCGTGTCGCCGCGGAGAAATATGCTAGAGTGAAAGAACTGCAACGGTTTCTCGGAGTCATGGAAGAATCGATGGAAGAAAATCGTGGAGGACGTCATCTGGACTAATAGGAAGGTTCTTGTAACCGGCGGGACTTCGTTCATCGGATCGCATCTGGTGGACGCGCTAGTGGAACGCGGCGCCAAGGTGCACGTAGTCGATGACCTCACCAGCGGCAGACGCAGCAACCTTGAATCCCACCTGAAGAGTGGGCGCGTCACCTTGGTCGAAGCCGATCTGCGGGAACCCGGCGTAACGCGCGCGGCGATGAAAGGTGTTCAGGTGGTTTTCCACCTGGCTGCAGACCACGGCGGCCGCGGCTATGTGGATCTGCATCAGGCCGGCCCCGCATCAAATCTGTTTCTCGATGGGCTTGTGTTCTGGGAAGCCGTCAAGGCCGGAGTCGAAAAAGTCGTCTACGCTTCGTCGGGATGCGTTTACCCGAACTACATGCAGACGGATCCCAGTAAAGAAATCTACCTTCGGGAAGAAGACGTGAAGCCGCCATACGATGCCGACAATATGTATGGCTGGGCGAAGCTGATGGCCGAGATGACATTGCAGTCGTACCATCGCGAATACAAACTGGGTGCCGCATCCTGCCGGTACTTCACCGTATACGGTCCTCGAGGCGTTGAAAACCACGCCGTAATCGCCATGATCGCGCGCGCTTTCGTGCGCCAGGATCCTTTCGAAGTCTGGGGCGACGGCACCCAGATTCGCAATTGGACCTACGTCGAAGACATCGTCAGCGGCACCATTCTTGCCGCGGAAAAAATCAACGACGGCACCGCGGTGAATCTCGGCACCATGGAGCGAGTGACGGTGCTCGATGCCGTTCATATGGTTACCGAAAATGCCGGCTACCAGCCTCAAATCCGCCTGCGGCGCGACATGCCCACCGGACCGGTCAACCGGGTTGCGGACAACAGCCTGGCAAAGAAACTCCTCGGGTGGGAACCCAAAACTCCTTTCCGCGAAGGTCTTCGCAAGACAATGGATTGGTACTTCGCGAGCAAACAGAAAGAAGAAGTTCGCGATGTGCTCGAAACGATGCTGACGGCTCGCTGAGGAAGAAGAATCGGGATGCACCTTCCGGCTGATCTGATTGCTTTCGCGGTTGCGCTGATTGCATCGCTGGGTCTCACGATTCCGGTGCGCCGGCTCGCTCTACGTTATGGCATGGTGGATCTGCCGGGCCCTCGGAAAGTCCACGTCAAGCCCATCCCGCTCCTCGGCGGAATTGCAATCTATCTCGGCTTCGTCCTCGCAATCCTTCTGACGCTCCACGCGGCCCCCCAGCAGCAAATCGTCGGAATCCTCGCCGGGGCCACACTCGTCGCAACCGTCGGTGTGCTCGACGACGGTGGGATGCTGCACCATCAAGTGAAGCTTTTCGTGGGCATGCCCATCGCCGCTCTGTTCCTCGTAGCCGCCGGGATTCGAGCTCAGTTGTTCTCGCGCTTCTTCCCGGGAATGCTCGGGACGATTCTGGACGCCTGCTTTACGGTGTTGTGGGTGGTGGGCATAACGGCATCCTTCAGCATCCTCGATCACATGGACGGCCTGTGCGCGGGTATAGCGGCCGTGGCCTCAGCCTTCTTCATAATCTCAGCCAGCCTGAACGGACAAACCATGGTCCGCACGCTGGGCGCCGCCGCGTTGGGCGCTGCGCTGGGTTTCCTGCGCTGGAATTTCAACCCGGCGAAAATCTTCATGGGCGACGGCGGAGCGATGTTTCTCGGGTTCTTGATGGCGACACTCGGCCTCAAAATCCGCCCCGAGGGCGCCCAGTTTCCGGCCGATTGGCTGGTTCCGGTCCTGATTCTTGGAGTGCCGATCTTCGATACGACCCTGGTGTCAATTTCCCGGGCGCGACGCGGTTTGCTTCCCTTCACGTCTCCCGGAAAGGACCACACGGCGCACCGGCTGTCGAATCTAGGGCTGGGTCACCGCGGTGCTGTGCTCATCCTCTATTGCCTTGCGGTTCTGTTTGGGATTTCCGCGCTCGTGCTTCCCTGGCTTTCGCCCCGGACCGGATATGCGCTGGTGCTGGTCTTAGCGATTTGCGGATCCCTGGCAGTCTTCTTCCTCGAAGCGGCACCTTACGAACGTCAGGCGAAACTGCAGAAGCCCTCCTCTGCAACTTGATCTTCGGGCCTGTCCCTTTTTGTGGAAACGCGGGCTGTGGGATATACTTTCCGCCCGGGTGTTTCCACGGATCGGCCAGAATTGACGGGGAGGCCCGGCTTCTGGGGTGGGGGTCGGTGGGCGCTTTAGGGCTCGAATTCGTAACCAAAAATTGACGGCGGGTACCATCTGCCACGGGCAAACATGGTGTCAGAAAGACACGAGACACAGACCGCTCTCGCTTCGTCGTCACGCACAAATAGCCAGCCTATCGCGGTAGTAGGTGGGTCAGCTGCGGGACTCTTCGCAGCCTCCATATTGGCTCGAAAGGGTCTTCCCGTCCGTGTGTTCGAGCGCATCGAGACGCTTGAGCCAGCCGCTCGCACGCTCATCGTTACGCAGCGCATGCGGAATTTGCTCGGTCAGGCGGCCGACCGGAGCGTCGTCAACGAGATTCGACGCTTTGAGTTGTTCACAGACGGACGCTCGGCTACGATCGCGTTGAAAGATCCCGATCTGATTATCGAGCGCCGTACATTAATTCAAGCTCTTGCAGAGGAGACACAGCAGGCGGGAGCAACCGTAGAGTTAGGCCGCCGCTTCCGCGCTCTGCATCCGAACGGCAGAGGACTCGTAATCGAGGTGGAGCGCTGTTCGGACGGAAACACGGAAGAGATTCACACAAGCACGGTAATTGGCGGAGACGGGGCGTCGAGCCGCGTCGCAAAGGCGGCTGGCTGGGCGCCGCTCGAAACTGTTCCGCTCGTCCAGGCAATCGTCCCTTTGCCGAAAGACATGCCCCCGAACACGGCTCGTGTCTGGTTTATCCCGCAGGATACCCCCTATTTCTACTGGCTCATTCCGGAATCCCCCACCACGGGCGCGCTCGGCCTGATCGGCGAAACGGGCACGGAAACGCGGCTTCTCCTCGAGCGCTTCCTCGAAAAGCGAAAGCTCGAGCCGATCGAATTCCAGGGCGCGCGAATTCCTCTGTATTCGCGGTGGGTTCCGGTGCGACGGAAGATTGGCGATAGCTGTGTCTATCTTGTCGGCGACGCAGCAGGTCAAGTAAAGGTGACCACCGTGGGCGGTATTGTCACCGGGTTTCGGGGAGCGATTGGGGTCACAGACGCGATTCTGAATCGCGGCACAAGCCGGGAACTGCGAACCCTTCGCCGCGAGCTCAATCTCCATCTCTTCCTGCGTCGCTCCCTTCATGATTTCCAGCAGGCTGACTACAGCCGCCTGGTGGATCTATTGAACGACTCCGCAAAACAGTCACTCGGCCAGTATTCCCGCGATGAAGCCTGGAAGATTCTATGGCGCATCGGTCTCCGGCAACCCCGTTTGATCCTCCTGGCTCTTCGCGGTCTTTTGACGCGCCAGTCCTGGTTTCAGCGCGCCAGAGACTGACCTGGCCTGCCCGGAGTTCCCCGGCATGCTGCGCAAACGCTTCGTCACAACTCGACGTCTTATCGTGATTCTCGCCATTCTGGTCGCCGCGGCGGGGGTGACTGCGTTCCGAGGGGCCGGACGATGGCTCGTGCGCGAGGACCCGCTTCTGGCGGCGGACGCCATCGTCGTTCTTAGCGGAAGCATGCCTCATCGCGCGGAGGGCGCCGCCGACTTGTACCGTGCGGGATATGCACCCGAGGTTTGGCTCACTCGCCCAGACAGTCCCCAAGGCGAACTATCCGAAATGGGCATTCGGTTCATCGGCGAGGAGGAATACAGCCGTCAGGTCCTGATGCGCCAGGGAGTTCCCGCCGGCGCGATTCGCATCCTGCCCGATGTGACCGTGAACACCGAAGAGGAAATCGAAGAGATCGCCCAGCAGATGCGCACCGAAAACAAGTTTCACGTCATCATCATTACTTCCGCCCAGCATACTCGGCGAGTCAGGGCTCTCTGGTCCAGACTGGCGGCATCGAATCAAATCGCCACTGTCGAGGCTGCGGCGGAGGATCCCTTCGATCGCGACCATTGGTGGCGAAACACGCGCGACGCGTACGCAGTGGTCCGCGAAATCATGGGTCTAATGAACGCTTGGGCAGGTCTTACAGTCCGTCCGCATTCGCCGCGGACGTGAGTTGCAGTACTTGAGCGCCCCTACTCCACTCGAATGGAAGGCCCCGCCGTTGGTTCAAGAATCTTCCAGCGGTCCCATTCCGCCTTCTTGCTGAGGTCGCGGGATCTAAGTTGCCACTCAAATCCGATCGTCTCGTCCACGAACGAGTAGAAGGCTCGCCACGAGCTCGCATTGGAGTTGAAGCCATCCGAGCCATGCCCGTTCCCGCCGTTCAGATCTTCGGCCGGATCCTGGCTTCTAAACTCGGCCAATTGAGTCGCATCGAGTGGGACGCGGAAGATTACAGCTTCCTCATCTTGGCTTGCTTCGGCGTTCTCATTCAGTGGTGCGGCGCTTGGGAAGCGGCCGCACAGCTCCAGTGCGTTTCGGCGAAGCAGTAGTTCGAGTGAGGGAGGGCGCGCCGCCGACCCGTTCTGAGAAGTCAGCCGCAGTTCCCATAGAGTGAGCGACTCCGCCGCCTTGGCAGCGTCCGGATAAAAGTCGAGAGTTCGGGTTTCCCAACGGGCGGTCTTGCTCTCGGGAAGCACTTCCGTAATCGTGGCCACCGAATGACCCCGCCAGCACTCGAGTTTCACCGAGCCGACAAAGCTCCCGCACATGCGAACGAAATTCCAATCTTCGTCGGTCAAATCCAACGTGCCGCGCCAGAAACGGTCGCTCAGCCTGAATGAGAACGTGAATACCTGTTCGAGGGGCGGGGGAGCGGATTCGCCGATTCGCCGCCGGAACTGCGGATCTCTCATTTCTTCAAGGATCTGCATCCTCTCCGCGAGCTTGCGAACCATCCAGGACTGGTGGCGCAGAAGGCGGTGCCAGTGCATCGCGAGGGCGTAGAAAACCACGCAGACGATCAGACAAATGCCCGCGGCTGGCCAGAGAATATCCACGCGCTGCTCCCGAGAGTGGCCGAAACGACCTTAACTTTCGCGGATTCTAGCACCCGGGATAGCGGTCGGCATCGAATATTTCGGCTTCGCCTGTGCCACGCGATGCCTCCCAAAATACAGAATAGCCTTGGTCAGGAAAGCTCCGTGTATAAGAATAGAGCCCCTGCTTTGCGCGAAGCTTCTGCAGAGATGGGACTTACGGAGGGGCATTGAAGATATCCGTCATAGGGACAGGCTATGTTGGTCTCGTCACTGGCGCCTGTCTGGCAGGGATCGGCCACGAGGTTGTCTGCACCGATAACGATGCGGCGAAACTCGGCGTTCTCGAATCGGGCCGGCTCCCGATTTACGAACCCGGGTTAGAAGGCGTCATTGCCAAAGCCCGCCAAGCGGGCCGGCTCAGCTTCCGTCCCAATCCCGCGGATGCGATCTCCGCAGGCGATGCCATCTTCATCTGTGTCGGCACCCCGCCTCTGCCGAATGGCGACGCGGATTTGAGTGCGATTGACCACGTGGCGCGCGTGGTTGCGACGGAGGCCCGCTCGTCGAAACTCGTAATTGAAAAGAGCACGGTTCCCGCGCGAACGGGCCAGGAGCTCAAGCGCGCGCTCTCGGTATATGGACGCAGGGCGGGGGTCGTCTTCCGCGTCGTCTCAAACCCCGAATTCCTCCGCGAAGGTACTGCCGTCGCCGATTTTCTCCATCCCGATAGGATCGTCGTGGGAGTTGAGGATGAGATAGCCGAGCAGCAGATGAAGGAAATATATCGGCCGGTGCTCGAACGCAAATTCAAGTGTCCCGTGCACTTGCCGGCGTGTCCAAACGGCGCCGCGCCGCACTGGCTCGTGACGACGATCAACAGCGCCGAACTCATCAAGCACGCCTCCAATTCGTTCCTCGCGCTCAAAATTTCTTACGCCAACATGGTGGCGGACCTGGCGGAGAAGTTGGGCGCTGATATTCAGGAAGTTGTTCGCGCCGTTGGCATGGATCCACGAATTGGCCCCGCATTCCTGAGCGCGGGACTTGGATTCGGTGGGTTCTGCCTTCCTAAGGACCTCCAGGCTTTCGTGCACCTCGCCGAAAGGTCCGGCGTCGATTTCACGATGTTGAAGGAAGCGGAAAAAATCAACCGCAAGCGCGTCGAGCGTTTCTTCGAGAAAATCCGCCGCGCGTTGTGGGTCATTAAGGGCAAGAGAATCGGCGTTCTGGGGCTCGCGTTCAAACCCAATACGGACGATATCCGCTTTGCGCCCGCGATCGAACTCATTCATCAACTCCTCGCCGAAGGGGCGCGCGTCCGCGCTTACGATCCCGAAGCCATGGAGAAAGCCCGCGCCGTGCTCCCTCAGGTCGAATATGCGAAGAATCCGTACGATGTGGCCAGTGACTCGGAAGCCTTGCTTATTGCCACGGAATGGCCTGAGTTTCGTGAGCTCGACTGGGGACGCATGCGGGATGCGATGGCGCGGCCCCTCATTCTGGACGGCCGAAATCTCCTGTCACCTCAAGAGATGAAAGCTCTTGGATTCGAATATTACTCGCTTGGCCGCCCCGACTGACTCCCACTTCGTTGGCTCAATGATTCTTAGGGGGTCGGAGCTTTAGTACCCTGAGCTTCGAAGGGCACCGACATAACATCCGCAAAATAGAGAAGGGCTTCAGAGTCCGTGTGGCAACTCGGTTTTGTGTCAGCCCCGGACTCGGGTTTCAGGGTTTGTACTTGCAAACCCTGAGCTTGAATTGGTTCAGGGTTGTCGTGCGCCTTTTGCTTCATCTGTGTTTATCTGTGTTCATCTGTGGTTCCAAGGTTTCACGGCCCTTGTCGCTCAACCCTACGCGGAGGTTTGAAGTCAGCTAGAGCCCTTTCCCGCTGAAACTCTCTCACGGAAGTATTCGTACGTCAGGCCGAGGCCTTGCTCGAGATCGATCTTGGGTTCCCACTTTAAGATTCGCTTCGCCTTCGCTATATCCGGACACCGCTGCTTTGGATCGTCCTGCGGCAGGGGATGGAAAACAATCGGCACCTTTGACCCGACAAGCGCCCTTACTCGCTCCGCGAACTCCAGAATCGTAATTTCGTGCGGATTGCCGATATTGACCGGATCACATTCGCTCGATTCAAACAGCCGGTAAATTCCTTCGATCAAATCCGACACGTAGCAGAAGCTGCGCGTTTGCTTTCCGTCGCCGTAGACGGTGATTGGCTCTCCAGTGAGCGCTTGGTAGAGAAAGTTCGGCAGCGCTCGTCCGTCATTCAAGCGCATCCTCGGACCATAAGTGTTGAAAATTCGGACGATGCGCGTCTCGAGGCCATGATAGCGGTGATACGCCATGGTCATCGCTTCGGCGAAGCGCTTCGCCTCATCGTAAACCCCGCGCGGCCCAATCGGATTCACGTGGCCCCAATAGCTCTCTGGCTGCGGGCTTACATCGGGATCCCCGTAGCATTCCGACGTCGATGCCAGAAGAAACCTGGCCTTCTTGGCGAGCGCGAGACCCAACGCATTGTGGGTTCCGAGGGATCCCACCTTCAACGTCTGGATCGGTAGCTTCAGGTAGTCGGGAGGACTCGCTGGCGAAGCAAAATGCAGGACGGCTTCCACAGGTCCGGCGACGTCGATGTATTGCGATACATCCTGCTGCTGGAAGCTGAAACGAGATTCCTTTGCTAGATGGTCGACATTCGTGCCGGACCCGGTGACCAAATTGTCGAGGCAAAGAACGTTCCACCCTTTATCGAGGAAGAAATCGCATAAGTGCGATCCAAGGAACCCTGCTCCTCCCGTTATAACGGCTCGCATCTCTGGAATCTCCCGTCGTTGCCGAACAAGATTATCTCTAAGAAAGCGTTCTGGTGGGAGGATTCACACCCCATCGCTACTTGGACTTTGTGGGTTGCGCCGCTGGAAATGCTGTCGTGTGATCCACCACGATCCGCCAGCCTTCCGCGAATTTTCGGAGATCCAGTGTGAAAACTCCTTCCGGATGATCGTTCTCCCGATCGAGATGATAGTTTCCGAGCACGAAGGCGGTATCGGCGCACCGAACATGCACTTCCATGTTTGAGAATGTCACCTGGCCCATCGCTTTGCGGTCCGGGTAGGCGCGGTGGTAGCGGTCGAGCACCGCCTGCCACCCGCGGGCAATGCCCGTGGCGCCTACGAACAGCGTTTCGTCTGATTTCCAATACGATGTCATGAATGAATCGATATCGCCGCGATTCCAGTTCGCTGCCTGTTGTGACAGCAACTCGCGAATCTGCGATTCCTCATTTGCCTTTTCCGCAGTGGAAGCCGCTTGAACCGGAGGCTTCGGAGAGGCCGCCACCTCACCATTCAATTCGGCGGGGATACAAACGCCTGCGATCGCCAAAACGACAAATCCGATCGCCTTTACCAACCCATTCGATTTTTCCATAGAATCGCTCCTCTCGCCTGCCAGCTCGGGCTGTCTCTTGTACTCCATTCGACAGGCTAGGACAAGCGATGTGCTCGGGTGCTTCTCCCCGCATCCACCAACGGTATCCCAAAACTGGTACGGTCGTTCCATTGTCGCCCGCACTGGGAAACGGCAAACTATCCGCAGGTCAAAAGACATGCTAATCGCGGCATTCATCTTCGTGATGTCGATGGCAGCGGTGATCCAGTTCGCCGTCCTTTCCTGGCGCGCCGGGCTGATCCGAGTGGCTTCCGGGTCGCTGGCAGCGGAATGGCAGGCTTCCACTGCTAAGTCTATGATTTCAGAGAGTTTTGCCAACATCACGGCCTATAGCAAGCTCTGCCCTGACATTGAGGCAGGATCGACGCCCAAGCTCCGCTCGGTCCGGGCCTACTACCGTTGCCTCCAGATTCTTGGCAGTCTCAGCAACGCGATAGAGCCGCTTCGCAACCTGCAATGGACCTCACGCGAGATGGCCTTATGTACCCAGTACGCGGCCGTCACGCTTGCCCAACGCCTCGAACGCAACCAGGCTCAACTGGCCTCGGTCCGCTCCTTCTGATCGCGGTTGTTCGCTCGAAACCAAAAGCAGGTTAAGCATTCCCGGCTCGATGTTGCGTACTCGCAGTTACCTTATTCGCCATAACGGGCCATCATTCCCACCGTAAGCCCCCTCCATCTGTGGAATAAATGAAACAGGCAAGCCCAACAAGGAAGAACGAAAGCTAGGCGTCGTCGTGTCGAACCGAGGCGGTTCGTAGGAATCAGTTCTACTTTTCCCTTATCGCGACCAGCGGGCTGACGCCACACAGGAAGCTAGGCCGTATCACTCGAAGCGGGTGGGCGGACATCAGGAGGCATCCATGAAGCACCCTCGGTTGCACAGAGTTCTCACCGAGCGTCTTCGGACGCTGACAGCTCTCGCGTTGCTGCTGGCCGTGGGTTTCCTGGCTTTCCGAGCAGCCCTCCGCGTTCCTCCGGCGCCCGCTCATCCGACGACTCAGCTGACGAAAGCCGAGATTCTCGCGGCTTACGGGAAGCTGCCCATTACCTTCGAAAAAAACGAAGGTCAGAGCGATTCGCAAGTCAAGTTCCTCGCCCGTGGAAATGGATACACCCTCTTTCTAACTGACGCGGAAGCCGTTCTCCGTCTCAGGTCACCTCGCCAGAGGAATGCTGCTGAGAACAACCACTTGTCGGGTGCGCGGACGCCGAAGCCCGAAATCGAAGCGGCATCTGTCGTGCGAATTGGTTTTGCTGGATCGAATGTTGCTCAAGAAGTCGAAGGTTTGGAGATCCAGCCCGGCCGCACCAATTATCTGATCGGAAACAACCCCGCACGCTGGCAGCGCAATGTTCCCCTGTACGGTCGTGTGAAATACCACGACGTTTATCCCGGCATCGACGCCGTCTACTACGGCAATCAAACCCAGCTCGAAACTGATTTCGTCGTCGCTCCCGGCTCAGATCCCGGCCAAATCGTGCTTCAAGTCAGCGGCGGAAAAGGTCTCACACTGAATGCGCAAGGGGATTTGCTGGTTGCCAATGCCGCAGACGATTTGATACTGCGTCATCCCAATGTCTATCAGGAAATTGACGGCGCTCGCCGCGAAGTCGCCGCGAATTACGTGCAGCGAAGCCCCGGAGCGGTCAGCATCCAGGTCGCCAGCTATGATTCCACCAAGCCTCTCGTCGTCGATCCAGTGGTCGTCTACTCCACATATCTCGGAGGCGGAACCGGAACTGCCGGTGGCGCCGCGGCTAATTCCGCGAATGCCGTCGCTGTCGATAGCAACGGCAACGCCTACATCACAGGCAGCACGAGCGCATCAGACTTCCCTGTCACTTCCGGTGTCTTCCAAAGTACCAACAAGAGCAACGGATTCCTGAAGGCAAACGCTTTCATCACAAAGCTCAATCCCACCGGAACTGCCTTGGTTTATTCCACCTTTCTCGGCGGAAGTGTCGGCGACACCGCCGACGGCATCGGGGTTGACTCCAGCGGCAACGCCTACGTAACGGGCTCGACGTCGTCCCTGGATTTTCCGGTCACGCTAGGCTCGGCCATTCTGTCTCAACCTCCACAGAAGAACAATTTCGGTGCGTCGAACGTGTTCTTCTCCGAGCTCGATCCGAATGGGGTCAGCCTTCTTTACTCGACGTACCTCGGCGGAAACGGAGCCGATTCGGCTGGCGGACTGGCATTGGATGCGAACCGAAACGCCTACATCACGGGAAGTACGACGTCGACGAACTTTCCCATCTCTGCGAACGCATTACAAAAGGTCAACAATGCCGCTGGTCCCGTCGGCACCGGCTCCAACGTCTTCTTGTCTCGAATCGATTCAACGAAGGTCGGACTCGCGGGCCTCGTTTACTCCACGTACCTGGGCGGCTCCAACAACGATTCCGGTTCCTCAGTCGCCGTGGATGCGAATGCGGACGCCTACCTTGCCGGCACCGCGACCTCGTCCGACTTTCCCACGATGAACGCTTTCCAGTCCAACCTAAACGGAAATCAGAATGCCTTCATCGCGCGCATCGACACCGTAAATTCCGCGCTCGTTTATTCCACGTTCCTCGGCGAAGGGTTCGCGAACGGCGACACCGGAAACTGCATCGCGGTCGACTCCAATTTTAACGTGTATGTCGGTGGACATACCTACGACCTGAATTTTCCGGTGACCGTCGGCGCTTTCGAGACTACTTTCCCAGCGGCGGCAAATGACTTCACGGGATTCGTCGCCCGCTTCGATACCACCAAATCCGGCGCGTCGTCCCTGATTTATGCCACGTACCTCGGCGGCAGCATCAGCGGCGACCAGCCGCATGCGATCGCGCTTGATTCACTTGGAAACGCCTACCTCACGGGAGAAACGTGGTCCGGCAATTTCCCCGTCACGCCGGGCGCCCCCCAAAATAACGGTGTGTCCGGCTTGCAAAACGGTTTCCTGTCCGTCTTGAGCGCCAACGGAAACCTGATGCTTTTCTCCACGTACTACGGATCCGCCGGTGCGAGTGGCGGCGGCGCTGTCGACTATGGCTTGGCCCTCGACTCGGCTTCCACGCCTGACGTTTTTATCGTGGGAAAGACAACTTCAACCAAATATCCAACGACCTCGGGCGCTTACGACACAAGTCCGAGGTTCGTCTCCGGGTTCTCCTATGGGTTTGTGTCGAGGCTATCGCCCGCAGCCGCCCAAGGTGTGTTTGCCAATCCATCTTCCTTGGCTTTCGGCAACCAGCCCAAAGGTACCACCAGCGCGTCGCAAACAGTGACGCTCACCAATAACACTCAATCTGCGCTCGGCAGCATCGTCATATCCTTCACCGGCACAAATCCCTTGGACTTCTCGCAGACCAATAACTGCCCGTCCACGCCGCTTACCCTTGCCCCCGCAACTAGCTGCACAATCAACGTCACCTTCACGCCTTCCACCACGTCCGCGGAATCCGCCACTCTGAACATCGCGGACAGCGACGCGAGCAGTCCTCAGACGGTGACACTGACCGGAACGGGCACGGCTCCGCCGCCTGGTGTCACGCTCACCCCCTCTTCGTTGAATTTGGGAACTCTCACCGTCGGTACGCTCAGCTCTGCTCAGACGGTTACGCTATCGAATAATTCCGCGGTCGCAGTGACGATCACCTCACCGGGGATAACCATCACCGGTGCGAACGCGGCGGACTTTTCCGACACCACCACATGTCCCGCCGTGGGCTCAACACTGGCGGCCGGTACCACCTGCACAATCAGCATTAGTTTCAAGCCGAGCATAGCCTCCGCTGAATCCGCTACGCTCAGCGTTACCGACAGCGACGCCAGCAGCCCTCAGACGGCTATGCTTTCGGGAACGGGCACCGCGCCAGTCGGCTCCGTCACCGTGGCGCCAACTACGATCGCCTTCGGCACCCTCAACATCAATTCGACGAGCCCGGTGACCAAGGTCACGCTAACCAACGGCAAAGCGACTGCGCTGACCATTACTTCCGTCAGCCTCGCTGGTCCGAACGCATCCGACTTCGCCGCTGCAAGTGCGTGCGGCGCGTCACTTGCCGCCAACACGAACTGCATTATCAGCGTTACGTACACGCCGACAATCGTTGGCGCAGAATCCGCCACGCTCAGCATCGTAGACTCCGACTCCACCAGTCCTCAGACCGTCACGCTTTCCGGCACGGGCGCCGCCGCGCTGCCCGACTTCACGATCTCCGCGTTGCCGACCTCCGCCACCGTCGGCACGCACGGAACCGTGACGACCCTGATTACCATCACATCGATCGCCGGCTATTCTTCACCCGTCACGCTCAGCGCCACGGCCTTGCCGGGCGACTCGACAATCACCTTCGCGCAAAATCCGGTAACGCCGCCCGCAAACGGCACCATCACGTCGATGGCGACCATCACGACGAGCGCAGGCGTGTTCGCGTCGGCGCCAACATCGTTGCCAAGGGTTCCCGCTCCGCCGGCGCGGGTTGTGATTTTCGCCGCGTTCGCGATGGCGCTGCTTGCGATGTGGAAGATGGCGGGACGAAGTGCGAAACGAAGTCTGCGTCGAGCCGCAGTCGCCTTTGCGCTGCTCTCCATCGTTGCGATGGCCAGTTGCGTCGGCACGCCGAGCACGCCCACCGGCACATACGGCGTTCAACTCACCGGCGCCGCCGGCAAAGCGGCTCACGCGTTCAAATTCACGCTCACCGTAAAGTAGCGATCCGCCGCCGCAGCGTACACCGCGCTTCGATCGCGCGCTGCGCGTCAGTACGCCCAGCGCATCAAAATCGCGCCCGTCGTATAACCCGCGCCCACCGCGATCAGCAGCACCAGATCGCCCTTGCGCACGCGCTTCTGCTCCACCGCGTCCATGAGTCCCAGCGGAATCGTCGCGGCCGTCGTGTTGCCGAACCGGTCGATATTCACCAGCACTTTCGAATCGTCCACTCCGAGCCGTTCCTGCATCGCGCGAATAATCCGCATATTCGCCTGATGCGGCACCACCAGCGCCAGGTCGCGGCTCGAGAATCCGTTGCGCTCGAGCAATTGGCACGCAAGATCCGCCATGCGCCGCACCGCATACTTGAACACCTGCGCCCCTTCCTGGTGGACGTAGTGCATCCGCTTTTCCACTGTTTCGTGCGACGGCGGATTCAGCGACCCTCCGCCCGGCATGAACAGGTTGCATCCACCCGAGCCGTCGATATCGTGCGCGAAATCGATGATGCCTTCCGCGTCCGACGTAGCCGGCTCTACCAGCACCGCGCCCGCGCCGTCGCCGAACAGCACGTACGTCGCGCGATCCTTCGGATCGAGAATCGACGTCATGATGTCGCTCCCGATCACCAGCACCTTCTTGTGCGCGCCCGAGGCCGCGAATTGCGCCCCCACGGTCAGCGCATACGCGAATC
>Ga0073928_10002443_pt1 | contig 31868 bp, 34 predicted proteins | sample PaiPotPPA55metaG_FD_76969 | JGI IMG/M metagenome (GOLD analysis project Ga0073928, IMG submission 76969) | Iron sulfur acid spring bacterial and archeal communities from Banff, Canada, to study Microbial Dark Matter (Phase II) - Paint Pots PPA... ...
GCGCAGGCAGAGCGCCGCTCCACTTGGGATCGATGGCGTTGATGAAGGCTTCGTTGTCGGCGGCGCGCTTGATGTAGGCGGGCGGCGCCAGGCCGGCCTTGCGCAGCACGTCGAGCGCGTCGCTTTCTTGCTCGGGATCGTCCGCCGAAACCGTCACGAGCGCAAAACCACCGCCGTGTAGCTTCTTCTCGAGCGCGGCGAGCATCGGCAACTCTTCGCGGCAAGGCGGACACCACGTAGCCCAAAAATCCACCAGCACGACGTGGCCGCGGTGGGACGCCACCATCCTCGCGTAGCCCGCTTCATCGAGCGGCGCGAGATGCAGCAACAACGCGGCGGCGAGCAGCGGGGTCACGAGGTATGCTGCCGCTTGATGCTGCAGCCGAACGCCTTGGTCTCGGCTTTGGCAACGGGCTGGCCGGCCATCACTGCATCGATCGCCAGCCGCAGGCCCTGGTTATGGACCGGTCCGTGCATGGCATCGTCCACGTAGCCGTGGTAGCGGATGGTGCCGCTCCTATCCATGACGAACGCTTCCGGTGTCACCTGTGCGCCGAAGCGGTCGGCCACCAGATCGTCCTGGTCCTTGTAAACCGCGAAGTGGAGGTGCTCCTTGGCGTGCTCCGCGACCTCGCTCAGCGGTTCGTTGGTATTGGCGTTGATGAAAACGAACTTGACGCCTTTCGCGGCGTAGTCGTTGTAGACCGCGTTCATGCGGTCGTTGTATGCGTTGGAGACAGGGCAGCGGGTGGCGATGAAGATCACCACCGTAGTGTCTCCCTTGAGCGTGGAATAGGACACGGGAGCGCCCTGCAAATCCGACACGGTGAAATCGGTGACCTTCGCGCCGAGCTTGAACTCCTGCGCGAAGGCCGTTGTGGAAAGTGCGAACAATGCGATGGCCAGGCTTATTTTCATGGAATTCGTCCAGGCGTGGCTTATTTCTTGGGTGTCAGCTTCAGGTTCATAACGGCGGTCTTGCGGGAGTCAAACGCACTGAGCGTTTTCGAACCACTAGCGGCGTTCGCGGGGGGATAATCGGCGCTCAGCTCGTAATCCACGTCGGTGTTGAGGCCGTGGAAGAAATATGTGCCGTTCTCTTTGGTGATGAAGGAGCGGATCTGCAACGTTTTGGTGTTCTTGAGCTGCACGACTGCGCCGTTCACCACGTTACCCTGCGCATCGGTCACCACGCCCTGCACCGTGCGCAGATTGGCCTCCGGATCCTTCTTCGCCGCCAGAACCGCGGAGGCAGCAAAGCACACCACCAACACGGCCAGGAAGAAAAACTTGCGGATCACAGAATGCCTCCGAATATCAGGACGCGCCACCTTGTAGGTTTGTTACTTCCAGTCTTCTTCAGACTCCTCCTCCTCGCCGTCCTCGAGGAGGTCGTCGTCTTCGGATTCCTCCAGTTCGTCCACGGATTCCAATTCCAGCGGATCGGTTCCGATCACCTTCAGGTCCGCGCCACACTCATCACAACTGATGGAGTCGCCTTCATCGACGTCCTCTTCATCCACATCAATGGCCCCGTCGCAAACCGGGCATGTCACCATAAATCGAAATCTCCCGAACAACTACTCATATCGAAAGTTCAGAGCGCCTGCAACTGTATTGTACAGCGCTTGCGCCGCTAGCGCGGAGCCTGCATGGCCAGACGCCGCCGCGTGGTGGCCGGCACCACTCCTTTCATTCGCAGATACATGAAAAGCTGGGAGCGATGCGTTAGCTCGTGCTCCTTGACAAACTGTAACATTTCGAGACGTGTGACCCGTGCGCCATCCACGCGCGTGACCATGGCGGCCCAGAAATCCGTGGGCTGGGCGGTCAACTCGGTGACGCGCTGCTCGACCGAAGCTCGCAGTTCGCGCGCCAGATCGGCGGGGCCGGCGTCGGGCGGAAGGATTGCGAACTGGGCCATCTTCTCGCGGAACTGCGGCCCGGTGAGATGCTCCTCACCCGCCAGCAGCAGCCCGGTGAGGCCGTGACCGGCAATCAGAATGTGGCGGGCGATTTCGCGGAAGCTCATCACGTCCGCCACCGGCTTATAATCCAGTTCTGCGGCGGGAAAGTCCTCCACGGCCTGAGCCGTATCTTGCCGTACGCTCTTCCAGGATTCCAAAAGTGCATCGACTCTAACCATAGGTTTCATTGTAACCGTGCATTGGTCTATGATGCCTTCAGGAGGCAAGCGGATGCTCGAAAAGTTGGACCTGAAGCGCGCGTTGCCTAAAGAAGAATACAAAAGCCGCTTGCCCGGTTTGCAGAACCGCTTATACGACCTGCAGCTCAAGACCTCCGAAGCAGGCGTGCCCAGCGTGGTGGTGTTCGAAGGTTGGGAAGCTTCCGGCAAAGGCACCTGCATCAACGTGCTCACCAGCCGGCTGGAGCCGCGCGCCTTCCACTTGCATGCCATCCGCGAGCCGCGCACGCACGAACTGCACCTTCCCTGGCTTTACCGCTTCTGGGAGCGCATCCCGAATTACGGGCAGATGGCCATCTTCGACCGAAGCTGGTACCGGCGCGTGCTCGATGAGCGGGTCGAGAAGATCACGCCCAAGAGCGAGTGGCGGAAGGCCTACCGCGACATCGTGGATTTCGAACGCACGCTGGCCGACGACGGTTACGTGATCGTGAAGTTCTTTTTCCACATCGCCAAGAAAGAGCAGAAGGGGCGGTTTCGCAAGCTGGAGCGCGATGCGCTCACTCGCTGGCAGGTGCAGCCTGAGGGTTGGCAGCAGCACCACGCCTACGACAAGTATTTGGTGGCGGTAGAGGAGATGCTGGAGCGCACCGAATCGGAGTGGGGGCCATGGACGATCGTGGAGGCGACCGATCGCTATTGGACGCGCATCAAGACTTTTGAGGCGATCATCCGCGCGCTGGAAACGGGCGCCGCGCGGCGCGCGCCGGCGAAGGCATAAGCATGCTGAAAGAACTGAACCTCAACCGGCAACTATCCAAAGCGCAGTACGAGCGCGAGTTGTTGCGATACCAGGTGCAGCTCCGCGAGCTGGCCTGGCAGCTCTATGTGCGCAAGCGGTCGCTAGTGGTGGCGCTGGAAGGGCGCGACGCGGCGGGAAAGGGCGGCTGCATCCGGCGCTTCACCGAGAAGCTCGATCCGCGCGGCTACGAAGTGTTTCCGATCGCCGCGCCCGCCGGTGACGACAAGACGCACCACTACCTGTGGCGCTTCTGGCGGCGCATGCTGCCGCCGGAGGAAAAGCAGGTGCTGGTGTTCGACCGCAGTTGGTACGGCCGGGTGCTGGTGGAGCGCGTCGAGGGATTCGCCACCGAGGACGCCTGGAAGCGCGCCTATCGCGAAATCAACGAGTTCGAGCGGCAGCTCGTCGACGCCGGCGCCATCGTGCTGAAGTTCTGGCTGCAGATCAGCCCGGAAGAGCAATTGAAGCGCTTCGAGCAACGCCAGAACACGCCGTACAAGAGCTGGAAGCTCACGCCGGAGGATTGGCGCAACCGCGAAAAATGGGGCCGCTACGACGGTGCCGTGGAAGACATGCTGCTGAAGACCAGCACGCTTACCGCGCCGTGGACGGTGGTGGAATCCAACTTCAAGTGGTTTGCGCGCGTCAAGTGCTTGAAAACCGCGGTCAACGCGGTAAGCAAAGGGCTGGACTACCGGCCGGCCGATCCGGTGGCGAAGGCCAAGCCAAAGAAACGATAACCGGACGGGGCGCGCGCGCGGAGCAGGTCGTGCAGGAAGCGCGGCGCTATCATAAATGAATAGGGGGTGCAAATATGATCCAAACGCTCAAGAATAATTGGCGGTTGCTGGCATTGTGCGGCATGCTCGAGGTGATCCTTTCGGCCATTTACCTGATCATGCAACAGACAGACGGGCCCGTGGCCTTCCATTCGTGGAACGCCACGATTGCGCTGTTGGGCAAGCTCGCGCTGGTAGCCGGAGCTTGCGCGATCGCGGCCGGCATGTGGAGGCCGGCCGATGGCAGATGCTGGCTGCTGGTGCTCCACGGCGTGGCGCTCGGCGCGCTCGGGGTGATTCAGACCAGCCTGGTGCGTTTTCGCATCAGCTTTCTGACGGTCGCGCTGCTGGTCATCCTGATGGCTACGAGCCTCGGCATTCTCGAATTGCGGATCGCGCGCACGCTGCGGCGCGGCGGTTGGATTATGACTCTCGCCGGTACAGCCTCGGTCGGCTTTGCCGTAGCCTTTCTGGCCTTAGGGCTTCGCTGGATGACGATCGAACGCCATGCTGACCTCGCTTGGCTAAGTGCCTATTTTGGTTTGAGCGCGATCTCCATGGCGGGGCTGGTCACTCTGCGCCGTCACCGCGAACAGATGCACGGATCAAGGTAACGATTCTTAACCGCTCAGGCGATACTATTGCCACGTGTGTCCTGGGCATTCGCGTATCCTGAAAATATATGCGGTCTGCACTCCGTTGTCTTTGGCGGCGACCAGTATTCGCTCTCGCCGGCATATTGACGATCGCTCTGGGCATAGGCGCAAACACTGCGCTGTTCGGAGTGGTCTACTCCGTCTTGATTCGGCCCCTCCCGTTTCGGGACCCGAATATGCTCGTTCAGCTCTGGGAGACGCACCCGGCGCTACCTCAACTACAGGTGACAGCGCCGGATTTCCGGGATTGGCGGGATCAAGCGCGGAGCTTCGAGCAGCTCGCAGCGTACACGCTTTCTGCGATGAATACGACGTCCTTGCTGGGCAGAGGAGAACCGGAGGTGATCCACGCCACAATGGCGAGCAGCAGCCTCTTTCCAACGATGGGAATCCGGCCCTTGGTTGGACGCGCGTTTGCGGATGCTGAAGAACGCTCGAATCGGCGTGTCGCCTTGATCAGTGAGAACCTATGGCGGCGCAAATTCGGTGGTGACCCTGCGATCATTGGTCAACAAATCAGGCTCCAAACAGAGTCCTTCCAAGTCATTGGCGTTGTCGCACAGCGTCAGGCATTTCCAGGATGGGCGGATTTGTGGATGCCGCTATCGTTGATGGAAGCGGAGCTGCAGACGAGAAGAAAGTACCATCCACTCGAGGTGATCGGCCGTGTGAAACGCGGCGTGGGTTTCGCTCAGGCTCAAAGCGAGATACAAACGCTCGCGCGGAGGTTGGCCGAGGCTCACCCGGAGACGAATGGAACGGTCGGCGCATACGTCATCCCTTTGTCCCGCGAGTTAACGCAGAAAGTACAGCCCTCTCTGCTGCTGGCGTGGGGAGCCGTTGGCCTCGTGTTACTAATCGCTTGCGCTAATCTCGCCCATCTTTTCCTGGCGCGCGTGATCGAACGACGTCAAGAGATGGCCGTTCGCGAGGCTCTGGGAGCAAGAACCTGGCACTTGCTACGCGCACTGCTGTCGGAGAGTCTCTTGATCATCGCCTTCGGCGGTGTCGCGGGGGTACTTCTCGCTGTACTGGCTGCACAGCTCGTGCCCAAAATTGCAGCGAACCAGATTCCGAGATTCGAACCCAGTCGATTTGAAGGACCGGTTTGGCTATTCACGATCGGAACTTCTGTGATCGCTGGCGTGCTTTTCGGTTTACCAGCTTGCTGGCAGTTGTTGCGCCGGAGGACGCAGCTATTGACAACCGGCAGGTCAATCGCGCGGGGAAAATCACGCCTCACCGCCGTACTGATGGCGGGCGAAGTGGCGATGGCGGTCCTGGTGCTGTCTGGAACCGCTTTACTGGCGAGGAATTTCGCGGTACTTTTGAACGAGGGTCCCGGCTTCGAAGCGAGGAATGTATGGGTTGTCCCGAATCTCACGCTTTCGAACGACTGGGATAAAGCGGCGGGCTTCCTTGGAACGCAGCTCGAACCTGCGCTGCGCAACCTCCCCGGAGTTACCGCCGTAGCCGCGGTGAATTCAGCGCCACTGAGCCTTGGGCCAACCGAACATAGCCGATTTGCGACCCGGTTCGGCATCGAGGGTCGTCTATTTGATTCGGGTCAGTTCCCGGTTGCGCAGATCAGGTGGAGTACCCCAGAGTATTTCCGCGTTCTTGGCATACCGCTGAAAGCCGGCAGGTGGCTGACTGAGAGCGATCGCGGGAAACCGCGAATCCTCGTGAATGAGACTCTAGCCCGCAGGTTTTTCCCCGCGCAGGGTGTAGTCGGCAAGCGCTTAATTCTTGGCGTGATGGATCAGAAACAAGACGTTGACGAGATCGCCGGTGTAGTTGGGGATGTGCGGGATCTGGGTCTGGACCAAGATGTGGAGCCTACAATGTATAGCATCGCAACAGGACCGGTCATGACGCTCCTCGTAAAGTCGCTGGACGATTCGAAGCAGGTTGCCGTGGCCTTACGCAATTCGATCCGCGGCATTGACCCCGAGATCCCCCTCCCGGCAATTCAGCCACTGCGGCAAAACGTCGCAGATTCGCTGGCCAGGCGGCGGTTTGCCCTGATTCTGCTTGGAATCTTTGGCGCGATGGCGGCATTCCTTACGGCTGGAGGCATATTCGGCTTGTTGATGCAGTCGGTAAACGGACGTGTGCGAGAGTTCGGAGTCCGAGCGGCCGTGGGCGCCGCGCCCGGAGAACTTGTATGGATGATGCTGCGCGAAGCCCTTATGTTGGCGGCGCCTGGTGTGATTCTCGGCGTCATGCTTGCGTTTTCTTTCGCCGGCATGATGAAGGCCGTCGTTTATCAACTCTCCCCGGCCGATCCCGTTTCCATAACCGCGGCCGTGATATTGGTTGTGTTGCTCACACTGTTCTCGGCGTGGCTTCCCGCCAGACGTGCGGCTAGCGTGGATCCAGCGTTTGCGTTGCGCGCGGAATAGCTCAGCTCGCCCTGTGACTAAAGTCATAGGTGCGCCGCTTCTTTGCCGCTAAGCTGGATTTTGGAGGCAGAAATCATGAGCGCGACCTTGACGGCACAGACGGTAGGCGAATTGGCGGCAGAAAATCCGGCAGCCACGCGAGTTTTCGAAAAGCTGGGGATTGATTATTGCTGCGGCGGCAGCCGTACGCTGGAGGAGGCCTGCCAGGCGGCCGGAGTGGCGGTCGAGGACGTGCAGGATGCGCTTGCCAAGGCCGCGGCGGCGCCGCCCACCGAGGAGCACGACTGGACGACCGCGGCTCTGGCCGACCTGATCGCGCACATCCAGGACACGCATCACCAATACACGCGCGCGGAACTGGCCCGCCTGGCGCCGCTGTTTGACAAGGTCTGCGGAGTCCACGGGCCGAATCATCCCGAGTTGGCGCGCATGCGGGCGACCTTCGGCGGCCTCTCCCAGGAATTGCTCGCCCACATGATGAAGGAGGAGGTGGTGCTGTTTCCCTTCATCGTTCGGATGGAGCAGGCTTTTTTGGAGAAGCGGGCGATCCCGCGGCCGCCGTTCGGCACCGTGCAGAACCCCGTCGCCATGATGATCCACGAGCACGATGGCGCGGGCCAGGCGCTCGAAGACCTGCGCGCCGCCAGCAACGGCTATAACCCGCCGCCGGATGCCTGCATCAGCTATCGCACGTTGTACCAGGCGCTGGCCGCGCTCGAAGCGGACTTGCACCAGCACATCCACCTGGAGAACAACATTCTCTTCCCACGCGCCATCGAAATGGAAGCGACGGCGTGCTAAGATTCCATCGGAATGAACAACGCAGACCGGCGGCTGCACGTCGGCATCCTCGGATGTGGTCCCGTTTCCCAAGCCGCGCACTTTGAAAGTGTCATCAAGGCCAGGAACGCCGAGTTGTACGCCATCTGCGATGTGGCGGACGATCTGCTCGCGCGCATGGCCGCCACGCACCAGCCCCGCAAAGCCTTCGCCGATTACGCCGAGATGCTAGCCGACCCGGAAGTCGACGCGGTGATCATCGCGACGGCCCATGAGCTACATGTTCCCGCCGCGCTCGCCGCCCTCGAAGCCGGCAAGCACGTCTTATGCGAAAAGCCACTGGGTGTCTCGGTCGAGGAGGTGGAGGATCTGCGCGCCGCCGTCCGGCGTACCAGCCGGGTGCTGCAAGTCGGCCACATGAAGCGGTTTGACGCGGGCTTGGAGAGTGCGCGCCGTTTCATCGACACCGAAATGGGCGAGATGCTGGCGCTCAAAGCCTGGTATTGCGATTCCACGCACCGCTACCAACTCACTGACGCTGTGCAGCCGCCCATCATCAGGAGCGCGCAGGCGAAGCGCCCCGCCGCCGATCCCAAGGCCGACCGGGAGCGCTATTTCATGCTCACGCACGGCAGCCATTTGCTCGACACGGTGCGCTACCTGGGCGGCGAGATCCTGGAAGTGGACGCGCGCCTCCGCACGCGCTTCGGCGCGTACTCCTGGTTCGTGGATGTCGAATTCGCCAACGGCGCGCTCGGCCATCTCGATCTGACTGTGCCAGTTCGCATGGACTGGCACGAGGGTTTTCAAATCTACGGAGAAAACGGCAGCATCGTGGGTAGGACTTTCAATCCATGGCTGTTCAGGACCAGCGAAGTCGACATCTTTCACGAAAAAACTGGCGAGACGACGCGCGTGCTGGGCCCCGATGGGCACTTCTACCGGCGGCAACTGGAGTCGTTCGCCGATGTGATCCTCAGCAGTGCGCCGATGCGCGGGGCGGGCATCGACGACGGCGTCGCCTCCGTGCGAGCTATGGTGGGCGTGATGCGCTCGGCCAGGACGGGCAAGCCGGTGAAGCCGGCGGAAGTATCAGGCGGGGTGTGATGAAGCTCGGCATCTTCGCTAAGATATTCCCGGGAAACTCGCCCCTGGAAATTTTCGAAGCCGTTGCGACGCCAGGCTATGCCGCCGTGCAGTACAACATGGGGGGCGATGCGCAAGTGGCCGCGGCCGTCCGCGATGCCTCGCAGAAGACCGGCATCGAGATCGCGGCGCTATCCGCGACGTACAACATGATCCACCCCCAGCGGGCCGTCCGCGAAGCTGGCCGGCGCAGCTTCGAGGCCATCGCCGCCGCGGCCGGCATCGTTAGAACCAACCTACTCACGGTTTGCACCGGCACGCGCGATCCCGATGATCAATGGCGCCACCACCCGGATAATCAGACCGATGCCGCTTGGAATGACATGTGCGATGAGTGCCGTCGGCTGATCGCCATCGCCGAGCGGCACGGCGTTTATATCGGCGTAGAACCCGAGCAGGGTAACGTGGTCAATTCCGCGCGGCGCGCGCACGACCTGATCGAGGCCATGGGCAGCGATCGCATTCGTATTGTCTTCGATGCAGCGAACCTGTTTGTGACGGATACGCCGGCCAACCGCCGGGCGATCATCGAGGATGCTGTCACCCTGCTGAAGGACCGCATCGCCATCGCGCACGCCAAGGACCGTGCAGCCGACGGAAGCTTCACTACCGCGGGGCGCGGCGTGATCGATTATCCGCACTACCTCGCCGCGCTGGCCAGCGCGGGCTTCCGCGGCAGCCTGATCGCGCACCACCTTAGCGCGGAAGACGCCGCGCCGGTGGCGATCTTCTTGAAAAATGGTCTGGCGCCATAAAGCGGCGCAAGGCGGCGACAGGAGTGTCGTCGCTTATCCGTGCGAGCGCTCCTAAACGCAATAGAGATGCGGAATCTCAGCGCTCAGGCCGGTGTCGTCGCAGGAGCAGATCAAGCTGATGATGGTATCGTGGCTCAAGTTCGAGCGGCTGCTGGCGGCGCCGTTCGAGCTGGTCCGGCTGCGCGCTTTCCAGTTTGCTCAGTGCGAAGGCTCATCGATCCGGCGAGGTGGCGCTACGCATCGAGAAAGCTTTCGGAGTGGGTTGCGCCACGCGATTGCGAATCTGCCATACTGGGCGTGAAACCTTGACTTGGACGAGTTCCGGCCAGCTCCTGGTCTTTCTAGGCTTGCTGCTGGCCATCACGAAGCCGCTGGGCTGCTACATGGTGCGCGTGTTCGCCGGGGAGCGCACGTTGTTGACGCGGGCGCTCGCGGCGGTGGAGCGCGCGGTATATCGGTTGTGCGCGGTGAAGGCGGAGCGGGAGCAGACCTGGCGCACGTACACGGGATGCTGCCTGGCGTTCGGGCTGGCGAATTTCTTCCTTTTTTATGTACTGCTGCGCGTGCAGCGGTTCGCACCGGATTTGGCGTTCAATACGGCGGTCAGCTTTATGTCCAACACGAGCTGGCAGGCGTACGCGGGTGAGACCATCAGCGCCTGGACGCAAATGATCGGGGTGACGGCGCAGAGCTTCACGTCCGCGGCGGCGGGGATGGCGGTGGCGATGGCGGTGATTCGCGGGTTCGCGCGGCAGGGGTCGGCGCGGCTGGGGAACTTCTGGGTGGACGTGACGCGGGCGACTCTTTATGTGCTGCTGCCGCTTTCGTTGGCGGCGGCGCTAGTGCTGTGCGCGATGGGCGTTCCGCAGACGCTGCGGGGGGGGGCGCAGGCCGGGACGCTGGAGGGCGCGCGGCAGACGGTGGCGCTGGGGCCGGTGGCGTCGCAGGAGCCGATCAAGCTGCTGAGCTCGGATGGCGGGGGCTTTTTCAATGCGAATTCGGCGCATCCGTTCGAGAATCCGGCGCCGGTCGTAAACCTTCTGGAGATGCTGCTGGTGCTGGCGATTCCGTCGGCGTTCACGTACACTTTCGGGGCAGGGGTGGGGGACCGGCGGCAGGGGTGGACGCTGTTTGCGGTGATGATGCTGATGTTTGCGTTCGGCAGCGTGATCGCGACGGTGAGCGAGGCGCACGGCAATCCGGTGCTGCACCGACTGGGCTTGGGGGGGGGCAATATGGAGGGCAAGGAGGTGCGCTTCGGCACGGCGGGATCGGCGCTATTTTCAGTGGTGAGCACGGCATCCAGCGACGGCGCGGTGAATAGCGCGCACGATAGTTTCACACCGCTGGCGGGGCTGGTGCAATTGCTCAACATGAAGAGCGGCGAGGTGATTTTCGGCGGGACGGGATCGGGGATTTTTTCGATGATCCTGATGGTGCTGGTGGCGGTGTTCATCGCGGGGCTGATGGTGGGGCGCACGCCGGAATATTTGGGCAAGCGCATCGCGGCGAAAGACATCAAGATGGTGATGCTGGCGCTGGTGGTGACGGCGGCGGCGAATCTGCTGCTCTCATGCGCGGCGTTTCTGATTCATTTTCACGAGCACGGGTATTGGAACCCGCCGGGGGCGCCGCTGGCGAATCTAGGAAATGCGGGTCCGCACGGGTTGAGCGAGATACTGTACGCCAATGCCAGCGCGGTGGGGACGAATGGCAGCGCGTTCGGGGGGCTGAACGCAAATACGCCGTGGTTCAATTTGACGCTGGGGCTGGAGATGCTGGTGGGACGGTTTCTGGTGATGGTGCCGACGCTGGCGCTGGCGGGCGGACTGGCGCGGAAGAGGCGCGTGCCGGTGACGGTGGGGACGATGCCGACGCACGGGCCGATGTTTGCGCTGCTGCTGGTGGGGATTATTATGATTGTCACGGCGCTGACGTTTTTTCCGGCGCTGTCACTGGGGCCGATTGCGGAGCATTTTTTGATGCAGGCGGGGGTGGTGTTTAGATGAGAGGGCGGCTGGTAGCGGTTACCCAACCTGGAAGGTGACGTTGCTCGCAAGCGTACCACCGGGCGTGATTACCTGGATTGTGCCGGTGGTCGCGCCGGTGGGCACAGTGGTGGTGATCAGCGAGGGCGAAACCACCTGGAAGGCGGCCGTAGTACCGTTGAACGTGACGCTGGTCGCTCCGGTCAGCTCGCTCCCCAGGATTTTGACGGTGGTGCCCGATTTACCGGCGGTGGGCAAGGTCTTCACGAATGGACCGAGGCCTACCGACAGGCTGAAGATCGTGCCGTTGTTATAAGCGCCGCCCAGCACGGTTGTCCCATAAATGGCGCCATTGGTGTGCTGAACTAATGCGGCAAGCGGGAGGAAGCCGTCGGCGCAGCCCGCTTGGGAGCAGAAGCTGTACACGGTCGTCAGCGCGCCGCCCGGAGTAATTTTGAAGACCGAACCGTAGCCGTTGGCTCCGCCATCCTCAGTAGTTCCGTATAAGTCCCCATTGGTGGCTTGGATTAGCCCTGCCACGGGCTCATTGCCGTCCGCGCAGCCCGCCTGCGCGCAGAAGCTATATAGGGTAGTCAGCGTGCCGGTTGGAGTGACCTTGAAGACCGTGCCGGCGCCGTAGGCTCCGCCAAACGAGGTTGTCCCAAACAGGTACCCGTTTGCGGCCTGTACCGGCACCGCTTCGGGGTAGGAGCCATCGGGGCAGCCGGCCTGCGAACAGAAGCTGTACAGCGTGGTCGGAGTGCCGCCGGGAACGATTTTGAAGATCGTGCCAAAGCCGTAGGTTCCGCCCGCGCCGGTTGTCCCGTAGAAGTCGCCGTTCGCAGCCTGTGCCAACCCCACAGGGCCATCGCCGTCCCGAGCGTGCGAGCCAAAGCTGTAGAGCGTTTTCAACGGGCTGCCGCGAGTGATTTGGAATAGAGTGCCCTGGCGCCCTGATCCGCCATACTCAGTGGCCCCATAGAGGTCCCCATTAGCAGCCTGCAGAAGACCTGCGGTTACTTTGGCGCCGTCTGCGCACCCGCTTCGGACGCAGAACATGTAGAGTGTCGTTAGCGTGCCGCTCTGAGAAATTTTGAAAACTGTGCCGCCGTTGCTGACCCCGCCGGAGAAAGTTGTCCCGTAGAGGTTACCATTAGTGGCTTGGACAAGCGGTGCGTAGGGAAGTTCGCCGTCCGCACACGCGCTTTGGGCGCAGAAGCTGTATAGGGTCGACAGCGTGCCGCTCAGAGAAATTTCGAAGACCGTGCCGGCGCCGTTGGCTCCACCGCAGTGCGTTGTGCCGTACAGGTCTCCATTTGTCGCCTGGACAAGACTTGCATATGGCGATGCGCCGTCTGTGTTGTTGAAGCTGAACAGCGTCGTGAGGTTTTGCGCAGGCGAGCCGATCGTGGACAGTGCGCAGAGCGCAAAGACCGCGGATGCTCGCTTCGCGAGATCAGCGTTTCGTTTCATGGACGCTTCCTCCTTCATGCGGGCTGGTTCCGGTTCGCCGCAGTCTGTAATCATAAACGATCCGCGGGTCGGGGTGCAATGCGGCCTTGGGGTCGTGCGGAGCAATTCAAATTAGTTTAAATTAGTTGCTCGGACAGGAGTGTCCGCGCAGCACCGTCGCAAACCCACTCGCGCGCGTTTTCATCCCCTTTGGTGGGCCACCGGCCCATGGGGACAGGCAAGAGTGCCTGACGACTCTTAACGGTCGTGGAGCCAGTCTTCAATTTGCAGATAGCTGCGCAGGCCCAGGGCGATGGCGCTGCGGAGGGTTCGGGCGGCCAGATGAACGCGGCGGTTTACAACGGGGCAGGCGGCCTTTTCGGTTTCGCGGGCGGACTGGCGCGGGAGGGGCGCGTGCCGGTGACGGTGGGGACGATGCCGACGCACGGGCCGATGTTCGCGCTGCTGCTGGTGGGGATTATCATGATTGTCACGGCGCTGACGTTTTTTCCGGCGCTGTCACTGGGGCCGATTGCGGAGCATTTTTTGATGCAGGCGGGGGTGGTGTTTAGATGAAATCAAGATGAGCCGACCACGGCGCAGTACATGCAGGGCACAAGGCCGTGGTCGTCTTTGGCGTCTATGGTCAGCGCGAATTAGAGTAGCCCGGAATGCGTGGACATTGCCGTTGCTCGTGCCATAGCCCACGATCTGTCCCGCATCATTGAGCGATTGAGCCGCCCGCAGATACCAACCGGAATCCGCCGGGATGCGGGTGTTCAGGTCCACCGGCACCTTGTTTTGCCAGACAAGGGCGCGTGGAACTAAAAGTGGTCCCATCTATGGAAAATCCGACCGCCTTGCCTCTGCCGTTAATGATGTTACAACAGGGGGCCACAGTCACGATAGACCCCGGAAAAATGCCGGGATCCTCGATACCTTTATCCCTGATCCACAGGAAGGTGTGAATGTTGCCTTCTATAGACGACTGTGCACCTCCGACTACTTGACCCAGATTATTGATGGCGTCGGCTACGCTTAAGTCTCGGAACCAACCGCCGCCTCACCGCTCCCGGTAGGGCCGGTCCTCCGCTAATCAGGTTTGAGGACCCGGCCACCCAGCCCGTCGCGCCCAGGCCGGTGACGGTATAGCGCGCCGACTGTGCTATTGCAAGCGCGGCGTCTTAACCGTCGAACATATGCTATAATGAACTTGGTTTGATGTTCCTGCCAATTCAAGGCTGACCGCTACGTTCGTCCACCTTCCAAATTAGCCGCCCTCAAATCAGAAAAAGGAATAAACACTTGAAGAACATTTACGTTGGAAACCTCAGTTTCGGGGCTTCTGAAGAATCGGTTCGTGCGTTGTTTGAACCCCACGGCACTGTTGGTCGTGTCAATATCGTTACGGATCGTGAAACCGGCCAAGCTCGTGGCTTCGGCTTCGTGGAGATGGCAAATGATGGAGAGGGCGACAAAGCGATTGCCGCCGTCAATGGCATGAACCTGGATGGCCGTGCCCTGAGCGTCAACGAGGCACGCCCAAAGGCGGATCGTGCGAGCGGCGGCGGTGGCGGCTTCGGACGCAAACGCTGGTAGCTTGACCTGGAGGGGTAGCGGCGGCTCAGTTTCGCTGTGGGATTCTGACCGCCGTTACCTGCCCAGCCCCATTTGCTGCCCGCTCCTCAGCAGTCGTAGTTATCTTGCCGGTCTGCCATGCTCTAGGCAAAGCGCGACCAAGTCGGAGGCGTTCGCTTCGCCCACGCACATGACTGTGTCTGCGCCGCCCCAATAGATCTTCACGGTTCCATCGCCCTCCGCAACAGCGCCGCAGGTGAACACGACGTTGTGGACATACCCCGTGATTTCCCAGGGATCCTCCGGCTGCAAGATCCACGAGTCGCCCACGCCGATGATTTTTGCCGGGTTTTGCAGGTCATGAAGGGCCACCCCCAAGCGATAGACCGATCCATCCATGGTCTGGAAGACGCCATGATAGATGGAAAGCCATCCCTGGTCCGTTTTGATCGGCGGCGCACCGGGACCAATCTTCATTTCGTCCCAGTGATATGGTACGGGCCTCATGATGAGCTGGGAGTCGCCCCAGAAACGCAGATCCGGAGAATAGGAAATCCAGATGGACCAAGGGGCGATTTCCGAATGGGGCCGGTCAAGCCGGGCATAGAGGCCGTCGAACTTTTCGGGAAAGATCACCACATTCCGGTAGTCCGCCTCCGTGATGAGCGAGACCCTTTCCATGTGGCGGAAGTCCGTCGTCTTCGCCATGGCGATGCGCACGCCATTTCGCGAGTATGCGCTGTAGGTGATAAGGTATTCCCCGTCGATGTGCGTGACGCGCGGATCCTCGACGCCGAACTCCTCGTAGGCCGCAAACGGACCGTCCGTTGCGGGGGTCAGAAACGGCTCCGGATCGGCGGTGAAGTGGAATCCGTCGGGGCTGCGCGCCAGGCCAATGATGGAGCGGCCCGTGCGGAGGTGGGATCGGAACAGCATGATGTACTCGGTCTCGTGTCTCACTACCGCTGCGTTGTGGACCGTTTCAACCGGGTAGGAGATGTCGGCCTTGGTGAGGATGGGGTTGTGTGCGTATCGTCTGACAATATCCGGCTTCATCATCGTCTCCCGGCCTCCCGTTCAAGAATCGTCCGGTAGACCCGCTCATACGCCCCCACCATCGTTTCGATAGAGAAGCACTCCCGGACCCGTTGGCGGCACGCGCGGCGATCGATTTCACCAAGACGTTTCAAAGCCCGGGCAGCCTCTTCCACGTTGTTGACCAGGAAACCCGTGCGCCCGTCTTCAATTACCTCACGGCACGAGCCGAGGTCCATGGCGATCACCGGCACGCCGGCGGCATTGGCTTCCGCCAGGACAAGTCCGAATCGCTCGGGGATCGTGTTCAGGTGGAGCAGGGCCCGGGCATCCGCGAACAACTTGTTCTTGCCCGGCACATCCACCGGCCCGATGTAGCGGATTGTTTGATCAAGGTTGGGCTCTATCTGCTCCCGGAAGTATGTCCGATCCTGAATGATGCCGGCGATGAGCAGCGGCAAACCACTCAGGCGAGCTACTTCGATCGCCAGATGGACGCCCTTGTCCTGATGAATCCGGCCGAGGAAGATCAGGTTATCGCCGGCATGTTCCTGGAGCGGATACAACGAGAGGTCGATTCCGTTGTAGACGGTCGCCAGGTAGTTGAGTCCGGGCGCGCGATCGGAGTCGCTGATGGAGACGAAGTATCCGTCGCGATACTTCTCATAGACAGGCATGATTTGAGGCGACGAGAATCCGTGGATGGTAGTGAGGACCGGCGTCTTTACCAGCCGTGTGTAGGACAGCGCCATGAAGTCGTAGTGGCTGTGGATGAGGTCAAACTCAGCAGCGTGCTCGAATGCTTCGGAGATGTGAAGGTACTCCGCTACTTTAGGATCGATGGCGGGATCCTCTTCATACCCCCGGTCCACTACCGCATGCAAGTGAGCGCGAGTCACGGAATCCCTGGTAGCGAACAACGTCACGTCCCAGCCACGGGCGACCAGTCCTTCGCTAATATTGCCGGCTACCGTCTCCCACGCGCCGTATTGCCGGGGAGGCGTTCGCCAAGCTACCGGCGAAAGGACTGCAATTCTCTTGCCGGGGAGGGTCATCAGGGCAATGTGACTTCGAGCTGCATGCCTGCCAACACCTCGGCGAGCGGGATGGTTGCGAAACCGGTAGCGTGGTCGCCCAAGCCATAAGGGATGATCAACTCGCCGTTGTGGACCAGGGCGCCGCAGGTGTAAACGACATTAGGCACGTAACCTTCACGCTCGTTCGGGTTCGGCTTGAGCAAGGGTTCGGGGAGCCGTCCAATCACTTTCGACGGGTCGTCGCGATCCAGAAGGAACGCGCCGATCGAGTATTGCCGCATAGGGCCGACACCGTGACTGAGGACCAGCCACCCGGCATCGGTCTCGATGGGCGATCCGCAATTCCCGAGTTGGACCAGTTCCCAGGGAAAGGCCGGCTTGAGGAGCATAGTGCGCTCATTCCAGAAATGGACGTTATCGGAAAACATCAGGTAGATGTTCTCGTTGTCCTGGCGGGAGAGCATGGCGTAGCGGCCGGCAATCTTCCGCGGGAAGAGGGCCATGCCCTTGTTCTCCGCAGCCGGCCCGTTCAGCGTAATGAAGCAGAACTTGAGGAAGTCAAAAGTTTCCACCAGCTCCGGCACGACCACTCTGCCATCGTATGCGGTGAAGGTTGCATAGTAGATGTGGCTGCCATCGTCGTTCCGGAAGCGAACGAAGCGGGCGTCCTCGATGCCGTTACGCTGGGATGGCGTGGCCGGGAATAAAATGCGCTCATTCAACGGCTGCTCCGGCTTGAACTGGACCTCGTAGTTGGAGCGGGCCAGCATCCAAATCCCCTGGGAAGCGTCCTGGTCTTCCGTCGCCATGCCATCCGGCAGGCGGAACTGCTCGGCCTGGAGGCCCGCGCGCAGATCTTCCAGGGCAAACGATTCTCCCAGTTTTTGCATAACCCGGCGCGTGAATTCGCCGTTCAACCCCAGTTCAGAGAGTTTCCGCCGGAACAGCGCCTTCTCGTACACGGGGTTGGGAGTCTGACGCGGCTCGGTCAAGAAGCCACTCGGGGGTAATACCTCAATCCGCTGATCGGGATGGATAACACCTGTCCGAAAGGCGATGGAAGAAATGTGTCCTTCCCCGGTGGCGCGCAAGCTGAGAATAAATCGCAGCGCGCCGCACGGCAGGCTAGTCTGGTCCGGGTGCGGCACGATGGAAGGGTTGAACAGGGCAGCGGATTCCAGAGAGTATTCGGCCAGAAAATAGGAGCCGATCAGGAGCCGCCTTTGTTCCGATATACCTTCAATCGTTGCCAGAGACTCACTGACCTGTTCAAAACGCTCCCGGAAGCGGTCGTGGATTTGCTGGTGGCGTTGGGAAAACTCGGCAGAAATTTCGTCGAGCAGGCGGCCGACCCGATCTTCCGAAAGCGCCATGATCCTCGCGATTATTCGGGCGCTTCGCTCCGGACCACCGGGATTGAAGGGCCGGAGGAGAACGCGGGACTGGTCGGGATGGAGGATGGTAGCTGCACGTTTTAGGTTCATGGATGGGGCCCGGCTATTCCGTTGCCATTGATCGGCTCTTTAAAGCTGGTTAGTATGTTTTGCGCTAACTGCATCTCCGCCAATGAAAGCAAGAACGCCAGGGTGGATTCCGCTCCCTCGTTCTCGTTGACGCGATCTACATGCAACCCGTCGCGGCAGCCGCCGGTCTCGGGAGAGTAGAGTTCGAGTCCGAGATCGTTCCAACCGATGAACCAGTCGAAAGCGCGTTGCGCATGTTCATACCACCAGACGTCCGACGTGGCGCGATAGGCTTCCAGACATGCCGAAACCGTGGCTTGCGCCTCAATGGGCTGCTGATCGAAATTGGCGCGCTCGCCGCCGCGGCGGTAGAACCCGTTACTGCCCACCGGCCGAAAGTGCCCCTTCTCGGACATCTGCAATTTCGTGAGCCAGCGCAAAGCTTCGAGGCCACGCTGGAGCACCGCTGGTTGTCGGGTGGCATGTCCGCTCGCAATCAATGCGTGCGCGAGCTTGGCGTTGTCGTACGACAGTTCCTCTTCAAACCATGACCAATCCGAGTGCGCACTGGCTTCATAGATTTCCATGAGCCGGCAAGTCAGGGTCTCCCGGGTCTGGTTAACCAGGCTGTCTCCGCTCAACCGGCGCAGATACTCGTGGATGCCAATCAGGCCGAACGCCCACGCCCGCGGTGACGTGAAGCCGGTAATCGCCGGCAGCGCCAACGCGAAGAGCTGTCCCGCCATCATTTGGAAGCTTCGAAAATGCGAACGTCCCACGCCTATGCCGAGCGCCCAGAGGGTCCTCCCTTGGCAATCCTCCGACCCCTGCTCATCCAGCCAGCGCCGCTCAAAACTCAAAAAGTTGTGGAAGCGTTTCGTGTTGAGATCAAAAGCGTGATGGAGGAACGCTCCGGTGGTGGTGGCCAGCGCCCGCACCGATTCCGGATTCTCGCCCAATTCACCAAGCAGCGCCGCCAGGACGAAGGCGCGCGCGTTATCGTCGGTGCAATAGCCCTCGGAAAAATTCGGGACGCTGAAAACCGCGTGTTGGAAAACCCCGGTGGAATCGGTCATACGCGCGAGGTGACTCAGCTTCATCGGCGGTAGTTCACGCGGCTTCTGGTCGAGCGTCTTGGTGGCGAGGAATCTTCGCGTCCGAGCGGCCCCTTCCAGCCGGGAACTCTCGAACGAACGCATATACATCAGCGCCACGTTGCTCCAAACCATCTCGCGACCTATCTTGTAGGCGTTCTTGCGAATGGCATGGCGGCGGGTATCGTCCCGGAGCAACCCGATCACCTCGCGCGCGATGGCCGGAGCATCGCCGAATGGCACCAGCGTACCGCGGTCTTCCCCCAATAATTCCGCAGCGTGCCAGTACGGCGTGGACACCACTGCTTTGCCGGAGCCAAAAGCGTAAGCCAGCGTGCCCGAGGTGATCTGCGCTTCATTCAGGTAAGGTGTGATATAAAGATCAGCCGCGCCGATGAACTCCTTGAGATTTTCAAGATCCACAAACTGGTTGTAGAAGATGACATTCTTATCGACTGCGTTTTTCTTGGCGAGGATCTCCAGACTGAGCCGGTAAGCCTCACCGTGCTCGCGCAGCTCGTTGGGATGGGTGGCGCCGAGGACGATATAAACCACTTCCGGGAACTCGCGCAGAATTAGCGGCAGGGCGTTGAGCACGTTCTCGATGCCCTTGTTCGGCGAAAGCAAGCCGAACGTCAGCAGCACCACTCTGCCTTCCACGCCGAACTGGTCTTTAAAGTAAGTCGGATCGACGAAGCCGACATCGGGAATGCCGTGCGGGATGAGATCAATCTTGGCCGGCGGCGCCAGGTAGATCTCCTGCAACATCTGCCGTCCGCGTTCCGCCATGACCACCAGCCGGGTCGAAAGTGAGATCAATTCCCTCATCGCGCGCCGCTGTTCTGGTTGCGGCTCGCGCAGAACGGTATGCAGGGTGGTGACGACGGGCATTCTCAGCTCGCGCAGGAGCGCCAGGATGTGGCCACCGGCCGGTCCGCCGAAAATGCCGAATTCATGCTGCAGGCAGACCACGTCCACATTGTTGATGTTGAGGAAGTCGGCGGCCCGCAGATAGGACGACAGGTCCTGCTCCTCAATCTCGAAGCGAACCACCTCCGGGTACTCGTAGCCGCCTGGAATGTCATTGACCGACACGGCCAGGCACTCGCTCTGGGGGTGCGCGCTTGCGACGGCGGCAAGCAGGTCGGACATGAACGTAGCAATGCCACACTTGCGTGGCAAGTGGTCGCCAACGAAAGCGATCTTGCGGACTTTAGAGGCGCTATTCATGGAGTATTTCCGTTGTGGTTATCCCCCTTGACAGCGTCTGGGCGCGGGCCGAGCCGCTGATGCGCATCGTGCTCCAGTCATATGCAAAGTGGCGTCCGCACGCCAGGCACACAATATAGGTATTGGATAGGATGTCAGGCTTTTCGTATGCACCTGCGCTACGCCGCGGTGTCATCGGGAAGGTCGTTCTGCGGTGCGGACAGCCACACAACCATTCCGCAAGGTCCGCTACGCGCGCACACACCGTATTCGTTACCGTCTGGAATCGATCCATTCTTGGCCTCCTCAGGCTGCGTGGATCCGGCGATACTCCGGCTGCCACATCGCGTCCTGCACCTGTTGCACGATGTCGTCGAGTTTAGTTCTGGCCAAACCCTCGGCGTCCGCGGCCTCAGCCACGGCGACCGCCACCATCATTGAAACGCTGCGCAAATCGTCGATATGCGGGAGCAGCGAGGCGCCCGGCTGGCGCACGGTGACCAGGCTCGACACGGCACTGGCAGCCGCGGCGAACATGCCCGAGCTGATGCGGTTGGCGCGCGCGACAATAGCGCCCAGCGCGAGTCCCGGGTAAAGCATGGCGTTATTCACCTGGCCGATGACATATGTCACCCCTTTATGGGTCACGGGAGCGAACGCGCTGCCGGTGGCGATCAGCGCCCGCCCGTCGGTCCAGGCCAGCAGATCGGACGGGTTCGCGGCAGCCCGCGGTTGGCAGAGTGCGAAGATGATGGGCCTCTCCGTATGCGCGGCCATGTCCCGAACGATCGCTTCGGTGAAACTGCCGCCGACCGTCGCCGCTCCAATCAGCATGGTGGGTTTCACGCGGGCCACTACCTCGGCCAACCCCACACCGGTTCCGTTCCCGTCGTGCTTCCAGCCGCGGCTCTCCGCAGCCGGGCGGGCGTACGCCGCCTGATACTCGTGGAGTTCGCCGTCCATGTTGGCAGTCAGCAATCCCTGCCGGTCCACGCACCAGAAGCGCCTGACGGCATCTTCTTTGGAGATCCCCTCACGCACCATGGCATCGCGAATCTGATCCGCGACTCCGATGCCGGCCGTGCCGGCTCCGAAAATGACCACGCGCTGGTTGCGTAGCAGCGTCCCGCACACGCGCACGGCGGAGATCGCCGCCGCCAGCGTAATCGCGCCCGTGCCCTGCATGTCGTCGTTGAAAACGCAGATCCGGTCGCGGTACTTCTCGAGAATCCTGCGGCCATTGCCCGGCGCAAAATCCTCCCATTGCAACAACGCGTTGGGAAATAACCTGGTCGCGGCTCGGACGTAAGCGTCGATGAAAGCGTCGTACCGCTCGCCCCGGACGCGGGCGTGCCGGTTCCCTATATACATGGGATCGCTCAGCAGACTCTCGCGGTTGGTGCCGACATCCAGCATGACGGGGATGGCGCGCGCGGGGTCGATGCCGCCCGCCGCCGTATAAATCGCCAGCTTGCCGATCGAGACTTCCATGCCGCCGACTCCCCAATCGCCGATTCCCAGGACTTGCTCGGCATCGGTGGCGAGGATCAGGTCGATATCGCCGGGTCCGGCGCCGAGGTTGCTAAAGGCCTCCTCGATCGCCTCGCAATGGTCGATTGAGAGATATACGCCCCGCGGCCGCCGGCACTCATGGTGATACTGCTTCATGGCCATGCCGACCGTCAGATCGTTGACGATGGGTATCATTTCGCGCAGGTGTTCGGAGAACAGCCGGTAGAACAGCACCTCATTGCGGTCGTGCAAGGTGGTCAGGTAGACGTTTTTGCTGAGTGCGTCCGGCAGTCTCTCGTATTGGATGTAAGCGCGCTTGGCCTGATCCGCCAAGGTGCTGATGTCCGGCGGAAGCAGCCCCGTGATGCCCAGCGCTTTTCGCTCTTCAGGCGTGAAGGCGGTCCCCTTGTTGAGTTGCGGTGAATTCAAAACCGCCAACCCGCGAGCCTTGGTCTCGGAGTAAACGTCCCCATTCCGACGGTACTTCGTCAAAGGCGCTAGTGCAGGGATCACGATCTGACGCATGCGACTACCACCCAGGCACGCCGGGGGCCGTCAGTACCGGATCTCGGTTAGGTGATTACAGGCCCGCGTCTTGCCAGCCTCAGTGCACTTCCGCGACACCGGATGAGGAAGCGACCATGCGGGGTCATGTGACCGAATATGGTCGATGCCACGCACTACGCCCAGCCCGCTGCACCCTTGCACACCGGCCTGGGGCCTCCACGGGCTCGGCACGGATGGCCGCAGGAGTGCCTATGTAACGGCGGGCCTGCTTGGTTGTGGGCGAAAGGAACGCGATGTGGCAAACGGTAACGAAAATCATCAAATGGGCTTCGATTCCAGTCCTCCTGATTGCCTCCCTGTTTTCGAGTTATGCAGCGAGTTACGAACTCCTGGTGAACGCCCTGATTTGTCTGGGCGCCATCATAGTTGTACAGCGGGAGGTGTGGCTAAAGGAGTATTTTTGGGCCGGTGGATTCGTGGCAATTGTGGTCGGGTTCAGCCCATTGTCGCTCCTACTTAAGATCTCTGTTCTGATGGGCTTCGCCTGCATTGCGGCCGTCGCAAACATGATAGCGGCATTTAGGACGCAAACCGTACCGGCCGGCTAAAAGCCACTAGGGAACCATGATAGAACCCGAGCAATCGCCCCGGCTCCGGATGCTGCGATCGTCCACCGTGCTTGGTCTATTGCTATTCTTCTGCGCTCAGGCCGCCTCTTCGTACTCCGTCCTCACCCACGAAGCGATCATCGATTCTACTTGGGATCGTGCGATCAAGCCTCTTCTCCTCGAACGCTTTCCCGCATCCACCGAGGACGATCTGGCGCGGGCACATGGCTACGCCTACGGCGGAAGCATCATTCAGGATTTGGGCTATTATCCGTTCGGCAGCAAATTTTACAGCGATTTGACACATTACGTCCGCAGCGGCGACTTCGTCGTCAACATGATTCGCGAATCCCAGGATCTCGACGAGTATGCCTTCGCCTTGGGCGCGCTCGCGCATTTCGCGGCCGACAACAGTGGCCACCCCATGGCTACGAACGTCTCGGTGCCGCTGCTCTACCCCAAGCTTCGCTTAAAATTCGGAAATACGATCACGTATGCGGACGATCCCTTTTCCCACACCAAGACAGAGTTCGGATTCGACGTGTTTCAAGCCGCCAAGAGCCGCTACGCCTCGGACGCTTACAAGAACTTTATCGGTTTTCAAGTCGCCGAAGCCGTGCTCCAGCGGGCCTTTCAGGACACCTACGGACTGAGGATCGAGCAGGTATTTCTGAACCTCGATCTCGCTGTCGGATCGTACCGGTGGGCCATCGGGACCCTCTTTCCGGCCCTGACCAAAGTCGCCTGGCAAATCAAGAGCCAGGAAATCCGAAGGGATGCCCCCGGCATCACACGCAAGAAATTCCTCTACAATCTATCTCGCTCCAGCTACGAAAAGGATTGGGGCGGCACCTATCAACGGCCGGGTGCCCGGTCGAGAATGCTGGCGGGCTTCTTCCGCATCGTGCCCAGAGTAGGGCCGTTCAAGGCGCTGGCGTTCAAGAGGCTGACACCCAAGACCGAAAAATTATACATGGCCGGGTTCAACGCGTCGATCGACCGGTACCGCGAGCTGCTGGCCGCGGTGGGCGCGAGCCGGCTTGAACTGCCCAATGACAATATCGACGTGGGAGAAGCCACCCAAGCCGGCAAGTACAAGCTGGCGGACGCCGCCTATGCGAAGCTGCTGGACAAGCTGGAAGGTCACTACGTAGAACTACCGCAGGACCTCCGGAGCAATATCCTGGCGTTCTACCAGGACCTCAACCTTCCTATCGCGACCAAGGCCAACGAAAGCGACTGGGCCAAGCTGCAGGCAGAACTCAATCACCTGGAGGCCATAGACCGGGACCTCGCCGCAGCGGTCCCCCAAGTGCCCGCCGGGTTTCGCGCGGCGGCTCCCAAATGAGAGGTGTGGATCCGTGCCGTTCAGACCCTACCTACTGGTGTACTTGATTGCCACCGGCCTGATCCGTGCCGCCGGCCCCGAGGCCCCATCCAGCGATGAAATCCTCGCCCGGGTCGAGATAGAGAATCACAGACGTCACGACCTTTTGAAGGAGTATTTGGGTTCGCGGCAGTACACCCTGCTAAGCCGGCGGTTTGGGAGCCAGGCGAAGGTGGCCGTGCTCATGACTTACCGCCAGGTCGAAGGTGAGCGTTACACCGTGGTGGCGCGATCCGGGTCGGGCCGGCTGAACGGCATCATCGATCAGGTGCTGGCATCCGAGGCGGGCGCTAGCTTACCGCCCGAGAATGCCCGTCATCAGCTTACTTCCGCCAACTATCGCGCCCGTCTGCTCGGAACCGAAGTCGTGGCCGGGCGAAACTGCTATGTCCTGGAGCTGGCGCCAAGGATCAAAAGCCGGTTCTTGATCGTAGGAAAAGCGTGGGTGGATACCGGCAGTTATGGTGTGGTGCGGATTGAAGGCCAGTTTGCTGCCAGCCTTTCCATATTGGTCGGCACGCCCCGCATCAGCGAGGAGTTCATCGAAGTGCATGGTTTCTGGCTGCCCGAGCACGTGCGGTCCTTCACCTCCAGTTTCTGGCTTGGCGTGAGCGAGCTGGACATTCGATTTTCGAATTACCAGCTCGATCAGGATGCGGCATCGCTCCGTTGATGTCATCGCTGAAGCCGGAAACTAGTTACGTTCCCCCACAATCCCGTGACCTGCAATATCCATACGCAGACGCACACTACTACGACGATATTCAGAATCGTTTTGATGCTGGAGGCCATGGGGATGAAACGGTTGATCAGGTACAACACCACGCCGACTACGACCAACACAACGACAAGATTCAGTAACGGCATTTTCTTGCTCCTTCAATCCAAGGGAGGAGCAATCCGTAGCCCAATGCCCCAGTTCGGTCTGGCACGCCCCCGGCGCGTTCAGTGCTTCGTGCGCACTGACCCGCGCTCGTCGTATGGCCACATATGGTCATATCAGGTACCCGCCCAATGCTCGCCCAATGCTCCTCAGTTCGATGAGGTGGCCTTCTGATTCTTAACCTGCAGCTCGTTCACAACCTGACCTACGTTGGGAATCGAAGAAGCGATCGTCTGGGCCTGCGTGGACACGGATGGAGAGTCGACCTCGCCGGTCAGCGTCACCACGCCGTTCTTGACGTCATATTTCACGATCTTGTGGAGCGTATTCTGGATGAGGGCGGCATCCAGGTTGCTCTTGATGCCCTTATCCAAGTCCGAATTCACGGCCTTGGCATCACTCTCCGCGCCTGGGGCGATCACCGCAATCTGGTCCGATACCACCTGGCCGCCCGCAAGTGACTTGGCGATGGATTCCGCTTGTGACTTATCCCCTGACGAGGGGACATTCCCGCCCAGGAGCACGACCCCCTTATCCCGGTCCTGGCTGACGGTCACCTTCTTCAAGCCGGCCTGATCGAGCGATTTGCGTATGCTTGCCGAAACATCGGGCGATTTCGACGATGTTGCCGAACAGCCAGCCAGTATTCCAAGCACAAACACCGTGAACAGTAACGTTTTGATCGATCTCGTGTACTTCATATTTGTCTCCCCTTCGGTTGCTCTGCCCGGTTATGATGCAGCAGTCGCCAGGGGCATCTCCGGCTCGTTGACCAACTCCTCGAAGAGCGTCCGGTAATGGACCATGGCTTGGCGCAAGTCTTCCGTGTTGGCCTGCCCGCGTGTCTGCCTGAGTGCGATTTCATGGGCCGTTCGGTAGTTTTCCAGAACCAGCGGATGATCGACGGAGATGTCCGCCGCCCGTTGTTCAAAGTTACTGACCGGATAGCCGCGCGCGGACATCACATCGCCCAGCAGCAGGTCGGCTTCTGCGACCGCACCGGCGGGCCCGTCGACAAAGCGCGCCTGGACTCCGCGCCAGGAATCCACGAAGCGCGTGCGATCTCCTGCCGCGAGCGGCCGGACATGCAGTCCCTCGACTCGTTGCAGGCGGTCTTCGAGGCCGGCTTCCCCATGCCGCCGGTTGCCGCCTTTCTCCACGGCGCGAGCATATTCAGCGCCTCCGAACTGGGCGCGCAACTGTTTCGTGTGGCGCTTCCGGTACAAAAGCAACGCGGCGATGCCTGCCAGGATAACCACTGCAAAAGCAATGATTAAAGCTATTTCTGTTGTGCTTAGTGTTGGTATACTCATGATCTTCTTCTTTCTGTTTCCTCTGTGACCATTCTTCTTGGTCTCCACGTGTGAGTGCAGATTGGGGACCAATGCGCGCCAGTCACGCGGCATTGACGAGAAGCTCGTCCGCAACGTCCGCGCTCCCCAGCCCATTCCGATCGGCCGCCTCCTGGCACTGGATGCAACGTGCCGCCCATGGCACGGCGGCCAGGCGCTTTGGGCTGATGGCCCATTCGCAGTCCAGGCACGTTCCAAAGCTGCCGTCGTGAATCCGTTCCAAGGCGGCTTTTACGTCACGCAACAGGGTGAACTCGCGGTTCACGTTGCAAATCGCCAGATCCCGCGCGGACGCATACTGAATCTCATCCATCTGGTCCGCGCTCTTCTCGATCGCGATAGCGTCGCGCTTTCCCAATATCTGAACCAACTCGGCGTGTTTTCGTTCCAGGATCTCATGGAAACCGCCCGTACCGATCAGTGCTGTGGTCATGCTCATAGTCTCTTGCACGGCGTGGTCCATGACGGTTGGCCCGCAATGTGCGAAGATCCGGTGGTGCTTCTGCCGTGGCCAAGCGGACCGCTCCAGGCGTTGCCGCGAATGCTGCGGCAGGCTTCCCGCGAATGGGTCGGCGATAACGCGCAGCGCCTGGGCGCCTCCGTCGCCTTTTATACCCTGCTGTCGCTGGCTCCCGTTATTGTCATCGCGGTCGCGGTTGCCGCATTGGCTTTTGGGCAACAGGCCGCCCAAGGCCGCCTGGCGGCGGAGATCCAGGGCGTGGCCGGACCGGACGTAGCGCGGACCATTCAGGAAATCATCAAAGGCGCCAACCAGCCACGCACCGGCTTGATTGCTACTCTGCTCGGCCTGGACACCTTGGTGTTCGGAGCCTCTTCCGTGTTCGTCGAGCTGCACGACGCCATGAACATCATCTGGCACGTTTCTCTTCCCCCCGATCAAACCCATGCCGGCACCGTCCTTCGTCTCGTACGGTACCGGTGCTATTCGTTCGCCACCGTGCTGGGCGCCGGTTTTCTGCTGTTGGTTTCTCTGATGTTGAGCGCCTGGATCGCAGCCCTGCGGCTCTCCGCGCCACGGGCTGCCACATTCATGATGTCCTATCTGCTGATCGCGGTGCTGTTTGCAGCCCTCTACAAAGTAGTGCCGCACGTTCGGTTGACATGGAGCGACGTGGCCCTCCCAGCCGTGATCACCGCCTTACTTTTTATGATTGGAAAACAGCTCATGGCGCTGTATTTCGCGCATGCCCGGCTCCGGTCGGCATATAGCGCGGCGGGGTCGCCGATTGTAGTGTTGCTATGGGTATATTTCTCTGCGCAACTCTTCTTCTGGGGCGCTGAGTTCAGTAAGGTGTACACCCAGACGCTAGGATCCCAATGCGACCGCTCTGGCGGCCGTGTTATGCGCGAACTCTCTTGATGAGCGGAACGGCCGGCATCGCCACCATGTTTAACGTTTTCAACACGTTGCTCGGGGCGCCACAGATACAGGGCAAAGTGTCTTTCGGAAAGTAACCTGGGCAAGGCGCCGGTTGGCCGGCAACACACTGAGGCTTGTGCCGTGTTGGCTGCTTCATTTGCGATACTCCCGAGGCTTTCGTCAGCAATTCGTAGACCGGCCCCGCTTCCTCAGCATTTGTTCGGAACAGGAATACTGCCGGGAGGTGGGGAACCCAGTCAACATCTGACCAGCGGTTGTCGGATGACCAAATATGGTCAAGCGGGGCGGGTGCCCACCATGCACCTGGCGGCTAATCTATGGCAACCGTTCCTTTGAAGGCGCCGGGGAATAGGATGATTGCTTGGCGCGAATAGCGCAGGTAGCCTTGCTTGCGGAACTTGATCATGAAATGCGTGACGACCTCGCGAGAGGTACCCGCGAGTTGCGCGAGCAATTCATGCGTGATGCCCACGATCCGGCGCGAGCCGTCGGGCTCAGGCGCACCGAGCCGCGCGGAGAGACGGATCAGCGTGCGAGCCAACCGGCGGCTGGTATTGTCCACCGCAAGGCTCTCGATGCGGTGGCCGTATTCGAGGGTACGCTGCACCAAGGTCTGCATCAGCGCGATGGCCAGCATGGGCCGTTTCAGGACGATTTCCTCAACCTCGGCAGCCGTCCAACTCGTCAGCCAGGTGTCCTCCAGAGCAGTCGCCTGCTCCGATCTTTGCGGCAGGCCCAGGAGTGCGGATTCGCCGAACAACTCGTTGGTCCGGTAAATGTCAACGACGGTCGGGCGGCCATCGTTCGCCATACGGGAAACCTTGACCCTGCCCTCGATCACCACGTGAATGCTGGTGGACGGTTGGTCCTGGTGATAAATGACCTGTCCCCTCCTCTTATGCTCGGTGACACTGGAGTGCGGCAGAAAGGCTAACGGATCTTTCAACGCGATTTGCGGTGCAACCACCGCCTGGCTACTTGTCATACGGCCTCCGGCGCGCTCGGAGAGGCGCCCATCTCGACAACCGCTTTTTTCATCGGACCTTCGTAGGCAGATTTGGGGCCGAAGCAGAATGAGTGTCGCGAGCCAACATATGGCGCTAACCGTGCACTGGTAAAACAGCCGCAACCAAGCCCGCGGCAGAAGAGGCAAGAAATGAAAACAGACGCTGTTGTAGCCATTTATGAAACCCACTCCCAAGCAGAGGAAGCCGTGAAGGAGATGCAAAGAGCAGGGTTTGACATGAAGAAGATGTCCATCGTGGGCAAGGACTATCATACGGACGAGCACGTGGTGGGATACTATAACGCCGGCGACCGCATGAAGTACTGGGGCAAGCAGGGCGCCTTCTGGGGTGGCATCTGGGGAATGCTCTTCGGAGCCGCTTTCTTCGCCATCCCAGGCATCGGCCCGCTACTGGTGGCCGGCCCATTGGTCGCCTGGATCGTCGGTGCGCTGGAAGGCGCCGTTGTCGTGGGCGGATTGAGCGCGCTCGGCGCCGGCATGTACAGCATCGGCATCCCCAAGAACAGCGTCGTGAAATACGAGTCGGCACTTAAGTCTGACAAATTCCTTCTCCTGGCTCATGGTACGGCAGAGGAAGTCGCCAGAGCCCGGGACATCATGCAGACGACCCACCCGGTGGAGGTCACAGTACATGCGCCGGAGCGCGAGCAAATCGCCGGCGGTACTGGGCGATAGTTCCATCGCCGGCCGCAAGCCCGTAGAAAGGGACACAAGGAGAGACACATGAAGACGAGCACGAAGGATCGGATGAAAGGCAAGTTTCACGAGGCAAAAGGCAAAGTCAAAGAGAAGGCAGGCCAAGTCATCGGCAATCCCGATGTAGAGTCACAAGGCCAAGCCGAGAAACTCGTTGGCAAAGTCCGGAAGAAAATTGGGCAGATTGAAAACATCTTTGAAAAGTAAAGTGAGGTCTGAAAATGTTGATACTGATTATTGTTCTGTTGTTGGTTTTCGGCGGCGGTGGATACTACGGCTATGGCCGCTGGGGTTACCGGGGAGGCGCCGGCGTAGGGCTGGGCACGGTGCTATTGATTCTCCTCGTAGCCTACATGTTGGGGCTTTTCCACTGAGGCAGCGCCCGATTCGGGCATCATCCGGGGGGGGGGCGGCTACGTTTTAGCTGAAGAGTGCCGGCGCGCACATGTGGTAGAATAGTGTGTGGTTGCCGCTCTCGGCTTCCAAACTGTTTGCGGGGACGGTCTCGGCGTAAACACCGATTTCGCCTTTTCAAGCGGATTCCCCGGGCCACCGGGACCGGCGGCGGAAAGGCGGTAACGCGATGTCCTGTGCTGCTTCACCAGCCGCGCGCTGGCTCGTGGAGAACGGTCCCAGGGAACTTGAGCTCCTCTTTCGCGCAATTGTCTATCACCCTTCCGCACCCATCCTTATCACCGACGACCAAGGCAATTCCAGGGACGCCAGCATCGGGGTGGGCAAGCTCTTAGGACTGCCGCGGGAGAAGATCATCGGCCGCCGGGTCGATGACTTTGCCTCGCCTGGCTTCAAGCCTCACATCTCGGACCTTTGGAGAGCCTTGCAGTCGCAGGGCGCCAAGGAGGGAACGCTTCGGCTGGTGGGTCCGGACGGAAAGCCGCGAGAGGTGGCGTACAAGGCCAAGGCCAACGTGTTGCCGGTGCGTCATGTCCTGACCCTGCAAGAGAAGACACCACCACCGGCACAAACGGCAGGTGCAGTCGAGGCGGGAAAGGACTCCATTCCATCCTGGGTGCAGGATTATGCGCTTTTCCTGCTGGATGTGGACGGACGGATTGTGACCTGGTATTCGGGGGCGGAGCGCATTTATGGCTATAAGCCGGATGAAGCCATTGGCCAGCATGTGTCCTTTCTCTATCCCAGCGAGGAGGCCGTTCGCGAAGGTTTTGAAGCAAAACTGAAGAGGGCCGCCGTCGAAGGCCATGTGGGAAACGAAGGCTGGCACCTGGGAAAGGGCGAGTCGCGATTCTGGGCCAATGTCATTACCATGGCCTTGCGAGACGAGCATGGAGAACTCCAAGGTTTTGCGAGAGTGGTTCGCGACTTTAGCGAGCGTCACGACAGGGACGAGAAGTTGCGGCGCAGCCGTGAGCGCCTCCGGCCCATCCCATCGCAACCGGCCATCGCCGGCATTGTCTCCGGCGAGTTTGACCGTGTGCCCGAGGCGAATGATGCGTTTCTCGAACTGGTCGGATACAGCCGCGAGGATTTGCCGGCGGGCCGGTTCCACTGGCCCGATCTCACTCCACCGGAATACGCCCCATTAGACGATCTGGCGCACGAAGAAGGTCTGAGGTTCGGAGCCTGCACGCCTTTCGAAAAAGAGTTGATTCGAAAAGATGGAACCCGCGTCCCGGTCCTGGTTGCCACGGCGGTTTTGAAGCTCTCTCCCTTCCGATGGATCACGTTTGTGCAGGACCTCCGGGAACGGGACCGCATCGAGAGTATGGAGGACGAAGAAGTCGAATCCACACAGGACTTCGGGGGGATCATAGGCAGCAGCGCGGCTCTGCGGCGCGTGCAGCGGCAGGTGGAACTGGTAGCCCCGACCGACGCGAACGTCTTGATCCTGGGGGAGACCGGCACCGGCAAGGAATTGGTGGCGCGCGCCATCCACCGGATGAGCCCGCGCAAGAACCTTCCTTTCATCACCTTGAACTGTGCCGCGATACCGACCGGACTGCTCGAAAGCGAGTTGTTTGGCTACGAGAGAGGCGCCTTTACCGGCGCCTTGCAGCAGAAGATCGGGCGTTTTGAGATGGCTCACCGCGGGACGCTGTTTCTGGATGAGGTGGGCGATATCCCACTCGATCTGCAACCGAAGTTACTCCGCGCTCTGCAGGAAAAGGCATTCGAGAGATTGGGCGGCAC
>Ga0073928_10002445_pt1 | contig 31859 bp, 33 predicted proteins | sample PaiPotPPA55metaG_FD_76969 | JGI IMG/M metagenome (GOLD analysis project Ga0073928, IMG submission 76969) | Iron sulfur acid spring bacterial and archeal communities from Banff, Canada, to study Microbial Dark Matter (Phase II) - Paint Pots PPA... ...
AGAAGCTGCTTCAAGTTGTCGGTAATCATACCGCGGGGGATCCACCCGTTCCCATCCCGAACACGGAAGTTAAGCCCCGCCGGGCCGATTGTACTGCACGCGAAAGTGTGTGGGAGAGTAGGTAGTTGCCGGCATTAATAAAGGCCAGTCTGAGAAATCAGATTGGCCTTTTCCTTTTTGAGCAAGTTAGTCCCGAGTTCCTTGATGTATTCGGAGGAAATGCCGAGCCGGCCTCCTATCTCGTAGAGTGTCTTGATGATCTCCGTTGCAGTTTTGGGCCCGCATACTTTGATGGAAAGCCGCACGGTCTCGAAGAACTCATTAAAGTGCCAGACATGATTGCGCGGGTCCTCCAGCAGATACTGTTTTTCGCGGTGCAATGCCTTAAGCAGAAGATCACAAGCCTCAACGGGAGCAGCTTCTAACTGCTCGCCGATTATGCGATACAGATGGCTGAACGCTGTACGTTCGAACGGCCCGTCAATTACCGAACTCAAACATACAAGGACCTCATCAAGTACTATCCCATCTTTCAGTCCCTTCCATATCGACCACACTAAAGTGCCCCGCAGATCGTCTTGGCCCTGCCGCAAGGTTTCAAGTAAAAAGTGTTTTAACCGTTGACTATTGAACGGACCGAGTTCGGCAAAGTGACGCTCGCGATATATAGCGTGGAAGATCATTAGCGTTGCGATACTCTCGCGCTCACGATCGACCCCGGCGGCAAGAATCGACACGATGTCCCAGGCTTCAACTTCGCTTACATCACGAATGTAGTCGAAGACCCAAGATAGCCTCTCAGCAACATAACCCGACGCTCCAGGGAGCATTTCAAAGGCCAACGCTCGCACACGGCGGCCGATTTCCGCGGGCATGAACGGTGTCCCATTATCATTAGTCGACCTCCGACGAGCAGCCAGCTCAGCTAGTGGTATCGGTACATGAGCCCTCGGGCTCTCATTCTCGTCTTTCGAATAATCTTCCAAAATGTCGAGAATCTCTGGATAAAACTCGGGGCGGTTTTTCACGACCAACAACTGCAGTGGCCAACACAGTAGAGCCTTGATGTCCGGAGACGTGCTGTCCCTCAAATGCCGGATTATCCAGAGCGCACTATCCAGGTCTTCCGCCTTGAGGAAGTCCTGAGCCATCATTCCGAGACTGCTATGAGCGTCATGGCTAAGCCACTCGACATTCCTGCGCTGAGCCGTAATCTTCTTGACCAGGTTGAAAGCGTGTAGATCGTGATCGGCGAGCCGAGCCTGGATCAACTGCAGATAAAGCTCGTTCTCCAGGTATTTCCCTTCTGCAATCCCGGCCGCGAACGCACTGTAAACTGAACGATCGAAAACTAGATGAAGCTTTCCTTCGGACACTTCAAAATAGATATAGTCAATGTTCATCAAAGCCGAAAAATCGAACCTGCTGCAGGCAAGCAAAACGGATTCAGAATCCACGAGCGGGTTCCAGTTAACGATCAAGACTACTCTGGTGCATCCGCAAACCTTCAGTTGCTCATTCTTGTAGCCGATATTGGCCTTCAGACATATCTCAGCCATGCTCACTGGATTGAACGCGCCGCCGGATCCAGTGTTCGAAAACTGTACGCTACGCAGGCTCGGAATCCGCGTAAATCTGTAGCCGTCGTACTCGAATTGTTCCATCTGGGGCTGCGCGGCAATAGCCCGCAGGATAGTCGCCACGAGATCGCGAACGAAGGTTTTTCTCTTTGCCTTCCCGACAAAGAAGTGTGGAGTGTGGATTAGATAACCCTGAACACCCTTTGCTTGGAGCTCTTTTCTCAGTTGGCCCACGATTTCAATCCACACGCTGTTCTGTGCTAGCTCGGCCTCGTTTGGGGTCATCCGGAACAGTTCGAGCGCTATCGGGCCTGCAACTCCGTCGGTGGATCGCAGTCTATAATCAAAATTCTTGCCACCTTCAACCGGGACGTCCTCGGCGTCAGTGTAGTAGGACGCTCCGGTGGTCTCGTGGAGAACGGTAATGAATCGATCTCTTGCTTCTTCCTCCCATTGCTTTTTTGCCATGTCATTGCTCACTCAACCCAAAAAATAATGGCCACGTTCACATCCAACGTGGCCCATTCAATATGTGTCTCGTGATGTGGGCTCAGCCCGACCTGTGTGCCCGGTTTCCCACGAATCCGAGTCCGACAGCTTTTTTGTTTCTTGTTGCTGCTATCTTCGTCGTCTTTGTGGCTTTGACCATACGCTGTGCCTCCTTCGTGTCTCTTGCGTTTAGGTTAATGCTAGCGCCTAAATTTAGAACCAGCGAAAGGGCTAGGATGCCATGGGAAAGGAGCCGCACAATCGGAACCCGGCAAGCCGGGCTCAACCCACCGAAAAATTATACTCTGTTCAACCGCGGTCGGGAATCGTAAGTTGGTCACTTCAGCGACGTGACTCGTATGTAGTGGGGACGGGTGATCATTTAAGCTCCTCGGGTTGAGTGGTCAGGTCTCGCTTTTCCACAGATTTATTTCCCGCGATGTTCACATAACCGTGACTGAGATTTTCAAACCTTCCATACTTCCCGCGTAACCGACCAATAAAAGCCACCCCGGACGCGCTAAGTTGCTCGCACTCAAGATTTTGCCCGCAACTGATTGCAGCCGAAGGATCAAATGCCAATTTCCCGCCAACCCAAAGATTCCAATAGATCGAGGGGGAGGGATACATCAAGTTTCAAGGTTTCAGAGGTTGCAAAGTTTCAAAGTCGGCACGGTGTTGTCTTTGAAACATTGAAACTTTGACACATTGAAACCTGGAAATCACAGCCGAGAGCTTCCGGAGGGTCATATGCCCAGCTACCCAAATCGTTGCCAGCACATCAAGGTCAATGGCACACAGTGCGGATCGCCCGCCCTGCGCCGCAACCGTCTCTGCTACTTCCACAAGCGCCATCATGACGAGCGCATTGAACTCGCCTCCGATTGCCAGAAAAACGACCGCCAGAAAAGATTGCGCTCGCGCCGCCGCGTTGCCATCGACCTGCCCGTGTTCGAGGACGCCAATTCCATCCAGGTCTCGCTCATGCAGATCACGCGCCTGCTCATCGCCGGCGACATCGACGCCAAGACCGCCGGACTCATTCTGTACGCTCTGCAAACCGCCAGCAGCAATCTCCACCGCACGCGCTTCGAGCCCCACATCCACGACGTGATTCTCGATCCGGCCAGTGTCGGCGAAATCGCCCTCGGCGCCCACGCCTGGGACGATTCCGATTTCGCCAGCGAAGAAGACGACGAAGACGAAATCGCCGGCGAAACGGACCACGGAATCGATCCCGCCCGCCGCGCCGGCATCATGAAGGCCGCGGAATACCTCTACGAACTCGACCGCAAAGCCGGCGGCATCCGAGGCTTCGCGCCCAAAGCAGCTCCTGCGCCTGATCCCAAATCGAAGCCCGATTCCAAAACAAAGAAATCCCCCGCGCGCGAAATCAGCACTGCCGAAGTCCGCGAGCAGATTCGCCAACAAGTCATCCAAGCCGCACCAGCCCTGCTCGCAGCCAATCCAAGTTTCCTGCAGAGCATGTCGAAGAAGCCGCCAGGCAGCGCTACCAAAGCCGAGGGTGGCCCACTCAAGCCCGTAGTTGGCTTGAGTGGGGAACAGTGAATTCTCGAGTACACAACCGAGGGAAACGGAAAACAGTGCGAGCGTCTACGGATTCGGAGGCGGGCTCAATAACTCACAATGCTCGACGCACTTCACCGTGTTGGCCTCGACCGTGGCTTTCTTGTGGCCGGAGAAATCGATGTCGGGGAGGATCAGCAGGGTTTGCGTGCCATTGGCAACGTTGAACGTGCAGTTGAAGCTCATAGACTGGACGCCACGTTCCTTGCAGCCGGTTTGGTCGAGGGCGTCGGTGAGGGTGACGGTCTTGTCGTAGACCTGGTCGGCAAGATGCGATGGCAGCAGAGCGATGGTCAGCGGAATGGGCGACTTGATCTTCAGGCTGAGTTCCTGGCCGTCGTGGTCCGGAGTCATCAGACTGTAGACCTTGGGTATCGATGTGATCTGATATTTTTCGTCGAGGATGCGGCGCCAGTGGAACTCCGGCTGCACGCAATTGTAATACTGGATGTGGAGATCGTTGGGGGACATGAATTGCCGCGCTCCCGGTCCGAGGATGGCGCCAATGGTGCTGATGACGGGCCTCTCGGGCCTGCGCTCATCGCGGAAGGTGATGATCATGGGCCGATCGGAGGGAAGATGACACTCGTAAATCGCACTGGTGACATGCTCCTTCACGCAGAGGAAGCTGAAATGCGCAGCGTATCCGGGGCGCATGGCGGCGTTCCATTCGTCGGCCCAGGCCATGGCCACGGTGACCGGATATCTGGAGTCGATTTGCACATGCATGTCTCCGCCCCCGACAGCGGGAGTGTAGACGCGGCCGGCGTGCAGGCTGGCAGGCTCCAAGGGGATCGTCGCGCTGTCGGCGGCAGTCCATATAACGGGATTTTGCGCATACGAGTTCGCGGCCAAGGCGCAGAACAGCAGCGTGGCAAAAATCGAAAGGTTCTTCATGCTAGAAGTATTGGCTGGGTCGATGCGCGTACCCTAGCAAATTCGCGAGGGGAGGATTACGAAGGTACCAAGTGCCCGTCCGGAATTTGTGTGGGGCGCCCGCGTCACACATTGATTGAATACAATTGTTGCATCGACCGAGAACACAATGAGTAAAGTCAGAGTCGCTGCGTTCTCAATTTCCCTCGACGGCTTCGGCGCCGGTCCCCGGCAAGACCTGCAGAATCCCCTCGGAGTCCGCGGGACCGAGCTCCACTCCTGGTTTTTCCAAACCGAAATATTCAAGAAGATGCACGGTCAAAGCCGCGGGAGCACGGGCATCGATAACGAGGCCGCCGCGCAGTCTTTCGACAACGTGGGCGCCTGGATCCTGGGCCGGAATATGTTCGGCCCGGTTCGCGGTCCATGGGCAACCACGGGCGATTCCTGGAACGGATGGTGGGGCGACAATCCTCCGTACCACACGCCCGTGTTCGTGCTCACGCATCACGCGCGGCCTCCGCTCGCCATGGAAGGCGGCACCACCTTTCACTTCATCACCGACGGATTGGAGTCCGCCCTGAAGCAAGCGAAGGAAGCGGCCCGGGGCAAAAATAAAGATAAAGATAAAGACGTCAGAATTGGCGGCGGCGTATCCGTGATTCGCCAGTATCTGCTCGCCGGCCAGATCGACGAAATGCACTTAGCCCTGTCTCCGGTCCTTCTGGGCGAAGGTGAAAATCTATTCTCCGGAATCAATCTCCCCAAACTTGGCTTTACGCCCGTCAAAACCGTCGCCGGAGAAAATGCCACTCACGTTTATATGAAGAAGAAATAACCGGCAGCCTTCTGCCTTGAACGTGTGGAGCGGGCACTCCTGCCCGCTGCCTTTGACTTTGCCAGCCCCGTAACCCATCCACAGCCGCCCACCACCAACCCTTTGTCATTCCGACAGGTGAGCGAAGCGAGCCAGGAGGAATCTGCTTTGTGTGTGGGGGAAAGCTCCGCCGCCCCGATTGTACTGCACGCGAAAGTGTGTGGGAGAGTAGGTCGTTGACGGGATTTTCCGTTGTTGTTATTGGACGACACCGGCGGCTCGCCATCGCTGCATGGCCGGGTCGAGGTAAAACTGGAAGAAGTGTTCGAAGGTTATTACGTTGACTGCGGCTTCATAGTCGGGACGGAGTGTCTTGATGCGGGTGGGCACGACGACGTAGATCCGCGATTGCAGCATGGCTTCCAGATCGCGCACCGCAATTCCTTCGTCGATTGTGGCGAGAAAAAAGCCAAGGCGTCGTGTGCCCTCGGTCACGATCTGCCGCCATCGCTCCCTGAGCGTTCTCTTGATCGTGAAAATAATGGCGTCCGGCGCATTCCTGCGGAAGTGCTCGACCGACGGAAGTATAGAATCCGGCTGGCCGTCAAACCAATCGCGAAGCCAAGAGATGGCCAAAGCTGCCCTTGCTGTCGTAAGGGTCGAACACTCGCCAGCCGCGCTGGGATTGTTGAGTTACCTCCGACAGAAACTCACCTATTGTCCGTGCGTACGCATCGGTCGAATTCCGGTCTGTCGTCCGAACTGTCTCGAACTCGTGATAGCAGTGGTCGTCGAACGACAGTTGGCCGTCGGCGAATAGGAAAACGTCAGGTACTCGCACTTGGTCCGCGATAAATAGACCGTCCTCCAAAAACGCTTCTGTTAGAGCTTTCTCGACCGTGCCAGAACTAATTTGTTGTGGGTTTGAGAAAATTACATTTCCGAATTTCTTGTAGTTGCCACCGTCCCGATATAAGTATCTGAATTCGAGATTGCTCATGGGATGCCTCTAGTTCTATGACTTCACGAAAACGTGTTCGTTGTGATATTTGAGAAACCTCGGGTCCGGTACGAAATGCTCCGGCGAGCGAACTCGCGCGTTTTCGTAGCGAAGGAGGAGTTCATGAGTTCCTAGATCGGTGGATTTCCGCTTTGCTTTAGGAGAGATCACTACCCTGAGGTCCGGGGTGACCGTGATTAGCCCACAATCAAATGCGCGATCATGCAGAACATTCAGGCACAGTCCGTTCCTCGGGTTCGTTCGATTTCTAACATCAATGGCCCACGGTACGATGTGGCTGGCATTTAGTAGCTGTGAGATCGCACATCCGGTTATGCAGCAAGTTGATCTGTAGGCCGCTAGCACAGCTGACCGAAAGAACCCCTGATTGACTCGCGTTCTTATAATCGCCTCGCGGGTTCTGCCCTCGGGAAATACTGTGGCATCACTCTCGAGTTCCTTCGCGCGGCCTGTGAGTTGGATCAGCATTTGCTCGCTCTCGAAGGTGCGTTTCTCCCAATCGCTCTTGAATTCCTCCCAAATTTCCACGTCTGCCTTGGCTCCGTGCGAAGCTCCTGCTATGTTTCGCTCCTGTAGCGTCGGATCCAGCCGGGCGAAATTTGCGAGCTTCCACGAGACTGCCGACGGCGTACGTCCGATGGCCCGCGCTAGCTCAATGATCTGCGGATTTCCTCTGTGAATTTTGCCGAATGGTAGCTTGCAGTAGAGGTTAAAGGCGACGATCAGCTCTTCGCGTGTCCAATCTCGGCGCGGCATAGCCTTGCTTTAAGAGAGGAGAAGGATAGCATAGTAATGAGCTGTCACCGCCGTCACCCGCCCATCGTGCCCACACGAGCATCGCTCCACACGAGCATTTAATGAGTGGCGGCTGGGTTTGTTTTTCCTGGGCCCATTATCGCTTGGCCGGGAAAGACATTCTCCACTAGCTTTTCTTCGTCGATCACTGGGGTTCCTGCTACCAGCAGATAATGCACGCCGACGCTTGGCTCCATCGGCTTGGCGAAGGTGGAGCGGTCGGTGATGGTTTGGGGATCGAAGATTACGATGTCGGCGTCGGCGCCTTCCTGCAGGCGTCCTTTTTTGTAGGCGTCGGGAGTGGAGCGAGCCAGCATTTCCGCGGGCATGAACGTCATTTTATTCAGGGCTTCCATCAGGGTCAGCGTTTTTTTCTCGCGCACATATTGAGCGATCACGCGCGCGTAAGTTCCGGCGTTCCGGGGATGTCCTTGGGCTCCGTCGCTGGCGATCATAATTAACGGGTTGGGGATGGTTGCGTCGATCATTTCCTGAGTATTGGCGAAGATCAGGATCCATTGTTGCTTACTGGAATTATGCAGCTCGTCGAAGCGCTCTTTGGTGAGATGCTCGCCGGTGTCGGGTATGACTAGATTGCTGTAGTCGATGCCCTGTTTTTCGCGCCATCCGGGATTGAAGACGGCGGAGTTGATGGCGGTCATTCCGGCGATGTAGGGATAGGCCTCGGTGGTGATGTCGAGGCCGCGGGCGCGCGCTCCGGCAATGAGCGAGATGCATTCCAGTGTATCGCGCAGGCAGGTGCTGTTGATGTGAACGATGTGCAGCGGCGCTCCGGTGATCGCCGCCGCACCGATCACTTCTTCGACAGACTCGATGGCGGAGCCGGGCTCGATGCGGCCGTTGCTGCGCAGGTGAGTGTAGACCGGCAGCTTGCGTTCGGCGGCGACACGAAACATGTCGATGATTTCGAGGCGCGTGGCTCCGGGAGTGTATTGAATGCCGATGCCGACGCCGAGCGCTCCGGCGTCGAGTTGGTCGCGCAGGCGCTGCTGAATCTGCACGATCTGTTCTGGCGTAGCTGGCTGGTCGGTGGCTGAGCCGGTTTGCGGCAGGATGGTTCCATCCGGCAGAGGCGCGCCGAGAATCAGGGAGCGGGCGGCTGCGTGGCTGGCGGTGGTGCCGTAGTGGATGAGCGAGTGTCCCTGCTTGGAGTTTAGAAATTGCGTGACATCGGGAGCGCCGATTTCCATTTCCAGCGCGGTGGTGACGCCGTCGAAAGCTTTCACGCGCTGGCTGGCGGGATCCTGTCCGTGCTGATGCAGGTCGATGAAGCCGGGGGCGACGACCAGGCCTGCGGCGTGAATGACGCGGCGTCCGCTGAGTGCGTCGGTGCTGACGCGAGCGATTTTTCCGTCGCGAATGCCGACATTACGGACGGCGTCGAGGTGAGTCTCGGGATCGATTACGCGGCCGCCTTCGAGGACGAGATCATATTGCTGGGCGTGCAGGAGTGGCGAGAGCAGGAGAAGACTGAGAATCAGCTTGCGCATGGTGGCTCCGAAGGTAGGGATGATAGCAGGAGCGGAGTCGCGCTCGGGTCCCCACGCAAGCATTTGATCAACTACACTTACTGCTTCTTTGAAATCCATTGGACACATGCTAGCGCGGTATACGGCTTGGATTCTGGGGCTGATGAAGGTGCTCGGGATCTGGGGAACGTTTGTGATCGCGTTTGCCGACAGTGCGCTATTGGGGATGCCGGTAGATTTTGTGGTCGCGACCTATGTCTATCAGGATCGGCGGCGTCTGCCGATTTATATTGCGATGGCGGCGCTGGGCTCCGCGCTGGGGAGCATCCCTCTGTATATTGTGGGATATCTGGGTGGAGAGAAGGTGCTGCGCAAGCGGATTTCAGAAGAGCGTTTTCTGAAGATTCATGCTTCGTTCGAACGGCATGAATTCTGGGCGCTGATGTTTCCGGGGATGCTGCCTCCGCCGACGCCGTTCAAGCTTTTTGTGTTGGGTGCGGCCGTATTTGAAATGCGGTTTCGCGATTTCCTGGTAGCGATTTTTCTGGGAAGATTTATACGGTTTGGGATATTGTCGGTGCTGGTGTTATGGTTTGGGCCGCAGATTGTAAGTCTGTTCGGCGGGGTCGTGAAGCGGCACTGGATCGCGGTAGTTGCGGCGATCGTGTTCGGAGTTTGCTTGTGGCTGGGAGTGCGGCTTTGGCGGCGAGCGCGGGCACCCGAACAGGAATGAAACAGGAATGAAAAAAAGAGCAGACTATTGTAAAGAATTCTCGCAATGTCAGCCATCTGTTTCCTGGCAGCGGGACAACTTCCGAGAAGGAATGCGAGTCCAATAGAGTAGGACTGGCAGACGCGGTTTGTCCCTGCGCAATCAGTCGCTGCTGGGTGGAGGAAATGAAATGAAGAATTCCACCTTGGTAAAAACTCTTCTTGCAGGAATCGCTTCGATCGCTCTTATTTGTCTATCGACACCCGCCCTCGCTCAACATGGAGGTCATGGTGGTGGCGGAGGTTTCCACGGCGGCGGTGGTGGAGGCTTTCACGGCGGCGGCGGTTTTTCAGGCGGCTATCACGGGGGGAGTTCCGGCTACGGCGGCTACCGCGGCGGTGGGTATGGTTACGGGGGTGGCCGGTACGGAGGTTCGTCATCGGCGCGAGGTTCCGGATTTGGACGGTCTGGACTCGGACGATCCGGATTCGGAAGATCTGGATTCGGAAGATCCTGGAACTCTAGTGGCTTCGCCGCCAGTCATCGAGCGGCGATTGCTGACGGGCGGTGGCATTCGTTTGGTGGAGACCGCGGTGGGTTTGGTCACGGCTTTGGGCGCGGGTTTGGTTTTCGGGGCGGCTTCGGTGGACGTGGCTTTGGCTTCGGATGCTGGGGCTGCGGGTTTGGTTTTGGTTTTGGCTGGGGGCTCGGTTGGGATCCTTTCTGGTATTGGCCACCGTACGGGTATAGCCCGTGGTGGGGGTACGATTATCCGCCCTATCCATATCCGTACTAGCGGTGGGCATTTTTCAGCAAGGAGCGGAGTTTTGGCGCAGAGGTTGAGATTTAGCAGGTAGCCGCAACGGAAGGCGTCACGGCCTGGACAGGCCAGAGGACCCCTCCCCACACGAGCATTTCTACTTACGCGGCTGCGGGGCGGTCGCCCGATTTGTGGAGCCATCCGGCAAGACTGTGCAGCAGGACCGGCGTCCCGAACATCGCTATGGAGAAAAAGAGGTCGCTCTCGGCGGTTCCGCGGAAGAACGGAATCGCGGCAGTGTAGGACATCATCAGGCCGCTGAAAGTTCTGGGATACATTTGCGGCGAGGCAGCCCATACCGCGAAATTACTGATCAGGAAGAACGAGACTGAGCTGGTCACAGCCGCGCCCACGACCCGCCAGAAGCCGGCTTTTTCACGCAAGTTGGTCCCCAGCCACAGAATTCCGGCATACCAAGCCCAAATGACCAGTTGGTCCCAGGAGAATGGGTAGACGTAGATGAACTTGGTTAGAACCACGTCAGTCGCCGCCAGCAGCACTAGCGGAATCCACATTTGGCGGCGCGACCCGCGTGCCCCGAAAAACAGCAGCGACGCCGCCAGCGGCGTGAAGTGCCACGCGTGCGGCAGAACGTTCAGAGGACCGGCGAACGGCAGGAAGCGGACCGCAATGGTGAGTAGTACGAATAGGTAGGCCAGCATGAATCACCTCGAACGAAATTATATTCTGGGGGCTGGCGAGGCCCGGCGTCAAGAGAGGAGTGACAGACAGAAGACAAAGTCAATCTATCTGAGTTATCTGAGTCGGAGACCCGAAGACTGAGATCCGAAGTGTGCGTCCGCCGGTGGTACACTTTTCTTTCACCCATCCTTGGCGCTTGCCGGAGTCCACTCCCCAATGTCTGAAACACAAATGCCGACCGCGCGCACCCGCGTGGTCCGCGAAGCCCACCGTGGGGTCTATAATCGTGAGGCCGTCTACCGCATCCTCGATGAGGGATTTCTCTGCCATGCGGGTTTCGTGGTGAACGGCCAGCCCTTCGTGATTCCAACTTCGTACGGGCGAAAGGACGCCAGTCTCTACATTCACGGCTCGGCCGCGAGCCGCATGCTGCGCCAGTTGAAGGATGGGATTCCCGTCTGCATTACAGTCACATTGCTGGACGGACTCGTGCTCGCCCGCTCGGTTTTCAATCACTCGATGAACTACCGCTCGGTGATGATTCTCGGGAAGGCTGAGCTGGTGGACGATCCGGAAGAAAAGTTGGCCGCTCTGCGAATTTTGTCCGAGCACATTCTTTCGGGCAGGTGGGATGATGCGCGGCAACCCAACGAGCGCGAACTCAAACAGACGTCGGTCCTGCGAATACCGATCGAAGAATTCTCGGCGAAGGTGCGGGTCGGGCCGCCGATTGATGACGAGGAAGATTACGCGTTTCCCACGTGGGCAGGAGTGCTGCCGCTGGAGATGGTCGCTGGCACTCCGATCGACGATGAGAGACTGAATCCAGCGCAGGAACTCCCCGCCTACGCAAAAGGCTACACGAGAAATCGATAGGTCGCGCTTCCGGTTGAGCGATTCCCGCGCTTGCATGTAACATCTGCTGCCATGAAACCGCTCGAAGGCCGTATCGCTCTCGTTGCCGGGGCCACTCGCGGCGCTGGACGCGGCATCGCCTGCGCTCTCGGCGAAGCCGGCGCCGTTGTCTATTGCACCGGTCGCAGCGTGCACGGCAAACCCGCCACCAAGGGCCGGCGCGAGACTATCAACGAGACTGCGGAGATGGTCACCGCCCGAGGCGGCAAAGGGATCGCGGTGCGTTGCGATCATACGAAGGAAGGTGACGTCAAAAAACTCGCGGCCCGCATCCTGCGGGACCAGAAAGGCAAGCTCGATATCCTGGTCAACGACGTTTGGGGCGGCGACGCGCTGACCGAGTTCGGAAAAACTTTCTGGCAGGTCTCCGTCGACAAAGGCCTGGCCATGCTAAATCAAGCGGTGCATTCGCACATCATCACCAGCCGCCATGTGGTGCCGCTTATGGTTAAGCAAGGGCACGGACTCATCGTCGAGATTACCGACGGCAACTTCTTCGGCTACCGCGGAAACCTGTTCTACGATCTGGTGAAGACTTCCGTCATTCGTCTGGCGATGATCATGGCCTACGAACTACGTAAGACAGATATCACTGCTCTGGCGGTTACGCCCGGATTCCTGCGCTCCGAAGCCATGCTGGATAACTTCGGCGTGAAAGAAGAAAACTGGCGCGAAGCCGCAAAGAAAGACCCTAACTTCCTGCATTCGGAGACGCCGCTCTTCGTGGGACGGGCCGTTGCCGCCCTGGCGACCGACCCGAACCTGAAGAAGAAGTCCGGGGAAGTTTTCAGTTCCTGGGATCTCGCGGACGAATACGGCTTCACCGATGCTGACGGCAGCCGCCCGCATTGGGGACGCCACTTCGCGGAGACCTACGGAGCGCCGATCAGGAAATTCGACGCCGCTCTTTACAGCTGCTTCTGGGAGAGTCCCATGTCACTTGTATTCCCAGACTGGCCGTGAGGAATGGGAGAACTGGGGTTAGCTTCTCACGGTATCAGGAGTAGTTTCCCTGCAGGCTTGCGCGCTTCCATGTCGCGGTGCGCCTGCGGGGCTTCTGCCAGCGGATACGTTTTCGCAATGTGTAGGTTGAGCTTGCGATCCGCGATCATTGTGAAAAGCGCGCCGGTGCGCTGCAGCAGCTCCTCGCGGGTGGCGGTGAAGTGCGCCAGCGTGGTGCGCGCCATGTAGAGCGAACCTTTTTCCGACAACTTAGCCGGATCCACCGGCGGCACCGGACCGCTCGACATGCCGTAGAGCACGAGCATGCCGCGCGGCCGCATGACGTTCAGGTTTTTTTCAAACGTCGCTTTGCCGACGCCGTCATACACCACGTCGACGCCCGTGCCGCCGGTGAGGCGTTTTACTTCGGTCTCAAAATTCTGCTGGGTGAAGATGATGACTTCGTCCGCGCCCGCTTCCCGCGCTAGCCTGGCCTTCTCTTCGCTGGAGGCCGTGCCGATCACGCGTGCTCCGATGATGCGCGCCATTTGCACCAGCAGCAGTCCGACGCCGCCCGCAGCCGCGTGAACCAGAGCGGTTTCGCCCGCTTTCAGTTTGTGCGCGTCGTTCACCAGATAGTGCGCGGTCAGGCCATGCATCATTGCTGCGGCGGCTTGCTGATCGGTCACTTCGTCCGGAACCGGTACCAAGCTGTCTGCCGCCGCTGCTACGTATTCGGCGTAAGATCCGAGGGTCCCGCTCCACGCCACGCGGTCGCCGACTTTCACCGCCTTCGCCTGCGTGCCCGCTGCCGTCACCACTCCTGCGCCTTCCTGTCCTGGAATGAACGGTAGCGGGGTCCGCAGACTTCCATCGCGGAAGTGGCCATCAATCGAATTCACGCCGGCAACGGAAACCTTCACCACTGCCTCAGTGGGTTTCGGCTGCGGCGTGGCAAGGTCGACGAGTTCCATTACCTCTGGGCCGCCGGTGTGTTGCACGCGAATGGCTTTCATGGTGTTCCTTCTGCGAATACAGCATTGTCATCCTGAGGTTCGCGCTCTTGCGGGCCGAAGGACTATCTTCTCCCGTGAGAAGGATCCGCCGACATCGCTGTGTTCACGTCAATCGGCAACCCGTCGTGGATTCCCGGCGCGACGCAGTTCGCATCGTGGCTATAGTTGGTGCAACGAGACGCGACGTCTTTACGCCGCGGGGACTGCGCGAACTGCCAGACTTCGGCAAATTGCACTCCGCTCTGGGCTGGACTTGGGGGGTACTGGGGAAAGGCGCATCCCGGCGCGGGCGGGCAGGCATCGTTGATAGCCCAGTAGATGATGGCGCGATTTCCCGCAGACTGACGAATGTCTTCGGCGGTGACCACGTTGCCGTCATCGGTCGCAACAATGCCCGAACAATAGACTCCCGCGCGAAATCCTGCGGCAGTGATACCGTCGACCCAGGCGTAAATGTAAGCCTTCTGCTCGGGCAGCATGCGTCCGCCTTGCTCCTGATCGAGAAAGATAATGGTTGCGCGCGGAAATCCCTCGCGCCGGGCAGCCGCTGCGGCGGCGTGGGCGTCCGATCGGCCGAGGCGACTAGCGTTCGCCGCGGTTTTCAGTTGCGCGTAGAGCCTCCCATTGAACAGCACAAGAAATCCGAATCCGGCGGACTCAACCGCAGCCCGGTGACCGGCCCAGCTGTTGGACGATGCTCCCGGAGGATTGTTCAGCCAGTAACCCGTGTACGCAAACGTCAGATGAAGAGTCTTGAGATTGGCATCGCCCGGGTAATCGTTGCGGTCAAAGCCGAGGTAGGAACGGGACGCATCCTGGCCATCAGCAAAAACCAAGACAACACATACAAATGCCAGCGATAACGATAATGTGCGACTCCAGCTCACAAATCCCGTCGTAGAGACGTTGCTTGCAACGTCTTCTCACCACGAAGAAAAAAGACGTAGCAAGCTACGTCTCCACAATCTCCGTGTTGATAGTTCTATCCCCCGATATGCACCATTGTCCTCGACGCCGGTACGAAATCCGCTTCGCCAATGTGGTGCCGCTCTTCTTTCTTTGCCACAACACCCTGAATAAATTCCGCCAGCTCTTCGTCGCTCGCACCGCGCCGCATCTGCGCGTGCAGATCGTGATCCCAGACCGAAAACAGGCAGGTGCGGATTTTGCCGTCGCTGGTAATGCGGATGCGGCTGCAGTGTCCGCAGAAGGGATGCGATACGGGAGCGATGATGCCGACCTCGCCAATCCCGTCTTCAAATCGATAACGTCGCGCCGTCTCCGAGCGTGCGTGCGGAATTTCAACTAACGGCCGGTACTCGCCCATACGCGAAAGAATTTCGTCGAGCGTCACAACGGTGGATGGCGCCCAGGTTCGCCCCTCTTCCAGCGGCATGAATTCAATGAAGCGCACAGTCACGCCTTCCTCGCGCGCGAACATACCGAAAGAAATGATCTGATCTTCGTTGAATCCGCGCATCAGCACGCAATTCACCTTCAGCGGCCACAGGCCGGCCCGCCGTCCCGCGCGAATGCCCGCGAGCACATGATCGTATCCATTGGGCACGCGAGTGATGCGCGCGAACCGCTCGGGATCGACTGCGTCCATCGAAACCGTAACCCGTGTGAGGCCCGCGTCCTTCAGCGGCTGCGCCAGTTCTGCCAGCATGTGCCCGTTGGTAGTAAGCGCAATGTCGAGCGGCCCGCGGTCGAAAAGTTGGTTCGAGAAGGGCGTGGCTGTAGCCGTGGCGGTAGAGCCAGGAGGTGATACGGAATTTAGGCCCTGAGGGCGCAGCTTCGCCAATTCACGCACGAACTCGACCACACCCTTGCGCAACAGGGGCTCGCCTCCCGTGAGACGAACCTTCGTAATCCCCATATTCACCAGCACACGCGCCATCCGCAGATAGTCCTCGAATGGCAGGTCGCCGTAAAGCGCTCCCTCGTTACCCGTGCGACAGTAGACACACTTGTAGTTGCAGCGGTCTGTGATGGAAATCCGCAGGTCGGTGATGGCGCGCCCGAATTTGTCGTGGAGGGGCAAGTTCTTTAGCTCTTAGCCTTTAGCTTTTGGCTCTTAGCTCAAGAATTCAACGGACGCTCCAGCTCAGTCTTGAGCCAAGAGCCAAGAGCCAAAGCCATTCTCGGAAAACAGACAGGCGGGACCATCCCGGCGGCCGTCTCCTTTCCAATGCGCCCGTGTGAACGCGGGAGGCGCCGGCGTTTCCACCAACACCCTCGGGACAATTTTCTTTGCGAACTTTGCGAGATCCTCTGCGATCTCTGCGGTCAGAAGCTTCTAATCGCAGAGGCCGCAAAGATTAAAGACAACGCGAAGATCGCAGGGAAAACCGTTCCCTCGCCGCCCCAACCGGGTATACCTAAGGGCCGAGGCGGTCGGAAACCTGACTTTCACATTATAGGACTTTACGCACGACAAAAACGATTCAACCTTTCATTCCTGTTTCATTCGTAGTCGCTTCCTAGTCACTTCGAAATCGCGGCCTCGCAACAGAGATGGCTGGCGGCATTCAATGCGGATGTCGCTCGCTAAGAAATCTATCGGGCGCCCGATGCGCCCAGTTCTTTCTCAATCGCCGTCTCGGCCAGTGGCGCCATAATCTTGTATCCCGCCGCGTTCGGGTGCAGACCGTCATCGGCGAGGTCTTTCTTCAGCAGTCCTTTGTCGTCGACCAGGGCGCTGAAATAGTCCAGATAAAGGCAGCCGGTCGACGGCGTCGCGCAGTAATCCTTTAGCCAGCGATTGAGCGCGAGAATTTTCTCCGGCGATCGCTGCGCGAAAAAATCCTTCGACCGCTCGGTGTAATTGTGCACCGGCAGCACCGAAGAGTAGATGACCTTGATATTGTTGGCGCGAGCGAGTTGTGCGAGCGAGGCATAGTTGGCTTCGATGTCCTCCAACCGAATCGGTCCCGTATTGCCGGCAATGTCATTGGTCCCGGCGAGAATGATGACGACCCTCGGCCGCAGATCAATCACATCCTGACGAAAGCGTACAAGCATCTGCGGCGTGGTTTGCCCGCCGATGCCACGATTGATGTATGGCTTGCCGGGGAAATATTCGTCGAGGTGCCAGATGTCGGTAATCGAATCGCCGAAAAAGACCACACGATTCTCGCCGGGCGCAGGGGGCTTGAGCGCGGCGTTGGCGTCACGGTAGCGCGCCAGCTGGCCGAAATCGTCAGTGAATATGGCAATGCGTGAGGCGCGATATTGGTCGAGTCCGGCAAAACCTGTGGACGGGATTGAAGGAACCTGGGCTGTCTGCTGGGCCCATGCGGAGACGCCGAGGAAGAGAACTATCAAAAGACTACGGAGATTACGAGATGATCTCATTTAGGCATTCCTAGAATTGCGAATCGACGACTCATTACGGTTTGCTAGCAATCGCCTTCTCCGCAAGCGGCGCCATGATTTTGTATCCGGACGCGTTGGGATGCAGACCATCATCGGACAGATCGCGCTTGAGCATTCCTTTGTCGTCGACCACCGCGGAGAAGTAGTCAAGATACACGAGTCCGTTCTTCGTGCAGTAATCCTTAATCCATGCATTCAGCGCCAGGATTCGTTCACGCGGACGCAGGGCAAACGATTCCTTCGCATCCTCCGTATTATTATTCACCGGAAGTAAAGACGAAAAGACCAAGCGAATACGGTGCAGTCGCGCCAATTCAGCCATGGATGCGTAGTTGGCCTCGATGTCCTCGTTGCGCATCGGCCCGGTGACCCCGGCTACATCGTTGGTTCCAGCCAGGACCACTAAGATGCTGGGGTGCAAGTCAATCACGTCCTGGCGAAAGCGCACTAGCATCTGGGAAGTGGTCTGCCCATCGATGCCGCGATTGATGTAAGGCTTGCCGGGAAAATAGTCCGCCAGCTTCCAGTAATCGGTGATCGAGTCGCCAACGAACACAACGCGATTCTCGCCGGGAGCCGGCGAGCCGAGTGCTGCATCGGCATTGCGATATCGCGACAGTTCTCCGAAGTCGTCGGTGTAAATTGCTACGCGCGAGGCCCGGTATTGATCCGGGCCTGGGAAGCCAGTGGAGGGAATTGAAGGAGCGGGCTGCTGGCAGAATGCCGACGCGCATAGGAATGCTGCAAATAAAATTGGAACGATCGTGCCGCTTGGTTTCAGATTCATGTTCCTCGAAAAGAACTCGATATTAAATCCGTGCTATCCGCGCGCGCGAAATCTGGCAAACAAGTTTCTTCCGGGCGTGGCCCGCGCCACCCATGCGCCTCGCTTTGCTCGGCTAGACGGGCGACCGTCCCCACTTGAGCATCACAACTCACATCCCGTCATAATTCGGCCCGCCACCGCCTTCTGGCGGAACCCACGTAATGATCTGGTATGGGTCGGCGATGTCACACGTTTTGCAGTGCACGCAATTCGACGGGTTCAGGCTGATGCGCTTGCCGTTCGGCTGGCTCGCGTCGTCGACGATTTCGTAGACGTTCGCGGGACAGAAATTCTGGCATGGGCTGCCAAATTCCTTCACGCAACGCGTGTTGCAGATGTTCGTGTCGTGAATGACGAGGTGCGAGGGCTGATCTTCTTCATGCTTCGTGCCAGAATGATAAAGATCGGTAAGTTTGTCGAACATGAGTTTGCCGTCGCCCTTGGCGGGGCCAAGCAGGTACGCTTCGGCGCCGCCATCGGCAGGCAGATCGGACAGCTTACGCATGTGCTCGTATCCGGCTTGTGCGGGATACCGGTTGCGCAGACCGCGTCCGCCGGTGATCATTTGCAATCCGGTGTGGAACATTCCAGCGTACATTCCGTGCTCGAATCCCTGATGCAGGTTGCGCACTTTCCACAATTCTTCTTTGATCCAGCTCGATTCGACTTTTGTCTGGAACGCGGCCAGCGTCGCCGCCGACGAATCATCCTTCGTCAACGCATCAAACGCGGTCTCGGCGGCCAGCATCCCGCTTTTGATCGCGAGATGAATTCCCTTGAGCCGCGCCGAATTGAGAAAGCCAGCGGAATCGCCCAGGATCATCCATCCATCCCCGGCCACCGGCGGAATCGCCCACCAGCCGCCGTACGGCATCGACTTAGCTCCGTAGCGAATCATCTTGCCACCTTCGAGCAACTTCGCCACAAATGGATGCCGCTTGAACTCCTGCAACACCCGTTGCGGATCGAGCCGCGGATCGGCATAATCGAGCCCCGTCACAAAGCCGAGCGAGACGACGTTATCCTTCGAGCCGTAAATCCAGGCGCCACCGTATTCTTTCGTGGTCAGCGGCCAGCCCATCGTGTAGATCACTTCGCCGGCGGCGATGCGGCCGGAGGGAACTTCCCAGAGTTCTTTTATGCCCACACCGTAGGTTTGGGGGTTGGTGTTCTTCGCGAGATCGAACTTCTCAATAAGTTGTTTAGTTAAAGACCCGCGCGGCCCTTCCGCAAGAATAACGACCTTCGCCTGCAGATCGTACCCAGCCTCGAAGTTGGATTTCTGGTGACCTTCCCTATCAACTCCTTTGTCGTCGGTGCGTACGCCCTGGACGCGATCTCCATCACCATTCTGACCAAAAAGAAGTTCGGAGCCGGCGAATCCAGTGAAAACGGTGATTCCAGTCTCTTCCACCTTGCTGCCCATCCACTTCACAAACCGGTTCAGCGAGATCACGTAATTGCCATGGTCGCGCAAGAACGGTGGCGTAACCGGCAGCTTGAACTTGCTTTTCTGGGTAAGGAAGTAAACCGCTTCTTTCGTGACCTCCGCGTCCAGTGGTGCTTCCTTTTCAAAGCCAGGAAGCAGCTCGCGCATGGACCGCGGGTCCAGCAGCGCACCGGAGAGGCAGTGCTGCCCAATCTCGCGGGCCTTTTCGAGAACGTAAATATTTTCTTTGCTGAGCTGCAAGTCAGGATGCACGGCATTGTGCGCATCAATCAGTTGCGCCAGCCGCAAAGCACATGCCATGCCCGCAGGGCCGCCGCCAACAATCACCACATCGGCCGGCATCTGCGGACGCTCGACGCCCTCAAGAGGTTTGCGAAAAACCAGCATACGAAAAAATCTGCCACCGATTAGCACAGATCATCACGGATAAGAACCAAATGATTTGATCCGTGAAAATCCGTGTGAATCCGTGGCCGATCAGCCTCCTGCCTTCGCCTTCTTTACTTCCTCAATCAATGGCGGCACGATGTCGAACAGATTTCCGACAATCGCGTAGTCCGCAATCTCGAAAATTGGCGCCTCCGAATCTTTATTCACCGCAATGATCGCTCGCGAGCCCTTCATGCCGACAAGATGCTGAATCGCGCCGCTGATGCCGAGAGCCAGATACAACTTCGGCGCAACCGTCTGTCCCGAAGACCCGATCTGGCGGTCCATCGGCAGCCAGCCCGAATCGCAGATCGGACGCGACGCAGCCAGTTCTCCGCCGAGCGCGTCTGCCAGTTGCTTGGCGATTTCGATATTCTTCTGCTCCTTGATTCCCCGCCCGACCGCAACGATGATCTCAGCCTGCGTGAGATCCACAGCCTGCTTGGCTTCCTTGAAAACTTCCTGCGGCTTATTGCGAATGGCGCTGTCAGCGATCTCAACGCTCACGGTCTCGATTGGCGCCGCGCTCGTTCCGGCTTCAGCCTTGTCACCACGGAACGCGCCGTTCTGAAATGTGGCGAACCACGGACCGTCGCTGGTGAAGCTAACGTCTGCCGCCAACTTGCCCTGAAACATCTGTCGCGTTAGAACCAGCTTTGCATTTTCGTACTTGAAGCCAACGCAGTCGCTGATCACCGTGCGCCCCATCGCGGTCGCAAGCTTCGGCACAAAGTCTCGGACCTGATAAGTGTGCGGCATCAACACCAGCTTCGGCTGCTTCGTGTTGAGCAATTGCTTCAACGCCGCCGCAAAAGCATCAGGCGTGTAAGGCTCGAGTTTCGGCGCCTCAACCGCGTACACTTTGGCGACTTTTTTCGCCGCCACTTCGGCGGCGATCGTCGAAGCTCCGCTTGCAACAACGGCAGCCTCAAGCCCCCAGCCAGTTGCATTGGCAATGGCCTGACCAGCAGCAATGGTTTCCCAGGAGACGCGATTCAGTTTGCCTTCGCGTTGTTCGACAACGACTAAGATCGTATCGGGCATAAAGTCAGCTTCTAGCCTCTAGCTCCTAGCGAAACATAACCGAGCTTCGCTCGGCCCGTCGGCTCAAAGAGCCGGACCCACACATCACTCACAACACCCGCAGCTCATTCCGCAGTTTGTCCACCAGCTTCTTCGCAATCTCCCCCGGCAAACCTTCGATATGCTCCGTCTTCTTCGTCTTCTGCGGCACGTACAGCCGTTCAATTTTCTGCAGATTTTCCCCAATCGCCGACTGCACATCCCCCAACGCCACCTTTCGCAGTGGCTTGTTCTTGGCCTGCTTGATGCCGATCAGCGTGGCGTATCGCAGTTTGTTGATGCCCGACTGAATGGTCAGCACAGCCGGGGTCGGCATGTCGACAAACTGGAAATATCCGGCTTCGAGCTCGCGCTTCACGCGAATGCCGCTGTCGGTTTTCTCGATCTGCATGATGATGGTCGCGTGCGGCAGTCCCAGCAACTCGGCCAGAATCACTCCCGTCTGCGCGTATCCATAATCGTCTGACTGCAGTCCGGTGAAAATTAAATCGAACGCTTCGTCTTTGATTGCCGCCGCGAAAGCCTTGGCGGTGTTAAGCGCATCCAAGCCGACAAACTTCGGATCCTCGAGATGAATGGCGCGATCCGCGCCCTTGGCCAATGCCTCCCGCAACACTTGCTGCGCCCGCGCCGGGCCGCTGGTGATTACCACCACCTCGCCTTTGTGTTTTTCCCGCTGTCGCAGCGCCTCTTCCAGCGCGTAGGCGTCCGGCTCGTTCACTTCGTAGGACACATCTTCCCGAATCCACGTCCCACTTTCGTTGAGCTTGAGCGGCGCATCTTTCTGCGGCACCTGCTTCATACAGACCAGGATTTTCAAAAGATGACTCCTTGTGCCTGTGACTTTCGAAAGGCCACGGGAAAACCTGTAAGTATAAATGAGATGAGAGGGAAATGTATGCCAGACTGGGTGGTCACCCAGAGACGCGAAATATTCGTACGCGGAACATTCACGTGGGGACAGCCGCCCTCGGCCAGCTTCCCGTGATCGAAGCCGAAGGGTTGAGCAGAACTCGACCGCCTGATCAATTTGAAATTGACTATCGGGAGCACCGCTACTCGGTAAACACCACCGACTGCACGCCGGATATCTCAAACCGCTTCCGGCAGCGCATGTTCTTGCACGCCATCAAGTCGTCTTTGCGTAGCATGTAAGACCGGGCTTTGGCGAAGCGCGCGCGATCGCGCTCGTCGGCGCGGCCGGCAAGCTGGCGTTTCTTGGTGCGCACCACCCAGGTCACTTCATACTCCGCCGCCTGGTGGCAGTGGGGACAATTCAGCGAAGCCAGTTTCTTTTCCTGCTTCTCGTCAAAAAAATCGCGCTCTTCCATAGGCAGAGTCGGAAGCGTCGCGCTCCCCACCAACTATGAATTATTGCACATCCCACGAAGTGCGCGATGCGGGAGCGGGCTGTTTTGAATTTCTCACGGAATTGCGATCAACAAACCCCCGATGATGCCAACGGATTGCTCATGCCCTCGCCCAAAGCTGTATTCGTAACCCGGTTCAACATACCAGCCGAATTTATGCTTTCCAGAGGAGGGCCAGTACATAAAATCCGCCGCCACTTCCCCCGCGAATGAGTTCGCCGTGATGCTGTATTGTCTCGAATGAATCCACTCCGGCCCGATGCCAACCATAAACTCCGCCTTCTTCGACAGCGTCCACGGCTTTTTGAAGAGAAGGTCAGCGCTCCATTCCGTCGAGTGCCGTTTGAAGAGCGCCGTAACGCCAGCCTCAAGTTCCAGACGGTTCTCAATTGGCGTAACTTCAACCGCCAGGGTGGGACCGAAACTCGCGCCGCCGCCTGTGACGCTCTGGGAAGCGGCCCCTCCAATCTCGACAATTGCGGCAGGCTCTCTCTCACTCGACTGCGCGCGAGCTTCTTGAAATGAGAGGCACAAACATACTATCCACAGGATTTTCACGCTGCCTCCGCCTCACGTGCTTCCGGCACTCCGACCAATTCTTCCAGCACCCAAACGTCGTCTGCAGCTCCGGTTTCCATTACACTCGTCTAGGCCGCCCTGAACCAAAACTTTGGTATGGTCAAAAAGAAAAAAGCGAAACGCTTTCGCGCCGTGACTGCAGTCAAAGAACTAGCCCGCGAGCGCGTCGGCGCGCCCCCTGCCGGTCAGATCGTCGTGGAGAAAAAGAAGAAGCCGGAGAAGCATAAGGCTACGCTGGAGAAACTGCTGAAGGAAGACGAATAAGAGGAAGACGAGCCATAAGATCGACCGCCTACTGGCAGGTCGCCGATCCTTCGTTCGCCCCCTTTACCGGGGCGCTCGCCAACATCGCCGATCCCGCAGTTGGATTGCCCGAATTGCTGTAGAAAGTCGCGGTAACATCTCCGCCCCCACAGCCATCGGTTCGCGTATACGTAAGCTGGCCCGTCTTGGTGAGCGTTCCGAAATTTGCAATGTCGAGACTCCAAACAACTTTATCCGTAATATCTTTGGTTTCCGGGGGATGGATGTACGTACCGAAAGCCGTGAACTGCCCTTGGGCGCCATATCCTTCAAAGACGAACCCCCCAGACGGCTGTACCGCGATAGACACCAATTTCTGGTCGCGCCCGCAACTCATCAAGCTAAGCAACAGAACTCCACCGAAGACCAAAACTACAATGCTCAACCATCGCGCATTCATGGACTGCTCCTGGATTTGTTTGAACCGGGACACACGCATCTTAGGGATTCGCCAATTTAGTCAATGGTGGCGCAAAAAGCAATAGCCAGCGGGCGTCTTCTCACCCTTCCACCGCCTCCGCGACCACCTTCGCGAACTCCTTCACATCTTCCTCCGTCGTATCGAACGAGCACATCCAGCGCACGATGCACTCCTCCTCGATCCAGTCATAAAAGAAGTACCGATCTTTGATCTTCTGAATTGACGCGCGAGGAATTTGCGCGAAGACGCCATTGGCCTCCACCTTCCAGACGATCTTCACCTGCGGGATCCGCCGCAGTTGCGCCTCCAGCAGGCGCGCCATGCGGTTGGCGTGCTCGGCGCTGCGTTGCCATAAGCCATTGCTGAGCAGCGCTTCGAACTGCGCGGCGATGAAGCGCATCTTCGACGCCAGTTGCATCCCCTGTTTGCGCAGGTAGAGAAAATCGGTACTGAGCTTGCGATCGCCTGGCTTCGAATTAAAGAACACAACCGCTTCCCCGCCCATGATTCCATTCTTCGTGCCGCCGAAGGAAAGCACATCTACGCCCAGTTCGCGCGTAGCCTGGCGCAGAGATTGGCCGAGCGAAGCCGCGGCGTTGGCAATCCGCGCCCCATCCATGTGCAAAAACATTTCGCGTTCGTGCGCAAATTGGGCCAGCGCCTGGACCTCTTCGGGCTTATAAACCGTACCCATCTCCGTCGACTGCGTGATGGAAATAACCCGCGCCTGCACGTGATGCTGATCACCAATTCCGTGGTAAGCGTGGCGCACCGACTCCAGCGTAATCTTGCCGTCCTGATGCGGCAGCGGAATCAGCTTGCATCCCGTATGTTTTTCCGGCGCGCCGCATTCATCCGTATAAATATGCGCGAATTCGCTGCACAGCACCGCGTGGTAAGACCGGTTCAAAGACTGCAATCCCAGTACGTTGGCGCCCGTTCCGTTGAAAGTGAAGAAGACGTCGATCCCCTCCCCGAAATGCTCTTCGAATTTCGCGATCGCCGACCGCGTAAACGAATCGTCGCCGTAAGCAACCACGTGTCCCTGGTTGGCGCGCGCGATCGCGTCGAGAACTTCCGGATGTACTCCGGCATTGTTGTCGCTGGCAAAGTTGCGAGTGGCCTTGCTGGAAACCTGCTGCATAAGAAAATAATGTAGCAGAGTAGCTAGCAGTACTGCGCCCTCGGTTCGGTCTTCTCTGCGTTCTCGGCGGCGGTTCTCTGCGAACTCTGCGGTAAAAAGCTTTCAATCGCGGAGATCGCTGAGAACGGCCGCTGAGACGCAGAGCAAAGCAGACTTGTTGAAAGCTTGAATTGACGAGCGCACCGAAGTACCAATTACAATGCCTTTCCTGATTTCTTGGAGGCGTACTCGTGGGGCTGAAGTTGTGGCTGGCCGTCCGTGGATACCTGATTGTCGTTCTTCTTCCAACTCTCGCGGCCGCACAAACCGCTGAACAAAGGACGGCCCACTATCTCGATTCCATCCGCAGCCAGCCTTCCTTGCTGCTGGCTTTTTTGCACGACATGCCGAAGGGCGGCGACCTGCACAATCACCTGGACGGCGCGATCTACGCGGAAGATCTCATCGATTTCGCCGCGGCCGACAATTTCTGCGTCGACCGCACCACTTCGCGCCTGCTGGGCGCCCCCTGCGATTCCTGCGAGCACTACACCCCAAAGCCCGCCATGCGCTGCGCCTATGACGATCACATCCTTTACAACCAGATCATCGACGCTTGGTCGATGCGCAACTGGCGTCCCGGCGACGAATCGGGACACGATCATTTCTTCGCCACCTTCGATAAATTCCTGCCTGCCTCGAACAATCACACCGCGGAGGCGGTCGCCTCGGTGATCAACCGCGCCGCCCGCGAGCACGTGCAGTACATCGAGTTCATGCATACTGCCGATGGCCGTGCCGCCTCTGATCTGGGCATGCGCCTGGGGTGGGATGGCGACCTTGCCAAAATGCGCGAAAAATTATTAGCTGGCGGACTGAAAGAAATCGCCGCTGCCACCAGCAAGACTCTCGCGGAAGCAGACGCCCGCGCCCGCACCGAATTGAAATGTGGAAGGCCCAATGCCGAACCCGGATGCGCCGTCACTGTGCGCTACCTCTATCAGGTGCTGCGCGGCCTGCCCCAGGCAGCCGTTTTCGCGCAGATCGTGCTGGGCTTCGAACTCGCGTCATCTGACGCGCATTTTGTGGGATTGAACCTCGTCATGCCGGAAGACTGGTACGTTCCCATTCACGATTTCAACGAACACATGGCCATGCTCGATTACCTCCATGGCGTCTATCCCAAGGTCCATATCAGCCTGCACGCCGGCGAACTCGCCATGGGACTCGTGAAGCCCGAGGATCTTGCCTTCCACATTCGCGCGTCGGTCGAGCGCGGCCACGCCGAGCGCATCGGCCACGGTGTCGACGTGATGCTGGAGAAGGATCCCATCGCCCTGATGAAAGAGATGGCTGCGCGCAACGTACTGGTCGAAATCAATCTGACTTCGAACGATCAGATTCTCAGCGTCAGCGGCGACGACCATCCCCTGCCCGCCTATATGAAGTACGGCGTGCCGGTCGCGATCTCCACCGATGACGAAGGCGTAGCCCGCTCCGACATGACGCACGAGTATTTGCGCGCCATCGCGACTTATCATTTGCCGTACACTGACCTGAAGCGTATGACGCGGCAAAGCGTGGAGCACAGCTTCCTACCGGGGCAGAGTTTATGGGCGGAAACGAAAGGAACATTCCGCCCCGTCGCCGCATGCGCGACGGATTTCGCAGGCCAACCGTCGCACGCCTGCACGGAATTTCTTGGCGACAGCGAACGCGCGCGGGAACAATGGAAGCTGGAAACTGAGTTCAGGAAATTCGAAAAGAAATTTTGAAAAGCACGATGGTAAAGTGGCGCGGCTGCCGTGGGGGCGTCCTCGCCTGCCGCGACCCCGAGATGCCGACGCTAAACTTGTAGAGAAGAATGCCCCGCAAGCGAACCCTAATCCCGACGCCACTCGCCTGGACCATGCAATCCACGCCAGTCCCGCATCCCCCACTCCCGGTGCTGGCTGAGCGCGGTGGCACACAACTCCGCACTCCGCTCCCGGTCGCCATCATCGACACGCGCGAGCAAAACCCACTTTCCTTCCGCCGCTTCCGTCGATGGTTCGCCGACATCGAAGAACGCGCCCTCCCGCTGGGCGACTATTCCGTCAGCGGCATGGAGGACTCTTGCGTCGTCGAACGCAAAGATCTCGCCGACCTGATCTGCTCCTTTACCTCGAACCGCTCGGTCTTCATCAACCGCCTGCGGCGTATGAGCGATCGTCCCCACAGCCTGCTCGTGATCACCGCTTCGTTGACTGAGATTAAATGCGAATATCCCTACCGCGCCGCGAATCCGAACCGCATCACGCAGTCGCTCATTGCCGTACTCGCCGGCCTGCGCCTTCCTTTCATCTGCACCGAGACTCACGAACTAGGCGAGGAGATCGTCGCCTCTTATCTCTATCAGACATTTCTGTATGATTGGCTGGAACGCAACGGCCACGGCCGCTGTTTGTCCGACGGCGACCTGTAGACTGTTTGCCAATAACATACTTCGCAAAAAGACACGACCGGGAAAGGGCATGGCTTTAGCCGTGCCAATAAGCGCCACGTGATTTTCGGCTTCAGCCGCTGAGGGATTCTCTTTCCACGTTCGCACGAATCTCGTACAACATGACCGACCAATTCGCCCTCGCCGACTCTGCCGCAAAACTGATTCTCGCCCGCACTCCTTTGCGCCCCACGATTGGCCTTGTCCTCGGCTCCGGCCTGGGCGCCTTCGCCGATTCACTCACCGAAATAACTCGCATTCCCTACGCCGAGATCCCGACGTTCCCTCGCTCGACCGCAATCGGTCACGCTGGACAAATGGTCCTCGGCAACGCGGGCCGTATTTCAGTCGCCGCCATGCAAGGCCGCGCGCATCTTTACGAAGGATATTCGGCGCAGGAAGTCACGTTCCCCATCCGCGTCTTGGGACGCATGGGGATTCGCGCCGTAATTCTCACCAACGCCGCCGGAGGGATCAACCTCAGTTACTCGCAAGGCGCTCTGGTCCTGATCCGCGACCACATCAACTTGCAGGGAACGAATCCTCTGGTCGGCGTCAACGACGATCGCTTCGGCCTCCGCTTCCCCGACATGACGCAGGCCTACGCCCGTGACTATCGCGCAATCGCACGCGAGGAAGCCGCGAAGCTAAACATTCCCCTGCACGAAGGGATCTACGCAGCCCTGCTCGGTCCCAGCTACGAAACACCTGCGGAAATCGAATACCTGCGAAGAATTGGCGCAGACCTGGTGGGAATGTCGACCGTCGCCGAAGTCATCGCCGCGCGGCACATGGATATGAAAGTTCTGGCAATTTCCTGCGTAACCAACATGGCCGCAGGAATTTTAGATCAACCGCTCTCCCACGCCGAAGTAATGGAGACCGGCGAGCGCGTCAAAACCATCTTCGAATCGCTGCTGCGTGCAATTCTGCCACGAATAGATGAGGTTGAACCTGAATAACTCCCGCCGAAACTGTCATGAGCGAAGAGAGGCCTTCGCGAAGCGAAGGCCTCTAGCAGTCGAAGCATCCCTACTATCAGGAAGATTCTCGATTCGGCAAATCGGCCCACAGTACCCTAGAGGGTAGCGATGCTTCGACTCCGCTCAGCATGACAACACGAGCGTTCACTTCCCCGCCCGCGGAATAAACAATCCCGCCGGCGGCCTGATCCCATACACCGCCGCGAAACTATTCTGATTTACCGCCAACCCCAGATGCCCGCGCGAGTCAATGTATAGCAATGGATCGTTTACCGGCACATCGCTAAACGTCTTCACGAATTTCATCTTCATCTCTCGACCGCCGGCCGTCACCGGAACCACCTGCCCGCGCTGATATCCCAGCTTCAGAAAATCGTCCGCATCGATATTCGTGACCAGGTTGCCGAAAGGCCCGTCGGTCGCAATTACCGTGGCATTCAGTCCGCGCTCGTCGAGCTTAGGTGCCTTCAACTCCAGCCGCACCAAATCCTTCACCGCCATCTCGGGACCGACTTTCGTCCAGTCATCGCCGCGCGCCACATGCGCGCCCGCCGGAGAAAAAATATCCCGCCCGTGAAATGTCGATGACAGCTTGCTCCCGATCATCCACTCCGGATTCGTAATCTCGCGAACGCTTTCGATCCCATCGCGCTGTTCCACTAGCGTCAGCAGGCCATTATCTGGCAGCACAAAATATTGCCCAGGCTTCGAGCGCGCGACGATTGCCTTGCGCGTGCTGCCCACAGTCGGGTCCACTACCACTACAAAAACGGTGCCTGCAGGATAGTACGGCGTCGCTCCATACAAAAAGCGCGCACCGTCGAGAATCGAAAACGGCGTGACCTCGTGCGTCAGATCGACAATCCGTACCTCGGGAATGACGCTGTACATCACGCCCCGGCAGATCGCCACCGAGTCGTCGACCACGCCAAAATCCGTCATAAACACAATCGTCGGCGGATACTTCTGCGCCGCCGTGGGTGCCCCAACTCTCGAGGACTTTGCGAGAAGTGGGGATCTCGTTGCTCCCGCCAGAATCAAAAGGAAAGCGAATGAGAAAGCAATCGTTCCTCGGCGCACGTCACAAAACTTGCGCAACCATGCCGTCATAAATTCTGTTCCTGTCATCGAAATATTGAACTCCATTCGTCCGCTGGCCCACCTAGCGCCGGCCAAGGGAAGCATTCTAACAACAGCTCAACGATTGGCAAATCGGGCCGTACACGCGTCCCAGCCCCATCGTTCTATAATGTTGGAATCAAATTCCGGAGGCATTCATGTCGCAAGCTATCCCCGAAAAATACAAAGATCTATTTCAGAAGCGCGCCTTCGCCAGTCTGGGGACGTTAATGCCCGACGGCCGCCCTCAAGTTACGCCCGTGTGGGTTGACTTTGACGGCGAGCACGTCATCTTCAACTCCGCCCGAGGACGCCAGAAAGACCGCAATGTCCGCCGCGACCCGCGCGTCTCGATGGCCATCATCGATCCTGAAAATCCCTACCGTTATATCGAGATTCGCGGCCGGGTCATCGAGATCACCGAAGACGGCGCCGACGAAAGCATCAACAAGCTCGCAAAAAAATATCTGGGCGTAGACAAATATCCCTACGGGAAGCCCGGCGAAGTTCGCGTTCTCTACAAAATCAAGCCCGAGCACACCACCGTGATGGGCTAGACGGCAAGTCTCAAGGTTTCAAAGTTTCAAGGTTTCAACGTTTCAAGGTTTCAAAGTTTCAAAGTCGCGAAGTTCTGGATAATCGTGTGGTATTTTTCTTGAAACCTTGAAACCCTGAAACTTTGAAACCTGGCCTCAACCTCTGCTTCCTCGGCTTCGGCAACGTAAGCCGAACACTCGTCCGCCTGCTCGCCGATCGAGAAACCGAACTCCGCGACCGCCACGGAATCACCTACCGCGTCACTGGCATCGCCTCGCGCCGCCTAGGATGGATCGCCAATCCCAGCGGCCTGGACCCGACCGCAGTACGGGGCGCGGGGTTCCCCGCCCGCGCAAAGCCGGAAGCCAAATCGAATTCGTTAACATTCACTACTGCCCAAAACGTTCGCGAATGGCTAGCCGCCGCTCGCGCCGACGTCCTGTTCGAAGCCACCTCTCTCGACGTGCAAACCGGCCAGCCCGCGGTCGACCACATCCGCGCCGCCCTCGAGCACGGAGCCCACGCGATCACCGCCAACAAAGGCCCCATCGTCCACGCCTACCGCGAACTGCGCGACTTGGCTGCGAAGCAAGGCAAACGATTCCTCTTCGAATCCACGGTCATGGACGGCGTCCCCATCTTTTCTCTGTTTGACCAACTGCCCGCGATTCATCTTCAGGGATTTCACGGAATCGTCAACTCGACAACGAATGTGATTCTCAGCGAGATGGAGCAAGGCCTCAGCTTCGACGAAGCCCTAAAGAAAGCACAAGCCCTCGGCATCGCCGAAACCGACGCCACCCACGATATCGACGGCTGGGACGCCGCCGTAAAAACCGCCGCGCTGATCACGGTCCTGATGGACGTACCGATTCGCCTGGAAGAAATCGCCCGGGAAGGCATTCGCGACCTGACGCCGCAAGCCCTACGCAACGCCCGCCGCGATGGCTGGCCCTTCAAACTAGTCTGCCGGGCGAAGCGCGAAGGAGACAGAGTGAAGGCGAGCGTCGCGCCAGAAAAAGTGCTGGCCACCTCGCCGATGGCCAAGATTTCCGGCACCTCGTCCTACATCTATTTCGAAACCGACATCTTCCCGGGCCTGGCCATCACCGAAGAAAATCCTGGCCTGTACGCGACGGCCTACGGAATGCTGGCGGATTTTTTAAGAGTGTCAAGTGCGGCGAAGTAACGCCAGCATCCTGCCGGCTGTCGCGAGAGCCTGCCCGGAGCTTGTCGAAGGGGCGTCTCGCCCTCAGCAGCGGTCGTGATAAAAGTAAATAGATTACTATGCCAACCACGGAAGAACGCACCGTTCCCGCTCTCGACCCAACCTCCATCCGCGCCCAGTTCCCCTCACTCGCCCAAACCATCAACGGACACCCCGCCGCCTTCCTCGACGGCCCCGGCGGAACGCAAGTTCCGCAACGCGTGATCGACGCCATCGCCACATACCTGCGCCGCGACAACGCCAACACCGGCGGACCTTACGCCACCAGCCGCCGCACTGACGCCATGATCGCCGAAGCGCGCAGCGCCATGGCCGACTTCCTGCATTGCAGCGCGGATGAAGTCATCTTCGGCCCCAACATGACGACCCTGACCAACGCCATGTCCCGCGCCCTCGGCCGCGATCTAAAAGCAGGCGAGGAAATCCTAGTCACCCGTCTCGACCACGACGCCAACGTTTCCCCGTGGCTCGCGATTGCAGAAGAAAAAGGCGTGACCGTCCGCTGGGCCGAAATCCGCGACGAAGACTGCACCCTCGACATGGCCGACCTCGCGTCGAAAATAAATTCTCACACGAAGCTCGTCGCCGTGGGCTATGCCTCCAACGCCGTCGGCACTATCAATCCCGTAAAAGAAATTGTTCGTCTCGCGCACGCAGCCGGCGCCCTCGCCTATATCGACGCCGTCCACTACGGGCCGCACGGCCTGATCGACATCGCCGCGCTCGATTGCGATTTTCTGGTGTGCTCGACCTACAAATTTTTCGGACCGCACATGGGTGTGCTCTTCGGCAAGCGCGAGCACCTCAAGCGCCTGCGCCCTTACAAAGTCCGCCCGAACACGAACG
>Ga0073928_10002446_pt1 | contig 31855 bp, 30 predicted proteins | sample PaiPotPPA55metaG_FD_76969 | JGI IMG/M metagenome (GOLD analysis project Ga0073928, IMG submission 76969) | Iron sulfur acid spring bacterial and archeal communities from Banff, Canada, to study Microbial Dark Matter (Phase II) - Paint Pots PPA... ...
CGGCTCGTGCAGAAGTGGGAGACCGGCGAGCACGCCGCCTGCCGCGCCGACTACCTCAGGGTGCTGCAAGCAGTAACCGGCCTCTCGGCACGCGAACTCGGCTTTCGGCTGCTGCCCGACCAGTCGGGGCAGTCCGCCGTCGGATTCGGAGACGCGGGCGAAGGCGCGGCCGGCAACTCCTCAGGCGCGGATGCGGCGGGCAGCGCCGCCGCCGCGTTCGCCAGGTCCAGGACGACCGGTTATGACCCGGATGCGGCGATCGCGGAGTCGATGGACCGGATGCGCCACGCGCTCGAACACCCCTCCGTCGTGGACATGCGCACCGCGGAATTCGTCAAGACCGCCACGTCACGCATGTTCGACCTGGAGCGCCATAGTCCGGCCCGACTGCTCGCACCCACCGCGGAGCGACACCTCACGACGGTGACCGCGCTGCTCACCGTGGCAAGGCATGAGAAGGTGCGCCACGATCTGATGCTCTCGGCCGGACACAGCGCACTGCTGGCCGCATGGCTCGCCTTCGACCGAGGCGACAACCCCTCCGCCCATCGCTTCTGGGACTCCGCGATCGGCGCCGCCGAAAGCACCGGGGACGCGGCCCTGCTCGCCGCGAGCCTGACCTTCCAGTCCTACGCCGCGGCCAGGCGCGGCGATCCCCACACCGCCTGGCAACTCGCACACGACGCCAGCCGACACACCCTCCACGACGACCGCGCCACCGCCTGGACCGCCTCCCGCGTCGCGCTATACGCGGCGCAACTCGGAGAACGCGAAGCGGCCGACGCGGCAATCAGACAAGCACTCGATCTCGGCGCGAACCTGCCGCACCCGAAACCCGGCGACGGCACCATGCCGTGGCTGCGCTCCTTCGACTACGCCCAGCTGTTCTCCTCGATCGCACACGCCACAGCCCTGCTCAATGACCCGCATGCCACCGGATACGCCACCTGGGCCGTGAACGCGCTCAGCCCGGCAAAGGTCAAAAGCCGCGCCGTAGTGCTCGCCGAAGCGGCCCTCGTCGCCGCGACGACCAACGAACTCGACCTCTGCCTCGACTACGGCAGCGCGGCAGCGCGGCAGCCACGCTCACCCGCGAGCTGGACGTCAGCCTTGCCGCCGACCTACTCCACGAGATCGTCCCCATCATCCTGCCCTACTCCGACACGCGCGCCGTCCGAGAACTACTGCCACAGCTCACCTGCCTGAACCGAACAGCCGACCTGGAAGACGAAGCAGAGAACACGTAAGCGTGACGCGGACCAGACATCCCCTGATCCACCACACCCCCGGCTTGCCTGCGATGAGCCGGAAGGATCAGGGGGCACCGCATTGCAGCAACTGAAGATGTTTCGCGGGGCCGGACCTTTCTATACCTCATCAAGGCGCGGCTTGCCGCGCGCGCAAGCGCCGCCACTCCGACGCCTGCGCCCCCAGCGGCCACGAACCGCGCCCCCGGACCCAGGGCATGCGCCCGGCTACCCCGCGTCGCAGCACCCGTGTAAAACTGTCCGGTATGGACTCCATCGACGCGGCGGAATGGGCGCTGAACGTGCCCGAGATCGACCCGTACAAGCCCAGCCCGGCCCGCATCTACGACTACTGGTTGGGTGGCAGTCAGAACTTCGCCGTGGACCGCCAGGCAGGCGAACAGGCCATGGCCGCGCTGCCGAATCTGCAAGACGCGATCCGCGCCAACCGCCAGTTCCTCGGCCGTGTCGTGCACCACCTCGCCGCCGACCTCGGCGTAACCCAGTTTCTCGACCTGGGATCGGGGGTGCCCACAGTCGGCAACGTCCACGAGGTGGCCCGGTACGTCAACCCGACCGCGAAAGTCGTCTACGTCGATATCGACCCGGTCGCCATCGCCCACGCCCGCGCGCTGCTCGCCGACGTCGACGGAGTCGAGGCGATCCTCGCCGACCTGCGCCAGCCCGACAAAGTGCTGACTCACCCGCTCGTGCGCGAAACCCTCGACCTGTCCGCCCCGGTCGCGATCCTGACGTTCGCCGTCTTCCACTTCATCCCCGACGACCAGCACCCCGACGCGATGGTGCGCGCGTATACCGAGCACGCCGCCCCCGGCAGCTACCTCGCCATGTCCCACGGCGCCCCGGACACCGTCCTGCCCCGCGAGCAGGACACCATGATGAACGACTACGCGCAGTCAACCGGCGTGCGGATCATCACGCGCGACGCCGACCAGATCGGCGGGTGGCTCACCGGACTCGACATCCAGCCCCCCGGCCTGGTCACCATCGACCAATGGCGCCCCGAACCCGGCATCGAACAACCGACCTACGCCGTGTACGGCGTACTGGCCCACAAGCCCGGCGCCCCGGCCCAGACCGCTTAAGCCGGTCGCGCCGGAACCGGCCGCTCTCCGCTTCTATCTCGGATTTGGGGACGTCGAGGAGCGTGGCGATGGCGTCCCAACGACCGTCGCGAGTCGCCGTGGCTCGGTACGTGGTCGGCATCAGATGTTCCTGGCATGTGGCGCAAGTTCGTGAAGATGCGCGTTAAGCAGCATGCGATGAATCCAGCCCCGGCGCCTCCCATGATCCTATTGAAATATGACCCCAAGGCCACGGCGTATTGGTGGCGTTTTCCGCGCTCAGACCGTGTGCGCCTCGGCCCTCCTGAGCGCCGCGCCGAGGACGTGGGCTGTCAGGTCGATCTGCCACGGCCTTGCGCCGCCGGTGCGGAGGAAGTCGGCCACGGTGGCGTCGTCCAGGTCGGTGGGCGGGGCCCAGCAGAGGCGGCGGACCAGGTCGGGGAGCAGCAGGTTCTCGGTGGGGACGCGGTGCTCGTCGGCGATCGCGGTGACGGCTGGGCGGGCTACGGCCAGGCGGGCGGCGGCCTCGGGGTCGCTGCGGTCCCAGGACTTCGCGGGCGGCGGGGCGTCGGTGCGCGGGGGGTGGTGGGGGAGGTCGCGGTCCGGCAGCGCCAGTGCGGCTTCCAGGACCGCGAAATATCCCACCGCGTCGGCCGAGCGGGTTCTGCCGCTGAAGCCGGGGACGGCGCGGAGTTCGTGCACGGTCTTGGGGAGTCGGGCTGCCGCTTCGACGATCGCCGTGTCGGGCAGCACCCTGCCGGGGGCCATGTCGCGGCGGCGGGCCAACTCGTCGCGGCGTTCCCAGAGGGCGCGGACCACCGCCAGGTTGCGGGCCTTGCGCACGCGGTGCACGCCCGACGTGCGCCGCCACGGCTCGGCGCGCGGCTCCGGCGGCGGGGCGGTGCGCACGGCCTCGAACTCCTGGAGCGCCCAGTCGAGCTTGCCCTGCGACTCCAGTTCGTCGTGCACGGCGTCGCGCAGGTCGACCAGCAGTTCTACGTCCAGCGCCGCGTACTTCAGCCACGACTCCGGCAACGGACGGGTGGACCAGTCGTCCGCCGAGTGGCCCTTCTCCAGGTGGTAGCCGAGCAGGTCCTCGATCATCGGCCCCAGCCCGACCCGCGGGTACCCGGCCAGCCGCCCGCCGAGTTCCGTGTCGAACAGCCGCTGCGGGGTGAAGTTCAGCTCGCGCAGGCACGGCAGGTCCTGGCTGGCCGCGTGCAGCACCCACTCGGTGTCGGCCAGCGCGGCGGCCAGTTCGGACAGGTCGGGGCACGCGGTCGGGTCGATCAACGCGGTGCCTGCACCCTCCCGCCGCAGTTGCACGAGGTAGGCCCGCTGCCCGTACCGGAAGCCCGAGGCCCGCTCCGCGTCCACCGCGACCGCTCCGCTGCCCGCCGCGAACCTGGCCACCGCCGCCGCCAATCCCTCGGCCGTCGCGATGACCTCTGGCACTCCCTCACGCGGGGAGAGCAAGGGTTTCGGCTCCGGGCCCGCGGGGGCCGGCTCCGGGGCGGGCGGTGCCGCCGCAGCGGGCTGTTCGGCGTCCGTGGGCGCGGCTTCGTCGGCGGCTGTGGGTTCGAGGGCACTGTCGGTCACCCCCTTACCGTAACGCGCCACCGTACCCGCCCACGGCCCCTCGCCAATCCCGCGCGCCGGACGGGGCGGAAACAACCGGGCTGCGGCTGGCGTGACCACGCGGCGACGCTCGGCTTCTACACTGGTCCGCATGGCCGCGTCCTCAGCTCAAGCCGCTGCTCAAGCCACTTCTCAAGCCACTTCTCAAGCCACTTCTCACCCCCAACCTTCGCGGCACGTCGTGGTCGTCGGAGGGGGCATCGTGGGGCTCGCGACCGCGCGCGAGCTCACTCGTCGTCGCGGCTACGACGTGACCGTGCTGGAGAAGGAACCTCGCTGGGCCGCGCACCAGACCGGGCACAACAGCGGCGTCATCCACGCAGGGCTCTACTACCGGCCCGGCAGTCTCAAGGCTCAGATGGCCGTCGCGGGCAACGCCTCGATGCTCGCCTACGCCCGCGAAGCCGGCGTTCCGGCGACGGTCTGCGGCAAGCTCGTCGTCGCCACCTCGGCCGAGGAACTCCCGCGGCTGCACAAGCTCGCCGCGAACGCCGAGGCCAACGGCGTGCCCGCCGAGCTCATCGATCCGGTGCGGGCCGGGGAGATCGAGCCGGAGGTCTCCTGCGTCGCGGCGCTGCACGTGCTCAGCACGGCGATCGTGGACTACAAGCTGATCTGCGCCGCGCTGGTCGAGGAGCTCGACGAGGCGGGCGCGGATCTCCGCACCGGCACCCGGGTACGCGGCATCCGGTCGAGCGCGTCGGGAATCGAGGTCGAGACCGATCACGCGAAGATCCGCGCCGACGCCCTGGTCAACTGCGCGGGCCTGCACAGCGACCGGATCGCCCGGCTGGCCGGGCTGCGTCCGGCCGCGCGCATCGTGCCGTTCCGCGGCGAGTACCACGAACTCGTGCCGGAGCGCCGCGACCTCGTCCGGGGCCTGATCTACCCGGTGCCGGACCCGCGCTTCCCGTTCCTCGGCGTGCATCTGACGCGGATGACCGACGGCAGCGTGCACGCCGGGCCGAACGCCGTGCTCGCGCTGCGCCGCGAGGGCTACCGGTGGCGGGAGATCTCGCCGCGGGACCTGGCCGACTCGCTGCGTTTCCCCGGCACCTGGCGGCTCGGCCGGGACTGCTGGCGGTCCGGGCTCGACGAGGTACGCCGCTCGCTTTCCCGTCGCCGCTTCGCCGAGAGCCTGGCCCGGCTCGTGCCCGCGATCACCGAGGCTGACATCGTTTCAGCGGGGGCGGGCGTCCGCGCGCAGGCCCTCACCCCGGCCGGGACCCTCGTGGACGACTTCCTGATCGAGACGGCGCCGCGTCAGGTGCACGTGCTCAACGCGCCTTCCCCGGCCGCCACCGGGTCGCTGGAGATCGCCCGGCACGTGGCCGACCGGCTGGCCGAGGCGCTCAGCTAAATAGCCCACGCGGGTGCCCAGGCCTCAGCCAAAGGTGCGTACGCGTCGGCGAGATGGTCGCGCAACGCGGCGAGTGCGGGGTGCGGGTTGTCTGTGTGCCAGACCAGCGAGTGCGGGTAGACCGGGGTCGGGGATGTCAGGGAGATGCGACGCAGGTCGTAGCCGGCGGGCCAGACGACGTCCGAGCGCTCGCCGACGAACGTCGCCAGCGTCGTGGATCCGGCGACGGCGGTGAGCAGCGGATCGAGGGCCAGGCCGGGGCCGACGGTGTCGAGCGTGACCCCGTATCGCGCCGCCAGTTCCGTGTAGAACGCGCCCCACTCCGTGCCCGGCACGGCCGTCGGCATCCAGACCCGATGACCCCTGAGCCGCGCGGTCGCGACGGAGCGTTCGGCGGCCAGCGCGTGGCCGGGACCGACCAGCAACTGCACCGACTCGTCGTTGATCCGCACGGCACGCACGCCCTCGGGCAGTCGCGTCCCCGGCCGGGGAACGGCGCGGATCGCCGCGTCGATCTGGCCGTCGCGCACGGCGGCCACCGCGGCGTCCCCGTTCGGCAGCGGTACGACGTCGAGCTCGATCTCGGGACACGCGTGGTGGAAGCCGCGCAGCAGACCGGCGGGCGCGAGGCGTCGCTCGATCACGTCGATGCGGAGCGCGCGGCGTCCAGGCCGCACCGACGCGATGGCCCGCTCCTCGGCGCTGAGCAGCGCGCGGGCGTGCGGCAGGAAGGCCTGGCCGTCGATCGTCAGCGCGGCGCCGCGGGCCGAGCGGGTGAACAGTCGCACGTCGAGGCTCCGCTCCAGCGTCGCGACCCGCTTGGACACGCCCTGCTGCGTGACCGACAGGACGGCCGCGGCCTCCTGGAACTGCCCGGTGTCGGCAACGGCGACGAACGTGCGCACGGCTTCCAAGTCCATGGCGGCAAAGGCTAGCGGCAAAGGCTGGAGGTACAACGCGCGGTTGTGCGCAAGCGCGGGCGCGGTTGTTTGATCGGCGGGTTCGGCGCTCGGTTTAATCGCACGGTCAGCCGGCGGAGTTCCCGTGGCAGCGAGGGGTGCGTAGTCGATGAAGGTGCGTAACCGATGAAATCTTGGCCGCGGTGGACGAGGCGTTCGCTGGGCCGGGAGTTCGGCTGGCTGTGGACGGCGTACTCGGTCAGCTCGCTCGGCACCGGCCTGGCCTTCGGCGCGTTCCCGCTCATCGTGATCGTCGTGCTGCACGGCGGTTCCGGCGAGATCTCCCTCCTCTCGGCGGCAGGCCAGGCCGTCGGCGCCGTGGTCGCGATCCCGCTCGCGCCCTGGATCGAGTTCCGCCGCAAGCGGCCGGTCATGGTCGCGATGGACCTGGCCCGCTGCGCCGCGCTGCTGACCATCCCGCTCGCCTTCGCCCTCGGGCAGCTGACTTTCGCGCAGATGCTGGTCGTGTCCGTGATCGTCGAGGCGGCGGACATCACGTTCAAGGCGGCCAGCGGCTCGTGCCTCAAATCGCTCGTGCGGCCGGCGGATCTGCTCACGGCGAACGGCCGCTTCGAGTCGGTGACCTGGTCGTCCATCGTGATCGGCCCGCCGCTCGGCGGCCTGATGATCGGCGTGCTCGGGCCGGTGACGACGGTCGTGGCCGACGCGCTGAGCTTCCTGGCCTCGGCCTGCGGAATCCGCGCGATCGGCGGCGACGAGCCACGACCGGCGCACGCTCCGGAGAAATCCCCCGGCCTCAAAAAGGGGGAGCTGTTCGAGGGTTGGCGCTACATCCTCAGCAGCCCGAACCTCAGACCGCTGTTCTTCAACTCGATCCTGGTCAACGGCCTGATCATGGCGACCGAACCGCTGCTCGCGGTCCTCATGCTCGGCCGCTTCGGCTTCGCCCCCTGGCAGTACGGACTCGCCTTCGCGGGGCCCTGCATCGGCGGCCTCATCGCGTCACGCCTCGCTCGCCGGCTCGCCGCGCGTATCGGCCAGCACAAGGTCATCCTCTGGCTGGGCACACTGCGCGCTTTCTGGTCGATCGGGCTCATCGCGATGCGGCCGGGCGTCGCGGGCTTGGTCATAGTGATGGGGGTCGAGCTCGGCTTGATCGTTAGTTGCGGCCTGTTCAACCCGGTCTACGCGACGTACCGGCTCGAGCAGACGCCGCCCGACCGCGTGGCCCGCGTGCTCTCGGCCTGGTCGGTCAGCTCCAACGCCTCGATCGCGCTCCTCACGGCGCTTATTGGCCTGTTGGCGCAGCTCACGACGCCGTTGACCGGCATAGCGTCCGCCGGGCTATGCCTGCTGGCCACTCCGCTCCTGCTGCCGCGGCACGGCGCCGTGGCGAGTGCCGAAGACCTCGTCGGCGAGGCTGGGAGTGCCGATGGTCTGCTCGTGATGGGGCGTCAGCCGGACGATGAGCTGGTGCGCGAATAGGTTTGGCAGCACCCGTGCCAGCAGCCGTTCGGTCCGCGACGAGAGCGGGCCGATCTGCTCGCCGAGCACGTCGTAGCCGGTGCGCACGAGCAGCCGGCGCAGCGAGCGGCGGGTGAAGAAGCGCAGGTGGTCGGCGTCGAGCAGGCCGCGGCGGTCGTAGTCGAACCGGCCGGAGGCGAAGCGCAGCCGCACGTACCAGTGCACGCCGTTGGGCACCCGGATGAGCACCTGGCCGCCGGGTCGCAGCACGCTGTTGATCTCGCGCAGCAGCCGATCCGGGCGGACGAGGTGCTGGAGGACGTCGTCCGCGACCACGACGTCGTACCCCGCGGCGACGTGCGCCTGCTGCGGGATCCCGGCGTTCAGGTCCGCGCGCACGAACAGGTTCAGCCGGTCGCGCACGCCGTCGGACTCGGTGATGTCCACGCCCACGACCCGATGCCCGAGCGCCCGCGCCCGCTCCGCGAACCGTCCGCTCCCGCAGCCGAGGTCGAGCACGCGCGCGGCGGTGAGCTTGGAATGCGCGGCGATATCGGTGAGTTCGGCGAGCAGTGCGTCATGCGACGTGCCGCTGTCCTGCTTGAAAGCGGGGTCCTTCGACGCCGGGACCCAATCGCTGGTGCCGAAGCCGAGCATCACGCGGCGGTACTCGCACAGGGCGCGCAGGACGCCGGTCGCGTACTTCGGGCCGCTGGCACGCTTTGGCGCACCATGCCGGACCGGCAATTCGAGGATGCGCTTGCCCTCGTGCACCAACTGAACGACGACCTGCGTGTCGAAGTCGGGCCCGTCCGAGTTCGCCCCGAACGGGATATCGCGCAGGGCCGCTGTGCTGTACGCGCGGTATCCGGAGCGGAGCCCGGTGGGCGTCGAACCGAGCACGCGTTTCGCCAGCCGTGCCAGCACCCTGTCGCCGAGCTGGGTAATCCGCTTCTCGCCCGGCGTGCCCGCGCTGTCCGCCGGCACGCCGAAGACCGCGTCGGCGCTGCCGTCGAGCAGCGGCCGGACCAGGCTCGGCAGGGATTCGGGGGCGTACCGTCCGTCGCCCGGCAGCAGCACGACCAGGTTGAGCCCGTGCTCGATCGCCAGTCGGCAGGCCGCCTTGCGGTTGCCGCCGCAGCCCAGCTGCTTGGTGTGCCGCAGCACGGTGGCGTGCATGACGCGGTTGCGCCGAGCCCAGTCCGCGGCGATCGGGAAGGTGTCGTCCGCGCTGGCGTCGTCGAGCAGGAAGAGCTCGTCGACGCGGTCCCGGAAACCGGGTGGGATCCGGTCGAGCGTGCCCGCCAAGGTGCCCGCCGCGTTGTGCGCGACGACGAGTACGCCGACCCTCTTGTGCATGATGGCAATTCCCGACGCTAGAACCGGACCCGCCGGGTGCAACGCGTCCCGTGCGCCGGGGGATATGCCCGGCCGGGGCGCCAAGCGGGGGAGTTCACCTGTCGGGGTGATTAATCACAAGATCGCCTGGTGGTACGTCGAGCGACGCACCACCAGGCGATCCCGCGTGATTTTTCCGGCCTACGCGATGATCCCGCCGCGCATCGCGACCGCGACCATCCCGGCGCGGTCGCCGGTGCCGAGCTTGCGGGCGATGCGGGCGAGGTGGCTCTTGACCGTGAGCGCGCTCAGACCCATCGTCTGGCCGATCGCCTTGTTCGAGCGGCCGTCGGCGACCAGCCGCAGCACCTCGATCTCGCGCGCGGACAGCTCGCGCACCCCGGCGTTCATCGTGTTCGGGATCGAGCCCTGGGCCAGCGCGGCCATCGTGCCGGCCTGCCCGGACATCGCGGCGAGCCGCCGTTCGCGCAGCTGCCCCGGGCCGTGGCCGATGGCGCCGGAGCCGTTCATCCCGTTCAGGCCTGGACGGGCCTGGGGCAGCGTGCGCGCCCCGGTCACGACATAGCCGCGCACGCCCGAGGCGAGCGCCGCGCGCACCGCGTTCGTGTCGTCGGCGGTGGAGATCGCCACGGCGCTGTTCCAACCGGCCGTGCGCATCTCCGCCAACAGGGCGAGACCCGGCCCGTCGGGCAGGTGCACGTCGACGACGGCGATGTCGCGCACCGTCGCCATTCGGCTGCGTGCCTCGGCGATGGTGGAGGCTTCCACCACATCGCGCACGCCGAGCGCCCACAGGTGGCGGGTGACGGATGTGCGGACACGCGGATCGTGCACTACTACCATCGCGGTGAGCTTGGCCGGACGGTAGGCCAGCATGCTCGCGGCGTGGTCGACGAGGACGGACACCGGACCTCCCTGGAGGTGGAGGGTTGGACCGGTCGGCGAGGGTGGAGGAGCCGGCCGGACGGAGGGGCCTTTGCTCTAGCCCTTCCGGGGAAATGAATCGGCAATGTGGGTGGCGACCTTTAGCGTGAGCCGGAAGGCGAACGGCCGTACGCCTCCGCCGTCCGGGCGAGACGCCGCCGTACGGTCCTCACTCGGACGCAGTAGCGGATCCGTCCGTTCCGCCCAAGCCGGGCTGCGGATTCCGCCGTGTGGGTAAGCTTCATACCCAGCGTCACCACGGGTTAACCAATTCTGGATGTACGCCCGTTTGGCTCAACTGACATCCGGTGATTCGATCTCTGGACGTCCAGGGGTGGGGCCGGTGGACGAGGGATCTTCCGGGGACTGATGCAGGTGGGGGACGAGGCTTGGCGCCTTAGTCCCGACGGCCTAGTTGCCGATACGCGGGAGTCTGGCCACCCCGGCCAGCTCCGGCGGCAGACCGACGGCCGTCGCCAGGCACACCGACCACGCCTCCACGTGCGCGGCCAACCCGGCGCACGCCTGCTCCGGCGTCCACCTGGCCCGGCCTGCCGCGGCCGCGGCCCGCTGGACGGCCGGACCGCCGGGGGTGTTCGCGTCCACCGGAGGCAGCGGGGACCACGACGCGCGCAGTTCGACCGACGTGCTGGTGCCCTGGTCCGCGAGCTCCCCGAATCCGGACGAGGCGCAGCGCGAGACCGTGCCGCCCAGCGCCGCGTAGTTCAGCCCGGACAGCGCCTCGCGCAGCCAGGACCAGGTCACGTCGGCGAGCAGCGGGTCCTCGGCGATCTCCGGCTCGAGTTCCGCCTGCAGCAAAGTGACGCACCGCCAGCTGCCGAGCCACTCCTCGTGGCCCTCGGGCTCGTAGAGCAGCACGAAGCGCCCCGAACCCAGCTCGACCTCGCCCTCGGACTGCCGCTCGGCCGCGGTCGCGGACAGCGCGTGGCTGTACGCCGCGAGCCTGCGCGGCGCCGGCAGCGGCTCGAATTCCAGGCCCGGCCTCGGCCGCAGCGCGGCGATGCCCCCGAGCGCCGCCGCGAACACCTCGGGCTGGTTCCCCTGGTCCCGGGGCGCCTGGGTGACCGGTCCGCGGGGCGAGGTCAGGGGGTGCGGGTGCTGGGCCATGGTCGCAGCGTACGACCGGGCGGCGAACCAGGGCGGGTAGGCGCGCCCGGCGGCCAGGGAAGTCATCTGTGACGGTCCTCACATAATGAACTGCGCGGGATAAGTGTGCCGACGGCCTGATGCCCCGGGCCGGGTGCCGCCGTGCGCGCCGACCCGGGTATCGTGCAGTTCGTGAGCAGCACGCAGCCGCAGTCCAGCACGCAGACCACCCCGCAGCCGAGCGCCCCGGCCCAGGCCCCCACGCCGGCCGCCGCCCGCACCGCCGACTCCGCCTTCATCCGCGCCTGCCGCAGCCGGCCGGTGCCGCACACCCCTGTGTGGTTCATGCGCCAGGCCGGCCGCGCGCTGCCCGAGTACCACAAGGTGCGCGGGGGCGTGCCGATGCTCGAATCCTGCTTCATGCCGGAGATGGTCGCCGAGATCACCATGCAGCCGGTGCGCCGCTACGGCGTGGACGCCGCGATCTACTTCAGCGACATCGTCGTGCCGCTCAAGGCGATCGGCGTCGACGTGGAGATCAAGCCCGGCATCGGACCCGTCATCGCCGAACCGGTCCGCACCGCCGCCGACCTCGACCGGCTGCGCGCGCCCGAGCCCGAGGAGTTCGCGCCGATCGCCGCCGCCGTCCGGCTGCTGACCGAGGAACTCGGCGAAACCCCGCTGATCGGCTTCGGCGGCGCGCCGTTCACGCTCGCCAGCTACCTCATCGAGGGCGGCCCCTCGAAGGGCCACGAGCGCACCAAGGCCATGATGTACGGCGACCCGGAGCTGTTCACCGCGCTGCTCGACCGGATCGCCGACATCACCTCCGGCTTCCTGCTCACCCAGATCGACGCCGGCGCCTCCGCGATCCAGCTGTTCGACTCCTGGGTCGGCGCCGTCGCCCCGGTCGACTACCGCCAGTACGTGCAACCCGCCTCCGCCAAGGTCTTCGCCGCCGTCGCCTCCCGCGGCGTACCGCGCATCCACTTCGGCGTCGGCACCGGCGAACTGCTGCGCGACCTCGCCGACGCGGGCGCCGACGTGGTCGGCGTGGACTGGCGGGTGCCGCTGGACGAGGCCGCCCGCCGCGTCGGCCCGGGCAAGGCCTTCCAGGGCAACCTCGACCCGGCCACGCTCTTCGCCCCGCCCGCCGCCCTCGACGCCGCCGTGCAGCGCGTCCTCGACGACGCCGCCGAACTGCCCGGCCACGTCTTCAACCTCGGCCACGGGGTCCCGCCCAACGCCGATCCGGGACAGCTCGCCCGGGTCGTCGACTACGTGCACGAAAACACCGTCCGGAGCTGAGCTGACCGTGCCGACCACGCCGTCCCCCACCGCAACCGCACGGCTCGCCCCCGACGCCGCCCGGGCACGGCGGCTGCTCGTCGTCGGCGGCGGCGTCACCGGGCTCGCCGCGGCGCGCGCCGGCCTCGACGCCGGACTCGCCGTCACCCTGCTCGAGGCCTCGCCCGGCTACGGCGGCAAGCTCGTCCTCGGGCACGTCGCCGGGAGCACCGTGGACCTCGGCGCCGAGTCCATCCTGGCCCGCCGGCCCGAGGGCATCGCGATGGCCAAGGCGGTCGGACTCGCCGAGGACCTCGTCCACCCGGCCACCACGGCGGCCGGGATCTGGAGCCGCGGCGAACTGCACCCGCTGCCCGCGGGACAGCTGATGGGCGTCCCCGGGGATCTTCGTGCCCTGAGCGCCAGCGGCGTGCTCGGCTCGCGCGGCCTCGCCCGAGCCCAGGCCGACCGGGTGATGCCCAAGACCCCGGTCACCGAGGACATCGCGGTGGGCGAGTACATCGCCCGGCGCCTCGGCCGCGAGGTGGTGGACCGGCTCGTCGAACCGCTGCTCGGCGGCGTCTACGCGGGCCACGCCGACAAGCTCTCGCTGCGTGCCACCGTGCCGCAGCTCGCCCCCCTCGCCGCCGCCGGCACGCCGCTGAGCACCGGAGTGCGCGACCTGCTGGCCAAGGGCGCGGCCACCGCGTCCGCCACCGGCGAGGCGCCCAAGCCGGTGTTCGCCGGAATCCGCGGCGGCGTCGGACGACTGCCGGGCGCGATCGCCGCCGATGTCGCCAAGCGCGGCGCGGAGCTGCGCACCGACCTCGCGGCCAAGTCGCTGCGGCGCACCGAATCCGGCTGGCGGGCCGAACTGTCCGACGGCACGTTCGTGGACTGCGACCTCATCGTGCTAACCGTCCCGGCCTACGTCGCGCGCGACCTGCTGTCCGATCCCGCGCCGACCGCCGCGGGCGAGCTGGCAGAGATCGAATACGCCTCGATGGCCATCACCACCTTCGCCTTCCACCGCAGCGCGCTGGCCGACGTGCCGCCGGGATCAGGCTTCCTGGTGCCCCCGGTGGACGGCCGCTCGATCAAGGCCGCGACCTTCTCCAGCGTCAAGTGGCCCTGGCTCGCGCACAGCGCCGGAGACCTCGTGGTGCTGCGCACCTCCCTCGGCCGGCACGGCGAGGACGAAATTCTTGAGAGGGCGGACGAGGAACTGACCAAGGCCGCGCTCGCCGACCTCGCCGAAGCCGTCGGCCTGACCTCGGCCCCGGTGGACCGGCACGTGCAGCGCTGGACCGACGCCCTGCCGCAGTACGCGGTGGGCCACCTGGACCGCGTCGCCCGCATCCGCGCCGCCCTGCCGCCCGGCCTAGCCGTCGCCGGAGCCGCGTACGACGGCGTGGGCATCCCGGCCTGCATCGCCTCCGCCGGCACCGCTGTAAGCACGCTCATCGAAGGGAACGAGGACCAATGACGGACGAGACCACGGGCTCCGCGGACGCTGCCGCCGAGACGCCGGCGTCTGCCGAGCGCCCGGTCAGCCGCAAGGCGCGCGAGCTGAACGAGGAGATCCGCTACACCAGCTGGTCCGTCTTCAAGGCGGTCGCCGAACTCCCGGAGGACGAAGGCCTGCGCGCCGGATACGCCGAAGAGGTCGAGCAGCTCTTCACGAAGCTGGCCGCCGACCTGGACGTCGTCGTGCGCGGCACCTACGACACCGCGGGCATGCGCGCCGACGCCGACCTGATGCTGTGGGCGCACGCCCCGTCCGCCGAGGCGTTGCAGGAGCTGTACTCGTCCTTCCGCAAGACGCTGCTAGGCCAGTGCTGCGAGCCGACGTGGTCCGGCATGGCGCTGCACCGCCCGGCCGAGTTCAACAAGAGCCACATCCCCGCGTACCTGGCCGGCGAGGCCGCGCGCGACTGGGCCTGCGTCTACCCCTTCGTCCGGTCCTACGAGTGGTACCTGCTGCCCGACGAGGAGCGCCGCGCCCTGCTCGCCGAGCACGGCAAGATGTCCCGCGACTACCCCGACGTGCGCGCCAACACCGTGCCCTCCTTCGCCCTCGGCGACTACGAGTGGCTGCTCTGCTTCGAGGCCGACGAGCTGCACCGCATCGTCGACCTGATGCGCCACCTCCGCGGCTCCGAGACCCGCCGCCACGTGCGCGTAGAAGTCCCCTTCTACACCGGCCGCCGCAAGTCCCTCGGCGATCTGGTCAGGGTTCTGCCGTAGGCTCGCAACCCCGCCGAATCTCATGAAGTCGCGACTAACGTCGGCTGAAGAACATTCAGTAGTCTCCCGCCATGACTTCAGAGGAAGCGGGGGACTCGCGGCAGGCTGAGTCCGGGTCGGCACCAGACGCCATACCCGAGGCGGCGGCCGAGCCGGAAACGCTCGGCGGGCGCGGCGGGTCGCGGGTGAACGGCACGGCTGTGGCCGCCGTCGCGTCCGCCGCCGTGGTGATCGGCATCGTGGCGGCGCTGGTGCTCTCCAACGGGAATTCGAGCACGAACAATACGACCGCGACCGCGGCCACGACGAGCAGCCCGGCCGCCGCCTCACCGACGGCTCCGCTGACCGGCGAGGCGCTCGCGATCGCCTCGATGTCGGCGGCGGAGGCGGCGAACGAGGCTGCGGCCCAGTCCGATCCGGTCGTGCCCTCGGCGAACGTCACGCTGCCGAGTTCCGCGGGCGGTCTGACCGAGATGACGGCGGCGCAGATGGGCCCGCAGCTCAAGCAGGCCCTGGCCAAGGCGGCGGCGAATCCGCAGCTGGACGGCAGCGGCCTGGTCGCCGCCTATGCGAAGACCGGCACTTCGACCTTCATCAGCGATCTCATCCTCGTGCCGATGCCGAGTTCGAGCGTCTTGGAGGACATGTACACGTCCCAGGGTGCGGCTGGGATGCTGACGGGTATCACCTCGTCCTCACAGGGGTTCAGCGAAGTCCAGCAGGCGAGTGCGGCAATCCCGAACAGCGCCGTGGCGTGTGGGATCAAGGACGATTCGGGTTCCAACCAGCTCACCTGCATCTGGGCGGACGCGGAGTCCTACGGCACGCTCGCACTGGACTGGTCCGTCGGCGTCGGCCAGGCCATCGTCTACGCCGAGGCGCTCGAGGACGCCACTGACGGTTTCACCTCGTGATGTCGTGACCTCAGGTCACAGATCCAGGTGGGTACGCAGGGCCATATCGACGCGCGCTCGGGCGGCCGGAGTCAGCCGTCCGATGCGGTGGGCGAGCCTGCTCGCGTCGATTGAGCGGACCTGCTCGGCCTGCGCCTTCGAATCGAGGCGCAGGCCGGATTCGGCTGCCGTGACAAGCGTCTGGAACGGGTAGACGCGCGCCGTGTTCGAGGTCAGCGGGACGACGGTGACCACGCCTCGGCCGTTGCGCTCGCTAGCGCGGTTGGTGGCGTCGTTGCTCACGATGACCGCCGGCCGCGTTTTGTTCGCCTCGCTGCCCTGGGCGGGGTCGAGGTTCACAAGGTAGATGTCACCGCGTTGCATCGCCGAGTCCGTCCGTGGAGGTGTTCTCCCATAGCTCGGCGTCCTCGGAGGCCGTCCACTCCGCGTAGGCATCCTCGTATGCGGACTCCAGCGCGGACAGGCGCAGCAGCTTGATCGCTTCGTGGAGCGCTGCCGACCGCGAGGCGGCCGGGTGCTGTTCGACGTATGCGTCGAGGTACTCGACATCCTCCTCGGGGAGGCTCACACTCAGCTTCATACCATCGATGCTACCCGAGGTCATACCCGATGTCATCCGCGCGTTCGGAGCCTCCGCTCGTTCTGCCGTAACGAGGATCCATAATCGCCGGGTTTTCAACGGGCGCCCGCAACTTCGCGGACGCCCGTCGTTCAATTAATGAGAGATCTCAGCTTTCATTCAGCTGATGGTGGTGCTGGTCAGCGTCGGCGCGGTGGATGGGTAGCCCGCCGCGCTGGCGTCGATGCTGATGCCGATGACCGACAGGACCGCGGTGAAGGTCAGGCCGGGGCTGCTGTAGCTGGTGCCGGACAGGGTGCTGGTGATGGTGCCGCCGGCCGCGCCCGAGGTCAGGTTGAGCGTGAGCGTCGGCAGGGTGAACGTGGTGCCGGCCGTGATCGGGCCGGGGATCTTGATGGTGACCACGCCGGAGGCCTCGGAGACGGTCGGCTTGCCGGAGCCGTAGCCGCTCCCGCCGGCGAGCGAGGAGGAGTCGTAGGTCGCGTCGGTGGGCACCGGGATCTTGAGCGCGATGCCCTCGATCTCCTTGACGGTGTAGCCATCGGCGCTGGTCGGCACGGTGATCGAGCCGACGGACAGGGTGACGGCCAGGGCCGAGTCGGCCGCGACCGTGCTGGGGGCGGAGGAGGCGACCGTGGCGTCGACGGTGAAGTCGCCGGTCTGGCCGAGGGCGCTCGCCTGGCAGTCGTAGGTGACCGACGAACTGGCCGCCTGGGCGCTGCCGACCAGGCCGAAAGCGGCCAGGCCCGCGAGGACGGCGACGGCCAGCGGCCGCCGCGTGAACGTGGTGGACGGGGTGTGCATCATGGCTTTGTGGCACCTCGAACTGGAGTGTGGGTTTCCATGGGAGGTGAGCCGGCTCGGCCGTGAGTCTACTGCTGGCTTCCCGCGTGTCTACTGGCCGGTAGTGAATGCGGGGCACATTTTCAGTGTTATTTCCCTTCCGGCACAGATCCGGCACGGAAGCGAATTCGAACGCATATTCTCTTTCGGCGAACCGGGAATATAAGTTATCTTATTCAGTGTGTGCGCGGATGGTGAACTTGGCCCGGTCAGGGCGCTGGCTGGTGTGGGATGGCGGCCGGTGATTCGTCCCGAGGGTCGAATTCGATGCCATTCCCCTCGGGCCGGAGGCCGCGCGTGCCTACGGCCGGATCGTGGCGGCGGTCGCCGCTGCCGGACGCAGCCCGCGTCGCCGCGTGGCGGATCAGCAGATCGCTGCCGTCGCGCTGGCCGAGGGTCTGCCGCTCTACACCACGAACCCGGACGACTTCGCCGGCTTGGCGAAGCTGGTCACGCTGGTCGAGGTCACCCGGCCGGCTGCTGCTGGGTGATGCAGTGGATGCCGCCGCCGCGCTCGAAGATGGGGCGCGCGTCCACGAACTCGATCTTGCGGCCGGGCAGCAGGCCGCCGAGGATCTCCGCGGCCTGCTGATCGCGCGGGTCGTCGAAGCCGCAGAGCAGAGCGAAGCCGTTGCCGAGGTAGTGGTTGATGTACGAGTAGTCCACCGGTTCGCCGTCCGCCTCGATCAGCACGGTCGGGGCGGGCAGCTCGATGACCTCCAGCGGGCGGCCCTTCGCGTCGACCGACGCCCGCAGCAGCGCCGCGTTCTCCCGGCCCACCTCGTGGTCCGGGTGCGCGGGGTCGGGCTGCGTGTGCACCACGACCAGGCCCGGCTGGACGAATGCGGCGACGATGTCGATGTGCCCGCGCGTGCCGAACTCGCCGTAGTCGCGGGTCAGGCCGCGCGGCAGCCAGATGACCTTGCGCACACCGAGGAACGCCTTCAGCTCGTCTTCGACCTCTGCCTTGCTCCACTCCGGGTTGCGGCCCGGGTCCAGCTGCACGGTCTCGGTGATCAGCACGGTGCCCTCGCCGTCCACGTGGATGCCGCCGCCCTCGTTGACCATCCGCGAGGCGAAGCGGCGTGCCCCGGCCAGGTTGACGACCGACTCGGCGATCTCAGCGTCCTTATCCCACTGCGCCCAGGACTGCGCGCCCCAGCCGTTGAAGATCCAGTCGGCGGCCGCGAGTTCACCGCCCTCCCCGACGAGGAACGTGGGGCCGATGTCGCGCATCCACGCGTCGTTCAGAGCCCGCTCGACCTTCAGCACCGCCGGGTCAAGCCACTCGTCGGCCGACGCGCGCGCCGCCGGGTCCACGATCATCGTCACCGGCTCGTAGCGCACGATCGTGTTCGCCACCTCGGACCACGCGCGGTACGCCTCGGTCGGGTCCTCGCCCAGCGTGTAGCCCTCGGTGGGCCAGGCCATCCAGGTGCGCTCGTGCGGCGCCCACTCGGCGGGCATCGCGAATCCGAGCTCTGCGGGGGTGGGCATGGGATGAGGCTCCTTATTCACGGTCGGAGACGGTCGGAGTCGGTCAGAGGAAGTAGTCGGTCAGAGGAAGTAGAGGCGGGACAGCGGCACGGACTCGGCCGGGGGCGAGCTCACCGGCTCGCCGTCCAGGGTGACCAGGCCGGTCGCCGGGGCCACCTCGACCAGGCCGAGCCGCGCGTTGCGCACCATCGAGGCCGGGCCGATGCCCCGGGTGCCGCGCACCGCGACCCGGCGGCGGCGCGAAGGGAAGCGATCGTCGCCCGACTCGGCCGCCGCGCCGGAGACGAAGGCCACCGACAGGTCCGCGGCCGTCGACCCGTGCGCCCCGAACTGCGGCCCGAGCACCAGCGGCTCGCAGCGGTCGGTCGCCGCGTTCGGGTCGCCGACCACGCCGTACGCCGGGAAGCCGGCCTTGAGTACCAGCTGGGGCTTCGCGCCGAAGTACGCAGGCGCCCACAGCACCACGTCCGCGAGCTTGCCCACCTCCAGCGAGCCGATCTCGTGCGCCAGACCGTGCGCGATCGCCGGATTGATCGTCAGCTTCGCGACGTAGCGCAGGATCCGCTCGTTGTCGTGCGCGCCCGGCTCGGCCCCGTCCAGGCCGCCGAGCTCCGCCTTCATCTTGGCCGCGACGGCGAAGGTGCGGCGCACGGTCTCCCCGGCCCGGCCCATGCCCTGCGCGTCGGACGAGGTGATCGGGATGACGCCGAGGTCGTGCAGCACGTCCTCCGCGCCCATCGTGCCGGCGCGGATCCGGTCGCGGGCCATCGCCGCGTCGCCCGGCAGCTCCGGCTTGAGGTCGTGCGCCGAGACGATCATGCCGAAGTGCTCGCCGAGCGCGTCCCGGCCGAAGGGCAGCGTCGGGTTCGTCGAGGAGCCGATCACGTTCGGCACGCCCGCCAGCCTCAGCACGTTCGGCACGTGCCCGCCGCCGCAGCCCTCGATGTGGAAGGCATGGATCGTCCGGCCATCGAGCACCGCGAGCGTGTCCTCGACGGACAGGCACTCGTTCAGGCCGTCCGTGTGCAGCGCCACCTGCACGTCGTGCTCCTCGGCGACCCGCAGCGCGGTGTCCAGCGCCCGGGTGTGCGCGCCCATGTCCTCGTGCACCTTGAAGCCGCTCGCCCCGCCCTCGACCAGCGCCTCGATCAGCGGATCAGGGTTCGAGGACGAGCCGCGGGCCAGGAAGCCGATGTTCACCGGCCAGGCGTCGAAGGCGTTGAAGGCGTGCCGCAGCGCCCACGGCGAGTTCACCCCGACGCCCCAGACCGGCCCGAACTCCTGGCCGATGATCGTGGTCACGCCGGAGGCGAGCGAGGCCTCCATGATCCGCGGCGAGAGCAGGTGCACGTGCGTGTCGATCGCCCCGGCGGTGGCGATCAGGCCCTCGCCGGAGACGATCGTGGTCCCGGTGCCGACGACGACCTCGACCCCCGGCACGGTGTCCGGATTCCCGGCCCGGCCGACCGCGTGGATCCGGCCCTCCCGGATGCCGATCGAGGTCTTGCCGATGCCGAGCACGGGGTCGATCACCAGGACGTTGCTGATCACGAGGTCGCAGGTGGAGCGCACGGACGCGGCCTTCAGATGCAGCCCGTCGCGCGCGGTCTTGCCGAAGCCGGCCAGGAACTCGTCGCCCGGCTGCTGCGAGTCGAACTCGACCCGGGCCAGCAGGCCGCTGTCACCGAGTTGAACCCGGTCGCCGACGCGTGGACCGTGCACGGAGACGTACTGCTCGGCGTCGAAGCTCATGCGTCCTCCTCAGCACCGGCGCCGAGGTATCCGCACGCGGCGGCCTTGGCGAGGGCCCGCTCCTTGGCACCCGGCGCGTCCAGCGGCCCGTCGACGAGCCCTGCGAAACCGATCGCGACCCGCTCCCCGCCGATCGGCACGAGCTCGACGTGCACGGTCGCGCCGGGGTCGAAGCGCACCGAGGATCCGGCCGGGACGGCGAGGTGGCGTCCGTAGGCGGCGGCGCGGTCGAAGCGCAGGCGCGGGTTCGCCTCGAAGAAGTGGAAGTGCGAGGTGACGGAGATGGGGACCGGGGCGGTGTTGACGACGGCGAGGGCGACGGTGTCGCGGGGCGCGTCGGAAGTGTATTGAGATTCGTCGCGGAGTATAATGTGACCAGGGGTCCCCCTAGAACACTGGCCGGCGTCCTTGCTGGATTCCGTCCCCCCAACGGCCCCTTCGTCATATACCGGCTGTCCGCCGACCGGGGGAGCGCCGCCGATCGGGTCCGAGACCACCGCGAGCCGCGTGCCGTCATCGAACACCGCCTCGACCTGCACCTCGGTGACGATCGCGGCGACGCCCGGCAGCACGTCGGCGGGCCCCAGGATCGCCCGCCCGGCCTCGACCGCGTCGGCCAGCCGCGCCCCGTCCCGCGCCGCCTCGCAGACGGCGTCGGCGATCAGCGCCACCGACTCGGGCACGTTCAACCGCAGGCCACGGGCCCTACGGGCGCGGGCGAGCTCGGCTGCCGTGAAGATCAGCAGCCGGTCCCGCTCGGTCGGCGTCAGTCGCATGAGATCAGTCCACCACACCGCCGCCCGCCCGGACAGCGAGCGGACCGGTCAGGCTGTAGCCGATCCGCCCATCCGGCTGCCAGGGCGGATAGTGCCATTCAGGACGCGGGCTTCGGCTCCAGCGTCAGCGAGATGGAGTTGATGCAGTAGCGCTGGTCGGTCGGCGTCGCGTAGCCCTCGCCCGCGAAGACGTGGCCCAGGTGCGAGCCGCAGTTGGCGCAGCGCACCTCGGTGCGGACCATGCCCATCGAGCGGTCCTGGATCAGCTCCACCGCGGAGCTGTCGGCCGGGTCGTAGAACGACGGCCAGCCGCAGTGCGAGTGGAACTTCTCCGTCGAGCGGAACAGTTCGGTCCCGCAGGCCCGGCAGCGGTATACGCCCTCTGTCTCGGTGTCCGTGTACTCGCCCTTGTACGCGGGCTCGGTGCCCGCCCCGCGCAGCACCCGGTACTCCTCCGGGGACAGCTCCCTGCGCCACTCGTCATCCGACTTCTGCACTTCGTATCCCATGCATTCGAGATTACGTCCTGCGCGCGGATCGCGCTTACGTCATCCGACTCACTCTTGCCGCCGAGGTCGCAGCGTCGCGGCGTCACCGCGTCACCAGGTAGCGGGTGAACAGGAAGCCGTCCTCCGTGAGCAGCGTGTACAGGTTCAGCCGGATCGGCTCGGCGAACTCGGGGCCGTCCAGCAGCCGCAGCCCGTTCCCGGCGCGCAGTTGCGGTGAGATCGACAGGCACAGTTCGTCCAGCCGCCCGGCCGCGGCGACGGCCGCGAGCAGCTTCGGGCCGCCCTCGCACAGCAGCCGTCCACGCCCGCTGTCCACCAGCTTGTCCACCGCCTCGGCCAGGTCGACGCGGCCGCGCTCGCCCGCGATCAGCACCTCACCCGCGGCGCGGGCCTGCTCCATCCGGTCCGGTGGCGCCTCGGCCACGGTCACGGTGATGGTCGGGGTGACGGCCGCGGTGTAGAGCGGCGAGTCGAAGTCGAGGTCGAGCGACGCGCTGACCACGGCGATCGCCGCCGCCGGGGGTTGGCCGGCCGCCGCCCTGGCCTCGGCGTACTCTTCGCGGGCCACCACCGGACGCCGGTAGCCCTCGGTACGCACCGTCGCCCCGCCGACCAGCACCACGTCGGCCAGGCCGCGCAGCGTTCGCAGCACCCGCAGGTCCGCCGGTCCGGAGAGCCCGCGCGAGGCCCCGTCCGCCTGGGCCAGGCCGTCCACCGAGGCGACGAGGTTGGCCCGCAGCCAGCGTCGGGCCTTGGCGGGATACGCGTAGACGGTGGTGAGGTCCGGCTCGGGCCTCGGCCGGTAGGGCTCGGGAATCAGCTGCCGCATACCCGCATCGTAAGGTTGATTCGACCAGTGATGCAGCTCACGTGCCATCGTGAGGCAGCTCACGCCCCACCCGCCATGAGCACCGTTCGCGCCCGAATAAAATGGATCATGTGACGATCGCCGAGCGCGGCTACGCGAATTCCCTCACCGAGCGCCGACCCGCCGTCTCCGCCGATCGGCTGATCGCGGAACTCGTGCCGCCGCCGCGTTTCGCCGGGGCGCGCTTCGCCACCTACATCCCGGACCAGTCCGAGCCGAGCCAGACCGCCGCGCGCGACCTGCTCGCCGGGCGGGCCCGCGCGTGGTCCGCCGCAGGCTCCGGCAAGTCCGGCCGACGCGGGCTGCTGCGCCGCTCCTCGGCCGCCTCGACCGAGGGCCGCGGCGTCTATCTGGACGGCGGCTACGGCGTCGGCAAGACCCACCTGCTCGCCTCGCTCTGGCACGAGACCGAGGGGCCGAAGGTCTACGGCACCTTCGTCGAGTACACGAACCTGGTGGGGGCGCTCGGCTTCGGGCCCACCGTCGCGCACCTGGCCACCCAGCGCCTGGTCTGCATCGACGAGTTCGAACTCGACGACCCGGGCGACACGGTGCTCGTCTCCACGCTGCTCACCCGGCTCGCCGAGGCCGGCGTGCAACTGGCCGCGACCTCGAACACGCTGCCCGACCAGCTCGGCGAGGGCCGCTTCGCCGCCGCCGACTTCCTGCGCGAGATCCAGGGCCTGTCCGCGCGGTTCACCGCCGTGCGGATCGAGGGCAAGGACTACCGGCGGCGGGACGGGGCCGCGGCTCCGGATCCGCTGTCCGACGCGGCGGTGCGCGGTTACCCGGAGACCGCCGATCCGGTCGGCCCGGACGGGCTCGGCGGCCGCTTCACCGACGGCTTCGACGAGCTCGTCACCCATCTCAGCACCCTGCATCCGAGCCGCTACGGCGCGCTGCTCGACGGCGTCGACTCGCTCGGCCTGCTCGACATGCGGCCGATCGAGGATCAGAACGCCGCGCTGCGCTTCGTCGTGTTCGTAGACCGGCTCTACGACCGCTCCATCCCGGTGCTCGCCTCCGGCGTCGCGGCCGACCAGCTTTTCGCGCCCGACCTGCTCGTCGGCGGTTACCGGAAGAAGTATCTGCGCGCCGTCAGCCGGTTGATCTCGCTGACGAAGGCGGGCACGGCGCTCGTCGCGGCGCACTGATCTGAAGGTCGGTTAACAATCGGTGAACTGCATTCGTACGTAAGGGAAATCGGGCGCAACCTCGAGGGTGCGCCGTGCGCGCTGGCATGGGAGAATCCCGTCATGGCGCAAGCGAAGCAGGGTAAACAGGAGAAGAAGTCCGCGAAGACGGACAAGGCCAAGGATGCCGAAAAGGCTAAGTCCAAGGCGATAGCTGACAAGCCCGCGGCGGACAAGGCAGTGGACAAGACGGCGGTCAAGGCCGCCGCGGCCGAGTCCGCCAAGGCGCAGCGGGCCGAGGCCGAGAAGGCGGCCAAGACTGCGAAGCTCGAGGCCGCGCGCGCCGCCAAGGCCGAGAAGGCCGCCGCCGTCGAAGTCGCGGCGTCGGAGAAGGCCGCGAAGCTTGAGGCCGCGCGCGCCGCTAAGGCCGAGAAGGCCGCCGCCGCTGAGGCGGAAAAAGCCGCGAAGCTGGAGGCCGCGGCAGCCGAAAAGGCCGCGAAGGCCGAGGCGCGCAAGGCCAAGTCGGAGCTCAAGGCCGCTAAGTCCGCGGCGGGTTCCGTGCTCAAGGCCGAGGACCGCGAGCTCGAGCCGGAGCAGGCCAAGAAGTTCGTCGAGGAGGTCGCCGCCGGGATCCTCGCGGCCGACGCCGCCATCGCCGAGGCCGCGCTGCCCACCAGCCCGCTGACCGAGCTGCTCCAGCTCAAGCCCGGCGTCCCGGTCGACCTCGCCGCGCTCGACGCGCGGGCCACCCCGGGCGTCGAGACCCGCGCGCAGGCCGAGGCCGAGTTCGCGGTGCTCGCCGCGCGGCTGGGCGAACTGCAGGAGCGGCTCTACGCGGCGGCCGTCGGCGGCGGAACCCGCCGCGTGCTGCTGGTGCTGCAGGGCATGGACACGTCCGGCAAGGGCGGCACCGTCCGGCACGTCGCCGGCCTGCTCGACCCCAACGGCACCCGCATCAAGGCCTTCAAGGCGCCCACACCCGAGGAGCTCGAGCACGACTTCCTGTGGCGGATCCGCGACAACGCCCCCGAACCCGGCCAGGTCGGCATCTTCGACCGCTCGCAGTACGAGGACGTGCTGGTCGCGAAGGTGCGCAAGCTCGCGCTCCCGATGCACATCGGCCGCCGCTACAACAGCATCAACCGCTTCGAGAAGATACTGGCCGACGAGGGCTGCGTCGTGGTCAAGTGCTTCCTGCACATCTCGCCCGAGGAGCAGCGCGAACGGCTGCTGGCCCGGCTCGACGACCCGGCCAAGCACTGGAAGTACAACCCGGCCGACGTGGACGACCGGCTGCTGTGGCCGGACTTCCAGGAGGCCTACCGGATCGCGCTGGAGCGCTGCGGCACCGAGGCCGCGCCGTGGCACGTGATCCCGGCCGACCGCAAGTGGTACCGCAACTACGCGGTGCTGCGGCTGCTGATCGAGGCGCTCGAGTCGATCGACCCGCAGTACCCGGCCGGCGACTTCGACCTGGCCGCCGAACGGGCCAGGGTACTCGCGTCCTGAGCCTCTCAACTGGGGTTTCTTCGTACTTCCGCATGATCGCAGGAATGCCCCGAACGGGTTGGAAAGGGCAACCCCGTCGGGAGGGCGTCGTTGATCCGGGCAGACGCTTTCCGCGACACAGTAGGAGTTACCACCATGAAGAAGACCCTGGGTCTGGCCGCCGCTGCCGCGGTCGTTCTGCCGATCGTCGTCCCGGCCGCCGCCATGGCCGACGACTCGTCCTCGTCCCAGCAGGTGCCGAGCCTGAACGCGGCCTTCCAGACCTGGAACACCGGCGGCGCCGAGGTCGGCGGCGGCGCTGCCAAGCTGGTCTCCGGCGCGGTCATCGGCATCCCGCAGCTGGTCACCGTCCTGCCGTTCGAGCTCGTCGGCAGCAACGCCCCGGGGCAGAGCGAGTACGTCGGCCCGGACACCGGCCTCGGCACCCCGATGACCCCGGCCAACTAAGTCCAACGCGACGAGGTCCGACTACCGTCGCAGGGCGCTTCCGCTCCGGACTCCGGAGCGGGGGCGCCCTCCTCGCGTATGAGGGCCCTGGTCCACCGTCGGCACGTTCCACGCCGCCCGGCCCGCCGCGCAGGCCTCCGCCGCGCGCCGCAGCACAAGCCGCAACAGCGCCGGATCGACCTCGGCCGGCGTGGCGAACGGGGCGGCCATCCGGACCTGAGGGGCACCCGACGCGACACGGTCGGCGAGCAGCCCGGGAGCGAGGAAATAGCTTGCGATCACGACGTCCCGCGCACCCGCCGCGCGGGCCGAGGCGACCGCCCGGGCCGCGTCGGGTGCCGCGGCCCCCGCGTAGGCGGGGATGACGCTGTGCCAGCCGGTCCGCGCCCACCGCGCGGCCACCGACTCGAGCACCGCGCGCGCGGCCCGATCCGAGGTGCCGGCCGAGGCGAGCACCACGGCGGTGTCCGGATCCCCAGGCCATACGCCGATCTCGCGCAGCCGCGACTCCATCGCCTCCGTCAGCAGCGGATCGGGACCGAGCGGCTCGGCCACCACGATCCGCGCGCGCGACGCGAGGGCCGCGCGCGCCTGGCCGACCGCCGCGGGCACGTCGTGCGCCACGTGGTAGCCGTGGTTCAGGAACATCGGCACGGCCACGATCGGCTCCGCGGCGTCCGCCGGAACCGCCCGGGCCAGCCGCCGCGCCGCCTCGACCACGTCCGGGCCGCACAGGCCCAGGTGCCCGACCTGCGCGGCGTGCCCTTCCCGACGCAGCCGCAGACACAGCGTCTCGTAGGACGCCGTGTACCGCGGGTCCCGGGAGCCGTGCGCGATCAGCAGCAGCCGGCTCACGAGCGGGCCAGCCCTCGACTGCGCAGCAGCCGCCGCTCGATCGGCGCGAAGAAGACGGCGTTGATCCCGATGCCGATGACCAGGATGATGATCAGCACGCCGAAGGCCATCGCCATGTCGTTGTTGTCGCCCGCCTCGGCCATCGCCTGGCCCACGCCCGGACCGAGGTGCGGGGAGACGGCGATCAGCTCGGCCGCCATCAGCGAGCGCCAGGAGAACGCCCAGCCCTGCTTCAGCCCGCTGACATAGCCCGGCAGCACCGCGGGGAAGAGCACGTAGCGCACCGAGTCCAGGCCGCGCGCGCCGAGGTTGTGCCCGACCCGGGTGTAGATCGGCGGGATCTGGTCCACGCCGTCGATCAGGCCGATCGTCACGGACGGAATGGCGCCGAGCAGCACCACCGCGTAGATGGTCGCCGGCGTGACGCCGAACCACATGATGCCGATCGGCACCCAGGCCACCGACGGCAGCGACTGCAGGCCGGACAGGATCGGCTGGACCGCCGCGCGCAGCACCGGGACCCGGGCGATCGACATGCCGATCACCGTGCCGATGACCACCGAGATCGCGAAGCCGATAATGCCGCGGGAGACCGAGTTCCAGACCGCCTCGTTCATCTGGTACTGGGTCCACTCGGCGTTCAGCTCGTCCCACACGTCCGCCGGTCCCGGCAGCACGTAGGCCGGCTTGATCTGGGCGAGCACCAGCAGGTCCCAGATCAGCAGCAGCACGGCGATGGCCGCGATCGGCGGGACGATCTTGGCCAGCAGCACGCGCCGCCACCACGGCTTGTCCGCCGCGACCTCGAACTGCAGCGCGTCCAGCCCCCGTTCGAGCGAGGTGAGCTGCGCCGCGTTCGGCTCGGACAGCGCGCTGGTGAATTCAGTTGCCATGGCGGCTGATCTCCTCGTGCAGCTCGGCGGTGATCTCCCGGGTCAGTTTGGTCACGTCCGCGTCCTCGATCCGCCGCGGCTGCGGGATCTCCACCCGCCACTCCCGGGCGATCCGGCCCGGGCGGGAGGAGAGCAGGATGATGCGCTGGCCGAGACGCGCGGCCTCGCGCACGTTGTGCGTCACGAACAGCACCGTGAGCCGCGTCTCCTGCCAGAGCTTGACCAGCTCCTCGTGCAGCACGTCGCGGGTGATCGCGTCGAGGGCGGCGAACGGCTCGTCCATCAGCAGCACATCGGCCTGCTGAGCCAGCGAGCGGGCCAGCGCGACCCGCTGGCGCATGCCGCCGGACAGCTCGTGCACCCGCTTTCCGTAGGCGGAGCCGAGTTGCACGAGCTCCAGCAGCCGCTTCGCCTCCTGCCGACGCTCGTCCCGGCTGCGCACGCCGCGCAGCTTGAGCGCCAGCTCGATGTTGCGGCCCGCGGTCAGCCACGGGAACAGCGCCGACTCCTGGAACATCAGCGCCGCGTGCCCCGGCCGCGCGCCCGTCCCCGGCAGCTCGATGGTGCCCGAGCTGGCCGGGTCAAGGCCCGCGACCAGGTTCAGCAGGGTTGACTTGCCGCAGCCGGAGGCGCCGAGCAGGCAGACGAACTCGCCCGGCGCCACGGACAGGTCGATCCCGTCCAGTACCGGTACTCCGCCCTTTTCGAAGGACTTGGTCACGCCGGTCAGTCGTACGGCAGCGGGTTCGGTCGCCTCTAGCGTGCCGCCCACGGCTGCGGTTGTGGTCATATCAATATCCCTGTCTGAAGAGACTTGCACTCAAGGGTGGTGAGGTGCGGTCGATCAGGAGGTCGGGACGGTGCTCTCTCCGGCCTTCGTCAGCTCCTGGTTGAGCGGCGTCAGGTCGAAGATCCCGGTGAGCGAGGTGTTCTTGAGCAGCCCGTCGGACACGGCGTGGCTCAGCGAGGTCTGCAGCGAGGTGACCAGCGGATCGTTGGTCACCGACTCCTCGGTCCAGGCCCGCTGGATCTCGGCGGTCGTGATCGTCGAGACGGTCAGCTTCTTGATCGCGCCGCTGATCAGGGTCTGCGCGGCCGTGGCGTTGGCCAGGATCCAGGTGTTCGTGGTGATCTGCGAGTCGAGCAGCTCAGCCACGGTCTGCGGGTGCGCCTCGAGGTACGCGGTGGACACGACCAGGTTGGTCGTCGCGAACTGGCCGGCCGGCCACAGCGTCTTCTCGTCCACCAGCACGTGCCCCTTGCCTTCGAGCACCAGGCGCGAGGCCCAGGGCTCCGGCAGCCAGGCGCCCTGGATCTTGCCCTCCTTGAACAGGGTCAGCGTGGTGGCGTTCGCCTCGGGCTGCACGGTCACGTCGCCGCCGCCCTGCAGCGTGGTCGCGTAGCCCTGCTCCTTGAGCCAGTAGCGCAGCGCCACGTCCTGCGTGTTGCCGAGCTGCGGGTCCGCGATCGTGGTGCCCTTGAGCTGCGCGGCCGAGGTGATGCTCGAGTCGACCACCAGCTCGGCGCCGCCGGTCTCGGCGCCCGCGATGATCGTCAGGCCCTGCTTCTCCGACTTGGTCCAGGCGGACAGGGCCGAGGACGGGCCGACGTACGCGGCGTCCAGCTGGCCGCCGAGCAGCGCGGTCATCTCGGTCGGTCCCGCGGTGTAGATCGAGGTGTCCAGGGTGGTCGAGCCGAGGTCCTTGGCCAGCGTCCCGTTCGCGACCTCGGCGATCGCGGTGGAGTGGGTGACGTTGGCGAAGTAGCCGAGCCGCAGCGTGGAGGCCGGCGTGCCGGAGGAGGTTCCGGAGGCGCTCGCCGGGTCACTCGTGGTGCTGGTCGTCGCGTGCGCGCAGGCGCTGGTGACCGCGAGGGTCAGCGCGCCGACGGCGATTGCGGAGACAGTGCGGAGCGCTAAGGGGAACTTTCCGGATCTGGGCATGGGATTCCTCGCGATGAGTTTATGGGGAGAAGGGCGTGGTGCGTCCGTGCGACGTATGTACGGGTGGTACACCCGCTCAGCCGCCCGGTCCCCTTCGGCTCGATCGCGCCGGAGATTCCGGCCAGTTTAAAATAGAACGCTGACATCGGTGTTTCTCAGTCTTCAGATCCGAGCGGCACGCCCACCATGCCCGCGGTCAACGTCGTCCCGTCGGAGTCGTCGATCAGCAGGAAGGAGCCGGTGCGCCGGTGGTCGGCATAATCGTCGAGCGGCAGCGGGGCCGCGGTGCGCAGGGTGACCTGGCCGATGTCGTTGGCGTGCAGGGCCTGCGGGTTCGGATCGCGGCGCAGGGTCTCCAGGTTGAGCGTGGAGTCCAGCGAGCGCACGATCGCCTTCACGGTCGAGGTCCCGTGCCGCAGCAGCACCCGGTCCCCGGCACGCAGCGGCCGGTCCGCGATGTGGCAGACGGTGGCGACCACGTCCTGCGTCACCTGCGGGGCGCGGTCGGCGGGGACGATGACATCTCCGCGCGACACATCGACATCATCCGCCAGCCGCAGCGTGACCGACTGCGGCGCGTAGGCCACCGGCACGTCCTGCTCGCCGAGCCGGTCGATCCCGGCGATCGTCGAGCGCTTGCCCGAGGGCAGCACCAGCACCTCGTCGCCGGGGTGGAAGGCACCGGCCGTGACCTGGCCCGCGTAGCCGCGGTAGTCGCGGAACTCGGGGCTCTGCGGCCGCAGCACGTACTGCACCGGGAACCGCGCCGCGCAGTACTGCGGATCGTGGTCCACGTCGACGTCCTCGAGGTGCTCGAGCAGCGTCGGACCGGCGTACCAGTCCATGTGGTTTGAGGGGTCCACCACGTTGTCGCCGGCCAGCGCCGAGATCGGGATCGCGGTCACGTCGGGCACGCCGAGGGCGCGCGCGTAGGCGGCGAACTCGTCGGCGATCGGCGCGAACACCGACTCCTGATAGTCCACCAGGTCCATCTTGTTCACGGCCAGCACCACGTGCGGGACCTTCAGCAGCGCCGCGACGGCCGCGTGCCGCCGGGTCTGCTCGACCACGCCGTGCCGCGCGTCCACGAGCACCACGGCCAGCTGCGCGGTCGAGGCGCCGGTGACCATGTTCCGGGTGTACTGAACGTGGCCCGGCGTGTCGGCGAGGATGAAGCGGCGCTTCGGCGTGGCGAAGTAGCGGTAGGCGACATCGATCGTGATGCCCTGCTCCCGCTCGGCGCGCAGGCCGTCGGTCAGCAGCGCCAGATCGGTGCCGTCATGGCCGCGCTCGCGGGAGACCCGCTCGACGGCGTCGAGCTGGTCGGCGAAGACCTGCTTGGTGTCGTGCAGCAGCCGGCCGACGAGGGTGGACTTGCCGTCGTCCACCGAGCCGGCGGTGGCCAGGCGCAGCAGCGTCCCGGTCTGCGGGCTCAGCGGCGGTTCATGGATGGCGGTCATCTTTAGAAGTACCCCTCGCGCTTGCGGTCTTCCATGGCTGCCTCGGACAGCTTGTCGTCGGCACGAGTGGCACCACGTTCAGTCAGCGTGGACGCGGCGATCTCGACGATCACCTCGGCCAGCGTCGCGGCGGACGAGTCGACGGCCCCGGTGCAGGACATGTCCCCGACGGTCCGGAAGCGCACGACGCGCTTCTCGGTCGTCTCGCCGTCCTTCGGCCCGCCCCACTCACCGGGCGTCAGCCACATGCCGCTGCGCTGGAACACCTCGCGCTCATGCGCGAAGTAGATCTCCGGTAGCTCGATCTTCTCCTGCTCGATGTACTGCCAGACATCCAGCTCGGTCCAGTTGCTCAGCGGGAACACGCGCACGTGCTCGCCTGGCCGGTGCTTGCCGTTGTAGAGCGACCACAGCTCGGGGCGCTGGCGACGCGGGTCCCACTGGCCGAACTCGTCGCGCAGCGAGAACACCCGCTCCTTCGCGCGCGCCTTCTCCTCGTCCCGGCGTCCGCCGCCGAACACCGCGTCGAAGCGGTGCTCGTTGATCGCGTCCAGCAGCGGGACGGTCTGCAGCGGGTTGCGGGTGCCGTCCGCGCGCTCGCGCAGCCGGCCGTCGTCGATGTAGTCCTGCACCTTCGCGACCTCGAGCCGCAGTCCGTGCTCGGCGACAGTCCGGTCCCGATACTCGAGGACCTCGGGGAAGTTGTGCCCGGTGTCCACGTGCAGCAGGCCGAAGGGCACCTTGGCCGGCCAGAAGGCCTTCATCGCCAGGTGCAGCATCACGATCGAGTCCTTGCCGCCGGAGAACAGCAGCACGGGGCGCTCGAACTCGGCCGCCGCCTCGCGGAAGATGTGCACCGCCTCGGCCTCGAGCGAGTCCAGGTGGCTCAGGCGAAGGGGGGGAAGGCACTGAGGGTTGGCTGACTCGATGGTCTCCACGACAGTCATGTCTCCTGCTCCCTTGCTCACGTGTGCAGTCCGCACTCGGTCTTCGCGAATCCGGCCCAGCGTCCCGACCGGGGGTCTTCGCCGGGCGCGGTGCGCCGGGTGCACGGAGCGCAGCCGATCGAGGTGTAGCCGTCCTGGAACAGCGGGTTGACCAGCACCCCGTGCTGCTCGACGTACGCCTCCACGTCCTCGTCGGTCCACGCGGCGATCGGCGAGATCTTCACCATCCCGCGCTTGGCGTCGTAGTCGACGGTCCGGATGTCCTTGCGCGTCGGCGCGTCCACCCGGCGCA
>Ga0073928_10002448_pt1 | contig 31816 bp, 30 predicted proteins | sample PaiPotPPA55metaG_FD_76969 | JGI IMG/M metagenome (GOLD analysis project Ga0073928, IMG submission 76969) | Iron sulfur acid spring bacterial and archeal communities from Banff, Canada, to study Microbial Dark Matter (Phase II) - Paint Pots PPA... ...
GGCGGGGGTGTAGACGCCGCGCTGGTCGGGAACCGCCTGGAATTTGTCGGTGATGCCGATGATCGTCTCCGCCCCGCCGAGATAGAGATACCCGTCCGGCTCCAGCACGCGGGGAATCCGGTCGAGCACCGACGTCTTGGTCGCCAGGTCGAAATAGATCAGCACATTGCGCAGGAACACGATGTCGAAACGCCCGAGATGGGTGAAATCCTCGAGCAGGTTGAGGCCGCGGAAGCGCACCAAGGCGGCGATCGCGGGGTCGATGCGCCAGCGCTCGCCCTCCTGGCGGAAATACTTGACGAGCAGTTGGATCGGCAGCCCGCGTTGCACCTCGAACTGGGTGTAGACGCCGGCTTGCGCCTTCTCGAGGATCTCGGTGGACAGATCGGTAGCGACGATCTCGATCTGCCAGCCGGCAAGCTTGTCCCTGTGCTCGCTCAAGAGGATGGCGAGCGAATAGGGCTCCTGCCCGCTCGAGCACGCCGCGCTCCAGATGCGCAACGTCCTCTTGCCGGTCCGCACCTTCATCAGTTCCGGCAGGATGAAGTCGCGGAACTGCTCGAACGGCTTGAGGTCGCGGAAAAACGACGATTCATTGGTGGTCATCGCCTCGACGATGTCCCGCACCAGCTCCTCTTCCGGACGGCCGCGCAGAACCGCGACGAGCTCATCCAGCGACTTCATGTTGCGGCGGCGCACCACCGGCAGCAGCCGGCTCTCGAGCAGGTAGGCCTTGTCGCTCGCCAGCAGCAGGCCCGAGCGCTCCTTGAGCAGGCGGCACAGCAGCTCGAAATCGGCGGCGATCATGGCCGGCCCCGCGACGCCAGCTTCTCGACCAGCGCGGCGATGTCGTCGAGCGGCACCACGGCGCTGCACAGCCCGGCCATGGCGACCGCGCCGGGCATGCCCCAGACGATGCTGGTCGCCTCGTCCTGGGCGACGATGGTGCCGCCGGTCTGGACCACCGTCCGGCTGCCGGCGAGCCCGTCGCGGCCCATGCCGGTCAGCATGACGCCGAGGACGCGCGGGCCATAGGACAGGGCGAGGCTGCGCAGCATCGGATCGACCGAGGGCCGGCAGTAGTTCTCCGGCGGCCCCTTGGACAGCCGCACCACACGGCTTCCCGGCGCCACCGTCTCGACGCTCATGTGGAAGTCGCCCGGCGCGAGATAGATGTGCCCGGTATTGACCGGCTCGCCGTCCACCGCCTCGCGGGTCGGACAGCCGCTGCTGCGGGCGATGTGCTCGGCGAGGATCGTGGTGAAGGTGGCGGGCATGTGCTGGGTGATGAAGATGGGCTGCCGCACCGCCCCCTTTAGCGCGCCCAGTACGCAAAACAGCGCCTGCGGCCCGCCGGTCGAGGAGCCGATGGCGATCACCTCGGGGGTCTCGCGCGCGGCCGGGCGCAGCGCGATGACGCGCCGCGGCGCCAGGTCCGGCGCCGCCGCCTCGGCTGGGCGCCGCGGACCGGGGACACGCCGCGCCTGACGCAGCGCCACGGAGACGCGGCTGGCATGGCCCAGCACCTTGACCTTGGCGAGGAGCTCGCGCTTGAACTGGTCGGCGCTGCTGAGCACCAGCGAGCCGGGCTTTGTCAGATAGTCGGCGGCGCCCGCCGCGAGCGCCCTGATGCTGATGTCGGCGCCGCGCCGCGTCAGCGTCGAGGCGATGATGACCTTGATGCCGGGCTTGGCGGCAAGCAGCCTGGGGAGCGCGGTCAGCCCGTCCATCACGGGCATCTCGATATCGAGGATGACGACTTCGACGTCGTGCCGCGCCAGCGCCGCCAGCGCCACCGCGCCGTTGCTGGCCGAGGCGACGACGGCGACTTCGGGATCCGTCTCGAGCGAGCGGATGAGCAGGCCGCGGATGGCGGCGCTGTCGTCCACCACCATCAGCCGATAAGGCGCGAGCGCACGGCCGCTCGGCGCGCTGCCCAAGCCTGGCGCGGGAGCCGCCTCCACTCTCGTCACAACAACCCTACCTGCGCGAATTTGGCTTGCAGGATGTCGCTGTCGAACGGCTTCATGATGTACTCGTTGGCGCCGGCGCCGATCGCCTCGCGGATGTGCTGAATGTCGTTCTCGGTCGTGCAGAACACGACCACCGGCGTATCGCCGCCCTTGGTGCGCCGCAACTGGCGCAGGAAGTCGATGCCGCTGAGCCCGGGCATGTTCCAATCGAGCAGGATGGCGTCCGGCATCTTGCGCAGGCACGCGTCCATCGCCGTCCTGCCGTCGATGGCCTCCTCGATGACGAATTGCAGATCCTCGAGGATCCGGCGCGCCACCTTGCGCACGACACGGGAATCATCGACGACAAGGCACGACTTCATATCCCGACACTCCGGACTGCAGACGGCTGGAACGGCACCGGATGGCCTCAGACGAGGTCCGCTCGGATCGTGAAGTCGAGAACGCGCGCGACGTTGAGGACGACCATGAGGGTGTTGTCCAGGCGATAGATGCCGTTGGAGATATCGCGCCACGCCGCGTCCAGCGTGGGCGGGTTGCGCTGCGACGCCGCGGCGCCGAGGCTCAGGACCTCGCCCACGGCATCGACGAGGATGCTGTAGAGCTCGCCGTCGTGATCGACGACGACGCTCATGCCGACCTCGCCGTCCGGCAGCCGCGGCAGCTTGAGCCGCGTGCGCAGATCGATGGCAGTGACGATGCGGCCGCGCAGGTTGAGCGAGCCCGCCACTTCCGGCGGCGCCAGCGGGATGCGCGTGATGCGCTGCGGCCCCAGCACATCCTGCACCTGCAGGACGGGAATGCCGAAGAGCTGGCCGGCGACCGTGACCGAGACGAATTCTTGCGCCTCGCCGCCGGCGTCGACCCGGTTGCGCAAATCGGCTGCTGCCGTGCCCCGGTTCATGCGGCACCTCGATCATTGATGGCTTCGGATAGCGTCGTCAGGAGCCCGTCGCGATCGAATTTGGCGACGTAGTCGCGGAAGCCCGCCGCACGGCCGCGGGCGATATCCTTCTGCGTCGCGTGCGAGGAGAGCGCCACCAGCGGCGTGCGCTGCCAGCGGCTGTCGTTCCTCACCACCGTGGCGAACTCGAAGCCGTTCATGCCGGGCATCTCGATGTCGCTGACGATGATGTCGAAATCCTCGCCGGCCTCGCACAGGCGCAGCGCGTGGTCGCCCGATTCGGCGGTGGTGACCTGGTAGCCCGCCGACGCGAGCAGCGGCGACAGCATGTTGCGGAAGAACGGGCTGTCGTCCACCAGCAGCAGCCGCTTGTTCTTGCCGGCGGCGGAGTTGCGCTGATCGACGTATTCGCCCTCGTCGCGCTTGCCGAACCAGTCGCTGTAAACCTGTGTCAGGTAGAAGCCGGCATCGATGATGTCGGTCGCCTTGCCGGCGACGAGCGCGCTGCCCACCAGCCCCGGCCGGTCGGCGGTGAGCTCGACATGCAGGCTCTCCTCGACGATGTCGATGATCTCGTCGACGACGAGCCCCATGACGTGGTCGCGCTCGGCGAAGACCAGGATCGGCTTGCGGCCGTCCTTCCCCAGCTCGGCGCTGGGATCGAGGGTGACGATCGGCATGAGCTTGCCGCGATATTGCACGACCGGCCGGTCGTTCGAGAACTCGATCTTGGCGAGATCGATCTCCTCGAGCCGGGCGATGAGCGAGAGCTGCACCGCCTTGGGCGCGCCGCCGCCGGCGCGGAACAGCAGCAGGCTGGTGTGGTCGTCGCGCTGCACCGCGCGCGCCGGCAAGTGGTCGGTGCGCGCGCCGCTGGCGCCGACGATGACCTCGCCGGCGCTGGAGGCGATCCCGTTGGGATCGAGGATCATGATGACGCTGCCGTCGCCCAGGATGGTGTTGCCCGAGAAGATGGCGATGTGGCGCAGGATCGGCGCGACCGGCTTCACCACGATCTCCTCGGTATCGAACACCCGGTCGACGATGATGCCGAAGGTGAGCGTGCCCACCTGCGTGATCACGATGAAGGTCTCGCTCGGGTGGTCCGGGCGGCGCCCGAGCTTCAGCAGCTCGTGCAGCGAGACCAGCGGCAGGAGCCGGTCGCGCAGGCGCAGCACCGGCGCATTGTTGAGCCATTCGATGCTGGTGTCGGCCTTGACGGCGGCGCGCACCAGCTCGACCACGCTCAATTGCGGGATGGCGAAGCGCTCGCCGCCGCATTCGACGATCAGCGCCGAGACGATGGCCAGCGTCAGCGGGATCTTGATGATGAAGGTCGAGCCCTTGCCGCGCTGGCTCTTCATCTCCACCGTGCCGCCGATCTTCTCCATGTTGGCGCGCACGACGTCCATGCCCACGCCGCGCCCGGAAACGCTGGTCACGGTGGTGGCGGTGGAGAAGCCCGCCTTGAAGATGAATTGATGGATCTGCTGCTCGGTCATGCCGTCGAGATCGCTCTCGCTGGCAATGCCCATCAGCGCCGCCTTCTGCTTGATGCGGTCGGTGTCGAGGCCGTGGCCGTCGTCGCTGATCTCGATGATGATGTGGCCGCCCTCGTGATAGGCGTTGAGGGTGATGGTGCCGGTGTCGGGCTTGCCGGCGCGCACGCGCTCGGCCGGCAGCTCGATGCCGTGGTCGGCCGAGTTGCGCACCATGTGCGTCAGCGGGTCGCGGATCATCTCGAGGACCTGGCGGTCGAGCTCGGTCTCGGACCCCAGCATCTGCAGGTCGATCTTCTTGCGCAGCTCGTGCGAGAGATCGCGGATGATGCGCGGCAGCTTCGCCCAGGCGTTGCCGATCGGCTGCATGCGCGTCTTCATGACGCCTTCCTGCAGCTCGGTCGTGACATGCGACAGCCGCTGCAGCGGCACGGCGAAGTCGGTGTCCTTGTGAATGCGCAGGATCTGCATGAGCTGGTTGCGCGTCAGCACCAGCTCGCTCACCATCGTCATCAAATTCTCGAGGACATCGACGTTGACGCGGATGCTTTGCGCCGCGATCGCCGATTCCTTGGCTTCGGGCGCCTCCCCGGCGGGCGGCGCCGCGGCGGCTGCGGGCGCGCGAACGGCCTCGACCGGCGCGCGCGGCGGCTCGACCGGTGCGGGCGGGGGCTCGGCCGGCGCAGCCATGATCCTCGCTATCTCGTCATCCATCGCCTCGACCGGCTCGATCGGCTCGATCGGCTCGGCCGGCTTCGCCGCCGGCGCGGTGACACGCGCCGGCGCAGGCGTCGGCGCGGCGGCGGCGCCTTCGGCGAGTTGGACGAGGCGGGCGATCAGATCGCTGTCGTCGCCCTCCGGCTCGACTTCCTTCTCCTCGAGCGCCGCCAGCAGCGACTTGATGCCGTCGAGCGATTCGAGCACCAGGCTGATCGCCTGTTGCGAGACCGCCATCTCGCCGTCGCGGATCTTGCCGAGCACGCTCTCGGCGGCGTGCGCCACCCGCTCGAGGCGCGGCAGCCCGAGAAAGCCGCAGGTCCCCTTGATGGTGTGCACGATGCGGAAGATGCTGCCGAGCAGCTTGGGGTCTTCCGGATTCTGCTCGAGCTTGACGAGCTCGAGATCCATCACGGCGAGGCTCTCGTTCGTCTCGGTCAAGAATTCGCGGAGCAGATCGTCCATATGCGGTTCCTCGAAGCGCGTCGCGCCGTGCCGAGCCGCGGAAGGCGGCCAGGGAGATTGGCTCAAAACTTGTCGAAAAAACTTTAAGAAGCGGTTAGCGATGACGGTTGTTAATCAACCGTTAGGCGTATCGCCGCAAAAGCGCGGCTCAGCCGATCGCGGCGCGGAACAGCGCCCGCTGCGGCTCCGCCTCGACCAGCGCCAGCATGGCGCCGAGCTGTGCCGCCAGGCGCGCGGCGAAATAAGCCTGGATGGTCCGCGAGGTGAGCTCGTCGACGGACGCCGCCGGCTCGAGCGCCGCGCGCATCTCCGGCGAGACATTGACGCTCTCCCCCTCCGCCACGACCTCGATGCCCGAGATGCCGGGGCGCACCGGGCGCACCGCCACGCTGCCGCCGCGCGGCAGCACCTCGCCCGCGAGCACTAGCATGTTGCAGGCGAGACGCTGCCAATCGCTCGGCAGCGTCGCCGCGCCCGCCAGCCAGTCGCAGCGGATCTTGGTCTCCTCGAAGAGGCCGAGGGAAAGATCCCGCCCGCTCGCCGGGGTGCCGCTGGCGCTGGCGCTGGCGTTCGTGCCATAGGCGAAGCGATAGAACTGCAACCGCTGGCTCGCCTTGCGGGCGCTCTGGCCGATCAGCTGGATGGCGTCGCGGACGAAGTCGGCGTCTTCCTCGCCGAGCAATTCGACGCCGTTGTTGATCGCGCCGACCGGGCTCACCAGCTCGTGGCACAGCCTGGCATTCAGCAGCTCGACCACGCGCATCTCGACCAGCATGCTCATCTCGCCGCTACCACCATTCGCCAGGGCTGCCCGGTCCATCTGCCTTTCCCTATAACGGCATAATGGCCGGCAGGGCGGGCACAACACAAACGGATCACGCGTCGATCATGCACCATAACTGGGGTGGGCGTCGGATAGTTCAACCGGCGGTTGGCGACGGCGTCACCATGCCGACCGGCTGCAGCGCGGCCGCCAGGCGCTCGGCCTCGGCCAGATCCTCCGGCCGGTTGGCGTTGAAGAAGGGATCGACCGGCGCCGCCGCGAAATCGACCGCGACGAGATCGTAGCGCGCCGTCCAGACATCGACCTTGCGCATCCCCTCCGCCACCATGGCGCGGCGCAGCGCGTCGCGCAGCGCCACCGGCCACAGCCCGAACACCGGATGCGCGCGCCCGCCCGAGGCGGCGCAGGCGAGATCGTGCCGCCCGTCGGCGATCGCCGCGGCGAGACGCGCGACCAGGTCGCGCGGCAGGAACGGTGCGTCGCCGGCGAAGCTCGCCACATGCGTGCAGCGGGGAACGCTCTCGGCCGCCCAGTCGAGCCCGGCGAGCACGCCGGCGAGCGGCCCGGCAAAGCCCGGCACGCTGTCCGCCACCACCGGCAACCCGAAAGCGGCGAAGCGCGTGGGATCGCCATTGGCGTTGAGCGCGAGCGCCGTCACCTGGCCCTGCGCGCGCTCGACGATGTGCGCAAGCACCGGGCGACCGGCCAGCTTCTGCAGGCATTTGTCGCCGCCGCCCATGCGGCGCGACAAGCCGCCGGCGAGCACGATGCCGGCGATGGTCACGCCGCGTCCTCTGCCGCGCTCGCCTTGCGCCGCTGCCGCGGCGCCTCTTCCTCGACCTTGGCAGGGTCGCCGTCATAGACGATGCGCCGCTCGCCGGCGAGCGCGATGAAGCGCTTGCCCTTGGCGCGGCCGATCAAAGTGAGCCCGGCCTTGCGCGCGAGATCGACGCCCCAGGCGGTGAAGCCCGAGCGCGAGATGAGAATCGGAATGCGCATCTGCACGGTCTTGATCACCATCTCCGAGGTGAGCCGGCCGGTGGTGTAGAAGATCTTGCCCTCGGGGCCGATGCCGTTCAGGTGCATGTAGCCGGCGATCTTGTCGATGGCGTTGTGGCGGCCGACATCCTCCATGTAGAGCAGCGGCCGGTCCTCCTCGCACAGCACGCAGCCATGGATGGCGCCGGCGGCGAGGTAGAGGCTCGGCGCGGTGTTGATCTTCTTGGCCAGCGCGTAAAGCCATGACGTCCTGAGGATCGCGTCCGCGGGCAACCGGATCTCCTCGAATTTCTCCATGAGGTCGCCGAACACCGTGCCCTGCGCGCAGCCGGAGGTCAGCGTCTTCTTGCGCAGCTTCTTCTCGAAATCGGTGCGCCGCTTGGTGCGCACCACCACGGTCTCGAGGTCGTCGTCGTAGTCGATGCCGGTGACGACGTCGTCCGAGCGCAGCATGTTCTGATTGAGCAGATAGCCGACGGCGAGGAAATCCGCATGGTCGCCGATCGTCATCATCGTGACGATCTCCTGCCCGTTCAGGAACAGCGTCAGCGGCCGCTCCACCACCACGGAGGTCTCGACCGGGCGGCCCTCCTGGTCGATGCCGCTGACGCGGCGGGTGAGCCTGGGATCGTCGGGGTCGGGGCGGACGCTGAACTCCTTCATGCCGGCGATGATGGGGGCGCCCCGGCCGCGGTGCAACCCGCTTCCTTTGGCCGCGGAATTCCGCCAGTTTGTCGCGGATGCACGCGGTTCCCTCGATCCTGCCGCTGCGGCTCGACGGCATCGGCTACACGGCGGGCGGCGTGCCGCTCCTGGCCGAGGTCACCCTCGCCTTCGCGGCCGGCCCGCGCAGCATCGTGCTCGGCCCCAACGGCGCCGGGAAGAGCCTGCTGCTGCGGCTCTGCCACGGCCTGCTCGAGCCTACCAGCGGCCGTATCCTGTGGGGCGGCGGCGCGCAGGGCGCCGACCGCGTGCGGCGCCAGCAGGCCATGGTGTTCCAGCACCCGGTGCTGCTGCGCCGCTCGATCGCCGCCAATGTCGACTACGCGCTGAGCCTGCGCGGCCTGCCGCGCGCGACGCGGCGCCGGCGCGCCGCCGCGGCGCTCGAGCGCGTCGGCCTGGCCGCCCTGGCGCGGCGCCCGGCGCGGGTGCTGTCGGGCGGCGAGCGCCAGCGCCTGGCCTTGGCGCGCGCCTGGGCCTTGGAGCCGCAGGTGCTGTTCCTCGACGAGCCGACGGCGAGCCTCGATCCCGCCGCGACGCGCGCCGTCGAGGACATCATCGACGGCTTCCACCGCGCCGGCACCAAGATCATCATGACCACGCACGATCTGGGCCAGGCCCGCCGCCTCGCCGACGAAGTCGTGTTCCTGCATCGCGGCCGCGTGCTGGAGCGTGCCGCGGCGGCGGATTTCTTCGCCGGCCCGGCCAGCGACGCCGCCCGCGCCTTCCTCGCCGGCGAGCTGCCGTGGTAAGTGGGCGAGCGCTGCGGCCGGCTTTCGCCCGTGGATTTAATGCGATAGGCTGGGCCTGGGAGACTTGAGGACCGTCAGCCGGGTCCCCATAACAAGCCCATGATCGACCCCTTCGGCAGGCATATCAGCTATCTGCGCGTCTCGGTCACCGACCGCTGCGACTTCCGCTGCGTCTACTGCATGGCGGAGGACATGACCTTCCTGCCGAAATCGGAGGTCCTGACCCTCGAGGAGCTCGACCGTCTGTGCAGCGCCTTCGTGCGGCTGGGCGTGCGCAAGCTGCGCCTCACCGGCGGCGAGCCGCTGGTGCGCCGCAACATCATGGCGCTGGTGCGCAGCTTGGGCCGCCACCTCGACAGCGGCGCGCTCGACGAGCTGACGCTCACCACCAACGGCAGCCAGCTCGCGCGCTACGCCGGCGAGCTCAAGGCGGCGGGCATGCGGCGGATCAACGTCTCGCTCGACACGCTCGACCCCGCCAAGTTCGCGGCGATCACCCGCTGGGGCAAGCTCGACAAGGTGCAGGAGGGGCTCGACGCCGCCACGCGCGCCGGGCTCGCCGTCAAGATCAACGCCGTGGCGCTGAAGGGCGTCAACGACGACGAGTTCGACCGCATGCTTGCCTGGTGCGGCGAGCAGGGCTTCGATCTCACCTTCATCGAGGTCATGCCGATGGGCGAGATCGGCAGCGCGACGCGGCTCGAGCAGTACCTGCCGCTGTCGCTGGTGCGCGCGCAGCTGCAGCGGCGCTGGACTTTGGACGAGACCGATTACCGCAGCGGCGGCCCGGCGCGCTACTACACCGTGCGCGAGACCGGGCGGCGCCTCGGCCTGATCACGCCGCTCACCCATAATTTCTGCGAGAGCTGCAACCGCGTGCGCCTCACCTGCACCGGCACGCTCTTCATGTGCCTGGGCCAGGAGGACGCCGCCGATCTGCGTACGCCGCTGCGCCTCGCCGAGAGCGACGCGCCGCTGGATCTCGCCATCGCCGCGGCGATCGCGCGCAAGCCCAAGGGCCATGATTTCATCATCGACCGCCGGCACAGCCGTCCGGCGGTGTCGCGGCATATGAGCGTCACCGGCGGTTGAGCGCCGCGCCTTGGCCAGAACCGACGCCATAGCCTTCGTCGCCAGCGACGCGCCGGCCGCCCAGGCCGCGCTCGCCGAGCTCACGGCGCTCTACGGCGACCCGGCACCCGAGCAGGCCGGCGTCATCGTCGCGCTCGGCGGCGACGGCTTCATGCTGGAGACGCTGCACCGCCATCTCGAGCTCGGCTTGCCGATCTACGGCATGCATCGCGGCAGCGTCGGCTTCCTCATGAACGGCTACGAGCCCAAGGGCCTGCGCGAGCGCCTCGCCCGCGCCGTGCCGGTGCGCACCCATCCGCTGGAGATGCGCGCCCGCGACATGGCCGGCGCCGAGCACAAGGCGCTCGCCTTCAACGAGGTATCGCTGCTGCGCGAGACGCGCCAGACCGCCAAGATCCGCGTCGCGATCGACGATGTCGTGCGCGTCGAGGAGCTCGCCGCCGACGGCATCCTCGTCGCCACGCCGGTCGGCAGCACCGCCTACAATTTCTCGGCGCACGGGCCGATCATCCCGCTCGGCGCCGGCGTGCTGGCGCTGACGCCGATCAGCGCCTTCCGCCCGCGGCGCTGGCGCGGCGCGCTGCTGCCGCACGCGGCGCGCCTGCGCTTCGACATCCTCGAGGCGGAGAAGCGGCCGGTGAGCGCCGTCGCCGACTACACCGAAGTGCGCGACGTGCTCTCCGTCGCCGTGCGCGAGAACCGCGAAGTCTCCCTCACCATGCTGTTCGACCCCGAGCACAATCTCGAGGAGCGCGTGCTGAAGGAGCAGTTCCTGCCCTGACAAGGGTTGGCGAAGCGGGTGCGCTGAGGCAGCATAGGCATCCGCGATGGTATCAGGAGCGTCGACCCTTCATGCTGCAGATCCTCACCTCCAGCGATTGCCATCTGCGCTCGCTCGCCATCGACGGCGGTCAGACCGTGCCGGAAGACGCCGTCTGGCTCGACCTGCTGCGGCCCAGCCGCGAGGAGGCGCCCAATAATGGGGTGCGAAACGTCGAGGAATTGCGAGCGTTTCTCCTATATAGCGGATTTCGTTATCGCATGTTGAGATCAGGCCGTAAATCGCATTCGTCACCGGTTGGTTACCTCCCAAGCGCACGTAATACTGCCTCTGGCTCACGTTCGATGACGCGAAGCAGCGCGCGCGCGGCACCGTCCGGCCGCCGGCGCCCTTGCTCCCAATTTTGTAATGCGTCGAGCTTGAAGCCGAAGCGCGCAGCGAATTCCCCTTGCGACAGTTTGAGCTGCTTGCGGATCGCCACCACATCCACCTTCTCAGGCACGTGAGCAACGAAGCCTTCTCGCGCGCCTTTTGCATAGGCGAGCGCTTGACGCGCGCCTCTCAAGATGCGCTGACCCGACTTCGACATATCATCTCGCTCCTTTCCTGTAGTCCGCCGCAAGGCTCGCCAATACACGGCGCAGTTCGTTCCGCTCGGACTTGCTCAGATTCGCCCTTTCGCCCTTACCAAAAACAGCCAGCAGAAATACCGGAATGTGCGGTCCACCATAGTATGTGATCGCTCTCGCGCCGCCGCGTTTGCCCTTGCCCCTGGCGCCCCAACGCAGCTTGCGAGCACCGCCCGTCCCCTGCATGAGGTCGCCAGCGGCGGGATTGAGAGCAAGAAAGTCAATCAGCTCGGTTTGCTCTGATACTGTTAGGACGCGCCGCGCGCCGGCGACAAACTCTGGCGTTTCAACCACCGTGTGCAGCCGCGACACCATGGCTTTGTATACGCCATTGGCGTAGGCCATGCAAGCCCGGTCAGCAATCCTGTCGGCTGTACCCGGCCGGCAGGCCCCTGGCGCGGGCCAGCCGGCTTCGGCATAGTGAGCCGGCAGAACACAGGAAATCCGCGTGCCCGGCACTGCCATCTCCAGCCTCGACATGGTCCGCCGCCTCGTCGGCTTCGACACCACGAGCCGCGACTCCAACCTGGCGCTGATCGATTTCGTGCGCGACTACCTCGACGGCTGGGGCGTGGCATCCGAGCTCGTCTTCGACGATGCGCGGCGCAAGGCCAATCTCTATGCCACCATCGGGCCGGCGGACCGCGGCGGCATCATGCTGTCGGGCCACACCGACGTGGTTCCCGTCGACGGCCAGGCCTGGGACAGCGACCCTTTCGCCGTCACCGAGAAGGCAGGCTCGCTCTACGGCCGCGGCACGTCGGACATGAAGAGCTTCATCGCCGTCGTGCTGTCGCTGGTGCCGGACTTCATCAAGCGTGGCCTCAAGACGCCCGTGCATTTCGCCTTCTCCTATGACGAGGAAGTCGGCTGCGTCGGCGTGCGCGGCCTCATCGCCGAGCTGAAGCAGCGGCCGGTGCGTCCCGCCGCCTGCATCGTCGGCGAGCCGACGATGATGCAGCCGGTCATCGCCCACAAAGGCAAGAAGAGCATGCGCTGCCGCGTGCGCGGGCTCGAATCGCATTCGGCGCTGGCGCATGAGGGCGTCAACGCGGTCGAGGCGGCGGCGGAGATCGTGACCTTCCTCAAGGCCATGGCGCGGCGCAAGCGCGACCACGGCCCGTTCGACCAGGGCTTCGTGCCGCCTTACACCACCATCCAGACCGGCACCATTAGCGGCGGCGTCGCGCTCAACATCGTGCCGCGCGACTGCAGCTTCGATTTCGAGTTCCGCAACATTCCCGCCGACGACCAGCAGGCGCTGTTCGCGGAAGTGCGGCGCCATGCCGAGACGATGGTGCTGCCGGAGATGCGCGCGGTGAGCGAAGCGACCGGCATCGCCTTCGAGGAGATGAACGCGGTCGACGGGCTCGACATGCCGGCCGATCACGAGCTGGTGCGCCTGGCGCAGTCGCTCTCCGGCGCCAACGCCGTCGGCAAGGTCAGCTTCGCCGCCGAAGCCGGGCTCTTCCAGCAGGCGGACATCCCCACCGTCATCTGCGGCCCCGGCTCGATCGACGTGGCGCACAAGCCCAACGAGTACATCGCCCTCGACCAGGTCCGGCAATGCGAGCGCTTCATGCGCCGCCTGATGGACCATCTGTCGCGCTAGCGCCAATGTCGACCGCGCCGCCCGCCGTCGAGCTCGCCGCGCCTGATATCGCGCCCTACGAAGCCGGCAATGCCGGCATTCCCTATGTCGCCAGCTTCGACAGCGGAAAGCCCGGGCCGCATGTGCTGGTGAACGCGCTCGCCCACGGCAACGAGCTGTGCGGCGCCATCGTGCTCGACGCGCTGTTCCGCCGCGGCATCCGCCCGGTCGCCGGCACGCTGAGTCTGAGCTTCGCCAATGTCGCGGCCTATCGCCGCTTCGACGCGGCGAGCCCGGCCGCGTCGCGCTTCGTCGACGAGGATTTCAACCGCCTGTGGGACGCTGCGACGCTCGACGGCAAGCGGCACAGCGCCGAGCTGGCGCGGGCGCGCGCGCTCAGGCCGCTGGTCGACGCCGTCGACCTGCTGCTCGACCTCCATTCGATGCAGCAGGCGTCGCCGCCGCTGATGCTGGCCGGCCTCACCGACAAGTCGCTGGCCCTCGCCCGCCGCGTCGGCGTGCCCGCGATCATCGTCCGCGATGCCGGCCACGCCGCCGGCAAACGCCTGCGCGACTACGGCGCGTTCAGCGACCCGGCCTCGCCCAAGGCGGCGCTGCTGGTCGAATGCGGCCAGCATTGGGAGCGGGCGACGGCGGAGCTGGCGATGGAAACCGCCTGGCGCTTCCTCGCCGCCGCGGGCGTGCTCGCGCCGGCCGAGGCGGCGCGCATCCTGGCGCGGCCGGCCACGCCGCAGCGCGTCGTCGCCGTCACCGACGCCGTCACCATCGCCGGCGACCGCTTCGAGTTCACGCAGGATTTCCGCGGCCTCGAAGTGATCCCGCGCGCCGGCACCGTCGTCGCGCATGACGATGGGCGCGAGATCCGCACGCCTTACGACGACTGCGTGCTGATCATGCCGTCGCGCCGGCTGCTGCGCGGCCAGACCGCGGTGCGCCTCGGCCGCTTCACCGCCTGATCGAGGGAGCATCTCATGGCCGCGCCGCGCGCCACCTACATCCTCGCCATCGACCAGGGCACCACCAGCACGCGCGCCATGGTGTTCGACGCCGCGGGCAAGCCCTGCGCCCAGGCGCAGCGCGAGCTGACGCAGCATTACCCGCAGCCGGGCTGGGTCGAGCACGATGCCGAGGAGATCTGGCAGGCGACGCTCGACACCTGCCGCGCCGTGCTCGCCGAGCTCAAGCTGGCACCGAAGCAGGTGGCGGCGATCGGCATCACCAACCAGCGCGAGACGACGGTGGTGTGGGAGCGCAAGACCGGGCGCCCCATCGCCCGCGCCATCGTCTGGCAGGACCGCCGCACCGCCTCGCGCTGCGCCGAGCTCGGCGCCGCCGGCCATGGCGAGCGGGTGCGGGCGTGCACCGGCCTCGTCATCGATCCCTATTTCTCCGCCACCAAGATCGCCTGGCTGCTCGACAACACGCCCGGCGCGCGCGCCGCCGCCGAGCGCGGCGAGCTCGCCTTCGGCACCATCGATTGCTTCCTGCTGTGGCGCCTCACTGGCGGCACGGTGCACGCCACCGACGCCACCAATGCGGCGCGCACCTTGCTCTTCGACATCCACCGCCAGGACTGGGACGGCGAGTTGCTCGCGCTCTTCCGCGTGCCGCGCGCGCTGCTGCCGGATGTCCGCGACAACGCCGCCGAGTTCGGCGGCAGCGCGGCGGAGCTGTTCGGCGCGCCCATTGCCGTCGCCGGCATGGCCGGCGACCAGCAGGCGGCGACCATCGGCCAGGCCTGCTTCGCGCCGGGCATGATAAAATCGACCTACGGCACCGGCTGCTTCGCCGTGCTCAACACCGGCGCCGACGCGCTCCAATCGCGCCACCGCCTGCTCACCACCATCGCCTACCGCATCGCGGGCAAGTCGACCTACGCCATCGAAGGCTCGATCTTCGTCGCCGGCGCCGCGGTGCAATGGCTGCGCGACGGCTTGAAGCTCATCGCCCGCGCCGACGAGACCGACGCGCTGGCGCGCGCCGCCGACCCGGCGCGGCGCGTCTATGTCGTGCCCGCTTTCACCGGCCTCGGCGCGCCCTATTGGGACGCCGACGCGCGCGGCGCCATCTTCGGCCTGACGCGCGATGTCGGCCGGGCCGAGCTGGTGCGCGCCACGCTCGAGGCGTCGTGCTACCAGACGCGCGACCTCATCGACGCCATGCGCGCCGACGGAGCCGCGCCGCAAACTCTGCGCGTCGATGGCGGCATGGTCGCCAATGACTGGTTCGCGCAGTGCCTCGCCGACACGCTCGGCCTGCCCGTCGAGCGGCCGCGCTTCATCGAGACGACGGTGCTCGGCGCCGCCGCGCTGGCCGGGCTCGGAAGCGGCCTCTACCCCTCGCTCGAGGCGCTCGCCGGGCGCTGGCAGCGCGACCGGCTGTTCGAGCCCAGGCTCGATGCTGCCGCGCGCGAGGCCGGCTACGCCGGCTGGCGCGACGCCGTTTCGCGCGTGCGCAGCGGGCGCTGAGCCCGCGGCTTGCCGAGCCGGCGTCCGGCGCATAAAACCCCGGTAACGAAACTCTTCCCGCGAGAAAGCCCATGCGCGCCGTCGCCTACCGCAAGAGCCTGCCGATCTCCGCCGCCGATGCGCTCGTCGATGTCGAGCTCGACCGGCCGCAAGCGACCGGCCGCGACCTGCTGGTCGCCGTCAAGGCGGTGTCGGTCAATCCCGTCGACTACAAGGTTCGCCTGCGCGCGGACCCCAAGGGCGAGGCGAAAGTGCTGGGCTTCGACGCCGCCGGCGTGGTGGTGGAGACCGGCGCCGACGCGACGCTGTTCAAGCGCGGCGACGAGGTCTTCTACGCCGGCACCATCGTGCGCTCCGGCACCAACGCCGAGTTCCATCTCGTCGACGAGCGCATCACCGGCCGCAAGCCGCGCACGCTCGGCTTCGCCGAGGCGGCGGCGCTGCCGCTCACCTCGATCACCGCCTGGGAGCTGCTGTTCGACCGCCTCGGTGCGCTGCCCGGCGCCAGCCACGACACGCGTAGCGCGCTGATCGTCGGCGGCGCCGGCGGCGTCGGCTCGATCGCCATCCAGCTCGCGCGCCGCCTCACCGGGCTCACCGTCATCGCCACCGCGTCGCGGCCGGAGACGGTGTCGTGGTGCCGCGAGCTCGGCGCGCATCACGTCATCGACCACCGCCAGCCCTTTGCGCCGCAGCTCGCATCGGCGGGCGTTCCCGCCGTCGATCTCGTGCTCGGCCTCACCGCGACCGATCAGCACCTGGCGCAGATCGCCGAGGTCATCGCGCCGCAGGGCCGCTTCGGCCTGATCGACGACCCCAAGGCGCTCGACATCACCGTGTTCAAGCGCAAGAGCGCGTCGGTGCATTGGGAGTCGATGTTCACGCGCTCGATCTTCCAGACCCCGGACATGATCGAGCAGCACAATCTCCTCGACGACGTCGCGCGCCTCGTCGATGACGGCGTGCTGCGCACGACGCTCGGCGAGAATCTCGGCCGCATCAACGCCGCCAATCTGAAGTGCGCCCATGCGCTGGTCGAGAGCGGCAAGTCGCGCGGCAAGCTCGTGCTCGAGGGATTTTGATGCCAAACCGATGAACGGGATCGGGCTCGCAGCATCGGCTATTTTCATGATTGCCTGGCTCGCGGCACTCGGCTGTTGGTTTGTGATCATGTACCACATCGTCCTGTTTCAGGTCCGGAGGTGGCAGGCAGAACCTGGTATTAGGAACTGGCTGGGACATCTCGTATTTCGCGATTTGCGGACCGCTTGGAATAGCGCGCCCGCAGCGGCGGTGCCTCATCGGCGAAAGGCCCTGAGAGCCGGAGCTTATTTCATTGGCTGTGCCGCCGTCGCAATGCTGGCGGGCGCCATCGGCGGTCTATGGGGCGGATGGGATACGCTGCCCCACCGCTAAGACCGCGTCCCGTCCGCGTTTACGCCCTTCTCGCGCAGCGTTACCACTTTTAGATAGGTCAGCATCGGGTAGAGCGCCGAGAACAGGGCGAGCGCGATGCCGTAGGGGCCCTCGCGGTAGCCTTTGCGGGCGACGTAGGATTTCCAGAAGCGGCTGAACAGGCGGCGGAAGGCGGAGCGGAAATGCGGCGTCTCGCCCTTGTCGATCATGTCGAGCGCGGCGGCATCGCTGTAGCTGTTGAGGCGGCGGAACATGTCGCTCAAATCGCGATCGACGTAGTGATCGAGCGGATGCCGTAGCTCGCGCCGCACGCCGGTGTAGCTCACCGGCGGGTGCACCCGGCCCTGGCCCCAGCGCTTGCCGCCGGGGCGGTAGAGCGCGGCGCGCATCGCCGCGCCGTTATAGGCGCCCCAGCCGTGGCGGATGAGCTTCCCGCCGACATGGTTGGCGATGGGAATGAGGAAATAGGCCTCGCCGGCGCTCGGGATGACGCGGCGGATCTCCTCGGCGAGGCCGGGCGTCACGCGCTCGTCGGCGTCGACCTCGATGATCCACGCGCCGCGGCATTCGGCGGCGGCGGCGGTGCGGCGCTCGCCCTCGAAAGGCCAGGCGCCTTCGACCACGCGGGCGCCGAACATGCGCGCGATCTCGGCCGAGCGGTCGGTGGTGCGGTCGAGCACGACGACGATCTCGTCGGCGAAGCGCAGCGTCTCCAGGCACGCCGGCAGCTGCTTCTCCTCGTTGCGCGCCACCACCAGCGCCGACAGCATCGGCTCGGCGCGCCCGCCGACCCCCTTGGCCTTGGCTTCGTCCACCGCTTCCCCCTGCTCTCGCGCAAGAGTCTAGCACAAGGCGATGGCCGCGCCGCCCCTGCCCCGACGCCGCCCGCGGCATTGTCATGCACGGTAATTCTTCCTAAGCTTGGGCGAAGCCAAGGAGCGGGAGGGCCCGGATGCAACTCGCCGCGGTGACGCTGGACGACAAATACACCCTGCCCTCGGGGCGCATCTATCTCTCCGGCGTGCAGGCGCTGGTGCGGCTGCCGATGCTGCAGCATCAGCGCGACCAAGCGGCGGGGCTCAACACCGGCGGCTTCATCTCGGGCTATCGCGGCTCGCCCTTGGGTGTCTACGACAACGCGCTGTGGCAGGCGCGCCGCTTCCTGCAAGAGCACAACATCCAGTTCCAGCCGGGCATCAACGAGGACCTCGCGGCGACCGCGGTGTGGGGCAGCCAGCAGGTCAATCTGTTCCCGCAGGCGACCGTCGATGGCGTCTTCGCGCTGTGGTACGGCAAGGGCCCCGGCGTCGACCGCTCGACCGATGCGCTGAAGCACGCCAACGCCGCCGGCACCTCGGCCCATGGCGGCGTCATCGCCATCGCCGGCGACGACCATGGCTGCCAGTCCTCGACCTTGGCGCATCAGAGCGAGCACATCTTCGAAGCGGCGATGATCCCGATCCTGAACCCGTCGACGGTGCAGGAATATCTCGATTTCGGCCTTTACGGCTTCGCCCTCTCGCGCTTCTCCGGCTGCTGGGTGGGCTTCAAGGCGATCGCCGAGACGGTCGAGAGCAGCGCCTCTGTCTATGCCGACCCGCACCGCGTCGCGATCGTGCTGCCGCCGGATTTCACCATGCCGCCGGGCGGGCTCAACATCCGCTGGCCCGACCCGCCGCTCGACGCCGAGCGCCGCCTGCACGGGCCGAAGATGGCGGCGGTGGCCGCCTTCGTGCGCGCCAACCGGATCGACCGGCTGGAGATCGATCCGCCGGCGGCGCGGCTCGGCATCATTACCACCGGCAAGGCCTATCTCGACGTGCGCCAAGCACTCGCCGATCTCGGCCTCGACGACAAGGCGGCGGCCGCGCTCGGCATCCGCCTCTACAAGGTGGGATTGACCTGGCCGCTCGAGGCCGCCGGCGCGCGGCGCTTCGCCGAAGGCCTCAAGGACGTGCTCGTCGTCGAGGAGAAGCGCGGCTTCATCGAGGACCAGCTCGTCCGCATCCTCTACAATGTCGACGCGTCGCGCCGGCCCTCCGTCGTCGGCAAGGAGGATGAGAGCGGCGCGCCGCTGCTGCCGAGCCCCGGCGAGTTGACGCCGACGCAGGTCGCGCACGCCATCGCGTTGCGCCTGAAGCGCCTCGGCGAGGACAGCCCGCAGCTCAACCAGCGCCTGGCGCGCCTCGAATCCTTCGAGCGCATGAGCGACGCGCCCATGCCCAAGACGCAGCGCACACCGTTCTTCTGCTCGGGCTGCCCGCACAACACCTCGACGCGCGTGCCCGAGGGCAGCCGCGCCATGGCCGGCATCGGCTGCCACGCCATGGCCATGTACGTGCCGTCGCGCAACACCGCGACCATCACGCATATGGGCGCCGAAGGCGCCAACTGGATCGGCCAGGCGCCCTTCACCAGCGAGCGCCACGTCTTCCAGAACCTCGGCGACGGCACCTACTCGCATAGCGGCCTGCTGGCGATCCGCGCCGCCGCCGCCGCCGGCGTCAACATCACCTACAAGATCCTCTACAACGACGCCGTGGCGATGACCGGCGGCCAGCCGGTCGAGGGCCACCTCACCGTGCCGCAGATCACGCAGCAGGTGGCGTCCGAGGGCGCCCAGCGCGTCGTCGTCGTCACCGACGAGCCCGACAAGTATCCGGCCAATGCCGGCTTCGCCGCCGGCGTCGAGATCCGCCACCGCGACGACCTCGACGCGGTGCAGCGCGAGCTCCGGGAGATGCCGGGCCTAACCGTCATCGTCTACGACCAGACCTGCGCCGCCGAGAAGCGCCGCCGCCGCAAGCGCGGCCAGTACCCCGACCCGCCCAAGCGCGTCTTCATCAACGAGATGGTGTGCGAAGGCTGCGGCGACTGCTCGGAGAAGTCGAACTGCGTCTCGGTCAAGCCGGTCGAGACCGAGTTTGGCCGCAAGCGCGCCATCGACCAGTCCAACTGCAACAAGGACTATTCCTGCGTCAAGGGCTTCTGCCCGAGCTTCGTCACCGTGCATGGCGGCGGCGTGCGCAAGCCACCGCGCCAGACCGCCGCGGTCGCCGATGCGCCCTTCGCGTCGCTGCCGCCGCCGCCGGTGCGCGCCTTGGGCGAGGCTTACGGCATCCTCGTCACCGGCATCGGCGGCACCGGCGTCATCACCGTCGGCGCGCTGCTCGGCATGGCGGCCCATCTCGAGGGCAAGGGCTGCACCGTCCTCGATTTCACCGGCCTCTCGCAGAAGAACGGCGCTGTCATGAGCCATGTGCGCCTCGCGCCGCACCCTGAGGATCTGCACGCCGTGCGCATCGCCGCCGGCGGCGCCGATCTGCTCTTGGGCTGCGACATCGTCGTGGCGGCGAGCCCGCAGGCGCTGTCGCGCGTCGAGAACGGCGTCACCCGCGCCGTCATCAACTCCTATCTCGCGCCCACCGCCGCCTTCGTCGTCAATCCCGACATCGATTTCGAATCGCTCGCCATGCAGCGCGCGCTCAAATCGGCGGCGGGCGACACCGGCACCGAGTTCATCGACGGCACCGGCCTCGCCACGGCCCTGATGGGCGATTCGATCGCGACCAATTTGTTCATGCTGGGCTACGCCTTCCAGCAGGGGCTGGTGCCCTTGAGCCTCGCCGCCATCGAGAAGGCGATCGAGCTCAACGGCGTCGCCGTCGAGATCAACAAGCGCACCTTCGCCTGGGGCCGCCTCGCCGCCCATGATCGCGCCAAGGTCGAGGCGATCACCCGCCCGGCGATGCACGCGGAAGCGCCGACGCAGCAAAGCCTCGCCGAGCTGGTCGAGCGCCGCGCCGCCTTCCTCGCCGACTACCAGGACGCGGCCTATGCCCGCCGCTACCGCGACGTCGTGGCGCTGGTCGACGCCGCCGAGAAGTCGCGCGCCCGCGGCCGCACCGGCCTCGCCGAGGCGGTCGCGCGCGGGCTCTTCAAGCTCATGGCCTACAAGGACGAATACGAGGTGGCCAGGCTCTACACCAGCGGCGAGTTCCGCCGCAACCTGAAGCAGCAGTTCGAGGGCGACTACACGCTGCAGTTCCACCTGGCGCCGCCGCTGCTGGCGCCGCGCGACAAGCGCACCGGCGAGCTGCAGAAGCGCGCCTACGGGCCCTGGGTGTTCCGCGCCTTCGGCGTGCTGGCGCGGCTGCGGCGCTTACGCGGCACCGTCTTCGACATCTTCGGCCGCACCGAGGAGCGGCGCATGGAGCGGCGGCTGATCGGCGAGTACGAGGCGGTCATCCGCGAACTCGCCACGGCGCTCGGCCCGGACAACCACGGCATCGCCGTCGAGCTCGCGCGCATTCCCGAGCTGATGCGCGGCTACGGCCACATCAAGGAGCGCAACGTCATCAAGGCCAAGGAGCGCGAGGCGGCGCTGCTCGCCACCTTCCGCAGCCCGGCGAGCGCGGCGACGGCGGCGGAGTGACTACCCCTCTCCCCTTGCGGGCTTGCGGGAGAGGGATGGGTGAGGGGCTGGTGATCCTAGGCGCTACACGGCTCTAAACGACACGGCGACAACCTAACCCCTCACCCTCCCGCTACGCGGGCCCCTCCCTCTCCCGCAAGGGGAGAGGGGAAGCTTGTCAAAGTCGGCCGGCTAGCCCTTAATTGATCGAGACAAACTGCGCTCAGGGAGGCGTGCATGAAATCAAAATCGTATCTGACGCTGGCGCTCGCCGGCGCCGCGGCACTGGGCTTGGCGGCCTCGGCGCGCGCCGAGGACAAGCCGATCGTGATCGGCGTCAACACGGCGATCCAGTTGCAGGTCGGCCGCGACGCCATCGACGCGACCAAGCTCGCCATCGACGAGATCAACGCCAAGGGCGGCGTCATCGGGCGCAAGCTCGAGATGGTGGTGGCGGACGAGGGCGAGGCGGCAGCCGACGGGCCGAAGATGGGCATCGCCGCGGTCAACAAGCTCACCGGCGAGGACCACGTCAACGTGCTGCTTGGCGGCTATGACAGCGGCGTCACGCTCGGCGAGCTGCCGCACATCATCCGCGCCAAGACCATCTTCCTCGGCATCGGCTCGGCCTCGCCGGCGATCCAGAACAAGATGAAGGACGATTACGACCACTACAAATATATCTTCCGCGTCAACCCGATCAATTCGGCGAAGCAGGCCAAGGGCCTCGTCGACTTCATCTCGGGCAAGCTCAAGGGCGAGCTCGGCTATCAGAAGATCTCGATCATCGGCGAGAACGCCAAATGGGTGCAGGACGTCGTGCCCGCGCTCAAGAAGGGCGCCGAGGATGCCGGCATGACCGTGCCCTTGGCCGAGTTCTTCGACGTGCAAACCGCCGATTTCTCGCCGCTCTTCGCCAAGGTGAAGGACAACGGCTCGCAATACCTGCTGATCATCCTGTCGCACGCCGCCTCCGACGTGTTCGTGAAGCAGTGGTACGACGCCAAGGTGCCGGTGCCGATCGGCGGCATCGACGTCAAGGGCCAGGACGCCAATTTCTTCGACCGCGTCGGCGGCAAGTCGATCGCCGAGGTCAGCACGAATTTCATCCTGCGCGCGCCGCTCACCGACAAGACGGTGCCGTTCTGGGACGCCTTCGTGAAGGCTTATGACCGCCCGCCGGTCTATACCGCCCCGGGCGCCTATGACGCGGTCTACATCTACGCCGACGCGGTCAGGCGCGCCAAGAGCACGGACACCGACGCGGTGATCAAGGCGCTGGAGCAGACCGACTTCGTCGGCACGCGCGGCCGCGTCGTGTTCGACGAGCTGCACGAGGTGAAGGACGGGCCGGGCTTCGTCAACGAGCTCTTCGTGCAGTGGCAGAACGACGGCAAGCGCGTCGTGGTGTGGCCGAAGGACATCGCCACCGGCAAGATGATCAGCCCGCCTTGGCTGGTGCAGAACTGAGCGGCGCGAGGCCGTGGCCCAGATCCTCGTCTACGGCGCCGTCATCAGCGCGATCTACGCCATGCTGGCGGTGGGGTTCACCCTCATCTTCGGCGTGGCGCGGATCCTCAACCTCGCGCACGGCGCCTTCTACGCGCTGGGAGCCTATGGCGTCTACGTGTTGACCGCCTATGGCCACCTGCCGCTGCTCGCGGCGGCGGTGGTGTCGGTGCTGTTCGTGGCCGGGTTCGGCGCGGCAATGGAGCGGGTGCTGGTGCGCCCGCTCCGCCGCTCGACGCTGGCGGTGCTGATGATCACGCTCGCCGTGTCGCTGATGGTCGAGCAGGTCCTGCTGCTGATTTTCGGCTCCGAGGCGCGCAACGTGCCGTCGATGGTGGATGCCACCGTCGCCATCGCCGGCGTCGACATCAGCGGCCAGCGCGTCATCGCGTTGACCGGCGGCATCGTCATCCTCTCGGGCTTGTGGCTCTTCATGCAGAAGACGCGGCTCGGCGCCGCCATCCTCGCCGTGTCCCAGGACGCCGAGGGCGCGCAGTACATGGGCATCCCCAGCGACCGCATCTTCTCCATCGTCATGGCGCTCTCGGCCGGCATCGCCGCCGCCGCGGGCGTGCTGGTGGCGCCGTTCCAGACGGTGATCCCGGGGATGGGGCTGCTGCCGCTGGTCAAGGCCTTCGCCATCGTCATCGTCGGCGGCCTCGGCTCGATCCCCGGCAGCATCCTCGGCGCGCTGCTGCTGGGCTACACCGAGACCATCGTCGCCTTCAACATCTCGATCGAATGGGCGCAGATCGTCTCGGTCGCGGCCGTGCTGATCACGCTGATCCTCCGCCCTGCCGGCTTCTTCGGCAAGCGTGCCGCCTTCTGAGCCGCTGACGATGCGCTCGATGATCGATTGGATTGGCGCAGGGGTGGCGATCGCGGTGCTGGCTTCCGTGCCGCTGCTGGCCGGCAGCAACTACCTCGTCGTCGTGCTGACCGTGGCGCTCTGCAACGCCATGTGGGCGGCGAGCTGGGATTTCATGTCGGGCCTCACCGGCCGCGAGAATTTCGGGCATGCGCTGTTCATCGGCGCGGGCGCCTACACGGCGGGCTTCCTCAACACCGCGCTCGACCTCAATCCGTGGTGGGGACTGCCCTCCTCCGCCATCGTCGCGGTCCTCTTCAGCCTGGTCATCGGCATACCGACCCTGCGCCTGCGCGGCCCCTATTTCGCGCTCGCCATGCTGTCGGGCGCGACGGTGATGCAGAGCCTCACCATCATCTTCTCGGAATACACCGGCGGGCAGGACGGGCTCAACGGCATCTTCCCGATCCTCGATTCGCAGACCGCGTATTACTATCTGACGCTGGCCATCGCCGTCGCCACGGTGGCGTCGCTCAAATTCATCGCGCTCTCGCCCTGGGGCACCATCCTGCGCGCCATCCGCGGCGACGAGGCGACCTGCCAGGCCGCCGGCATCAACGTCAGCTTCTACAAGATCACCGCCCTCATGATCAGCGCCGCCTTCGCCGGGCTGGGCGGCGCGCTCTACGCCCATGCGCTGCTGCAGGTCGGGCCCGACCTCTTCGCGGTCATCCTGTCGATCAACACGATCATCCTGGTCTATATCGGCGGCATGGGCACGATCTATGGGCCGGCCGGCGCGGCGCTGCTGTTCAGCCTGCTGATCGAGAAGCTGCGCTTCCTCAGCGAGTACCGGCTCTGGGTCTACACGCTGATCCTGATCTTCATCCTGTTCTTCTTGCCCAAGGGGCTGGTGGCGCCGGCCTGGGTGTGGCTGCGCGAGCGGCTCTCGGGCCGCCGGCGCAAGCGCGCCGAGGACGCCGTCGCATGAGCGCGCTGATCGAGGTCAAGGGCCTCACCAAGCGCTTCGGCGGCCTCACCGCCGTCAAGGATGTGGGATTCGCGCTGGCGCCCGGCGAGATCACCGGCATCCTCGGCCCCAACGGCGCCGGCAAGACCACGCTGTTCAATTTGCTCACCGGCTTCATCCCCGCCGACAGCGGCAGCATCATCTTCGACGGCGAGCCGATCCGCGGCCTGAAGCCTTTCCGCATCGTCAATCGCGGGCTCGCCCGCACCTTCCAGTTGACGCGCCCCTTCATCGGCATGAGCGTGCTCGAGAATGTCGTCGTCGGCTGCCTCGCGCCGCGCGTGCGCCGCGACGGGCCGACCGAGGGCCGCGCCCGCCACATGCTGGTCCGCGTCGGGCTCGGGGCCAAGGCCGACCTCGCCGTCGACGTGCTGTCCTATGGCGATCTGCGGCGGCTCGAGATCGCCCGCGCGCTGGTGACGCGGCCGAAGCTGCTGCTGCTCGACGAGCCCTTCGCCGGGCTCGGCACCAGCGAGATCGAGCCGCTCGCCGCCCTCATCCGCGAGCTCCACGACAGCGAGGGCCTCACCATCCTCATCATCGAGCACCGCCTGCGCGAGTTCATGCAGCTGGTCGGCCGCGTCATCGCCATGGATTTCGGCGAGATCATCGCCATCGGCCCGCCGCAGGAGATCGTGCGCCATCCCCGCGTGGTCGAGGCCTATATCGGCCGGACGGAGGGCGCCCGTGGCGTTGCTTGAAGTCAACAATCTCGTCGTCCATTACGGCAAGGCGCTAGCGCTCGACGGTTTGAATTTGCGCGTCGAGGCGGGCGAGCTGGTCGGCGTGCTCGGCCCCAACGGCGCCGGCAAATCGACCCTGCTCAAGGCCATCTCGCGCGCCGTGCCGAGCCGCGGCGACATCGTCTTCAACGGCAAGCCCTTGGGCGGCATGCGCGCCCACGAGGTCGTCGCCGAGGGCATCTGCCACTGCCCGGAGGGACGGCGCCTCTTTCCCGAGCTCACCGTCCTCAAGAACCTGCAGCTCGGCGCCTATCTGCGCCGCGACAAGGACGGCATCGCCGCCGACCTCGAGCGCGTCTACGCGCTCTTTCCCGTGCTGCGCCAGCGCGGCCGGCAGCAGGCGAGCACGCTGTCGGGCGGCGAGCAGCAGATGGTGGCGATCGGCCGCGCGCTCATGGGGCGGCCGACGCTGCTGCTGCTGGACGAGCCCTCGGTCGGCATCGCCCACCGCCTCAAGGTGCAGATCTTCGAATCGATCAAGCAGATCCAGAGCGCCGGCACCGCCGTGCTCCTGGTCGAGCAGGACGCGCTCTCCGCGCTCGGCGTGGCGAGCCGGGTCTACCTCCTCGAGCATGGCCGCATGGCGCGCGAGGGGACGAGCGACGCGCTCGCCCATGACGACTACATCCGGCAGGTCTATCTCGGCGTCTGAGAGATCGCTACGGACGCGGCGGCAACCGCAGACGGCATTGCCGGATCGCTCCGGCGCGCGACGCGGGAACCGCGCGTGGGGCCGCGTGTTGGCGGGTCAGACCCTCCCTGCCGCCCGAGGTGCCAAATGACGATCCCATCGAGATTCGTGATCCTGCTGCCGGCGCTGGCGCTGGCCGCCGCCTGCGCGTCGTCGCAGACGCACGTCGCGCCCGCCGCCACGTCCTCGCCGCCGCCGCTCACCGGCGCTCTCGGCGCGCCGATCGCCCCGGCGCCGCTCCCGACCGACGCCACGCGCGCGCCGCTGCCGCTCTCGGGCGGCTCGACCGCGCCGGCGCCCGTCGCCATGCCGGGCGCGCCGACACGCATGTCCGCTGCCGAGATCGCGGCGGCGCTGTCCAACAATACGGCCCAGGGGATCACCACCGAGGGCGCGTCCTATGCGCTCTATTTCGTCGGCGACGGCCAGGAGCGTTTCCGTCAGGGCGGCTTCAGCGACGTCGGCACCTGGCGCGTGCTGCCGGACGGCCGCTTCTGCTCGACGCTGGTTCGCGTCAGCAGCGACAACCAGCAATGCTACATCATGTATCGCAGCGGCCAGAACATCACCTTCCAGCGCCCCGACGGCGTCACCGTCGGCAGCGTGACCGTGGTGCCCGGCAATCCGGAGCATTTCTAACCCCGGGTGATTCGCCGGCCTGTTCGCTGCGCCGGTTCAGGGCTAAGCTCTGCCGCAGCGGCAATCTTTCGGCGAGGAGGCGCCCGATGGCGACGCGCGATCTTCCCTATGAGGTCGACGACCACGAGATCGTGGCGGCGACGCCCGATCTGCGCATGGTGGTGCTGACGCTCGCTTCCGGCCAGGAAGTGCCGTGGCACTGGCACAGCAACGTCACCGACAATGTGATCTGCCTCGAAGGACCCTTGGTGGTCGAGACGCGCGCGCCGCGCGCGCGCTTCGAGCTCGGCGCCGGCGAGCGCTGCGCCGTGCCGGCCAAGCGGGCGCACCGCGTCTTTGGCAAGGATGGCGGGCCCTGCAAGTTCGCGATCCTGCAAGGGCTGGGCGCCTACGACTTCAACCCGGTCGGTTGACCCTCGCCGACCCGACGCCGAGTGCTTGGCCGGAGCCGTTTTTCATGCGGGTAGACACGGCCGCCGTCTCGTACCACATTGTGCCCGTCCATTGACGAGAACCCCATGCGCATCCTGAAAATCGCCGCCTCGGCCGCCCTCATCGCCCTTGTCCCCTTCGCCGGCGCCGGCATCGCGGCGCCCGACAAGGGCGACGTCAGCGTCAATCTGTTCAGCGAGGTGTTCGACCAGGTCCGCGGCAATTATGTCGAGCCGGTCACCAACAAGCAGCTGGTCGAAGGCGCGATCAAAGGCATGCTCGCGGCGCTCGACCCGCATTCGAGCTATATGGATGCCACGGAATACCGCGAGATGATGGTGCAGACCCGCGGCGAGTTCGGCGGGCTCGGCATGCAGGTCACCTTGGAGAACGGGCTCGTCAAGATCATCTCGCCGATCGACGACACGCCGGCGGCGCGCGCCGGCCTCAAGCCGGGCGACCTCATCCTGGCGATCGACGACAATCCGGTCGCGGACATGACGCTGTCGGATGCGGTCGAGCGCCTGCGCGGCCCGATCGGCACGCAGGTCAAGCTCACCATGCGCCGCGAGGGCGTCGATGCCTTCGAGGTGAAGCTCACCCGCGCCGACATCAAGGTCGAGCCGGTCAAGTCGCACCTGGAGGGGAGCGACATCGGCTATGTCCGCATCACCAATTTCAGCGAGCGCACCGGCAACGCGCTCGAGAGCGCCGTCAAGGCGCTGAAGAGCCAGGCCGGCGACAAGCTCGCCGGCATCGTCCTCGACCTGCGCAACAATCCGGGCGGGCTGCTCGACCAGGCGGTCACCGTCAGCAACGATTTCCTCGACACCGGCGAGATCGTCTCGATCCGCGGCCGCCGCTCGCAGGACAACCGCCGCTTCGAGGCGCAGCCGAACCGCGACCTGGCGCGCGGCCTGCCGCTGGTCGTGCTGATCAACGGCGGCTCGGCCTCGGCCTCCGAGATCGTCGCCGGCGCGCTGCAGGACCATCACCGCGCCGTGCTGCTGGGCACGCGCTCCTTCGGCAAGGGCTCGGTGCAGACCGTGCTGCCGGTCAAGGAAAGCGGCGGCGCCATCCGCCTCACCACCGCGCTTTACTTCACGCCGTCCGGCCGCTCGATCCAGGCGACCGGGATCGAGCCCGACGTCACCGTCGAGCCGGCCAAGGTCGAGAAGATGGCCCAGGCGGCGCGGCGGCGCGAAGCCGATTTGCGCGGCGCCCTCAAGAACACCGACGCCGAGGCGCAAGACAAGGCCAAGGCGAACCCCGGCGCCGCGCCTGGCGCGCCCGGCCCGACCTCGAGCAAGCCCGGCACCGACAACAGCGCCGCCGCGCGGGCCAATGTGCCGCCGGGCACCACGCCCGTGGCCAAGCCGGAGGCGAACGGCCTCGATCCCACGCTGATGGGCACCGACGCCGATTACCAACTGGTGCGCGCGGTCGACCTGCTGCGCGGCGTGACGCTGTTCAAGAAGCTGGCGGCACAGTAGAGCGCGTCGCCCGGCCCGCGATCGCGGGCGGGCGCCTGCCGCCTCTCAACCGTCATGGCCGGGGCTTGGCTGGGCTTGGCCCGCCATCCACGTCTTTTCCTGTCGGGTGCGGGCTCTCGCGGTTGCAAGCGCAACCGCTGACGCCCGTCAGCGATCGCGCGTAGCGCGACGCTAGAGATGCGTGATGACCGCCTTGGCGGCGTTGGTGATGCTGACGTCGGTGGCGGTTGAGCTGATCGCCTCGTTGTACCACTGATCGACCGCCTGCATCAGCACGACGCTGCCGCGCTTGCGCAAATCGGCGCCGACGATCGCCTCGAGCGAGCGCAGGCGGGCAAAGAATTTGCGGGTGGCGGCCTTGCGCCGCTCGTCCGTCGATGCCGATGCGGCGGCGGCGGGGCGAGCGGCAACCGCAGCGGCCGGCCTGGCCGCTGCCACGCCAGGGCTCGGCGGGAGCGGCCGCGGCGGCATGGCTTGAGCGGGCTTCGGCGGGGCGGCCTTGGCGGCGGCAGGCGCGGGCGCGGGTTTCTTGGCCGGTGCCGGCCTCTTGGCGACGCTGGCTTTCTTGGCCGCCGGCTTCTTGGCGGGCGCGGATTTCTTGGTGGCGGCGATTCGCTTCGCCGCAGCGGAGCCGGCGGCGATGGATCTGGTGCCGGCTTTACCGCCGTTCTTGTCCATTGCTCGGTCGCGCGGTTTCATATGCGTCCTCCAAGAGGCTACCCGCCTGCAATAAAAGTGGAACCCAGGCCCCGGTTGAGCAAGAGAAAAGCGCGCAGGCGCCTTGCGCGCCGAGAAATTGCACGGCACCGCATAGCCAAAGACGCCCGAACCACCCCACTTGTTCCCACAACGTTCTCGGATTTCGCTGCTGCACCGCAAAATAGCGGCGCGGTCTGCCCCCTCCACTGTGGCCGAGCCATGCCATCTCTTGCTGCCGCGACTCGGGAACTGAGCCGGCCGCCAGGTTTCTCCGCGCGAGTCTCGCCCCGCGCCCGACGCCACGACATGCGTCCCTTGCGCCGCAGCCTCTGGACGAGCAGGCCCCGATGGGCCATCTCTTGACGGAGGAAACGCCAAAGACGGCGCCATAACATCGAACCACCGAGGCCGAGATGGACCGCGTCACCAGCATGACCGCCTTCGCCACCGTCGTGAACAGCGGCAGCTTCGCCGCCGCCGCGCATCGCCTCAGCATGTCGCCGGCGATGGTGACCAACCACGTCCGCTCGCTGGAGGAGCGGCTCGGCGCTCGCCTCCTCAACCGCACCACCCGCAAGCTCAGCCTGACCGAGGCCGGCAAGGCCTATTTCGATCAATGCGCGCTCATCCTGGCGCAGATCGAGGCCGCCGATTCCAGTGTCAGCGAATCGCAGGCGGCGCCGCGCGGCACGCTGCATCTGAACGCGGCCAACATCCTGTCGCACAGCGTGGCGCCGCTGATCGGCGCCTTCAGCGCGGTCTATCCGCAGATCACCATCGACCTCACCACTACCGACCGCATGGTCGACATGGTCGAGGACGGCATCGACGTCGCCATCCGCTTCAATCAGCCGCCCGATTCGAGCCTCATCGTGCGCCGGCTCGGCCAGTTCCGCATCATCCTGTGCGCTGCCCCGGACTATCTCGCGAAGCACGGCACGCCCGCCGAGCCGAGCGATCTCTCGCGCCACAACTGCCTCGCCTATACCTACCGCGGCTTCGACAAGCTGGCGCGCGAATGGCCGCTCACCGGCCCCGGCGGCCAGGTGACCGTGCCGGTCACCGGCAATCTGCAGACCAACAACATCGAGACGATGCTCGGCGCCGCCGTCGAGGGCCGCGGCATCGCCATGATGACGAGCTGCTCCGCCGTCAACGCCTTCCGCTCGGGCGGCCTCGTCCAGGTGCTGCCGGAGTGGCACTCCGGCGAATTCCCGATCATCGCGCTCTATCCGCACCGCCAGCACATCCCGGCCCGGGTGCGCAGCTTCCTCGATTTCGCCGGCAAGCATTTCGCCGCCAACCCGACCTGCCCCGACATCACCGCGCAGATCGACGGCATGGTGCAGCGCAACGGCGTCGTGCCGCATAACGGCGCAGCGCCGGCCTTCATGACGCCGCGGCGCGTGGCGATCTGATCGACGTCCGGTGCCGCTGCCGAGCCGGCACGGCCTTGCGGAAGGCATTTCAAGAGTTTACGGCGCTCCGGGCCGAAGCCTCGACGCGGCGATGATGTGCCTGCGGGTTGGAACTTCCGGGGGCACACCGAAAAAGTGATGCAACTGTGGAGCATTTCAACTAGGATGATGCGGTAAACCTATATTTTAGGGGTACCGCGATGTCCCCGCTCGACGACAAATTACGCGACTGGCAGCAGCGTGCGACGCGCTACCGGCAATTGTCGGCCTTGCTCGGCGAGGATGAAACCGCGGGCCGGCTGCATACCCTGGCGCTGGAGATGGAACAGCGGCTCCATACCTTCGGACGGGCAGCGGCCACGGCGGAGGAGCGGATGCTTGATAACGCCATCCTGCTCGCGCAGGTCGACACGTTCTTGGCCCGCGCCCGGGGAGCGATGTTCTTCGCCAGCCACCTGCTGCGCCCGCTCGGGTTGAGCGCCGACGATCTGCGGGAAGAATCCCGGCTTTGCCGGGAAGAAGCCGAGGATTCCGAGAATGCGGCGACGCGCCGCGCATTCGCGTCGCGGGCGCTCGCCCTGGCGGTGATCGGCGAGAAGATCGCCGTGGAGCAGCCAAGCCCGGCGGCATGAATTTCACTGGCCGGTGCGATCAACTCGAACCCGCCTAGTCTAGGTGCCGATCAACGCGGCGGCGCCGACCCGGCGGTGACAGCCGGCCCCCACCGCCCTCACCCGCTCGCGCCCGCCCGGCGGGCTTTTTCTTGTATCATCTTCTGACGGAAGGGCGCGCTCTATGGGCCGGGGCTCTCCATGCATCCGCCCGGCAGAGAGGAGTGTGACGGTGTCCGAGGTGAAGAAATGGGAGACGATGAAGCGGAACGCCGAGCAGGCGCTCAAGCGGAACCTGCCGGAACGCGAAAGGCGGATCGAGCTGGGGAAGCTCAAGGACGCGATCCAGCAGATCCGCCTGCTGCGCCAGAAAGGCGCGGCGGCCGGCAAGTAGCTGGCCGGCGGTGATGGCCGGCAGAGTCTACGCCTCTAATCGGGGCGCTAGGCTAGGTGAGGAAATGGGCGATGCGCTCGACCGAGTCCCGCACCGGCCGAGGAACCTGGTCGCCGAACGGCGA
>Ga0073928_10002449_pt1 | contig 31806 bp, 28 predicted proteins | sample PaiPotPPA55metaG_FD_76969 | JGI IMG/M metagenome (GOLD analysis project Ga0073928, IMG submission 76969) | Iron sulfur acid spring bacterial and archeal communities from Banff, Canada, to study Microbial Dark Matter (Phase II) - Paint Pots PPA... ...
GAGATCGGCATCTCGCAGATGCACGTCTCCCGGCTGCTCGCCCGCACGCTCACCCAGTTGCGCGAGAAGCTCCTGGTCGAGGAATAGGCCACCAAGGAGCTGAGACACGGAGCTGAGACACGGAGCCCCGCACGCGCAAAGCGTGCGGGGCACCGTCGTCTGTCGGCGGGTCGGTTCCCGGCCGGCCGGTCGGTTCTCAGCGGGTGAGCACCCGGTGCGAGCCGGGGGCGAAGAGCAGCACGATCCCGGCGAGCCCGTACCCGATCGAGAGCGCCCCGGCCAGGTAGTACCCCCCTTGGAACATCCAGTAGGCGACTCCGCCGATGAGCAGGAAGACCATCAGCGCCGGGGTACGCGCCCAGGCGAAGCAGCCGAGCAGGCCGCGGGCTACCCAGCACACGCCGAGGCCGAACGCGAGGTATATCACCCCGAGGGTCTCGGCCATCGAGCGGTCGAGCGGGGAGCCGACGAAGCCTTCGATGAGCTGGAAGACGCCGTAGGCGGTCAGCGCGAGGCCGGGCAGCGCGGTGACGGCGGCCGCGGCGGTCACGGTGGCAGGGCGCGGGGCGGATGCATTCGGCACCCATCGAGCGTATAGCGCGCCCATCCGGCGGCTAGCGCCGGGTCCGCCCGTCCTATAACAGCAGGATGCGGGTAGCTTAAATGCTATGTCGGACAATCGGGCGCGCGGGCTGCTGATCATGAACCCGAAGGCCACCACCTCGTCCGAGGGCACTATGGAGGTGCTGGTCGGCGCCCTGTCCTCGGAGCTCGACCTGCGGCACGAGCACACCCGGTACCGGGGGCACGCCGCGGATCTCGCGCAGGAGGCGGCGGCCGACGGTACGGACGTGGTGATCGCCTTCGGCGGCGACGGCACGGTGAACGAGGCCGTCACCGGCCTGATGGCGCACGGCTCCGGACCGTTCGAGCGGCCGCGCCTTGCCATCGTCCCCGGCGGCTCGACCAACGTCTTCGCCCGGGCGCTCGGCCTGCCCAACCACGCGGTGGAGGCGACCGGAATCCTGCTGCGGCTGCTGCGCCGGCGCGGCGAGCAGACCCGGCTGGTCTCGCTCGGCGCGGTGCGCTCGGACGACGAGCCGGATGAGCGCTACTTCACCTTCTCGGCCGGCTTCGGCTTCGACGCTGCCGTGGTGGGCGAGGTCGAGCGGCGGCGCGCCGAGGGCAAGAAGTCCACCCACACGCTCTACATCCGCTCGGCGCTGCGCGAGTACTTCCGGCGCACCGACAAACGCAACGCGCCGATCACCGCGAAGCTGGTCGACGGAAGCGCGTTGCCCGAACTCTTCATGGCGATCCTGGCGAACACCTCGCCCTGGACGTACCTGGGCCAACGGCCGATCATCGCGACGCCGGACGCCGGATTCGACACGGGCCTCGACCTGTTCGGGCTGACCACCCTGTCCACCGTGCCGATGTGGCAGACCGTCGGACGTCTGATCGCCAGCTCACCGAAGCTCTCCAAGGGCAAGGGCGTGATCCTGCGGCACGACCTGCCCGAACTCACCCTGCTCGCGCACCGCCCGGTCCCCTTTCAGGTGGACGGCGACTATCTGGGACCACGCGAACGTGTGACATTCCGTAGTGTTCCCGCTGCGCTTCGCGTCTTCGCGTGATGTACTGGAGACGGCGAGTTGGCCCGTCGTCCCGGCGACTCGCCACGGTTACGACTTGCCCTTGGAGTCCCATGCCGCGCTTCGCGCGGTGACCTTCGAAGACAAGGTGTGACCGAACCGACACCTGAGAAAACAAAAATGCTCGTCGGAAACTCTTGTGCTCCGCGATCGCGCCTGACAGGCTTGTTCACGGCCCTGAAACGTGGGCTGTGATCGCTCAGCGCCGAGCGTGGACACAGACCCACGGGATTCCGGCCCAACAAGCCTCCGTGCGTTTCCTTCGGACCGCAGGCCCAGCCCGCGGTCCTCGGGAACGCCGACGCTCGTGAAAGCGTTCACATTCACAAGATCCGCCAGGATCCGCGCCACCCCACGGCGCATGCGATCGGCGACTTGGGGAACCGGGAACGTTACTGACGGCGTCGGCGTTTCTATGGAACGTCGAAGTCTTTCGGCGAACGCGCGAACCGCACCACCCGCACCACGGCACGCCCCAGTACCCGAGGGCGCGCGCCACCCGCAGCATCTCACAAGCACACAAGTGTTTTCACAAGCGCACAAGAGACTTTGCGAAGGAGTAGGACCGATGAGCGACTGGCGCCACCGCGCCGCGTGCCGCGACGAGGACCCGGAGCTCTTCTTCCCCATCGGGAACACCGGGCCGGCACTGCTGCAGATCGAGGACGCCAAAGCGGTATGTCGCCGCTGCGACGTGATCGACCAGTGTCTGCAGTGGGCCCTGGAGTCCGGGCAGGACGCCGGCGTCTGGGGCGGAATGAGCGAGGACGAGCGTCGCGCCCTTAAGCGCCGCGCCGCACGTGCCCGTTCCCGGATGGCGTGACGGCGGCAATCGCGCCCCGCGCCTCGAGAAGAACTCCGCTGCCTCCAAGGGCTGAGACTCCACGAACTCAGCCGCTGCGACGCTGCGACAACTCAACCGTGACAACTTAATACTCATCACCAGTCATCACTGACGACTAATCGGCTCCTCCCTCTTTGGAGGCCCGCGCGACCGCCGCATCCCATCGGCCGCGCACCGGGTACCTGAGGGCGGAGCCCCTTGGTTTTCCGGCCTCGGCTCCCGGGCTCCCGGTCCGCTCGTTCACAGCGCCAGATCCACCACCACGACCGTGCCGCCGCCCTCGCGCGCCCGCATGTCGAACTCCCCTCCGAGTTCTCCCTGCACCAGAGTTCTGACGATCTGCAAGCCGAGATTCCCCGCCGAGCGCGGGTCGAAACCCAACGGCAGCCCACGGCCGTCGTCGACCACTGTGATGCACAGCCGATCCCCCCGCCGCAGCGCGTTGACCTCCAGCAGGGTGCCGGCCCCGCCGTCGAGGCCGTGCTCGAAGGCGTTCTGCAGCAGCTCGGTCAGCACCATCGCCAGCGGGGTGGCCACGGTGGCGCCGAGCACCCCGAAGCTGCCCACCCGGCGCGGCCGGACCGGCTCGGCGGGCACGCCGCCCGAGGTGCGGCCGAGGGAGCCGGCGGCGGAGAAGTCCACCACCATGCTCAGCACCCGGTCGGCGATCTCGTCGAAGTCGACCTGCTCGTCCAGGGTCTGCGACAGGGTCTCGTGCACGATGGCGATCGAGCCGACCCGGCGCACCGCCTCCTGCAGCGCCGCCTTGCCGCGCGGCTCGTCGAGCCGCCTGGCCTGCAGGCGCAGCAGGGCCGCGACGGTCTGCAGGTTGTTCTTGACCCGGTGGTGGATCTCCCGGATCGTCGCGTCCTTCGTCATCAGCTCGCGGTCGCGCCGGCGCAGCTCGGTGACGTCGCGGATCAGCACGAGCGCGCCGATCCGCTCACCGGACGGGCGCAACGGGATCGAGCGCAGCCGCATCGCGGCGCCCCGGTCGTTGGCCAGCTCGGTGTCCCTGGCCTTGCGCCCGCTCGCGGTCTCGATCAGGGCCTCGTCGGTCGGCCCGGTGCTCACCGCGAGGTCCGCGCACAACTTGCCCAGGTGCGCGCCGATCAGCTCGGTGGCCAGGCCGAGGCGGTGGAAGACGGAGACGGCGTTCGGGCTCGCGTAGGTGACCAGGCCGTCCGCGTCCAGGCGGAGCATGCCGTCGCCGACCCGGGGCATCGCGTCCAGGTGGCTGCGCGAGTTCGGCAGCGGGAAGCGTCCGGTGGCGATCATCTGGGCCAGGTCGGAGGCCGTCTGCAGGTAGGTGAGCTCGAGCCGGCTCGGCGTGCGCGCGGTGAGCAGGTTGGTGTTGCGCGCGATCACCGCGATCACCCGGTCGCCCCGGCGCACCGGGATCGACTCCACCCGCACCGGCACCGCCTCGCGCCACTCCGGGTCGCCCTCGCGCACGATCCGGCCCTCGTCCAGCGCCTGGTCGAGCAGCGGCCGGCGACCGCGTGGCACGACGTGGCCCACCAGGTCGTCCACGTAGGATGTCGGCCCGGTGTTCGGCCGCATCTGGGCCACCGCGACATACTGCGTCTCGTCCGCCGTCGGCACCCAGAGCACCAGGTCCGCGAACGACAGGTCGGCCATGATCTGCCAGTCGGCGACGATCAGGTGCAGCCACTCCAGGTCTTCGGGCTGGAGGCTGGTCTGCTCGCGGACGAGGTCGTGCATCGAAGGCATGGGCCAAGTATCACCGATAGTGCGGAAAGATCGTGACCATGAGCGACATGTGGGACTGGCTCCAGGCACGGGCCGCGGAGCGCGAGGCGGCGGGCCTGCGGCGGCGGCTGTGGACCCGCGGCGCCTCGGACGGGCTGGTCGACCTGGCCGGCAACGACTACCTCGGCCTGTCCAGGCACCCGGAGGTGCGGGCCGCCGCGGCCGCGGCGGTGGACGTGTGGGGCGCCGGTTCCACCGGGTCCCGGCTCGTCACCGGCACCACCACGGAGCACACCGAACTCGAGCGGGAGCTCGCCGACTTCCTCGGCGCCGAGGCGGCGCTGGTGTTCTCCTCCGGCTACCTGGCCAACCTCGGCGTGGTCACCGCGCTGGCCGGCCCCGAGGATCTGCTGGTCTCCGACGCGCTCAACCACGCCAGCGTCATCGACGCGTGCCGGCTGTCCGGCGCGCGGCGGATCGTCGTCGACCACTGCTCCCCGATCGCGGTGGAGCGGGCGCTGGCGGGTACCTCCATCCCGTACCGCCGCGCCTTCGTGCTCACCGAGTCGGTGTTCTCGGTGGATGACGTCGCGCCGCTGTCCGCATTGGCCGAGGTCTGCCGTGGCTACGGCGCGGCGCTACTCGTGGACGAGGCGCACGGTATCGGCGTGCACGGCGAGGGCGGGCGCGGCGGGGCCTACGCGGCGGGTCTGGCGGGCGCGCAGGACGTCGTGCTCACGGTGACCCTCTCCAAGTCCCTCGGGACCCAGGGCGGCGCCGTGGTGGGCCCACAGGCGGTCATCGACCATCTCGTGGACGCGGCCCGCGGCTTCATCTTCGACACCGCGCTCGCGCCCGCGTGCGTCGCGGCGGCCCGGGCCGCGCTGCGGATCCTGCGCCGGGAGCCGGAACTCTCAGACCGGGTGCAGGCGAACGCCTGGCGGCTGCACGAGATCGCACGCGCCGCCGGACTGCCCGCCTCCCCGCCCTCGGGCGCGGTGACCTCGGTCGTCCTCGGCGAGGCCGAGCACACCGTGCGCGCGGCCCAGATGTGCGCGGAGGCCGGGGTACGGGTGGGCTGCTTCCGGCCGCCGTCGGTCCCGGACGGCAGCTCACGGCTGCGGCTGACCGCGCGGGCGGACCTCACCGAGGCCGATTTCGACCGTGTTTCCACCGTTTTACAACAGATTCCGCAGTAACCGGGCGGCGGATACCGCGCAGCCGCCCACTGGTCCAGACCAATCCGCGCAGAGGTCTGGACAACCTTGAGTGGTCTAGTCCACAATGGGCGCTGGTTCGTTGCTGCCCAACGGGAGGAAGACGCGTGAGGATCTCGGCGCGGAGCGCGGTCGTAGACGGCGCTTTGACACCGGTGACGGTCTCCGTCGAGGACCGACACATCACGGCTCTCGAGTGTTACGCGGACCCGGAAGCAGAAATCGTACTCGACACCGGCACGCTCACGGCGGGCCTGGTGGACATCCAGATCAACGGCGCCTTCGGAGTCGACTTCGCGGCGGCCGACGAGTCCGGCTGGGACACGGTGGCGGCAGCGCTGCCGGCCACCGGGGTCACCTCCTTCCAGCCGACGCTGATCACCGCGCCGCTGAGCCGGCTGATCGCCGGCCTCGACACCGCGACCGAGGCGCGCGACCGGCAGGAGGACGGGCCGTACGCCCGGATCCTCGGCGTGCACCTGGAAGGGCCGTGGCTCTCGCCCAGGAAGAACGGCGTACACGAGCTCAAGTACCTGAGCGAGCCCACCACCGCGGCGGTGGACTCGCTGATGTCGGCCGTGGGCTTCGACATCCTGACCCTGCTGACCCTCGCCCCCGAACTGCCCGGCGCCCTCGAGGCGATCAAGCGGCTGACCGGGGCGGGCGTGCCGGTCTCGATCGGCCACACCGACGCCACCGCCGCCGAGGTGGAGGCCGCCGCGGACGCCGGGGCCACGCTGGTGACGCACATCTTCAACGCCCAGCGCGGCCTGGCGCACCGCGAGCCCGGAGTGCCGGGCGCCGCCCTGGCGGACAGCCGCTACCGGGTGGGCCTGATCGCCGACCTGCACCACGTCGCCGGCGAGGTCTGCACGCTGATCTTCCGCGCCGCGCCGGGACGGGTGGTGCTGGTGACCGACGCGATCGCCGCCGCGGGCATGGAGCCCGGCTCCTACGTGCTGGCCGGCATCCCGGTCACGCTCGGTGAGGACGGCGTGCCGCGCAACGCGGACGGCACCATCGCGGGCTCCGCGCTGACCCTGGACCAGGCCGTGCGCAACATGATCGGCCTCGGCCTGCCCGTCACCACGGTGATCGAGGCGGCCTCGCTGGTCCCCGCCGACGCGCTCGGCCGGAGCGACCTTGGCCGCATCGCGGTGGGCGCGCGCGCCGACCTGGTCCACTGGACCGAGGACTTCCACCCAGCCCGCACCTGGGTGGACGGCCGGGAGTTCCCGGCGTTCGTGGGTACGGGGGCGGGACGGGTTTGAGGGTCCCGTCCCGCTCTCTCCCACGGCGGACAACTGAATAAGCAGATTGAATAACAGTATTGAATAAAAGTGCAGTAGCAGAAGTGAGTGGTGGTGGAACGTCCCCCTCGGCCCGCACCCGAGGGGGATGTTTCCGTTTATTCGGCCGCCGGCCGGCGGATCCATCGAAGCCACGCGACCACACACGCCAACGCGGACGGTAGAGCCGCCACCGCGAGCGCCCAGTGGCGCACATTCCACGGCGTGAACTCGTCCACTCCCAGCTCGCCGACCATCCCGATGATCGCGATCGAGAAGTAGAAGTCCGCAGCCCGATGGCGCTGCGCCCAAGACCTCCATTGACCGCTCGTCAGCGTGAGGCCGGCCGCAGCAGCGACCACGACGAAGGCGAGCACGCCGACGGGCGTCCCCCGCCAAACCCGCGCCGCCGCAACGCCGCACGCGACGAGCAGGACGCCCGTCGCACGCGTCCACACCCACCGCCGAGTGCCCCCACCGATTTCTCGCACGTAGCCGCTCCCCGCTCATCGCGCACACCGGTGAATCACGGTGTCGAACAGCAGCATTAGATCATCCTGCTCATGTGCTCCGCACATGGGACCGCCCCCGCACCGGATCACGGTGCGGGGGCGGGGATTTCGCGCGCTGCGGGGCGGCCCCTACGGGTCCTACAGCCCCTGCCACTCCGGCTTGGCGGCGTACGTGGCGCGGAAGTAATCGGAGTGCTTGAGCTGTGCGGCCGCCGCCTCGTCGACCACGACCGTGGCGTGCGGGTGCAGCTGCAGTGCCGAGGCGGGCACGACCGCGGCGAGCGGGCCCTCCACCGTCGCGGCGACGGCCTCGGCCTTGCCGGCGCCGGTGGCCAGCAGCACCAGGTGCCCGGCCTCCAGGATGGTGCCGATGCCCTGGGTGATGACGTGGTGCGGCACCTCGTCGAGCGAGTCGAAGAAGCGGGCGTTGTCCTCACGCGTCTGCGGGGTCAGGGTCTTGATCCGCGTCCGGGAGGCGAGGGAGGAGCAGGGCTCGTTGAAGCCGATGTGGCCGTCGGTGCCGATGCCGAGGATCTGCAGGTCCACTCCCCCGGCCGCGGCGAGTGCGGCCTCGTACTCGGCGCAGGCGGCCGGGACGTCCGCCCGGGTGCCGTCGGGGCCGAGGAAGCGCTCGTGGCCGAGGCCGAGCGGTTCGAGCACCTCGCGGCCGATGACCGAGCGGTAGGACTCCGGGTGGCCGGCGGGCAGCCCCACGTACTCGTCGAGCTGGCACACCCGAAGCCGGGAGACGTCCGCGGACCCGTCGGCCACGCGCGCGGCCAGGGCCCGGTAGATCGGCAGCGGGGTGGAGCCGGTGGCCACTCCGAGCAGCGCGTCCGGCTTGCCGGCGAGCAGGGCGGCGATCGACGCGGCGATCAGCTCGCCGCCGGCCGCGGCGTCGGGGACGATGACGACTTCCATTAGAGCGAAACCTTGCTTTCGTGCGAGATCGGCAGTCTTCCGGTCAAGTATTCGGCAGCCGCGGTTCCGCTCACCTGCGAAGCGCCGTAGGTGAGCAGATCGGCCGTGTCGCCGTACGGGAGGCCGAACTCGACCACGATCGCGTCCGGCCGCTCGGCGCGCACCGCGTCGACCGCTCGGCGCATCCAGGGGTTAAGGCTCAGATCGCGCACGGCGAGTACGAGCGGCCGACCGACCGCGGCGGTGAGTTCGGCGGAGAGGTCGAGCACGGCGTCCTGGTCCACCACCGGCATGACCATCAGGCCCACGGTTTCCACGTGCGAGGTGGGGGCGCTGACGCGGGACACCGTGGTGCCGGGCAGCAGCCGGCCGAGCTGCTCGGCCATGCCCCACCGGGTGGCGGTGTCCACGGCGATCGAGGAGACCGCGTCGAACTCGACCAGATGCGGGATTCCGGCGAGCGGCTTGAGCTCGCCTCTGACGGTCAACGCGCGCCGGGCGGCCTCCAGGCCCACCGAGCGGTCCACCGGGCTGCCAGCGGCCGCCGTACGGGCCTGCGCGGACCAACGGGCGGCGGCGCGGCAGCGGTCCGCCGCCTCGGCCAGCCGCTCGGCGGCGAGCCGGCCTTCGCGCACGGCCCAGACGAGGGCGTTGCGCAGATAGAGGTAGTTCTCCTCGTCGCACTCGCTGCCGCCCCAGTCGAGGGCGTCGCAGCCGGCCACGATCGCCTGCACGGTGCCCTCGGCCACGCCGTAGCGCGCGGAGATGGCGCCCATGTCGATGCCGTCGGTGACGATCAGCCCCTGGTAACCGAGCTCGGTGCGCAGCAGGCCGCTGAGGATCTCGCGGGACATCGTCGCCGGCATGACCGGGTCGCGCCGCGGCACGAGGATGTGCGCGGTCATGATCGACCTGACGCCCGCCTCGATGGCCGAGCGGAACGGCGCGAGGTGCAGGAGCTCGGTGGCCTCGTCGTAGTCGATCGTCGGCAGTCCGAGGTGCGAGTCGCCCGCGGTGTCGCCGTGGCCGGGGAAGTGCTTGGCGCAGCCGATGACGCCCTGGGACTGCAGTCCCCTGACGTACGCGGCGGAGTGCCGGGCGACCAGCTCGCTCTCCGAGCCGAAGGCGCGCACGCCGATCACCGGGTTGTCCGGGTTGGCGTTGACGTCGACGCAGGGCCCGTAGTTGAAGTTGATGCCCAGCGAGGCGAGGTCGCGCCCGATGGAGCGGCCGACGGCTTCGGTCAGCGCCACGTCGTCCACCCGGCCGAGGGCGAGGTTGCCCGGGTACGACGAGCCCTTGCCGATCTCCAGCCGGGTGACGTCGCCGCCCTCCTCGTCGATGGCGATGAGCACGTCCGGGTTCGCCTCGTGCAGCTGCGCGCACAGGGCCGCGGTCTGCTCCGGCGTCTCCAGGTTGCGCCGGAAGAGCACCACGCCGCCGAGCTCGCCGGCGGCCAGGGCGTTGAGCACCCACGTCGGGGCGGTGGTGCCGGGGAAGCCCATCTGCAGCACGGTGCCCGCGTCCCGGGTCAGCTGCGCGCTCGTGTCCGCCATACCGTCTTCCTTGTCTGTCTGATATGTCAGATCCGTCTGATCCGGCTGACTGTCTGTCCCGCTCTGCTGTCTGTCGGTACCGCACTCGATCGCGCAATGGTTTAGACCAATAGGAGTCTCCCAGAGGTCCATACACCGGGTCAACCGCTCATGGGTGAACGAACGGGGGCCCGCGCGAGCAGAATCGCGCGGGCCCCCGGACCGGAGGGCAGCGGTCGGATCAGCCCTTGACGGCGCCCGCGGTCAGACCGGACGCGACCTGGCGCTGGACGACCAGGAACAGCACCACGATGGGCACCGCCATCAGCAGCGCGGTGGCCATGATCTCGTTGTAGAGGACCAACGTGTTGGTACCCAGGAAGGCGTTCAGGTACAGCGGCAGGGTGAAGTGCTGACCCTCGCTGATCATGAAGTTGGTCAGCTGGAACTCGGTCCAGGTCTGGATCAGCGTGTAGATCGCCGTCGAGATGAGGCCGGGCACCACCAGCGGCAGGATGACCCGGAAGAAGGCGCCGACCCGGCTGCAGCCGTCCACCATCGCAGCCTCCTCCAGCTCAGCCGGCACGCCCGCGACGAAGCCGCGCAGGGTCCAGATGCAGAACGGAAGGGTCAGCGCCAGCAGTCCGATGATCAGACCGAACAGGCTCTCGGACAGGCCGATCTTCGTGTAGAGGTAGAACAGCGGCGTGATCAACGCGATCAGCGGGACCATCTGCACCACCATGATCAGCACGATGGCGCTGTTGCGGAACCTGAACTTGAACCGCGCGATCGCCGTGGCGGCCAGGAAGCCGACCAGCGTGGCGATGAGCACCGTCGTGAAGGTGACGATGACGCTGTTGCGCAAGGCCTGCCAGAAGTTCGGGTCCTGCAGTACCTGACTGAAGGCGAACCAGGTGATGTGGCTCGGGATCAGCTGCGGGTGGATCGAATAGATGCTGCCAAGCGGCGTGATCGCGACGATGAACATCCAGTAGATCGGGAAGATCCAGACCACGGACACCAGCACCGCGACGACGTTGAGCACCCACTTGACGACCTTCTTGCGGTTCATCCGCGCGCTGCGCGCCCGGGGCACCGCCGCGTCCCGGGACCTCGGCTCGACGTGGCGTTCAGGGGTGAAGGCGGTGGACGTCACTTGGAATCGCCTCCGATGCGCAGCAACTGGCGCAGGTAGGGAATGGTGATCACCAGCATGAGGATCATCGTGAGTGTGGTGATCGTGGTGGCGACGCCGTAGTCGGCGTGCTGCCAGCCCTCGATGTAGGACCAGATGCCGAGGTTGTAGAACGACGGCTGCGGCTGGTTGGAGAACAGGACGAAGATCTGCGTGAAGACCTGGACGTCCCAGAACACCGAGAGCGAGGTCATGATCAGCACCACCGGCCGGATGATCGGCTCGACGACGCTGCGGAAGGTCTGCCAGGGGCTCGCGCCGTCGATGTGCGCGGCCTCGACTAGTTCCTTGGGCACCTGGGTGAGCGCGGCGTACATCATGACCGTGATCATCGGGACCGCGCCCCAGATCACCAGGATGATGACCACGAACCAGCCGTTGTTGGTGTTGTTCAGCCAGTTGTGGATGCCCTGGTAGCCGAGCAGGGCGTTGATGATGCCGTACTGCCGGTTGAACATCCACTGGAAGACGAAGGTGGACACCAGCGCCGGGATGGACCAGACCAGGATCAGCGCGAAGGTCATCAGGTAGCGGGCCCAGGAGGAGATCCGCTGCATCATCAGGGCGAAGAGCAGGCCGATCAGCATCGAGCCGCCGACCATCAGCGCCGAGACGAGCACGGTGCGGCCGGTGGTCTCCCAGAACTGGGAGCTGGTGAGCAGCGTGGTGTAGTTCGAGAACCCGGTCCACTGGCCTTGCAGGGTGGTGGTGAACTCGCCGACCTTCGACCAGTTCTGGAAGGACAGCACCAGCATCACCACGAGCGGGATGCCGAAGATGCCGAGGACGATGAGCAGGGCCGGGCTCAGCAGCAGATAGGGGGCGAAGCGCCCGGGACGGCGGCGCTTGGCCCCGGACGGGGCGAGCCGACGGCGGCCGGGGCCGACCGTCTCGGTGAAGGATTGGTCAGTCATGCGGGGAACTCTTCCTACACGGAGTCGGCACACCGGGCGGTGAGGGGAACGCGGGAAGTGCACCAGGGCTTGTGCTGGATGATGGTCCGCCGCCGCCCCGGTGTACAGGGCGACAGCGGACCAGGGCACGAGGGCCGCCGGCATCAGCCGGCGGCCGCCGTGTCAGCTGCGGTTAGTTGAGCGCCGTGTTGATCTGCGCGTCCGCGGCCTTGGCGTTGGTGTCGATCGCCGAGGCGGTGCAGCCGCCCTTGGCGATGTTCTCCAGCATGGTGTCGATGATGTTCGGGGTGCCGCCGTCGACGTTCGTCCACTTGGCGGCCTCAGGCACGAAGAACGGGTTCTCCTGGCCGGAGGCGTACTGGGTGTTCTTGGTGCCGGTGACGTCGGTCAGCAGGTTGGTGGCGTTGGGGATGTCCCCGGCCGTCGCCATGACCTGCTCGTTGGCGTTGTTCGTGTAGTCCGCGATCCAGTCCTCGGCGAGGGTCTGGTTCTTGGAGTTGGCCGGGACGGCGAGGTCGGAGCCGCCGGTGAAGTCCGGCAGGTTCGTGCCGGGCTTGGTCGGGCTCGGCAGGTTGAAGTAGAACGCCGGGGTCGGCGCGGTGCCGGTGAAGCCCTTGGGCGGGTTGTTGTACTCCCAGCCGAGGCCGTAGAGGATGCCCGTGGTGCCGTTGGCCCAGGCGGTGTCCTGGTTCGAGTCCAGGGCCGTCGGGTCGTTGTTCTTGCTGGCCTGGAACAGGGTGCAGTAGTTGGCCAGGCCCTTCTCGGAGGCCGCCGACTCCATGGTGCCCTGCCAGGTGCTGCCGTTCTGCACGGCCGCCGCGCCGCCGGCGTCGGCGATCATCGCCAGGCCGAGGTACTCGTACTGGCCGGGAACCTCGAGGCCGGTGTAGCCCTTGACGCTGCCGTACTTGGCGTTCAGCTTCGAGATGTCGGACAGCAGGTCCGCCCAGCTGGTCGGCGCCGCGGTGATGCCGACGGCGGCGGCCTGGGTCGGGTTGATGCCGGCCATCCGGTCAGCGGCGTAGTAGGGCACGCAGTAGAGCTTGCCGTTCTGGGTGCAGGACGAGGTGAGGCCCGCGTTCCAGTTGGCGGAGTTCGGGAAGTTGCCCTTGACGGAGGACAGGTCGGCGAAGGCGCCCTGCGAGGCGGGAGTGCCCGCCTGGGTGTTCCCGACCTCCATCACGTCCGGCACCGAGCCGGCCTTCAGCGCGCTGGAGAACTTGGTCAGGTAGGTGCCCCAGGTCTGGTACTGCAGGTTGACGTTGCTACCCGGGTGCTGCTGCTTGAACGTGGCAGTCGCGTTGGTGACCGCCTGCTGCCAGCCGGTCTGGGCATCCGTCATCAGCCAGACGGTGATCGTCGCCGGGGCGGCGCTGGAACTGGTCGAGGCCGCGGGCGTCTTGGACGACGAACACGCAGAGGCCACGAGGGCGACGGCTGCGCCGGCACACGCCAGCGCTGCGAGCTTATTGCGCTTCAAAACCATTCCTCCGTTGGAAGGCAGTCGGGACGGCACCGGTCGGATCGAGGCCGGCCACCCTGAGCTTGGCCGGGCCTGATGCGGTGCACACTGGGGGTCGAGCGTGTGCGATCTTGCTGGTCAATCGGCGGCGTCCGCGGCGAAGGGCCTCCGCCTCGGCTACCTGTTTCAATGGTTTAGACCAGTTCGGAGAGTGGCATAGACCAATCCGCACCGTCAAGGGGATCGGGCCCGGCTCGACCATCCCGTTATCAAGGCGTCACCGGGCGCAGGGTTCTCTTAACCAAGTGGTCTGGACCGGCTTGTACCATGTCGCCCGCGCTCCCGCCGCGGCCGGGCCTCCCGGGCGGCCCGCCGCCGGGCGGTGCTTCACATCCGTCTGGGAGCATGGCATCTTGCGACTGAGTTGATACGTGTCGATTAATGTCGGCCGTGCATGGACGTTATCCAGGGAGGTGCCGTGGCGTTCGAAGAGGATGATCAATCGCTCCTCCACGACGAGCAGCAGGCGCAGGACGAGGGCCCGGCCCAGGCCGCCGAGCCGGTCACGCGCGAACCGAAGTACTACCGGCTCAAACGGCATCTGCTGGAGCTGACCCAGAGCAGTGCGCCGGGCACGCCGGTGCCGCCGGAGCGCACGCTCGCCGAGGAGTTCGATACCTCGCGCACCACAGTGCGCCAGGCCTTGGCAGAGCTCGTGGTCGAAGGCAGGCTGGAGCGGATCCAGGGCAAGGGCACCTTCGTCGCCAAGCCCAAGGTCGCCCAGTCGCTGCAGCTGACCTCGTACGCCGAGGACATGCGGGCGCAGGGCCTCGAGCCGGCCTCGCGACTGCTCGAGGTCGGATACATGAACGCCGACGGCGATCTCGCGGAGCTGCTGCGCATCCGCGAGGGGGCGCGCGTGCTGCGGATCGAGCGGCTGCGCCTGGCGAACGGCGAGCCGATGGCCATAGAGGCCACGCACCTGAGTGCCAAGCGTTTCCCGGGGTTGCGGCGCCACCTGACCAAGTACTCCTCCCTGTACTCCGCACTCAGCGCTGAGTACGGCGTGCACCTGGCGCAGGCCGAGGAGACGATCGAGACCGCGCTCGCCACCCCACGCGAGGCCGCGTTGCTCGGCACGGACACGGGCCTGCCGATGCTGCTGCTCTCCCGGCACTCGTTGGACGAGGACGGCGAGCCGGTGGAGTGGGTGCGCTCGATCTACCGCGGCGACCGGTACAAGTTCGTGGCCAGGCTGACCCGACCTGCAGAATGAGAATTAATATTAACCCCATGAATGTCCGAGTTGTCACCGGTGCTGCCGCCGGGGGCGGAAGATGAGCATCCTGGTCGTCACCGGCACCGGCACCGAGGTCGGCAAGACCGTGGTGACCGCCGCGGTGGCCGCCCTGGCCGCGGCCCGGGGCGGCGGGGTGGCCGTGGTCAAGCCGGCCCAGACCGGGGTGGGCCCGGGCGAGCCCGGTGACCTGGCCGAGGTGGCCCGGCTGGCCGGGCTCTGCGACACGCACGAGTACGCCAGGTACCCGGACCCGCTCTCCCCCGCGGCGGCCGCGCGGATCAGCGGCCTGCCGCCGCTCTCGCTGGCGCAGACCGCCCGGAATATCAGAAAGCTGGCACTCGATCGGGCGCTGGTGCTGGTCGAGGGGGCCGGCGGGCTGCTGGTGCGCTACGACGAGGACGGAGCCACCCTCGCGGACCTGGCCAGGGAGCTCGGCGCACCGGCCCTGGTGGTCGCGGATCCGGCGCTCGGCACGCTGAACCACACGGCGCTGACCCTGGAGTCGATGGCGCTGCGCGGCGTGGACCTCGCCGGGATCGTGCTGGGCAGCTGGCCGTATCCGAGTGGACGCGCGGGCGGGGCAGACGGGGACGGTTCCGACGCGGGCGGACGCACGGACGGTCCTGACGCGATCCCGTGGGACGGCCCGGATCTGGCCATGCGCTGCAACCTGCGGGACCTGGAGACCCTGGCCGCTCGGCCGCTCGCCGGCGCGTTGCCCGCCGGGGCCGGCCGGCTGGACGCGGCCGAGTTCCTGCTCGCCGCAGGGGCCGGACTCGCACCGACGCTCGGCGGCACCTTCGACGCCGCGCGCTTCCGGGCCGAGTGGGGCCGGTAGGCGGCAACGCAACGGGAGCCCGCACGCCCCGGCGCGGGTGCGGCGGTCGCCATGGGAGACAATGGCGGGCGTGACTGAGATCGACAACGGCTCCGCCCCCTCCGACATCCTCGCCGTAGCCCGCGAGCAGGTCCTCGAACAAGGCCGCGGCCTCGACGAGCGCCAGCTGGTCGACGTGCTCGACCTGCCGGACTCCCGCCTCGAGGAGTTGCTCGCGCTCGCCCACGAGGTGCGTGAGCGCTGGTGCGGCCCCGAGGTCGAGGTCGAAGGGATCGTCTCGGTCAAGACCGGCGGCTGCCCGGAGGACTGCCACTTCTGCTCGCAGTCCGGGCAGTTCACCTCGCCGGTCCGCTCGGCCTGGCTGGACATCCCGTCGCTGGTCCAGGCGGCGAAGGAGACCGCGGCCACCGGCGCGACCGAGTTCTGCATCGTGGCCGCCGTGCGTGGTCCGGACCGCAAGCTGATGGCGCAGATGCGCGAAGGCGTCGCGGCGATCCGCGAGGCCGTGGACATCAACGTCGCCGCGTCGCTCGGCATGCTCACCCAGGAGCAGGTGGACGAGCTCGCCGACATGGGCGTGCACCGCTACAACCACAACTTGGAGACCGCCCGCTCCTACTTCACCGAGGTCGTCACCACGCACACCTGGGAAGAGCGGTGGGACACCCTGCGCATGGTGCGCGACGCTGGCATGGAAGTGTGCTGCGGCGGCATCGTCGGCATGGGCGAAACCCGTGAGCAGCGCGCCGAGTTCGCCGCGCAGCTCGCCGAGCTCACCCCCGACGAGGTGCCGCTCAACTTCCTCAACCCGCGCCCGGGCACGCCCTTCGGCGACAAGGAACCCCTGCCGGCCAAGGAGGCGCTGCGGACGATCGCGGCCTTCCGCCTCGCGCTGCCGCGCACGATCCTGCGCTACGCCGGCGGCCGGGAGATCACCCTCGGCGATCTGGGCACCGAGCAGGGTCTGCTCGGCGGGATCAACGCGGTGATCGTCGGCAACTACCTGACCACGCTCGGCCGCCCCGCGACGGCCGACCTCGAGCTGCTCGACCGGCTCTCGATGCCGGTGAAGGCGCTGTCCGCGACTCTCTGAGCCCGCCTGAGCCCGCCTGTGCCCGGCCGCCGCGCGCCGCGCGGCCTCCGGAAACCGCCGTGCGCGAGGGCTCCGCGTCGGCGCCCTCCCCTCCGGTGAGCGCCGCCGACGGCGGCCGGGACCGACGGAGGGTCGTCTCCGTCGGTCCCCACACGAGCCGGCACCTCGAACCACCCACCGTTGCGCGAAGGGAAGAAGAACAACGGTCGGCCGCCACTCATGCATGGTGACTGCCGTGTCGCATGCACCGGGTACCTGCCGAACAGCATTCCGCCACCACCTACCGTCCGCCTACCGCGCCGCTATCGCCGCTGCGGGCCCTCGCACTGTGCTGCATCACCGGCAAACCGGACACTCTCCACGATCTTCCTGGGTGAAAGCCGTTTCCGGTGACTCCCCGCGTCGGGCTACCATCTGCCTGTCGCGTCTCGGAGCGGGTGGGTTCCGGGATCTTCCCTGTCTCGGGGGGACGTGCGGCGGTGGCTGCCGGTGAAGGAAGTACTCTGTGCGTTTCGCATTGCTCGGCCCGGTGGACGTCCACGGTGGCGGCGGTCCGGTGGAGATCCGTGGGGCTCTGCGCCGCGGCCTGCTCGCCACACTGCTGCTCAACCACGGCTCGGTGGTCTCGACCGACCGGCTCGGCGAACTCGTCTGGGGGGACAACCCGCCGACCTCGGTCACCACGTCGCTCTACAACCAGATCATGCGGCTGCGCCAGGCTCTGGGCGAGGACGCGGACCGGATCCGCGCTGTCGCGCCCGGCTACCTGATCCACGTCGAGCCCGGCGAACTGGACTTGGACGAGTTCGCCCGGCTGTGCAGCCTGGCACGTGAGGCGACGGCACATCAGCGCTGGACTTCCGCATCAGAGCTTTACGCGGAGGCGCTCGCGCTGTGGCGCGGCGACATCCTGGCCGACGTCCCGATGCTGCAGAGCAACGCCGCGATCCATCAGTTCCAGGAGGACCGCCTCGTCGCGGTACGTGGCCGGATCGAGGCCGACCTCAACCTCGGCCGGCACGAGGAGGTCGTCGGCGAACTGCACGCGCTGATCAGCGACCACCCGCTGCGGGAGACGTTCCACGAGCAGCTGATGCTCGCGCTCTACCGCAGCGGCAGGCAGGCGGACGCGCTCGGCGTGTACCGGGATCTGCGTCGGTTCACCGTGGCGGAACTCGGTGCGGAACCGGGCCTGGCACTGCGGGAGCTGCACAATCGAATACTCCGGTCGGATCCCGGTCTGGACGCGCCGAAGCCGGCGCCGATTCCCCGCCCGATGCCGAAGAGCGCCTCACCCGGGCGTTCCGTGCCGAGGCAGCTGCCCGCCGACACCCGGCTGTTCACCGGCCGCTACAACGAGCTTGCAGCGCTGGACGCGCTGGCCAAGGCGGCCGGCGACGGCGCCGAGCCCGGGATGGCCGTGATCTCGGCGATCAACGGCCTCGGCGGTCTCGGCAAGACCGCGCTTGCGGTGCGCGCCGGACACCGCGTCGCCGCACAGTTCCCCGACGGACAGCTGTTCATCGATCTGCGCGGCTACTCCGACGATCAGGAACCGGTCGACGCCGGATACGCGCTCGACTACCTGCTGCGCTCGCTCGCGGTGTCCCCGCAGGCGATCCCGAAGGACCTGGGCGAACGCGCCGCGTTCTACCGGTCGAGGCTCGCCGGAACCAGGACCCTCATCCTCCTGGACAACGTCGCGAGCACGGCTCAGGTGCGTCCTCTGCTGCCCGGCGCGCCCGGCTGCCTCGTCGTGATCACCAGCCGCAACCGCCTGATGGGCCTGGACGACGCGCATCTGCTCACCCTCGACGCGCTGAGCACCGACGAGGCAGTCAGCCTTCTGCGACGTACCGCGGGTCTGTCGCGGGTGCCGGAGGCCGAGGATCAGCACGAGGTCGAACTGCTGGTCGAGCTGTGCGGCCGGCTGCCGCTGGCCGTGCGGATCGTGGCGGCCCGGCTGCGCCATCATCGAAGCCTGACCGTGGCCCGGCTCGTCGCCGAACTGCGCATGACGGCGGGGCGGCTGGCCCACCTGCGGGACGAGGATCGCGACCTGGCGAGTGTCTTCGAGTCCTCCTACGTCGACCTGCCGCCCGCGGAGCAGCGGCTGTTGCGCCGGCTGAGCCTGACACCGGGGCCCGACTTCGACGTCCGCGGCGTCGCGAACCTGATCGACCAGGACTACCGCGGCGCCGAGCGCCTGCTCGAGTCGCTCCTGGATCACAATCTGCTGATTCAGCACACGCCGTTGCGCTACCGCCTGCACGACCTCGTCCGCGCATTCGCGCTCGGCCTCGGCCGCACCGACGCGGACGAGCAGGGCGAGTCGGCCGCCCTCGACCGGCTGCTCACCTACTTCGAGCACGGCGCCCACGCGGCGAACAGCAACCTGATCCGCACGCGCCGGCCCGGACCGCCGCCGTCGGCTGCAGCCCCCGCCGTCGCCGCGGAACTGACCGACCGGGACTCGAGCCTGGCCTGGATGCAGGCCGAGCGCGCCAACCTGCTCGCGCTCATCCCGTACGCCGCGGAGCGCGGCAGGGTCGCGCGAGCCGTGTATCTGGCCGCGAACCTGACCACCCACCTGCACCAGGACGGACTGTGGCCGCAGGCCGAGCAGATGCACGTGGCCGTCATCGACCTGGCGTCCGCGGCGGACGACGCGCCGGCCGAGGCCGAAGCCCTGGCCAACCTGGCCTGGGTGCGCTCGAAGACCGGCCGGACGGCGGCCGCGATCCAAGACTACGAACACGCCTTGGCGGTGAGCCGCAAGTTCGACCGCAGGGACATCGAGGCGCTGGCGCTCGGCGGCCTCGCCGAGGCGCACTCGCAGCGGGGGGACGCGCCGGCCTCGATCGCCACGTACAAGCAGGCGCTCGACATCTACCTGGAACTCGGGGACCGGCGCGGAGAGGCCGACACCCTTCGCCGCCTCGCCAGCGAGATACACCTGAGCGGCGATCTCCAGCTCGCGATGAAGCTGCTGAACCGGGCGCAGGCCGCGTTCGCGCGCGTCGGCGACCGGGTCGGGGAGGCGACCGCCATCGGGTCCCTCGGGCGGATTCAGTTCAGCATGGGCGACATGGCCGGGGCGGCGCTGAGCACCGAGTCCTGCCTGGTCATCTTCCGCGAGCTGGGGAGCAAGGTGAACGAGGCCACCGGCCTGTACGAGCTGAGCCGGATCCGGCACGCGACCGGTGCGTACGAGGCGGCCGCCGAGCTGTGCCGCCAGTCGGTCGCCCTGTTCCGGGACCTCGGCCACGCCATGGGGCAGGGCAACGCGCTCAAGGGGCTCGGCGTCGCCGCCCTCGCGATCGGCGACGTCCCGGCCGCGATCGGGTATCTGGAGGGCTCACTCGAGGTCTTCCGCACCATGGACGCCTTCGCGAGCCAGGCGGACCTGCTCCAGGAATTGGCCGCCGCGCACCTGGCCGCCGGCAACCACGCCGCCGCCGCGAGCGCGCTTACGGAGGCGATGGGCCTCACCGGCGAATTCTCCCGTGACCATGTGGTGGCGCAGACCCTGCACCGGCTCGGCACGCTCACGATGGCGACCGGCGCGCACGAGCAGGCGCTTTCGTACTTCCGACAGGCCAGGGCGCTGTCCTCGGAGTTGAGGTATCCGCTGGACGAAGCCCAGGCACTCGAGGGAGCCGCCCGTTGCGAGGTGGAACTCGGCGATCGCGCTTCGGCACTGCGGGACCTGCGCGAGGCGGTCGAGATTTTTCAGCGGGTCGGTGCGGCCGAGGCCGAGGAGGCCGCGGCGTACCTGGCGTCGTTGTCCGACTAGCCGGAATCGGAACCCTGGCCGGCCCCCGGACCGGAGCCCGAGCCCGAGCCGGAACCTGATCCCGGGCCGCGCCGGTCGCGGGTGATCACGAAGACGAGCACGCCGATGAGCACGAGTATGCCGACGGCGAGGGCGGCGACCACGCCCAGGTTCGAACCGTGATTGGTGGGGTCGACGCTCAGGATGTCGACGCTGACGTGTGATCCGGCAGCTGGGAACATATCGAGAACCCCCTCCTCGATCGGCCTACGACGCCTTTTGCGAGGCTAGCCGATCGAGGTCGGCTGTGGGGGGGCGGCTACCCGGCGGTCTCCGTTCGCAACTGGAGCACGTGGTCGAGTGCGAGTTCGGCCCCACCGAGGAGCGCGGCGCAGTCCAGCGACGCCTGGACCATCGGCACCGGGACGGCGCGCTCGAGGAAGGAGCGCTCTGCCATCACCTCGGAGATGCGTGGGCCGCCGAGCGGGTAGAGCCTGGCCAGCAGCCCGCCGAGCAGAATCCGGTCCGGGTCGAGCAGGTTGACCAGCCCGGCCAGGCCGGCGCCGAGCCGGGTGGCGACCTCGTCCACGGCGTGCAGTGCGGTCGGGTCGCCGCGCTCGGCCGCCTCCATCAGCACTCTGGCCCGGTACTCGATCCCGGTGACCGGCGTATCCGGCAGGTACGCCGCGCGCATCAGCGCCCTGGTGTCTGCGACCAGCTCGAGGCAGCCGCGGGAGCCGCAGGAGCAGCGTGGCCCGTCCGGATCCGCCGTGGTGTGCCCGACCTCCATCGCGTAGCCGCGGGCACCGCCGAACACCACCCCCTCGCTGATCAGCGCCCCGCCGATGCCGATGTGCTCGGTGGTGACGTAGAGCAGCTGTCGCGCACCTCGGCCGGCGCCGTGCCGATGCTCGGCCAGCGCGGCGAGGTTCGCGTCGTTGCCCACGTGGACCGGCCACGGCTCGTCGAGCCCTTCCTGCACCAGCCGGCCCGCGGGCACTCCGGTCCACTCCAGATGCCGCGGTTCGAGCGCGTACCCGTCCTCGGCCCGCACCGGCGAGGGCAGCGACACGCCCACCCCGGCGATCGGCCGCCCTGCCTCGCGGCCGAGCGTGCGCAGCAGCCTGCTGATCCGCAGGAAGATCGAGGCGGCCTCGGGGCGCACCTCCACCGGCTCCCGCTCCACCCGTAGCACCCGTCCGCCGAGTTCGACGATCGCGACGTCGAGGGTGTCCACCCGCAGGTGCACCACGAGCGCGACCGGCGAGGTCGGGGCGATGTGCACGTGGTGCGAGGGCCGACCGGGGCCCGCCGTGTCCCGGGGCCGGGCGACGGGACGGTCGTCGACGCGCACCAGGCCGCGGCCGACGAGCTCGGTCAGCGCGTAGCCGGCGGCAGAGCGTCCGCAGCCGAGTTGCGCGGTCAGCTCGGCCCTGGTCGCCTCGCCGCCGGACTGGTGCAGCAGGGTCAGCATGCGGCTCGCATTGTTTGCCGAATCGCCGACGTTCGGACCGGGCAACGGACTGGACACGGAAGGGGTCACTCCACGATTATGTATTTGTACAGCGTCTGCACAAAAATCTTGGAGTCTTCGGAGCGCCTCGGTGCTCGGAATGAGGGGGTTACCAGTGTCCACCGCAACCTTGATCGGCCTGCTCGCCGGCACGCTGACCACCGCGGCCTGGCTGCCGCAGGTCATGCGCGCCTTCCGCACCAAGTCCACCAGGGACTTCTCCTGGAGCTGGTTCGCCATGTTCGGCACCGGGGTGGCGATCTGGCTGATCTACGGCCTCGCCGCTTCCGCGCCCGCGGTCATCGTGACCAATGCGCTGACCTTCCTGCTGGTCCTCGGCCTCTGCCTGCTCAAGCTGGTGCACGACGGCGCCGGACGGCCGCGTGCCGGACGCAACTGAATCCGCGTCAGGTACGCCGTGTGCACGGTGCGAACGATGAGGTCGGCGTGACCGAATCGAAATGATCGCCCTTCGTCACAAGCGGATCGAATGCAACTAACCTCCAAGGCAATGTCGACTGTGACATAGCTCTCATGGAGGTACCCATGCCTGAGGGAACGGTCCCACCCAAAGTCCTCAGTCCCTTGCGGTTGTTCGCGACCTTCTGCGTCCTCGCCCCCACCGTGGCCGTGATCGCCGTGCCGACCTACGACTCCGCCACACCGAGACTCGGCGGTTTCCCGTTCTTCTACTGGTACCAGCTCATGTGGGTGGTGCTCACGGGAATCCTGATGGTCGCGGCGTACTGGGCGATCAAGGTGGACGAGGGCCACCGCAGGCAGGCCCGCGGCGCCGGGGGCGGGAAACCGGCCGGCCCGGCCGACCTCGGCGGTTCCGCGTCGACGGACGGGGCGGGCGAATGAGCCTGGCGACCGGCGCCACGGGCGTGCACGGAGTCGAACTCGGCATCGTCATCGCCCTGTTCACCATGGTGGCCGTCCTCGGCTTCGTCGCCGCACGCTGGCGGCGGACCGGAACGAAGGACCTGCACGAGTGGGGTCTCGGCGGACGCTCGTTCGGCGGGTTCATCACCTGGTTCCTCATCGGCGGGGATTTGTACACCGCCTATACATTCATCGCGGTGCCCGCCTCGCTGTTCGCCGGCGGCGCGCTCGGCTTCTTCGCGGTCGGCTACACCATCCTGGTCTGGCCGCTGGTGTTCATCTTCCTGCCACGGCTGTGGTCCGTTTCGCGCAAGCACGGCTACGTCACCCCGGCCGACTTCGTGAAGGGCCGCCACGGCTCGCGCGGACTCTCCCTCGCGGTCGCGATCACCGGCATCGTGGCGACGATGCCGTACATCGCGCTGCAGCTGGTCGGCATACAGTCGGTGCTCTACGTCATGGGCGTCGGCTCCAGCAGCTCCTCCTTCGCGCAGGACCTGCCGCTGTTCATCGCCTTCGCCATCCTTGCCGCGTTCACCTACACCTCGGGCCTGCGCGCGCCGGCGATGATCGCCTTCGTCAAGGATCTGCTGATCTACGTGACGATTCTGGTCGCGGTGATCTACATACCGATGCGGCTCGGCGGCTGGACCCACATCTTCAGCGCCGCGAGCACTCGGCTGAGCACCGTCAGCCCGACCACGCACGCGCCGGCCGGTTCGATCCTGCTCTCACACGGCAACACCCTGCCGTTCGCCACGCTCGCGATCGGCTCGGCGATGGCGCTGTTCATGTACCCGCACGCGCAGGTCGGCGTGCTCGCCACGAAGCAGCGCAGCACGGTACGCCGCAACGTCTCCGCGCTGACCGTGTACTCGCTGATGCTCGGATTCGTCGCACTTCTCGGCTACATGGCGATCGCCGCCGGATTCACCACCAAGAGTCTGGGCAACAACGCGCAGCACGCGGTGCCCGCCCTGTTCGACGCGATGTTCCCATCCTGGTTCGCCGGGATCGCGCTGTCCGCCATCGTCATCGGCGCACTGGTGCCCGCGGCCATCATGTCCATCGCGGCGGCGAACCTGTTCACCCGCAACATCTACGTCGACTTCATCAAGCCGGACGCCACGGCCAAGCAGCAGACCGACGTGTCCAAGTGGGTCTCTCTGCTGGTCAAGTTCGGCGCCCTGGCCTTCGTCCTCGGTCTGGACGCGACCAGCGCGATCAACTTCCAGCTGCTCGGCGGCGTGTTGATCCTGCAGACCTTCCCGGCCATCGTCGGCGGCCTTTACACGCGCTACTTCCACCGCTGGGCGCTGCTCGCCGGCTGGGCAGCGGGCATCGGGTACGGCGCGGTCGTGGCCTGGCAGCAGTCCTCGGCCACCCAGCACCACTTCGCCTCGCAGGTGGCGCTGATCCCGTGGACGCATCAGAAGGCGTACATCGCGGTGACCGCGCTGGTGGTCAACCTGGTCGTGCTGGTGGTGGCGAACTTCGTGCTCCGCGCGGTCAAGGCGCCGGCCGGGGTGGACGCCACATCTCCCGCCGACTACGACCACGACAGCGGGGGTGGGGGCGAGGAGCCGCAGGAGGTGGTCGCCCCCGCCGTCCTGTAACGAGCCCTACCGCCACGCGATGCTGACCAGGTCGGGTTGAGCACGTAGGATCCTGGCCATGGACCTGGTGGTGCGCGAGGCGCGGGAAGCAGAGCTGGAGCAGATCGGCGAGCTCATCGCCGAGGTGTACGGCGGCGAGGACCTGGCCGGTCCGGAGTACGTGAAGGTGCTCCGGGACGCCCGGGCCCGCTGGGAGTCGCCCGCCACCACGCTGTTCGTGGCGCATGACGACGTTGCCGAGGACGGAGATGAAGTCGAGCTTCTCGGCACCGTCGTCTACGCCGCACCGGGTTCGCCGTGGCAGGACGTCGCCGAGGACGCGGAGGTCGAGTTCCGCATGCTGGCCACCGTCGCCCCGGCCCGCGGCCGCGGCGTCGGCGAAACCCTGGTCCGGGCCTGCATCGACCGGGCCCGTCGGTCCGGCGCCCCCCGCCTGGTGCTCTCCACCGGACCGGAGATGCTCGCGGCGCACCGGTTGTACGAGCGACTCGGATTCGTGCGCGTACCGGAGCGGGACTGGCGTCCGCGACCGGACATGGAACACCTGCTGCGCGCCTACGCGCTGGAGCTCTGACGGCGAGGCGGCGCTATAGCGGAAGGTCGCCGTGCGCCGAGCAGCGCGCCGTGAAGCCGGTGGGCAGGACCTGGACGATCAGGCGTCTGCGACACTGCGGACAGTAGCGCGGCGGCTCGAGGCCGAGGCGCGCCACGCACGGCTGGTGCGGCGTCGGCGCGGGCTCACCGCAGTGACCGCAGTAGGGCACGAGGCTCTCGGGCGGGGGTTGCGACACCATCTCCGCCTGGACCGCTTCGCTCATGACCGAACAGTACCAATTCGCGCAGTCGAGATCCGCGCCTGGTGGGCCTACGTCCGCCGCCTGCTCCGACTGTTGTGCCTGCTCTGCCTGCCGCGCCTGCTGTCCTTACTCCGCGCCGACGAGCCGGGTCAGCGATTCGACGGCCTGCGGGTCGTACGGGTCTCCTATGCCGCGGCGGATCCGCGCCAGGGCTCTGACGTGCGAGGACGGGCCCGGCTCGGCCGTACGCAGGTCCTCGAAGTCGTTGGCCACGCGCAGGATCGCCGCCGCGCGCCGCTCGCTCTTGCTGGTCGGCTCCGCGGTGTCCGGGTCGCTGCCGTCGTCACCCGCGAGGTACGGCTTGCACTGCGCTTCCAGCACCCGCGCGACCCGGTCGAGCACACCGGTCTCACGCACCACCTCGGCCCCACGGGCTGCCACCTCGGCCGCGACCCACGGCGTGGCCAGCACGGTCGCGCCGCTCGGTAGCGGGTCGGCGAGCGAGAGCTGGCCGATGTCGTGCAGCAGGGCCGCGTACTCGAGGTCGAGCAGCTCCGGCTCGGTCAGGTCGAGGTCGCGGCCGATCGTCAGGGCGAGGCGGCACACCCGGCGGGCATGGCCGGGATCCGTGTACCCGGCCAGGTCGGTGATCCGGGAGAGCGCACGGATCGTCTGTTGGTAGGTGGCCCGGATCGCAGCGTACCGGCGCAGTGCGCGCTGCATCACCAGGACCGGCGCCGCCGCGATCGGCAGCACCCAGACGCCGAGCGGGTTGGCGGCAAGGGCGACCGCGACCGACAGCGCGGCCACGGCCGGCCAGACCCGCAGCGTCGCCGTGCACTCCTCGATCCAGCTGCCGAAGAAGCGCCGCAGCACCCGTGGCACCGGGACCCGCTGGGCCTCGGCCCCGGGATCCGCCGAGCCCGGCGCAGTGGGCCGCGGCGCACCGACGGCGGCCGAGGTCAGGTCGCCGAAGCCGGGACTCGAGGAGCTCGCGAACACGCCGGCGAGCGCGGTGTCGAGCAGCAGCGCCAGGCAGGCCACCGAGCCGAGCAGCAGGAGCAGCTCGGTGCGCGTGCCCGCGTCCACGGCATGCTCCAACGGGTACCGGACCAGCCAGGCGATGAAGCCGGCCACGCCGATCCGCCGCACCAGATAGCCGACCGTGGGCGGCCGCCCGGCGAGCGCCTGCGGCAACGAGCCGAGTGCGGCGGCCACCGCGACCACGACGATGACCTGTACCGGCCCCCAGAGCGCGGTCCGTCCACCGATCGACACGGTGAGCGCGTAGCCGATCGCGGCGGTGGCGGCCAACGGAGCGTTGTCCCGGCCACCGGGCAGGGTGATGCGCATCACCTCGCCGAGGACGATGGCGGCGCCGAAGGCGAGCGCGTCGGGCAACTGCACGGGGCCGTGCACGGACAGTTTGAGCATGGCCACGAACACGCCGGCGATCAGCAAGGACGCGAGGAGTACGGGCGCTGCGACCCGGTGCATGCGCAGCTGCGGGCGCGGCAGAAGGCGGGCGACGTTGCTCACCGGGTCTCCGTCTCGGGTCCGGGCCCTGCGGCATTGGAACCGGTGCTGTAACCGCTGTCCACGGAGATGTCGCGACCGAGGTCGAAATCGGGTCCACGCCCGGTCTGCGAGGGGACACTGACCTCGTTGGCGAAGGGGCCGAACGCAGTGGGACTGAAGGTGGGGAGGTCCCCGCCGGCCGACTCCTTCTCCACGACTTCTACTACCGCAGCGGCCTCGACTACCTCCACGACCTTGACTGCCTCCTCGGCTTCCTCAGCCTGCGCCGCTGCCTCCGCCGCCTCCTCCGCCTCCGCCTCCTCCGCCTGCTGCGGTCGCGGAGACTGCTGCTGACGCTGATACGCCGGGTCGTCGTGGTCGAACTCGGCCACCACCGCGCCCGGCGGCAGGTCGCGCAGTTCGGCCGGACCGCCGCCGCCCGCGCCCTCCCGTGCCGTGCCGTCGCCGCGCCAAGGCCGTCCGGCGAGCTCCGCCCGCCGCAACGCTTCGGCGATCGCGTCCACCATCTCGGGGTCGAACTGCGTACCCGAGTTCGCCCGCAGCTCGGTGAGCGCCTCGTCAGAACCGCGCGCGCCGCGATACGACCGAGTCGAGGTCATCGAGTCGAAGGCGTCCGCCACCGCGATGATCCGCGCGAACGGCGGAATCCTCATACCGCGCAGGCCACTCGGATAGCCGAGTCCGTCCATCCGCTCGTGGTGGTGCAGGATCGCGCTGTACGCCTCGTCCAGGAACGCGATGTCGCGCACCACCTCCACCCCCCGCGAGGGGTGCAGCTTGATCTCCTGAAACTCGTGATCACCGAGCGGCCCGGTCTTGCGCAGCAGCCTGGTCGGCACGCCGAGCTTGCCGACGTCGTGCAGGGTCGCGGCGTACCGCAGCACCTCCACCCGCTCCGAGGAGAGCCGCAGCTCGTCCGCGATCATCACGCTGATCCGGGCCACCCGCTCGCTGTGGCCGCGGGTGTAGAGGTCCTTGATCTCCACCGCCTGGACCAGGGTCCTGATGATCGCGTCGTGCGCGGTGCGCTGCTCGTCGTACTGCACCGTGGCCCAGCGGGTGACGACCACCGGGCCGAGCAGCACGAGCGCGGCCAACGCGTCGTACGAGTTGCGCCAGAGCACCGCGGTGAGCAGGCCGACGAAGGCGTAGGCGACGTTGCGCGGCCCCATCCGCAGCAGACCCTCGCGCCATGCGTCGCCGCCGGCGCGCTGGCCGACCTGGACCAGGAAGGTCTGGATCACCGCAGCGGGCACTGCGCTCAAGGTGAGCACGGCGAGAATTATCGGCACCAGAGCCTTGGGGAAGTCGGCGGCCATCAGCGTGCTGCCGCCGCCGGCCGCCTGGTACACACTCCCACCCGCGGCAGCGGTCAGGAAGGCGAGCGCGGAGGCGAAGGCGACGCGTAACGGATCGGCGCGGCGCAGCACCATGCAGGAGGACGCGACCGCACCGGTGAGCGCGGCGGCACCGGGCGGTAACAAGACGATCGCGGCCAGCAGCACCGAGACCATGGCCGGGCCGGCCGGGCTCTCCTGCAGCAGCGGCAGCCGGATCGTGAGCACCAGCAGAACCTGGAGCAGCAACAAGACGATGAACGGCGCAGGCGGCACGTGCGACCAATCGGTGCCCGGCAGCAGGCATGCGCCTACCGCCACCGCCGCGGCCACGAGCGCGGCGGAGAAGTACCGGGCGCGCTGCGGCATCGGCTCGTCCTCGCCAGCCCCATCGGTCCCTCCGATCGGACTTCCGGCTAAGCCTACTGAGCTCCGGCGCCTCAGGGGGGCGTAGTCGCGAGGAATTCATTTCATCGAGCGAACGTCTAGTGCGCTGGTCCACGCGTTGTCGACGGGGTGTCACCCCGGAGTCACGGTACGGCTCCGCATGGCGATACCATCAGCCCGCGGACATCGCTCGGATACCGCTCTCCCGGCGAACCGGACCGCGCACAGCGCGCGAAAGGGCGCGCGGTGGCGTTCGGGAGCGCTCGGCGACTAGGAGAGCGCCGTGGACTTCTTCGCCGCGACAGTGGCCGGCTCGTCGTCCGGCACGCAACGTCCGTCGGCGGCGGAGGCGGCCTGCACCTGGCGGATCTTGCTGAGCACCTTGGCGCGCAGCTGCTCCGGCGCGGTCTCGCAGCAGGAGCGGTGGACCAGAGCCTTGACCGCCTGCTCGAGCCCGTATTCGGCCAGGCAGGGAGTGCAATCCTCAAGGTGCTGCTGCACCGTCGCGAGGTCGTCGTCGGCCATCTCGTGGTCGATGTACTCGTAGACGTGCTCGAGCACCGAAGCGCAGTTGTCCTCATGCGGGTGCCCGCAGGTCATGACACGGCCTCCTTCTGGTTCTCGCCGCCGAAGCCCCTTTGCTCCGCGTAGTCGGCCAGCAGTTCCCGCAGCTGGCGACGGCCGCGGTGCAGCCGGGACATCACCGTGCCGATGGGTGTACCCATGATGTCCGCGATCTCCTTGTACGGGAAGCCCTCGACGTCGGCGAGGTACACGGCCATCCGGAAGTCCTCGCCGATGGACTGCAGCGCCTCCTTGACGTCCGAGTCCGGCAGGTGGTCGAGCGCCTCGACCTCGGCCGAGCGCAGCCCGGTGGAGCTGTGCGACTCGGCGCGGTGCAGCTGCCAGTCCTCGATCTCGTCGCTGCCCGCGGACAGCGGCTCGCGCTGCTTCTTGCGGTAGCCGTTGATGAAGGTGTTCGTCAGGATGCGGTACATCCAGGCCTTCAGGTTCGTACCCGGCTTGAACTGGTGGAAGGACGCGTACGCCTTGGCGTACGTCTCCTGCACCAGGTCCTCGGCGTCGGCCGGGTTGCGGGTCATCCGCAGCGCAGCCGAGTAGAGGGCGTCCAGGAACTGCATCGCATCGCGCTCGAACCGGGCGTCGCGCTCGGCCGGGCTCTCCCCCGCCGGCTCGGCGGACGCCGCGGACGTCGCGGTGGCGGCAAGCGGGTCCTGGAAGTCCTCAGACGCACGTTGACCGTGGCCCGCGATCTTGCCCACGCTTGTCAAAACCTCCGTGTCCAGGTCCGGGCCACGGCGCTCCCAACCGGCGTCGACAAGCCGGACCTCTCCCGACTCTAGCCGGTACGGGGTCGTGTCAACGAGTCGAGGCGTCACGAAGGGCTCCGCGGCCGGCCGCACTGAGGTTCTCGTCATCAATCCAGGCACGTCGACTAGAACAGCGTCCCCGGGTCGGTTATTTCCTTGACGAGCTCGGGGCCGTTGTTGCGCACATTGCCCACCTCCTGGCCGACCGGGTGCGCGGTCCAGGCCGGCTCGCCGTCCAGGTCGAGCAGGGAGCGGATCCGGTCGGCGTCGCGCAGCTGCCCGTCCAGCCACGGCTCGACCAGCGGCCGGGCGACGGTCAGCGGCATCCGGTCGTGGATCTCGGCGAGCGCGCCGCGGGCCGGGCCGGTCAGGATGGAGACCGACCACAGCTCGAGCCCCTCCGGGTCCGTCCAGCGCTCGTAGAGGCCGGCGAAGGCGAGCGGCGCGCCGTCCTGCGGGTGGATGTACATCGGCTGCTTGGCGCGGCCCTCGCCCTTCTTCCACTCGTAATAGCCGTCGGCGGGCAGCACGCAGCGGCGCTTGGCGAAGGCGCTGCGGAACATGGGCTTGCCCGCGGCGGTCTCGATCCGCGCGTTGAACGCCCGCACGCCGATGGCCGGGTCCTTGGCCCAGTAGGGCACCAGGCCCCAGCGGGCCACGTCGAGCCGCCGTACGCCCTCGTCCTGGGCGCGCTGCCAGAGCACCGGGACCGGCTTGGTGGGCGCGAGGTTGTAGTCCGGAGTGAATTCGACGTCTGTCAGGGCCGCGAAATCCAGCGCGAGCTGCTGGAACGGCGTGGCCACCACGTATCTCCCGCACATAACAGCTGCACGGCTCCAATCTTCTTCGCGAGAGAACCATTCTCCCCGATAGGCTTGGATTATGAGCAGAGACGAGCTGTGGGATGCACCCACCGTGACCGAGCCGGTGCGGGCAAAGGTGACGGTGGCCGGGTCGAAGTCCGCCACGAACCGCGCGCTGGTCCTGGCTGCGCTCGCGGACGGCCCCAGCACGCTCTACCGCCCGCTGCGCAGCCGGGACACGCTGCTCATGGCCGGGGCACTGCGCGCGCTCGGCACCGGGTTCGAGGACGGCCCCGACGGGTCCTGGCAGGTCACACCCGCCGCGAGCCTGCGCGGCGACACGCAGGTAGACATGGGTGCGGCCGGCACGGTGATGCGCTTCATGCCGCCGGTCGCCGCGCTCGCCGAGGGCCCGGTGCGCTTCGACGGGGACAAGCGTTCGCACGAGCGGCCGGTCGCGCCGCTGGTGGACGCGCTGCGCACGCTCGGCGCCGACATCGACGACACGCAGAACCCGGGCTTCTTCCCGCTGACCGTGCGCGGGCACGGCGGCCTGCGCGGCGGGGTCGTGGAGATCGACTCCGCGGCGTCCTCCCAGTTCGTCTCGGCGCTGCTGCTCTCCGGAGCGCGCTTCGAGCACGGCGTGGACGTGCGGCACGTCGGCGGGCGGCTGCCCTCGCAGCCGTACATCGAGATGGCGGTGCAGATGGTCCGCGCGGCCGGCGTGGCCGTGGACGATTCGGAGCCGGAGCGCTGGCGGGTGGCGCCCGGACCGATCAGCCCGGTCACCCAGACCATCGAGCCCGACCTGTCGAACGCCGCGCCGTTCCTGGCCGCGGCGCTGGTCACCGGCGGAAAGGTGACGATCGCGGACTGGCCGCGACACACCACCCAGCCGGGTGACCGGCTGCGGGAGATCCTCGCCCGGATGGGCGCGCGCTGCGAGCTGACCGACGAGGGCCTGGTGTGCACCGGCGGCGACGGCGTCCGCGGCGTGGACCTCGACCTGGCCGACGAGGCCGAACTGACCCCGACCATCGCCGCCCTTGCCGCACTGGCCGACGGCCCGTCCCGGCTGCACGGGATCGGCCACATCCGGCTGCACGAGACCGACCGGCTCGCGGCGATCGCCAAGGAGATCAACAACCTGGGCGGCCGGGTCACCGAGCTGCCCGAGGAACTGCTGATCGAGCCGGCCCCGCTGCACGGCGGCGTCTTCCACACCTACGAGGACCACCGGCTGGCCACGGCGGGCGCGGTGCTCGGCCTCGTGGTGCCCGGGGTGCGGGTGCAGGACGTGGCCACGACCGGGAAAACGCTGCCGGACTTCCC
>Ga0073928_10002450_pt1 | contig 31792 bp, 28 predicted proteins | sample PaiPotPPA55metaG_FD_76969 | JGI IMG/M metagenome (GOLD analysis project Ga0073928, IMG submission 76969) | Iron sulfur acid spring bacterial and archeal communities from Banff, Canada, to study Microbial Dark Matter (Phase II) - Paint Pots PPA... ...
AAAGACTTCACGGTAGCGACGGATGTTAAGGTCTACTTCTGCGATCCGCAAAGTCCCTGGCAACGCGGCACCAACGAAAACACCAATCTCCTGTTGCGGCAATACTTCCCGCGAGGCACCGACCTGTCCATCCATTCGCAAGCGCAACTCGACCAGGTCGCGCTGCGCTTGAATAAACGCCCAAGAAAAACCTTAGGCTTCAAAACTCCTGCGAGTAAACTGCAAGCCAGTGTTGCGTCGACCATCTGAGCCGGCAGCGGTTATCGGAAAAGTGAAGTTCTAGTACGTCGCATGTACGGTAATCCAACTCTCCAGGCACTTGTTGAATGAATCCTTTCAAATCAACAAATCTGTGTAGACAAGTTCCTGGCATTAGCGACGCGTTGAAGACGCAGTTAAGGCTTATCGGGAGTTGATTAGTCACTTCGGATTTTCCGCAAGGCGTTGACGGCGTTTTGTCACACTTCGGCTGACACCAGCCGTGTAGGGTGATCTCCCGTCGCCTGCGCTCCTGCGCTGTTGGCAGCGGCACGACCGCGAGCACTCCTGGGTTTTCTGGTTTGTTCATCTGTCACCTCAAAGTAATTCACCGTTCTCATATCTCGCTTCCATCGCCTCCTCGCTCCTCCCATGGGCCGCGGCGTGCTGCGACTGAGTTCGGGCTTCGGCGTGTACGCGCTCCCGTCCCGCCTTGCGTTCAGAAACCTGTTGCGTTTTCTTTCGGTGCTCATATCCATTCTCCTTAAATGCCGCCCGTCATGATCCGAGTCCTACCGGATCCCCTACGGGTACGCGGGCACGGTCTTCTCGCACCCCGCGCAGTACTCGGACGGATTGCCGTTCCAGTCGAGCGTCACCCAGTTCTTGCAGCCATTCGGGTTCTTGCACTTCACGCCCTGAGCTTTCTTGAGGCAGATGGGGCATTCTTTCGCGTTGCGGTTGTGATCCTTGTGCTGCGCGAGCAGACCGTTCGTGGTGCTGACCCTTTCGCCGCAGACCGCGTTGTGCAACCCCTTGACGCTTTGCATCGCGCCCCAGAGCTTAGGCTCCGTGGGCTGGATGTGAGTTCGGGCGAACGCCATGGCGTCCTCGGGGTAGCAGCAGTTGTCGTCGCACTTCGCCATGATCTCCATGAACATCTCAAGCTCGGCAACCGTGGGCTTGGCGAGCCTGAACGCCGACCAGCAGTTGCCCATGTGCTCTAGCAGGTCAGCTCCGCTGACCCATGCACCGGAGGGCATCTCCCGAGCTTCGATCCGAGCTTCGCGGTTTTGGGGTTGCTCTTTCTTCGCTTGCGAACTCAGAGACTCTTCAGGTTTGTCTTGTTCTTGATCTTGAGCCACAGATTGATCGGTAGGTAGATTGGTTAAGCCTGAAGATGTAGGAGCCATAGGCTCACAGGAAGATGTATGAGCGTTGGGGTTTAACGCTCCCAGAAGATGTATACCTACAGTGTCGCCCTGTTCTCGGTCGCCCGTGGAGCCGACGTCGGCAACTCGGGCGGCGGCAAGTAGGGCTACGGTACCGACGCCCTCTTTTAGGGCTACGGGTTCCGTGTTGACCGTCCATGTGGTGGTGCCCCACTTACCTGTAAGTGGATCAATCTTCTGGGCTGCCTTGCTTAGCCATCCGTCATCCACCAACGTCTTACGCGCCGGGCGCAGGGCATTCTTACCGATGCCGAGGTCGGCTAAGAACAAGCTTTCCTCAAGCTCAAACACATTCCCCTTGCCGGAGCGGAAGTACATGTTCCAGTACACGTAACCGATGGTGGTCTTGTTGTTCCCCTTGGCACGGATGTATTCCTGAAAGCGCCTGCGGTGGGCATGTTTCACAAATTTGAAATCTAGTTTTTTCTTAGCCATATCATCCCTGTTTGTCTCATCCCTGTTGATTTGCCTTGTCGAAGGGCGCGTCGGAACCGTGCAGGGCAGGTAAGGGATGAGCCAACCTGCCCCCGGCTGAAATCGTCTCGCGACGGCTTCCGACATAAATAAATACGCAGATTGGGGGAACTTCTAAGGTTTGCGCTTCGTGCGTGACCCCAGAAGAGTCCCAGACCTTACAGGGCGAACTCACGGCTCGCCGCCTAAAGAAGGAAAACGAAGTCGAAATCCCTACCCTAGTTCCCGTCTGACCTCGCCGTATTCTTAATATCGTTGGGATTTCCCGACCTCAAAGAACGCTAATGAGTTTGTAGACGCAATTTGCGATCCCTCTTATGAAAGAGGAATCGTGAATCGGTACACCGAAATCAAGAAGGCGACAGCCGAGGTGGTCGGCGTTCGGATCGTGAGAAGAGCCGACACGGCAGGGGCGCATGGGGCAATCAGGGACATGATCGTCGCCAATCCCGCTTTGTCCTACCAGCGAATCGCGGACATGTTGGGCTGCTCAAAATGGTTGGTCTGCAAGGTCGCCGTGGAGTTCGGCGTTAGGCGAGCGAGAGGTGCAGGTAGCCCAGCGCGGCGCAGGGAGAGGCAATGAGGCGCAAGAAGTATTTCGGCTGGGAAGAAGCATTTCGTTTCGTCTGGGAAAACGCGGACCGTGACGGAATCTGGCGTGGCGATGCCGCCAGCTTGGCAGCAGAGTTTGACGCCTTGGCGGATGATGCCGAGTCCGTTCTGGACGAGCTTCGCGGCAGACGGCTGATCGAGAAGCTCTATACCGGGTCATTCTACGTTTCGAACTGGCGGGAGAAGTAGCTTTGCAGGCGTCTGCAACGTCTTCTTCCCTGAACATTTGCTCTTACCCCGCATGTTTTCCGGGCGGCGCATGAGGAACGGCCCGGCTGTTCTGCCAGCAGCCCTTGGACGATTGGCACGGGTGTTATCCCGTTCCCCATCTAATTACTCGGTTTTGCAGAATTTCAGCGCACCGCCGCTCGCGCAGCTACCTTGCGCGAGCGCCCCTTCGTCGCTCTAAGCAGCCAAGGCGGGAGCGCGAGTTTCAGCATGGGCTGCGGTCCGTTCGAGTGATCCATCGGCACTCCGTTGATCTCGCTGCCTTTTGATACCAGCGCCATGCAAAAGTGCTCCATTTCACTCCGCCCTCAATGTCGAACTCCAGCTTAAATCGCCGCACAAACCGACAACCCCGGTCATGCTTCCCCCCAGTGTTCCGAGTCCGGAGGCCGCACTTCATGCAGCCGAGGCAGATAGTGCCTGCTCCGGCTCGGGTGAAGGCACATTCCATCGACCTTTCGGCAAGGCTCGTCTGCTCAGTACTATCTCCCACTTCTTCCTGGTGCCGCCCCTACCAGTTCCGCTGGTCATCTTAACTAAATCGTCTTCGACGCCGACGCCATAGAGTGGACCTTTCTCTGACCACAAGATTTCTTCTTGCCCGTCCGGTTTGACGCAAGTGGCCGTTACCCGTGTTATCGGTCTATGGGCTGCACCGCAGGCATTGTAGGTAAGTTGCCATCCACCATTCCAAGTCGCGAGCATTGAATGCAGCTTGTCGTGGTCCACCACTGCCTCGTCATAAATCAGGTGTCCGGGGCATTTCTCGGTTAGGGTGTAAGGCGGGTCAACAAATGCATAGCAATCTTCGTTGTCGAAAGCAGCCAACGCTTCGAAGGCGTCGTCCATGACTGCAATCCTGCTCCGGAGGCGTTACAGCAGATCAAGCGACCCGTCGAGATTGCGCGGCCAGCGACAGAGGATTCCACCACGATTTTTCTCTGTCATGCAGCCCCCGACCTTCTTCCCGTTAAACCCAACTCGGGACCGAAGCAGAATCCAGAGTCCGGGGTCATCCTCTTTCATCCGTTCTAGGCTCGCTTCAACAAATGGTTTCTGTTGCTCGAAAGGCAAGTCGAGAACTTGCTCGGTCCACTTTGCGACACGGTAAGAAAAATTCGGATCGTTCAGAGCGGCGCTCCAAAAGGCGAGATAATCTTCATCCTTCTCTGCCAGCACCAATCGCTCGGCGTAGCCCTCGTTCAGCAGGCTGAGACCTACGATGCAACTTCCCGCATAAGGCTCTACGATGATTCTTGGCTTCCAATCACGGAGAAATTCCCGAGCGCGCGGGACGAACCAGCTTTTGCTTCCGCCTGTCTTGATAATGTAGAGAGGCAGTCTCATTGGACAGAGACCGCCTTTCGATTCGGTTCGTTTTTGGTGACGCAAGCGCCATCATCCCGCTTGCTCACTTTGTCAAGAATTTCCTGAGCAATAGCGGTGGCCACGGTTGCGAGACGTTTCGGGTCGGATTCTAGGGGCTGGAGCCTTGAGCTTATGAATTCCACGCACGCCTTGATGTAGGCGTTGTCGGTCCAGTTTGTCGTGTCTGTCGGCTGGTGGTTCGCCTTGTCATCAAGTGAAAGCGTCAGCGCAGATTCTTCTTCGTGTTTCTGGGATTCGTCGGGACTGTCTATCGGCGTTTCGGTTGTCTTCGTCCCGTTGATTTGCGCAAGCACCTTGTCATGCATCTCCTCGGGAAGTCTCTCAAGCAATTCGTCAAGGCCAACCTTACCTGCGGGGGAACTGCTGCCTGAACCTGTGCTGCTGCGTCTGCGCCGACCGCCTGCGTTGCTTTTCTGCGGCAGCTTGTCGCCTGTCAGCGTTTCGTACAATTCCCGATACTTCAACATCTGGCGGGAAACATACTGGAAGGTGACGCCGAGTTCGGCGGGGAAAATATCCTGCGCACGGAAGTACTTGGTGCCGTCTTCGCCGATGAGATAGTCCTGAGGGGATTTCGTCGCAAAGAAGTCACGAATGTCTTGGCAGCGGCGGTAAAAGTCGGTATTGAGTATGCGTGCGTTGAAGTAGGCGATCCTGTTGCTTGTCGCAATGTCCTCTTCCTCGCACAACTTGCCGAATTCTCTGAACTCTTTGCGAATGAATTCGTAATTCGCCTGCGCCTTCGCCAAGAATTCCTGACGCACCGTTTTCTCGTCCGCCTGCTTGGCGAGTTTTGCCGTGTCCCCGCTGAGATTGATGGACTCGGCACCGATTGCAGGTCCCGAGATGCCAGTCTCGGCGGCGATTTGTTTGAGCGCATTCTTGACTCGCTTCATCGCCGCGTTTGTCGGCTGCGGCTTTTCCTCAAATGAACCTAGGTTCATTTCGTTTTCACTTCTGGGTTGTTGCTTGGTTGCCATAGTTTTTCCTGAATCCAGTTTTTGGATTTACGCCTGGTACTAGGCTGATCGGTGGGATCAACAGTGGTAGAGGGCGGCCGACTGTTGAACAGCCGCCCTTGAGCCTCTGGGTGCGCCCCAGAGACCCTGCGCATTATGAAATACTGCGTCGCGGGATTTGGGGCCTAATGTTTGACAAATATTCTGGATTTCCTCGGAAGGAAACGAGGCGTGGGCCTTTGCTTCGGGTACTGCGAGCTTGAGGCTTGCGTAAACAACCCATTCCGGCGTTATGCCTGCCTTGACCCAAGAGCGGTTGTAGTGGATGTAGTAGGCACCTTTCCAAAGGCTCAGTTGCGCGGAATCGCCCCGGTTGGTCTAGCGATAGCTCAGGTTTTCTTCTAGTTTGCGTATTTGGATAGTGACTGCGACGTGGGTCTCACATGATCAGACGGATCGCGACGTCAAAGGACAGAAGTCTTGCAACAGTGCCTCTCCATCTTCGGCTTAATACCTGCGCCCAATGCGGGTGTCATCCTGTTCTCCCGCCCAGAATCGGTGGTGGCGCAAGGACAAAAGCCTGCGGGCGCGGAAGATCGGCCCGCCGCGTTGCAAATTCCCGCGAGCGATACTAACGTTCCCTCCGCAACGCCACGCAAGCGGACAGGCAAATCAATGTCACGCCGAAGTGGCCAGTCAGGACACGTAGAAAAGTCAGGACGTTGGTTCGTCGTGCGGTACTGGCAGGACGTGCCGGGTCAGAACAAACGGTCTCACAGGAGGGTACGAATATGCCCCGTGCAGGGTCCGGGATCGCTCGGTAAAAGTGCCAGAGAAAAGAGGGCGAAGGAAATCGTGCAAGCGAGCGGAGCAGACACGCTGGAACATTTCGAGAAAGTTGTGATGAGCCAATCGGGTATCACGTTCCGCGAGCAGAGCAAAGTGTGGTTCACCCACATGAGCAACCGGAAGAGCAAGCCCGTGAAACCGTCCACGCTGCTATCGTGGGATGGAATCGTCAGTCTCATAAACGAGTCTCTTGGCGATCTGCCGCTCGCAGCGTTGATGGAAGATCAGTCTCCAGTCGTGGAGTTCATCGCCGAGCAGCACGATGAAGGAAAAACACCCAAGACAATCCGCAACTACATGCAAGTCCTCAAAGCCGTGGTCAATAATGCCAAAGACCCGAAGTCCCGCAGACGGCTGTTTCCCGTTCCATGGGACAACGAGTACCTCGACATTCCAGCGATGGGGAAGCAGAACACTCCATGCTTCACTGCCGAGCAAGTCAGCCAGATTGTCGAACGTGCTGCGGGTCAATACCGTGTGATGTTCTCGGTGCTTGCCGCCAGTGGTTTGCGATTCGGGGAAATTCTCGGATTGCAGATCAGGAATGTGCTCGACGATTGCACACGCTTGCGCATTGTCGAGAAAAACTGGAACGGAAAACAACAGGACTGGCTCAAGACGGAGAACGGTGAGCGGATCGTGGAACTTCCCAGCAGCGTTGCTACGATGCTCCGCGTTTACCTCGGCGACCGAATGTCGGGCTATGTGTTCCCCAACGAGGGAGGGAATGCTCACAGCCAAACCAACATCCTCAAGCGTTACCTACACCCCATATTGATCGGTGACGAACAGACACCCGGAGTCACGGGCAGGAAAGCTGGTGGCCATGCTTTCCGGCGTTACCGCAACTCGTACCTTCGCACGAACAACTGTCCCACAGGACTGCTCAAATACTGGATCGGGCACTCACGCAAAGTCGATATGACGGACGTTTATGACAAGTCGCCGGAAGACTCTGCGTGGCGTTCGGAGATGGCTGAAAGGCTCGGGACTGGCTTTATTGTCCCGAGTTGTACCGAATGTACCGAGAAAACAAAAACGGCAACCGAGTTGGTTGCCGTCTAAGTTCCTGAAAGCTCAGGAGAAATTGGTTGCGGGGGTCAGATTTGAACTGACGACCTTCGGGTTATGAGCCCGACGAGCTACCAGGCTGCTCCACCCCGCAACACGACTATAGCGGAGCAGCAGTCTCCCGTCAAATCGGCTTCGCGGCGGAAAGCGGCCGCGAAGCCGCACAAGCTCTCACCAGGTATTGTATGGCGTCCCATCGATCGACGAAGGCAACGGCGAATTCGAGTGCACATCCACGATTCCGTTGTTCGTCTGATCCGGACTCAGCACCAGATCCCCAAAATCCAGGTGCCAATCCTTCGCCCGGGTCATCGGATCCACAGGAACTTCCCGCAGGTACGGCGCTTGGGGATTGACTAGATCCTCCAGCGACTGCGGCGCCGCCTCTTTGTCCAAAGTGTAGTTGTCGATAGCCTGTCTCATCACCTGCAGATCGGTCTTCAGCGTTGCTTCCTTCGCGCGCTGCACAGATCGGTCGTAGCGCGCCGCCGCAATCCCCACCAAAATAAAAATGATGGTGATCACGATCATCAACTCGATCAACGTGAATCCGGCGCCCGGCCCCTTCCGCCGTCTGTGCCCAGACCCTAACCCACCGACCTCAAAAATTCCATCCATCCCGCACCTTTATATCGACTACCAGTCCGAATATTTCGTCCCGTCGCTGGCAGTCCCTTGTGATTTTGAGTATACGTCGAAAATATTTTTGCCGCCCCAGCTCGTCGAGTCCGGATCATCCTGAACGGCACGCAGGCCCCACTCGGTCTGACCCGTCATCGGATCCTTCGGAATCCTGCGCAGAAACCGGATCTTGCGGTCGTTGCCGGCCCCCAGCTGAACGCCCTTCACGAGCGTATCCAAATCGGGAGGATACCCCTCGCTTCCAACTTCGATCCGAATCAAGTTCCGGTCCGCCAAATCTTTATACCGGTCGATGGCATCGCGGATCTGCCGCAGGTCATAGTGCAACTCCGCTTCCCGTTTGTGCACGATCGTATACCGCGCTATCGGCAAAGCCGCCGATGTCAAAACCAGCAGAATCGAGCAGGCCAGGATCAACTCCAGAAGCGTCATGCCCGCTTCCTCTGCGGCCCCTCGGTTCCGAGATCGTTTCCGTCGTAGCATTTTCTCGCGCGGCCTTACCTTCTAACTCCAGCCTCCACTATTGGACCTGCAACGTGGCCTCGCTGGTCACCAACGGAATCGCCTTCTGCTGCGAGTCTTTCGCATTCACCTGCACGATCGACAAACTCGAGGTGCCCGGCGCAATCGCCTTCACCACAATGCCCATGATCGTGCCCGTGCCGCTAACCCCCACTGTATTCGGCTGCCGCGTCGCGGAAATGATCGCTTGTCCATGTTCTTTGTTGATGTTGGTGACGATGGCTATTTCCTGGTTCCCGCCCTGCAGAAACCCTCCATGTTGCACTTCTTCCACGCTGATCACTGCCGGGTTGTACTGCACCAAAAAGGGAATCGAGAACAGATCGGTCACATTATCGACCACCACTCCGATCGTCGCCGTCTGTCCCGTCTTCAGCGACAAACTCCGCGGCTCGAATCGCATCTGCGCCGACTGTCCGCCCTGCGCTGCATTGGCCGCCGGCGGGGTCACCCCCGTCGGTGGAGTCGCCGGATTTGCAGGGCCCTGAGGCAACTCCTGCGACGGGCCGCGCACGTCACTCTCACGCCGCACTTGCACGTTTGTTTCGGATCCCGAATACAACGCCCGCAGGTTCGCGCGGCTCCAATCTGGCATGCGCACGATTCTCGGTGTCAAAATGATCAAAATCTCGTCGTCCTCGGAACTCCTGCTGTCTTCCGAGAACAGGTACCTCAACAGCGGCACATGCGCCAATCCAGGCCACCCGTTGATGCTCTTCGTGTCCGACTTGTTCACCAAGCCGGCCAGGATGCTCGCTTCGCCTTCCTTGAGGCGGATTTCATGATCGATCTTACGCTGGCTGATGACTGGCTGCTGAATGCCGCCAATGTTCTGCTCGCTGGTCACCGAGGAAACTTCCACGCTGACCTTGAGGCTCACTTCGTGGTTAGGATGCACGCGTGGGGTAATGTCCACGCTGACGCCGACATCGATGTATTGAAATTGCGTGTTCACCAACGGGTTCACGAACCCGCTTCCCGCCGTCGACCCCACACCAACGCCCGCCTGGAAGCTGCCCGTTGCCACCGGCACGCGATCCCCGATACGCAACTTTGCGGGCTGACCATCCACCGACCGCACCTCGGGATTTTGAATGATCTTCGTCGTCGAATCATTCAGCAAGGCATTTGCAGTGAAGCTCGGCAACGTCACCGCGTAATTTGAGCCGTTCAGATGCGTGAGGTTTTGCAGTGTTAAAATATTCGTCGTGGTCGAGGTAGAAGTTCCAGTCGAACCCGTCGTACCATTCGTATTCGTGCCGTTGTTGGTTGTCGTTGTCGTTCCAGGCGGGACAATTCCAATCGACGCGCTTTGTCCCGGCAAAATTCCCAGGTTCCGCATCTTATCCACCCGCGCCTCCAGCACCTGCACCTGGACTACAACCTCCGGCTTGGCTTTGTCGATGTCCCGGATCATCTTTTCCGCGATCGCCAACTGGTCCGGTGAAGCCCGGATGATGATCGCGTTCTGCGCGTTGAGCTGTTGGATGCGCTTCAAATCCAGCAATTGCCGCAGGCCTGTCACAATTTCGGTCAAGTCCTGCGCTTGCACCGTATTCGACAAATAAAATGTCCGTACCACCTGCTCTTCGTAGTCCCGCCGTTTCTGCGGCTGGTCCGGAATCACATAAATAATGTTTTCCGTCACCGGCTTCCAGAACGCCTTGCTTTCCAGCGACACGATCTCCAGCGCCTGCTCCAGGGTCACGTTGGTCAGGTCCACTGGAATCCGCCTGGCAGGGAAGTCCGGGTCGTAGACGATCGTCAATCCCGCCAGCTTCCCGATCGTATCGAACACGATCTTGGCGTCATTCGACATATGCAGGCTGATTGGCGCGCGCGATAGCGGCTTGATCTCGGGTGGTTGCGACGCCAGCGCCGGCGGTGCCGGGCCTGCGCCAGCCTCAGCGGCGACCTCCTCTGCGTGATTCCGCTCCCCGATGGCCTCCGCAACCTTCCGAAGCTCTTGTTCCGCGATGGGGCTCGACGGATCAATCGCGATCGCCCTCTGGAACTCTCCAGCAGCCCCTTGCAGGTCGCCCCGTTCGCGTAGCTTGACACCCGCTTTGACGTGGAAAGCCGACGCCTCAAACCTCGCCTGGTTGAATTTGATCTGGTACTCGGCGTTCTCCGGCTCGTTCTTCAGCGCCTTTTGATAAAAGTCGTACGCCGCGTCGTAATCCTTTAGGTTTTCGGCCTTACGCCCTTGCTGGTAGTCGTCTTTTCCCTTCGGGCAGCCCGCGGCCAATAGCCCGACACCCACGCATAAAATCGCCTTGCTCCATCCTCGCATGCACTCTCCATTCGCGGGGCACGAATCGGTCGAAGTCTAGCATCGGGTTAGAGGCTGGACAAGCGACGGAAGGTTGGCTGTCTTGCATATGATACCCCGCCCCTCTAACATTTAACCTCAGTGTCACGTAGGATTAACGAGTGCCCAAGCCAGCCAAGAAACCCGAAAAATCGAAGGATAAGGAAAAGGAACAGATCGTCGCCCAAAACCGCGCCGCCTCCTACAACTACCACCTGCTGGAGAGACTCGAGGCCGGCATGGTTCTTCACGGCACCGAGGTTAAAGCCCTTCGCGAAGGAAAAGCAAATATCCGCGACGCCTTTGTCGATTTCAAGCCCAGCGGCCCCTGGCTCGTCAACGCTCATATTGCTCAATACAATCCTGGCGGCCCTTGGAACCACGAGCCTCTCGGCTCCCGCAAGCTCCTCCTCCACAGAAACGAAATTTACAAACTGGCCGGCCGCGTCCAGTCCAAAGGTTTAACTGTCATCCCGCTACGGATATACTTCCGTGACGGCATTGCCAAATGCGAAATTGCCCTGGCCCAAGGCAAGAAGACGTGGGACCGCCGCCAGGACGAACGCACCAAGGAAGCCCGCCGCGACGTTGACCAAGCCATGTATCGCAATCGGAGGCGATAAGAGTAATCATGCAGATCACCCTGGAAACCAAGCCTTACGCCACACTCGAGACCGGAGCCCTGGTCTCCTACGTTTTTGAAGATGCCAACCCTATCCAAGGCACGTTAGCTGAAATTGATAAATCCGTCAATAACCTGCTGAGTAAACTATCCGCCGGCGCCGAATTTACCGGCAAACCTCTGGAAATGACCCTGATCCACGCCCCCGCGGGCCTGAAAGCCACTCGCCTCCTGCTTGTCGGGGCAGGGAAGCGCGACAAATTCGATGTCGCCACTCTCCGCAAGATCGCCGGCGCCGCGCTCCGTTACCTCAAATCCCGCTCCGTCAAGCAATTAGCCTTTTTGGTCCGCGAGAACGACCTCAACGAAGATTCCGCCCAAGCCATCGCCGAAGGCGTCATCACCGCCGACTTCGAGACAGACAAATACAAGTCCGACAAGAAAAACGACAAATCCATCGACTCCGTCGTGATCGCCGGCTACTCCGACAAAGACAAATCCGCCGGCGAAAAGGGCCTGAACCGCGGCCGCATCATCGCCGAAGCCCAAAACTTCGCACGCGACCTGGTCAACGAGCCGTCCAACAAGCTCACTCCCAAGATCCTGGCCGAAAAAGCCGAAGCCATGGCCAAAGAGTCCGGCCTGGCAGTAGACATCCTCGACGAAAAGCGCATCGCCGACCTGAAGATGGGCGCCCTCCTCAGCGTTGCCCAGGGCGGCCCCGAGCCCCCGCGCATGATCGTAGTCACCTACACGCCGGCGACGCCACCCAAACCCGGCGCTCCGGTTATCGGCTTGGTCGGCAAAGCGGTTACTTTCGACACCGGCGGCATCTCCATCAAGCCCGCCGACGGCATGGAAAAAATGAAGTACGACATGGCCGGAGGCGCAACAATGCTTGGCGTGATGCGCGCTCTAGCCGAACTAAAACCAAACGTAAAAGTGATCTGCGTTGTCCCCAGCACCGAAAACATGCCCGGCGGCAAAGCCCAGAAGCCCGGCGACATCCAGACCGCGATGTCCGGCAAGACCATTGAAGTGCTGAACACCGACGCCGAAGGCCGCCTAATCCTGGCCGACGGAGTCCACTACGCCAAGCAACTAGGCGCCACGCATCTCGTTGATGCCGCCACGCTAACCGGCGCGATCGTAGTGGCCCTGGCCAACATAAACGTCGGCGTCTTCGGCGGCTCCGACCAATCCTGGACCGACAAGCTCCTGGCATCCGCCAAAGCCGTCGGCGAAAAAATGTGGCAAATGCCCATGGACGACGAATACCGCGAATTCATAAAGGGCAGCTTCGCCGACATCCAAAACATCGGCAGCGGCAAAGGCGGCGGCAGCATAACGGGCGCCTGGTTCATCCGCGAATTCGCCGGCGACACTCCCTGGATCCACCTCGACATAGCAGGCACTGCCTGGAACGACGACGCCAAGCCGTGGTTAGCGAAAGGTCCGACAGGCGTAGCCTTACGCACCCTAGTCAACCTCGTGATGTCCTACTAACGATTCCTGTAGGGGCGCAGCACCGCTGCGCCCCATCTCGGGAACCAGTTTCTGCCCTGCGATTCCGACTTTTAACTGACCCTTCCTCTACATCTTCTCTGGTGCTTCAATCCCCAACAAATCCAATGCGCGGACCAATTCGCGCTCGACCACTTCCGTCAACCCCAACAAAAACGCGCGCTTCTGCTCATCCGTCTCCGACAAAATGTGGTGCTTGTGATAAAAATTATTAAATCCTTGCGCCAACTGAAACGCATATTTCGCCAAAAATGCCGGCTCCTGCGCCGCAATTGTTGCGTCGACAGCGGTATCCCCTGACCCCGCCAGCAACAACAACTCCCACAAGCCGCTGCCTTCGGGACCACCCAAAATTGTTCGCACGGTTTCGGCAGTCAACTCCGCCCGCCCCGCACCAGCCTCCACGCCCTTTCGCCGAATTCCGCGAATGCGTACGACCGCGTACTGGCAATAAGGTCCGGTCTCGCCCTCAAAACTCAACGCATCCGCAAAATCAAACGCGATAATCGCGTTGCGGGTGAACTTCAAAAGAAAAAATCGCAAAGCCCCCACGGCAATCTCGTGGGCTGTCCGAACCCGCTCCTCCTCGCTCATCTCCGGATGCCGCTGCGCCACCTCCGCCAGAGTCGCCGCCTCCAGCTTATCGATCAAATCGTCGGCCTTAACGCCCAGCCCCTTCCGTCCGCTCACCTCCACGTAAGGCTTCCTGTTTTCCTCCGGCCCCAACTCATATCCCATCTCCGCCGCGCACCGTGGAGTCAAAGCCACAATCTCGTAAGACAAATGAATCGACTGCTCCGCCGCCTCCGGATGCCCCAATCTCTGCAAACCCGCCGCCACCACCTGCTGCAAATAAGCTTGCCGCGTATCGATCACGTTATAAACGGTAGCTGCAGGCGCGCCAAAGTCCGGCGCCCCAGGGTCGTCCTTGTCACTGGTAGTAGCCCAAACCGCATCCCCCTCAGGCGCCTTAGGCCACTTTCGATAGTGAAAATCCTTCCCCAAGAGCCCAAATTTCCACAGCTGATACGCAATATCCTTCCCCACATAAGTTACGGTTCCGTTCGACCGCACAATAATCTTGTCTTGCTCGTTCTCTTCGTCCTCTTTTTTCTCCGCGTCCTCTGCCTGCCCTGAACCACGAGGGGTGCCTGCCGCCTCTGTGCCCTCTGTATTAATTCCTTCCTTTTCTTCGTTTTTCCACGGCATAACCCAACACCCGGCCATCTTCCCGCTGGTCGCCAGGTAAATTGCCCCAGACTCCTTCAACTTCGCAAACGCCGCATCCCAAAAATGCAAATGTAAAATCTCGCTCTCCCGCGCCAGCAACTCGTAGTGAATCCGCAACCGCGCCATCGTTCGCAAATGAAATCCCACGATCGAGTCTGCGACTACTTCCGCAACCTCGGCCTCCTCACCACGCCCCTCTTCAATCGCCCGAAGCGTAGCCCCTCGCAGAGTGGCCGCCCGCACCTTATCCTCCGCAAAAAACGCGGTAGCCGCGGCATACAAATCCCAGCACAGATAATCAAACCGCGGCTCCATAGCCATCATCTTGACGCTAACGGGAGTCCGCTTCTCCATCACCAGAAACGCGATCACCACATCCGCGACCTGCACCCCGGTGTTATCAATATAATTCTGCACCTGCACGTTGTACCCGGCTCCCCGAAGGGTCCGCGCCATGGTGTCGCCCAGCACCGCGTTCCGCACATGCCCGATATGCGCCGCCTTATTCGGGTTAATGCTTGTGTGCTCGACGATAATTTTCTCGGGCTTATGTACAGCGGAGTCCTTCTGCGCCTGCGCCGCTGCCCAAAAGGCGCCTCGATCAAAATAAGCATTCAAGTACCCGCCGCCAGCCACCTCCACCCGGGCGATGCCCGCGACCGGCGCTAATCCGTTCGCGATCTCCTGCGCGATCTGCCGCGGCGCCCGCTTTAGTCTCTTCGCCAACTCAAAACAAACTGGCGATGCGGCCTCGCCCATCTCAATCTTTGGCGGCCGCTCGAGCACTACGCTTAACTCCACGCCATACTTCTCGCGGATATGCGCGGCGAGCGCCTCACGCAATCGATTTGAAAGTGTCAGATACACGCGCCCTCTTTCCGTCTCAAGCCCGCAAAATCACACCAGTATAGACCGACCAGCGCCCGCTGATTGCGCTGGTGGTGACTCGAAGCTTAGCCCTCGGGGCTTCGGAGACCGATCTGAAGATCGGCCACTACGTCGACGTTGAGGGGCAGTCGCGGCCTGGTTCCCATCCAAGGCCTGAAGTGAGGCAAGAATGCAAAAGTCTAGTTAACAAAATCCCCCCCTCCCCCCGCCTATTTCCGTAAGTGCGGATTCTAAAGGGTTTTAAGTCCAATGAATGTGGAAGTGCGGATTGTACAGGAGTTACGGGCGTATTTTTTGGAAGTGCGGATTCTACAGGGTTTAGGCGTTTGCAGGCCTTGGGAGGACGAGCGTCCGAGGAGCAGGGACGCGTCCGGGACGTTCGAATTAGCATGTGCGATAACACGGAAGAGGGTAACACATTGGTAAGCAAATGTCGAGAACCAAAATGGGACTCTTTCCGGTCTGGAGTGTGGCTCCGCTCGTCAAGCTGCCAAAGTGTGCTCAGATCGAGGGAGCCGACACTGTTATGTAATCCATGTGGTTTTTGGCGGGTTCACTTCACCGGTAAGCGCTTACCAGGCACTCGACGGGGGCACTAATTCAATCGCGGGACAGGGGAGGGGCGCCGCAGCATTGACCACATTCATTATTCTTAGTTCGGGACAACCCGCGCAGCACCCCGTCCGTGTCCTTCGCTCATTTCACCTCGACTTTCATGCGCATCCAGGGATGGATGCAGCACTGAAAGAGATGCTCGCCCTTCGAAAGGCCTGTGAGCTGAAGTTGGCTGCCCTGCAGGATTCGGGTTCGGGCAACCTCAACTCTCGAAAAGCCTAGGGCGCATTCTGGCACGATTTCTTCGTTCGGGGCATTCAGTCCTGGTATAAAGCCACCTCCGAACTTTTCGACTTCGGTGAAGGTATGGGGTTCGCCGCCCTGATCCACCACACTCAAGATGGTTCCTTTGTTGATTGTGAGCGAGTCAGGCTCGAAATCCCAGTTGGGATCCGGGTGTCCACTCTGTGCCGCGGCAAATAAGTCAGCGAACTTCGTGGAAGCGCCAACTGCGATGTTCCGGCAGAAGTCCGGGCCGGCGGCATTTGGGGCATTGAAGGTAGCGGGATCGCACTCATCTAAAGCCACGACTTGAGCGACACCTGGGCTGTCTTTATCTTCCAGCTGGGTTCCGCCCGCAAACAGCAAACACAAAATGACGAACGCGGCCTTCAGTAAACTGATTTTCATCTTCGTTTTCCTTTCTGTGTGCTAGTAAGCGCACAACTTAACCGTTAAATTTGGGACGACCACACCAACTCTTATTTCTTGGCAACGAGCACGGGGACGCTGGCGTTCACGCGAGCTTCCTCGATACTCTCCCGAGGCACGGATCGCTCGTAGACGATCTCCTTTTTCAAGTCGGCAAGAACAAGGGAGTGAACCACGAGAGCGCCCTTTCGGCCTGTGAGGTGCAGGGCGCTGGAGCCGTTCCGGTAATCGCCGATGCCGATGCACATGACCCTCGTCCTGAAAGAGGAAGTAGAGTCGTCCCTGCTGATGTCGGCCATGATAGGAAAGGCTGCTGTAGATTCAATGCGAATGCTGTACGTTCCGGCCGGCAAGGTGGTTTTGTTCCAGCTCACCGGGGAGGTCAGCGTGAACTTCCCTACAAAGGCCTCTTGCGCTCTTGCGGCGCTGGCGAGGGTCAAACTCGCTGCCATAGCCGCTAGAAATAAGGTTGCCCGTAGAATCGATCGCTTGCTGTTCATGTAAGTCTCCTTTTGGGCCGGCGTTTTGGGGGTTTGCGGCCGGCGAACGGCGCGAGGATGAGAGAACCGGGGAAATACCTCAATAGATGCCTGCTCAAAAGGTTCTCGAATTTCAACTCAGTGATTTGTATAGGCTTATTGACTGACCTCGCTTCCCCGGTTCAACGATTTAGGTGGTACACTCTGCCGCCAGAGAATCGCCCATGGCGCGGGAAAACGGACCCAGGCCCAGAATTCTTCGATTTGCCACTCTCGAAGTGGATTTGCAGGCACGCGAACTGCGAAAGAACGGCCTGAAGCTGAAGCTCCACGGACAGCCCTTTGAGGTTCTGGCGATGCTGCTGGAGAGGCCAGGCGAGGTGGTGAACCGCGAGCAGCTCCGGGAACGGCTTTGGCCGACGGATACGTTCGTTGATTTCGACCACGGGGTGAACACTGCGATCAACCGTCTGCGCGAGGCGCTGGGAGATTCCGCCGACAATCCGCGCTTCATCGAGACTCTTCCCCGCCGCGGCTATCGCTTCATCGCCCCAATCGAGTCCATCCCGCCGGTATCAGCTGTAACGGCCGCCGCCTCCTCTGCAACACCCCAAGCTCAGCCCACTCCTTTACCTGAAGCTGATGTTCAGCCCCGCCATGGCAAGAGACTCGTCTGGATTTTGCCGGCGGTCCTTCTGTTCGGAGTGTTGGTTGCAGCGAACGTGGGACGATTCCAGCGCCTGTTTGGCGAGCAGCCTCGTACTCCCATACAGTCCATCGCCGTGCTGCCGCTGGTGAATTTATCCGCTGACCCTCAGCAGGAACATTTCACGGACGGCATGACGGAGGAGTTGATTGGGGAGCTTTCACGGATTGGCTCGCTTAGAGTCATTTCGCGAACCTCGGTGATGCAATACAAGGGGGAGAAGAAGCCATTGCCCCAGATCGGCCGGGAACTTAATGTAGACGCGGTCATGGAGGGATCGGTTCTGCGCTCAGGCAATCGGGTACGGATCGTGGCGCATATGATCTATGCACCGACCGATCAGAACCTGATGACGGAAACTTATGAGCGTGATTTCGGGGATGTCCTGACGTTACAGCGTGAGGTGGCGGAATCGATAGCGGAACGAGTCCGCGCGAAGTTAACTCCGGAACAGCAGCTCCGGCTGGAACAGGCTGTGGAGGTAAATCCGGAGGCTTACGAAGCCTATCTAATGGCAATTTCTTTAGACTGGTCGAGGCAGCAACAAAACAAAAAGGCCCAGAGCTACCTTGAAAAAGCCATCCAGAAGGATCCTGGCTTTGCCCCAGCTTACGTGGAGCTCGCATGGAGATACTTGGACCTTGGACAGTTTCGATGGCTTTCGCCACGAGAGGCGTATCCGCCGGCCAAGCAAGCCCTCCGCAAGGCTCTGGAACTGGACGAGAAAAACTGCAGAGCCCATTTCCAACTTGCATGGCTTGCTTGGCGCTATGACTGGGACTGGCCAACTGCTGAAACAGAGTTCAAGCATGCACTTGAGCTATGTCCCAGCGACGCGAGGATTCATTGGGAGCATGCGTACTACACGGCTTGGAGCGGTCGCGGGGCTGAGGCACTGGCAGAAATAGGAAAAACCCGTGAGCTCGATCCTCTTATGCCCTTTCTTCTCGGAGGCGAGGCGCTCATCAACTATCAGCTTCGCAATTACACAGCGATGATTGATGCGGGCCGGCGATTCGTGTCCTCGGACGCAAACTACTGGGTTGCCCACTTCTTTCTTGGGGTCGGCTATGAAGGTTCAGGCCGAACGCGGGACTCCATTCCTGAGTATCAGAAGGCCATCGAGTTGTCGGAAGGCGATCAAGATCCTACTGCTGCGCTGGCACACGCTTATGCAGCCACAGGCGGAAAAGAGGAGGCAAAGAAGATACTCCGCGAATGGCAACACCAATCGGAAAGCAGCTACGTTTCGCCGTACATGATTGCGACCGTCTACGCCAGTTTGGGAGAAAAGGACAAAGCCTTCGCGTACCTAGAAAAGGCATACCAGGAGAGATCCTCTGACCTTCCGTACTTCTTGAAAGCTGATCTAAGGTTGGACAGTCTGCGCTCCGATCCCCGCTTCCAGGATCTCCTTCGCCGCATGAATTTCCCGCAGTGAGCACGACATCCATTCAAGGCAACATTACAAGTGGTGCGCTCAACTCCTGGTTTGTCAGGTAATCGGAAACTGACCCGCCACTCAATTTCTGGGTGGTTTGACAGTCCCAGGGTGCGCCGATAGTATCAATTCTGTACCCGGCGCAGAGATTCTCTCCAAACAAATGTCCCTACGCATCGCGGGCGGATTCTGATGAATCTTGCATATTTCGACTGTTTCTCGGGCATCAGCGGAGATATGACGCTCGGCGCGCTTATCGACGCCGGCTGCGATGTCGCGCGCCTGCGCAGCGAACTGCAAAGGCTCCAAGTGCCTGGATGGGAGATTAGCGCCGAAAAAGTCTGGAAAAACGGCATGGCCGCCACGCATGCCAAGGTCAAAACAGAGGACCAGACAAAGCATCGTTCGCTGACAGACATCCTGGAAATCGTGAAAAAATCGGAGCTGCTGCCGCTGGTCCGCGATCGTGCCGGTTCGATCTTTCAGAGACTTGGCGAAGCGGAAGCGCGCGTACACGACGTGCCGCTTGAAAAAATCCATTTCCACGAAGTTGGCGCGGTCGATGCGATCGTGGACATCGTCGGTGCGTGTATAGGCTTCCAATCGCTGGGCATTGACAAATTCGCGTGCTCTCCGCTGAACGTAGGTGGCGGCACCGCAAAGATGGCGCACGGAGTTCTGCCGGTCCCGGCTCCGGCTACGGCGAACCTGTTGCAAGGCAAGCCGACATACTCCAACGGCGTGCAGCGCGAACTGGTCACACCCACTGGCGCCGCGATCGTTGCCACGCTTTGTGATTCTTTCGGACCGCAGCCACCCATGACCGTCTCGGCCATCGGCTATGGCGCGGGGACCGCCGATCTTGAAGGCCAACCTAACGTCCTGCGCATCATGATTGGCGAATCCGCCGAGAAAGCTGTCGCCGGCTACGACGAGGAAATTTCCGTAATCGAAGCCAATCTCGACGACATGAATCCGCAGATCTACGGTTACTTCCTGGAAAGAGCACTGGCCGCAGGCGCGCTCGACGTCTATACCACGCCAGTGCAGATGAAAAAGAATCGTCCTGGAACGTTGCTGACGGTTCTCTGCAAACCTCAAGACACCAACGCCCTGACCTCGATGATTTTCGCGGAAACGACAACGTTCGGCGTGCGCACCACCAGCGCGCAACGCCGTATCCTCCCCCGCGAACACGTCAATGTGAGCACAACTTTCGGCGACGTCCGCATAAAACTGTCGCGAGTAAACGGCCGCATCCTGCACGTTTCTCCGGAATTTGACGATTGCCGCAAACTGGCAGTAGAGAAAAATGTCCCGCTCCAGCAGGTGATTAACGAAGCTCTCCGCTGCTACCAAGGAGGCCAATGACATTTACAGCAGCTTCTGGAGGGTTGGTGGGTGTGGCTTCCGTTGAGATCCTTCGAGCATCCTTGTCGGATGCTCTCAGGATGACAGGGTGGATGACAGGGTTATGCGAGGGTTGCAAACTAGCGGTAGAGAAAAATGTCCCGCTCCAGCAGGTGATTAACGAAGCTCTCCGCCGCTACCAAGGAGGCCAATGACATTTACAGCAGCTTCTGGAGGGTTGGTGGGTGTGGCTTCCGTTGAGATCCTTCGAGCATCCTTGTCGGATGCTCTCAGGATGACAGGGTTATGCGAGGGTTGCGGGAAGGACGCTTGGCAAGGTGCCAAAGCTTAAAAAATGCCACCAACAAAACCAAAATATTATCTGACTACGCCGATCTACTACACGAACGGCCTCCCACACATCGGCCACACGTACTCGACGATCGTGTGCGACGCCATTCGCCGCTACAAGCGCATGCTCGGCTACGAGGTCATCCTCACGACCGGCACCGACGAACACGGCGTCAACGTCGAGCGCAGCGCCAAAAAAGCGGGCGTGCCGGAATCCGAATTCGTAGCCAAAATGGCCGCTGAATGGAAAGCGCTCTGGGATGAACTGGGCATTCAGGGCGACGAATTCATCCGCACCACGGAAGTCCGCCACGCGCGCACGGTCCAATGGTTGTTCAAACTCTGCCGCGAAAATGGCTACATCTATCCCGGCCATTACAGCGGCCAATACTGCATTTACGACAACTCGTACGTCGACGTGAAGCCTGGAGAGCCCTGCCCCGATTGCGGCCGGCCGACGGAAACCGTCACGGAAGCAAACTATTTCTTCAAACTTTCCGCGTTCCAAAACGTCCTGCTCGATTTCTACAAAAAGAATCCCAACTTCATTCAACCGGAAGCCCGCCGCAATGAAGTATTAGCCTTCGTCGAAGGCGGCCTGCGCGATCTCAGCATCACGCGCACCTCCGTCCGGTGGGGCATTCCGGTCCCCGGCGAGGAGCCCCACGTCTTCTACGTCTGGTTCGACGCCCTTACCGCTTACCTCAGCGCCGTAGGTGGCCCGGAATATGAACGCCGTGGTTTCTGGCCTGCCGATCTCCATCTGGTTGGCAAGGAGATCATTCGTTTCCACGCGGTCATCTGGCCCGCGCTCCTGATGGCCGCCGGACTGCCGGTGCCGAAACAAATCTGGGCGCACGGCTGGCTATTGATGGACAGCGCCAAGATGAGCAAGTCGCTCGGCAACGTCGTGAAGCCGCGCCCCATCGTCAATGTCCTCGGCCTCGATGCGCTGCGTTACTACCTGCTGCGTGAAACGGTCTTTGGGCAGGACGGTAACTTCAGCTACGACTCGCTGGTCCAGCGCTATAACAGCGATCTGGCCAACGGTTTGGGCAATCTAGCCAGTCGCACCTCCGCTATGATCGCGAAAGATTGCGGCGGAAAAATTCCCAAGCCAGGTGCGCTTCAGCCGCAGGACAACGCGCTCGCCAAGCAAACTCAAGAAGCCATTGGAGATGTCTTGGAGCAATACAACAACCTCGGCTTCTCGAAAGCCCTCGAAGAAATCTGGTCGGTGATCGCAGCTACAGACAAATACCTGACCACCGAACAACCTTGGGCACTGAGCGACTCCGAAGCTGATCAGCAACGTCGCGCTACGATCCTTTGGACGACCTCGGAAGTCTTACGCGTAGTAACGGCCCTGACGCACCCAGTTCTGCCGGACAGCACAGCGAAAGTCTGGACCCTGTTGGGTCAACAGGGTCAGCTAGGCCATCTCGAACTCGAGGGCCTAAGCTGGGGCCAACTAAAACCCGGCACGACGCTAGGCAAGTCCCAGGCGCTGTTCCCACGCATCGACAAATCCGAAGCGATAGAGAGGATGGAGACCATGGAGAAGGAAGAACAGCAGAAACCGCACCCAAGTGCAGTAGTCACGCCGGCCGCGGCACCCGCAACGACGCCGGCAGCAACAGGCGCAGCGTCTGCAGCCGGTGCGGCCGTCGCGCCCGAAGGCGTCCAGAAAATCGGCATCGAAGATTTCGCCAAAGTGGAAATGCGCGTAGGCCAGGTGAAGACCGCCGAGCGCATCGTAGGCGCAGACAAACTCCTGAAGCTGACGGTAGACATCGGCACCGAAGTGCGCCAAATCTGCGCCGGCATAGCCCAATACTACGAGCCCGAATCCCTGGTCGGCCGCAAGGTGGTGGTGGTCGTGAATCTGGCCCCGCGCAAACTCCGCGGGGTCGAATCCAACGGCATGATCGTAGCCGCCTCGGTAGGCCCTGAAGGCCGCCCGGTCCTAGCCGGCTTCGCCGAAGAGGTGGAAGTTGGGGCGCGTCTGAAGTAGCACAGGCACTCCTGCCTGTGCACTCTGCAAGCTGCGTCCAGACGAAAGCGAGCTAGTACGTTGGCAGCAAACTAGCTCTGGATTACGAAAGCACAGGCAGGAGTGCCTGTGCTACCAAAACATGCAGCTCATCGACTCTCACGCCCACATCGACTTTCCTCAATTCGCCGACGACCGCGAAGCCATGCTAGACCGCGCCCGGGCCGCCGGCGTCGAAACGATTTTGGCTATCGGGTCGGGACCCGGTCCGGAAAAGCTGGACGCCGCCATCCCCTACGCTGAACAACACGACTGGATCTACGCCAGCATCGGCGTCCACCCGCACGAAGCGAAGTTGGCTACCCCCGACCATTTTCAACAGCTCACAGAGCTAGCCAAGCACCCCAAAGTCATCGCCTGGGGCGAAATCGGACTCGACTATTTTTACGATCACTCACCCCGCGACGTGCAAGACCGCGTTTTCCGCGACCAGCTGTCCCTGGCGCATCAGGCAAAGCTCCCTATCATTATTCATTGCCGCGATGCCTGGCCCGACACCCTCAAAGTCCTCGACGAGGCCTGGCGCCCGACTGGCCTCGGCGGCATCCTCCACTGCTTCACCAGCACCCTCGCAGATGCCCAGTGCGGCCTGGACATGGGCTTCCTGATCTCTTTTGCGGGCAATTCAACTTATCCGAAGGCATCAAACATTCGCGACGTTGCAAAAGCTCTGCCGCTCGAGAACATTTTGATCGAGACAGACTCTCCATTTCTCGCCCCGCAAGGCTATCGCGGCAAGCGCAACGAGCCCGCCTACGTGGCCGAAGTAGCAAAGGCCATCGGGAGTGTGAGAAACTTATCCGCTGAAGACATTGCTACCGCGACTGCTGCGAACTTCCGGCGTTTTTTCAAGCTGCGTTCTTCAGCTGGAAGTGGGCCTTGACGGAGCCTTGCCGAGCTTGCTGAAAGCGCAGGCCAAATAGTTCGGCTTTGAGTGGACTTTAAATAGATTGACGGCTGCGCGGTCGCACAGGATACTGTGCGCCTCGCTAGCACAACGTTGCTCATGCAGGCCAGGAGGAAGGCCATCGCGCTGCTCACAGCCAGGGAGATTTTCGATCTTGTCAGAGATGATCTCGTCCTCGTAGAAGACGAGCTGACGCGACAGAGCGCCACCGCCTTCGAGCCCGTCTCCGAAATCACCTCCTATCTCCTGGGTGGTGGCGGCAAACGCCTCCGCCCCGCGCTCCTCCTTCTCTCCGCACGTTACGCCGGACACCGCGGGCCTAGCGCGATCAAGCTCGCCGCCGTAGTCGAACTCCTGCACAGCGCCACGCTGATCCACGACGACGTAATCGACAGCGCCGACACCCGCCGCGGCCGTCCCTCCGCGAACTCTCGCTGGGGCAATCATCGCAGCGTCCTGGCAGGGGACTGGCTGTACATGCAGTCGTTCCAGATGGCGCTCGAAGAGCGCAACTTTCGCATTCTCGATGTGCTCATCGACCTGACCCAAAAAATGGTGGAAGGCGAGCTTCTGCAACTCGTAAAAATCGGACGCATGGACGTGACCGAGGACGACGCGATTCAACTGGCGACGTATAAGACGGCATGTCTATTTGGGGGCTGCGCGCGCCTGGGCGCGGTTCTAGGCGGCCTGGAAGGCGCTGACGAACTAGCCCTCGCCGAATACGGCCGCTATGCCGGGCTCGCGTTTCAACTGGTCGACGACCTCCTCGATTTCACCGCCTCCGCGCAACAACTGGGCAAGCCGGTACTCAGCGACCTCAAGGAAGGCAAGGTCACGCTTCCGCTGATCTACGCCATGGAAAACGGCCATCGCGATGCGCGCGAACTCGTGGCCCGTGTCCTGAAGGAAAAAGAATTCGACTCCGTGCGCCCAGAAACACTGGTGGCGTTAGTCCACGAATCCGGAGCGCTGGATCGAGTCCGCAACCTGGCCCACGACTATGCCAGCCGCGCCAAAGCCAGCCTGGACGGCCGCAACGACTCCGAATACGCCCGCGCGCTGCTCACTCTTCCCGATTTCATCCTGGAGCGAGAGAACTAGCCGCGCTGTACGTCATGCTTCCGTTCAAACTTGTTTACCACGAACGTTACGATCTCAACCTGGGAGCACACGTCTTTCCCTCGCAGAAATTCCGCTTAATCGCGGAGGCGCTCCTAGCGGAAGGCATCGCGACGACGGCGGACTTCCTCCGTCCCGAACCTGCCGGCGACGAAGACATCTTGCGGGTCCACACTGCCGACTGGGTCCGCAAACTGAAAACCGGCACGCTCACCGCCAGCGAGGTCATGAAGCTCGAAGTACCATACTCGCCCGAACTCGTCGAAGCCGTGTGGTTAGCCGCGGGCGGAACCATCCTCGCGGCCCAATCCGCACTGCGCGACGGATTCGGCGCCAACCTGGGCGGCGGATTCCATCACGCGTATCCAGGTCACGGCGAGGGCTTCTGCGCTATTCACGACGTAGCCGTTGCAATCCGCCGCTTGCAAGCTGACAAGGCCGTCCGCAAGGCGATGGTTGTCGACACCGACGTGCACCATGGCAACGGCACCGCCGCTATTTTTGCCGGCGACGAGTCGGTCTTCACGATTTCCATCCACCAGGAAAACAACTATCCGCCGCACAAGCCGCCTTCCAACATCGATCTGAACATGTGGGATCGCGCCGACGACGTGGAATATCTCGGTGAACTAATTCCCGTGGTGCAAAAATCGCTCGATGATTTCCGCCCCGACATCGTGTTCTACGTCGGTGGCGCCGACCCGTTTTGCGAAGACCAACTCGGCGGCCTGGCGCTCACGAAAAGAGGATTGAGCGAACGCGACCGCAAAGTCTTTGAAGAAGTCCGCCGGCGAGGTATTCCCGTCGCTACAACGCTGGCCGGCGGCTACGCGCGGCGCGTCGAAGACACCGTGCGCATCCACGTCAACACCATCCTGGCCGCCCGCGAAGTTGCACTTGCGTTTCCTGCCGCCAGCGCGGCCTCAAACTGATACACTCCCCGTCCTGAAATCTTCATTTCGAAACTGCTCAGGAGGGCGAATGTTTCTCCGGATCTCCAAATCTGTGCGCGTGCTCGCGGTCGCATGTTGTCTCGCAGCGATTGCCGCGGCGTCCTTTCGCTCGGCTCACGCCGGCGCGACTCCGTCCGGCAAGCACAAGGTCTATATCTCCGTCGATATGGAAGGCGTCGCCGGCACGGTCACCGCAGATCAGCTGGGGCCGACGGGATTCGAATACGAGAGGTTCCGGCGCTTCATGACCAACGAAGCCCTCGCCGCAGTGCAAGCCGCGAAACGCGCCGGCGCCACGGAAATCGTGGTGAGCGATTCCCACGGCAACGGAGAGAACCTGTTAATCGAATTGTTTCCCGCGGACGTCAAGATCGTGCGTTCGTGGCCGCGCCACGGGAGCATGATGGCGGGCCTGGACGCGAGCTTCGATGCGGCATTGTTCGTCGGCTATCACGCCTCCACCACCAATCCGCACGGCGTACGCGCACACACATTCTCAAGCGCGCATCTTGCCAAGGTCGCCCTGAATGGCAATGCGGTTACTGAGGGCGAGTTCAACGCCGCATACGCAGGAGCATTTGGCGTGCCCGTAATTTTCGCTTCGGGTGACGACGTCGCGATGGCCGAGCTGAAATCGCGTCTGGGCAACCTGGAAACGGTGGAGACAAAAAAAGCTTTGGGATTTCACTCCGCGGAGACTTTAACCCCAGAAGCGTCCAGTAACAGGATTCAGGCTGGTGCCGAAGCCGCATTCGCGCGCTTGCACGATTTCAAACCGTATGTCGTGAAACCGCCCATCACTCTAGAGGTTACTTTCAAGAATTACACCCCAGCCGAAATGCTCACCTATCTGCGGATTGTTGAGCGCGTGGACTCGCACACAATTCGATTCGTGGGGAAAGATATGGCGGAAGCCTCCGATTTTATCGATTTCGTGGATACCTACAGCGCGGACATGACGCCTTGAGCGGCGAGCACACGGCTGGAAGCGTAACGGCCCCCACGTCCCATCGGAGCTTAGGGTAAACGGAAAGCGGCCGCTACATCCCAGGCTTGTTAGCCGCCGTGGTCGGCTCCAGAGCTTGATGAATTGCGGCGGTTAGCGACTGCTGAAAGCTGTCTTCGCCATAGCCTTCGGCACGGTAAACGATTTTTCCGGCGCGATCGATGATGACTACTGTAGGGAAAGAGTTGACCGCGAAGAGCCGGTCCAGCCCATCGGCGAAGACGACTGTTGTTTGCGGCTTCACTTCCTTTACGTATGGCGGGACCAGCGTTTCGTCTTCGTCGCAGTCGGCGGCCAGAAACAGTACGCCCCGATTTTGCTGGAAGTCCATGGCGACGCGGTCGAACACCGGTTCCAGGGCGCGGCAGGGACCGCACCATGTGGCCCAGAAATTCACCACGAGAATCTTCCCTTTTTCGTTTGCAAGCGGAAGACTGGAACCGTCGGGCACACGGCGCAAAGTGAACTCGAACGGCTCCTTGGCACCGGCGTTTCGAGCCGCGTTCGATTTCGCCGGCAAGGCGGTCACTTCATCGTAGGTGTGGAGAACGTATTCACCCAGGCCATCATCGGAGCCGTGCGCCAGGCGCCACACATTGCCGAGTTTTCGGCGGATTTCACGGCGGTCGGGCGTGCTTTTTGTAGCGTCAGCCAGCGCGAACGCGCGAGCGTACTGTTGAATAGCTCGCGGCAGATCTTTATTTAGTTCGGCAATCTCGCCGAGTTTTTCCGCGGCTCCCGCGCTGGGATCGAACGCATAGCTGTCCTCGAAATCCTTTTGCGCCTTTGCAGTTTCATGAAGCTTCAAATACAACCGGCCGCGAAGCAGCAGGACGGTCATCCGGTCGTGGTTCTTGCTGGCTTCCCAATCTTCTTTCGAAATTTTCGGTGACTTCTCGTCGCTCCCGATATATTCCAAAACTCGAGTGGAGTAGCTGGTGGCGCGGCGAAGCCCGGCCTCGTCGCCGTTGCGCTCGAGCAATTGAATCGCGAGCAGGGTCATGGACATATCTTCGGGAGTCAGCGCGACGATACGCTCGGCGTAGTCGGCGGCGCGCGTCGTGTCGCGGAGTTGCAGCGTCGCTTCGACCAGGGCTCGATAGATTCGTACTCGCTGCGGCGCTTCCGGATATTTCTTCAGGAACGCTTCCAGGTTGCGGACCAGGGCGGCGCGATCGTTCCCCGCGGTATTGATGGCCTGCTGGAGTTCTTCGTCGGGCGAAGGAGGCTTTTGCGAGGGTTGCGCACCCTGTTTGGAAGGAGACTTGGCGGCTTTCGGGTCGTCGTCAAGGCTAGGCGCGCGGCTGGGACGCGTGGCGCCTAGCACGATGGTGACCGCGCAAGCCAGCGCCAGCGCTGTGTGCAGGAGAGGCATGAGCCTCTATCTTATGCAAATTTGCGCGTCCGCGCATGTCGCACACATTGAGGTCCACGGTCTGCAAACCGTGCCACGAGGATGCTCAGGATAACCAGGATTTCAAACGGTTTTGAAACGCCTCACGAAGCGCGCACGCGGATTTCGCCCGAGATGGTGTGGACTTCGACGCGGCCTCCGCCATTGCCCACGCGGGCGCGCAGGGAATGCTTGCCTTGCTCTTCGACCACGATCGGGACATCCGTTTTGATTTGGCCGGAGATGGCTTCGGCGGTCAGATGAAAGTTTGCGTTGGAAGGAACTCCGAGTTCCACTACGCCTGAGACGGTTTTCAGATCCCAGTAGCTGCTCTCGCTGGGATTGCCTTGCACGTCCACGCGCCCGGAGGCGGCGTGGGCTTTGACGTCGCGTGTAGCGCCTTGCACCTCCACGGTGCCGCTGGCGGTGTCCGCGTCCACGCGCCCACCTGGCCCGGAGATTTGCGTTGTGCCGGACAGCGCGCTGATTCTCACGTCTCCCTTGATCTTCGCGACCGTGACCCTTCCCGACGCACTGGAGGCGCGGAGGTCGTCGCCGATATTTTGCGCGTCGATCGAACCACTGAGCGTCGTGAGTTGCGTCTGACGGTCGATATGATCCACACGGATGGAGCCGGACGCGGAATTGACTTTCACGGGGCCGCGCACGTTGACGATGGTCTGCGATCCGGAAGCGACCGACGTATCGACCTCCGTGTCGTGCGGAACCTCGATGACGTAGGAGATCGAAACGTTGTGCACGCGGCTGATGTCCTTGCCAATGCGGATGGTGTCGCCTCTTTGCTCGATCGGGGGATTCTTCACCACTTCGTCCAGCCGCTGTTGCGGGTTGCCAAAACCCATGCCGGAGGAACGCACCTGCGCATGTACGTGGACCTGGTTGTCGCCGCTACCCGTGATGGAAACGTCGCCGGAAGCGTTGGTGAGTTCCAGGCGAATCGGAGCGGTGACGGTGAGCGTTCGATCAAAGCTGCCAGTGACGGAAGGGCCCGCGGCGCAGCCAGAGCCGCCGAAAGATGCGAGCGCCAATACAAGCGGTCCCGCAAGATGTTGACGCATCGTTCCTCCACTGCAGTGAACCGGATCAGACGAACCGAGACGAGCGCTATGCAGGCGCCGGGCTTTAGCCCGGCGAACCGCGCTCTAACGGCTCAGACAAAGATACGCATGGTGAGCAGATTATGTTCCGGCAACGCCGCTCGCTCAAGCCTGTTCTCGGGGCGAAAGGGTCTCGTTAAGGGAACCTTGCCGATATCCTTCGAGATCGAGTGACACGTACGCGAAGCCGGCGGCTTTCAGCTCCTTCGCGATCGTAGCGGCCGTATCGGGAGAAAGCGCGCGCGGCATCTCGTCTGGCGCGATTTCGACGCGGGCAAGTTTGTCGTGCAGGCGCACGCGAAATTGGCGGAAGCCGAGCGCGCGCAGTGCCGCTTCCCCTCGCTCGACCAGCGCTAACCGCTCGGGCGTCACTTCGGTTCCGTAAGGTACGCGCGAAGCAAGGCAAGCGGATGCGGGGCGGTCCCACGTCGGCAAGCCGGCACGCTGCGAGAGCGCACGGATTTCGGACTTGCGCATCCCGGCGTCCAGCAGTGGAGCGAGTACGCGATGTTCTTTGGCCGCGCGATGGCCGGGGCGAAAGTCGAGCGTGTCGTCCGCGTTCACGCCGTAGGCCGTAGCGGTGAAGCGGCGCTGTAGAGCCAGCGCGTCAAGGACCGAAAAGAGTTCGTCCTTGCAATAAAAGCAACGATCCGCAGCATTGGCGCGGTAAGCGGGGTTTTCCATCTCGCGAGTTTCGACGAATTGGTGAAGGATGTTCTGCGCACGGACAAAGTCTTCGACGATATTGCGGTCATGCGCGGAGTAGCTGGGCGAGAGTGCGGTGACCGAAAGGGCGCGTGTACCGAGCGCACGCTGCGCGGCCCAGGCGAGGTAAGCGGAATCGGCGCCGCCGGAAAGAGCGACGATCAGAGAAGGAATTTCGGCCAGCTTTTCGAGAAGTTGGCGCTCCTTTTCTTCGGCGGTTTCCGGGGAGGATTCCCCTGTACGAATTCGGATGAAGGCGGCCATTTCTGTTGTGAGTATAGCGCAAAGCCAGTCGGTACGTGCGATTGCGTAGGGCATCTCGCACCTCAACTTCGAGGCGCGAATTCATGTGGCGCTCGCTTCGTTTTGGATGTTCTTGCGCTTCGATTGGGCTCGCTGCCCATCTGATTTTGCTTCTACTTGAAGTCGAGCAGGACGTCAACGGTGTGGTTGGCTTCGTCGGGCTGGATCCAGTGGCCCACATTTTCGTAGTGGACTGGAAGATTATGAAAAACCTCGGAGGGCTTGGTTTCGAGCTTGGTCAGGAGTTCTTCAAAGATCGCTTTGTCGAAGACTTCGCCCTGGGGGATAGCCCAAGCGTCGCGAAGGCGTTTCTCCGCAGTCGGTGACAAGCCGGTGATGGTTAGCGCATTGAACTTGTAGGATTTTCCTTCGTCGATGCGGACCTTGTAGCGAATCGTGTGGGCCTGATCGTCGTAGGAGCCGACGGGATCAATCTTCGCATCGAGGTAACCGACGTGCGCGTACTCCTCTCGAATGCGTTCGAATCCTGCTTCCATAGCCATACCATCCGCGACATCATCGGCTTTGAGGCCGAGGTCGGCGTTCAGCGTGACCGTGGACAGCAGCGAATTGCCGGAAAACTCGGCGCCTTTCCATTTGTAGATGGCGCCAGGTGTTACCGGAACGAATACGGGGATCTGTTCGGGAAGTTTCTGATTGGGATTTCCCGTCAGGCGAATTTCCGGTGGTCCGAGCTTGGCGCGTAGGTATCCCTGCTTCTGATAAATCGGCCGAACCTGTTCGGTGAGAAAAAGATCGATCGCCATGCGCGAGTATGGCCTGCCTTTCAATTCGGCGAGTTCCTGCTGCACCACCTTCGACGTGTTAAGAGAGGCATCGCTGAATTCCAGGCTGGAAATTTTGAGCGCCGCTCCATCGATACGAAATTCCTGGACGTTGCCCTCGCCATTCGGATTCGCAACGACTTGATGTTCGATTGCGGCTTGCAGACCATGTGCGGCCAGGAATTCTCCCGCTGTCTCGGCGGCTTGATCGACTACGGCGCCCGCGGAGGGCAGCGTGCCGTCATAGAACGGAAGCTTCACGCGGATGGCGTCGTTGAGTTCGCCGTCGGTAAACCACGGAAGGTTGTCGAAATAGGAGGGAATGCGCTCGGCTTCATCCAGGTGGAATATGACGACCAGACCATCGGCTCGGGATTGGAAATTGTATTTCACGTGCGCGAAGAGGCCGCTTTGCACCAGTTTGTCGGCAGCGGTTTGCAGGTCGTCGCGGCCGATTTCCTTGCCGGTTTGCAGCCCGCTCGTAGTCGCGACTTGCGGTTCGGTCAGCGATTTCAGTCCTTCCACGCGAATTTCGCGGAGCACCGCGGTACTGGTGGAAGAGGCGGACGGAGTTTGCGCTCGGATGAAGGAGAGGGGAAGAACCAGGAGGCACGCGGCAACGCAGATGCGACGGGGCATGGAGTTAGTTTACCGGAAAAGTTGTTGGCGTCGTAATGGCCCTGCCGCCGCCCACACGAGGATGGGCCTTCAAGTTTTGTCTAGAGCGATCTTAACTACGGAAGGGAACTAGAAGAGTCCGGGAATCTTGAGGCCTGCCATGCCGGGAATCCCGCCGGACAGGTTTTTCATTTGGTTGGTGAGTTCTTCGTCGACTCGCCGGGAGGCTTCGTTGACCGCGGCTCGAACCAGATCCTGCAGCATCTCCTGGTCTTTGCTGGCGAAAACTTCAGGCTCGATGCGTACATCGACAAGCTGCTTCTGCCCGTTCATTTTTACGGTAACCATGCCGCCGCCGGCCGAGGCTTCCACGGTTACGGAGTTTACTTGCCGTTGCAGGTCTTCCTGCAGTTGCTTGAACCTGGAGAGCATCTGTTGGAGCGCGTTGACTTCCATCAGGATTCCTCTGGGTTGCGTTTCACTTC
>Ga0073928_10002452_pt1 | contig 31785 bp, 30 predicted proteins | sample PaiPotPPA55metaG_FD_76969 | JGI IMG/M metagenome (GOLD analysis project Ga0073928, IMG submission 76969) | Iron sulfur acid spring bacterial and archeal communities from Banff, Canada, to study Microbial Dark Matter (Phase II) - Paint Pots PPA... ...
AGACCCGCCTAAGCCGCTTACTGCTCGATCAATTCGTGAAACACCGGGCGGGGAGAAGCCGCGCGGGTGGCTGAACGAACCTCGGTGCCTTCAATTGTCACTGAAGGTAAGTCGACCATGAGTTTCTTGCGCGTCGGTGCGGGTGTTCGTATACTGGCCGGCGCTGTTCGGGAGCCTCTGCTGTCTCGCCAGCAGTCGCGAATCGCCCCACATGTTCACAGCATCGAGAGCCGAAGGAGGGTGCCATGTCTGCGGCCGCGCAGGATGAACTGAACGTCTACGAGTCCGCAGAAGCGCGCTTTGAAACGGCTGCGCAAAAGCTAGGACTCGAGGACGGTGTTTACCGCTACCTTAAGTATCCGAGCAAGGAGATTACGGTGTACGTTCCGGTGGCGCGGGATTCCGGCCAGCTGGAAGTTTTTATCGGATATCGCGTGCTGCATTCGTCGGTGCGCGGGCCGGGCAAAGGCGGGATTCGATTTGCGCCCACGGTGAGCATCGACGAAGTGCGGGCGCTGGCAGCTTGGATGACGTGGAAGTGCGCGCTGGTGAACATTCCGTTCGGGGGCGCGAAGGGCGGCGTGATCTGCGATCCGACGCAGCTCTCGCGCGGCGAGCTTGAGCGCATCACTCGCCGCTACACGGCGGAATTGAGCGAATGGCTGGGTCCCGAGCGCGATATTCCAGCACCCGACCTGGGAACAAACGAACAGACGATGGCCTGGGTGATGGATACATATTGCATGCACGTGCGCCAAGCCACCACGGCAGTGGTCACGGGAAAGCCGCTTGAGCTTGGCGGCTCGCAAGGCCGCAAAGAAGCGACCGGCCGCGGCCTGATGATCTGCTGCAATAAGGCCATTCATAAACTTGGAATGTACCGGCAGAATTGCCGGGTCATCATTCAAGGGTTTGGCAACGTTGGCTCGCAGGCGGCGATGCTGATGCACGAAGCCGGGTACAAGATTACGGGCGTCGCGGACATTCACGGAGGTCTGTACAACGAAAAGGGATTCGATATCCCGAAGGTGATGGACTGGGTGTATGGGCAGCGCAAACCCCTTCCGGAATTCCCCGGGGGAGGCGAAAAGATGAGCTCGCAGGAAGTGTTGTTCCGGCCGTGTGACATACTGGTTCCGGCGGCGACGGAGAATCAAATCACGTCGCAAAACGCTCATCGTGTGGAGTGCAAAATTCTTTGCGAAGGGGCGAATGGTCCCACGACTTCGCATGCCGATCCGATCATCGAGAAAAAGGGAATCTTCATCATTCCAGACATTCTCGGAAATGCGGGCGGCGTCACGGTGAGCTATTTCGAGTGGGTGCAAGACCGCCAGGGATTCCTCTGGCGCGAAAGCGAAGTGAACGAGCGACTGCAAGACGTGATGGAGAACAGCTTCGACGAAGTGGTGCGGTACGCGGAGGCCCATGGCGTGAACAATCGGATCGCCGCGTATATTGTGGCCATTGATCGTGTCGCGCGAACATTAAAGCTTCGCGGGATTTACGCTTAGGAATCCAGGCCCGCATGTGGTGGCGGAGGCAGCACTGCATCCAGAATCGATCTCGCCGGGCGCGCTGAAGACGGAAGATGAGCATCGACGCGACATCTGCGCCGTCGGCCGCTGGATTCACGAACGCGGTTACGTTGCGTCGACAGACGGCAACATTTCCGTTCGCCTGGATCCGCGGCGCATCCTGACGTCTCCGACCAACATCAGCAAGGGGATGATGGCTCCGGACGACATGGTCGTCACGGATCTGAGTGCAAACAAGCTCAGCGGCCGCCGCAATCCTTCCACCGAACTCGCCATGCACCTGCTGATCTACCGCCTGCGGCCGGACATCAACGCGGTGTGTCACGCACATCCGCCCACCGCGACAGGCTACGCCGCGGCAGGTTTGCCTCTGAATCGGGCGATTCTGGCCGAGTTGGTTGTATCGCTCGGATGTATCCCTGTGGCAGGGTATGGCACTCCGGGAACGCCCGAATTGACCGAAGCGATCGAGCCGCTCGTGCAGAGCTACGACGCAATCTTGATGGCAAATCATGGCGTCGTGACGTATGGCCCGGATTTGCTGACCGCCTTCTTTCGGATGGAGACCACGGAGCACTTCGCTCGAGTAGCGCTGGTGACCGAGCAGCTGGGGAAACAAGTCTTGCTTTCCGGCGAGGATGTGGAAAAATTGCTCGCGGCACGGGCGCGCTACGGCACGCAGACAGCAGCCGTGGCGGGCGCGAAGTGCCCCGTCACGTCGAACGACGATGCAGATCGAGTCACGTTGACGCGACGCGAATTGGAAGCGCTGGTGGATGAAGCGGTGCAGAAGGATCGCGCGAGGCGATAGCGCGAGGGAACCTGGTAGAGCTTTCAAGTGTGAGATGTTTTTTCGCTTCGGTGGAGGTTAACGAATGGGCGAAGCACTGGGAATGATCGAGACGCGCGGCCTGATAGCGATGATTGAGGCCTCAGACGCGATGGTGAAGGCGGCCAAGGTTACGCTGGTGGGATGGGAGAAAATCGGCTCGGGCTACGTCACGGCGATGGTGCGCGGAGATGTTGCGGCGGTGAAGGCTGCGACCGATGCAGGGGCCGCCGCTGCTCGCCGCGTTGGCGAATTGATCGCGGTTCACGTGATTCCGAGGCCGCATCAATCACTTGAAGACGTGCTGCCGATCGGGAAGTCCGCGATGGCCGCTGCCAAGTAGCCAGAAGCCGAAGGGAGTCGCGAGGCAGCGAGCCCGGCGGAGCTATCACCTCGGGGCGTGGTTGATTTGTTCTTGCTTTCGATTTCGAGCTTTTAACTCTAACTCTTGACATGCTTCTTGCCCGCATCGTCGGCACGGTGGTTTCGACGCGCAAAGACCCGCGTCTGGAGGGCAAGAAGCTGCTCGTCGTCAAACCGATCAGTCCCGAGGGGTCGGACGAGTCCGGCTACTTGATCGCAGTCGACACCGTCGACGCAGGATTTCGCGAAACTGTATTGATTGTCTCCGGAAGCTCCGCCCGCATGGCCTCCGAATGCAAGGATCGCCCGGTCGATGCCGCCATTGTCGGCATCGTCGATTCCGTTCATCTCGACGAGCTCCACGAAGCTGAACTCGCCGCGCGAAGAGAATAGATGCTGCTTGGACGGGTGATCGGCAAGGTTGTGGCGACGATGAAGAATGCGTCGCTCGAAGGGCAGCGGTTCTTGATCGTTCAGCCGGTTGATCGCGCCGGCCGAGACAAAGGCAAGCCGCTTGTTGCGCTTGATTCGGTGGGCGCCGGCGCGGGGGAAACCGTTTATTGGTGTCGCGGCCGCGAAGCAAGTTTCCCGTTTCTCCCAGAGGAAGTTCCTACCGAGGCCACGATCGTGGGTATTGTGGACACCATCAACATTCCCGCGGGCAAATTGCAAATCTGATGCTGATCGGACGAGTGATCGGAGACGTGGTCGCGACGCAGAAAGCTGCGTCGCACGAAGGCCTGAAGCTTCTCGTCGTTCAACCGCTCAACCTCGACGGTTCCGACCGCGGCGAAGCGGTCCTGGCAGTCGATGCTGTGGATGCAGGGGTGGGTGAACGCGTGCTGCTGAGCACTGAAGGATTTTCCGCGATGACTTCCGTGGGCCGGCCCAATTCCCCGATCGACTCGGCGGTCATCGGGATCATCGACTCGGTCGATCTGGTCGACGGAGTCAAGTAGGCCAGCTCCTCTCCATGAAGAAAAGCGGGCAACTCCTGCGGCTGCACGTTGCCCGCTCCTTTGTAGTCTGCAAGATGTTACTGCTGGCCACCGTTTGTCGTCATTGAGGCTGAGGAAAGCTCGGCGTACCGGGCCTTGCCGTTGAAGTGAATCTCCTTTACGGCGCCACTGTCAATCGTGATTGACGAATAGGTGGCCTTCGACTGCTCTTCTTTCCACTGCACTGGTGCCTCGGCCACTACCTTGCCGTTGCGAGACAACGTCACTTTCGTTTCGTCGGCTTTGACGTCGTACGTCCCGGCCTTGACTTGTTTTCCACCGATGGTTGCGTCGTTCAGAATTTCCATGCTTGCGCTGACGGTCTTGGAATTCTTCCCTGCGTTGTTGTGGGCCGCGAGCGGCATCGCAAGAGCCAGCGCGGCGAGAGCTGCAAAAACGTAACTGATCCCACGTCGGGACATTGAATTTCCTCCTTAATTTTCACTCCGCCCCTCGTGCGTGCTTAGACGGATTGGTGGCGGCATCGAAAGCAAAATTGCCCATAAAACGTTGTAAAAAAGGTGTCACATGTGGAAACGTCATTCGTGATTCGAATGCGAACACCGCGATTCCGAATGCGGACGTTGTGCGGGCGACCAACGTGCTGATTTGGGGGGGGCGCATACGAATTTTCGTATATGTTGATGACTCATTTTTTTACACTTGCCGCACCTCACCTGGATGGGGGTTCGTTGACACTCTTCCACGGCTCAGGAATAATCGCTCGACATGATTGGATTGCTCCGCGGCAAGCTGATTGAAAAGCGCCCGAACCAGTTGCTGCTCGACGTGAGCGGCGTGGGTTATCAGGTGCAGATCCCGCTCTCGACGTTCGCGGGCCTCGGCGCGTTGCACACCGAGACGACGCTGCTGATTCACACGCACGTGCGCGAGGACGCGCTGGCGCTTTACGGTTTCGTCACCGCGCGTGAAAAACAGTTCTTCGAGATGCTGATTTCGGCGTCCGGAGTCGGCCCCTCGCTCGCACTCAAGATTCTTTCCGGCATGAGCATCGAGCAACTCGTGCCCGCGATTCGGAAGGGCGACCTGGTGCAGCTCGTGCGCATCCCTGGAGTGGGCCGCAAGACGGCCGAGCGCATCGTGGTGGAATTGCGCGACAAACTGGCGGCGGTGGATGTTCCCGAGGCGGGCAAGCCCGCGACGCGCTCCCAGCTTGAAGCTGACGTTGCCTCTGCGCTTGTGAATCTCGGTTACGACGAGCGCTCCGTGGAAAAGGCAATCGAAAAAGCACGTGGAACGGGCGACGCGGATTTCGAGAAGTTGCTGCGTGGGGCGTTGCAGATCCTTGGCAGCTCGGCCATGCAGAAGAGTGCTCGAGCCGGCCGCGAAGAATAGCTACTGCGAAAGTCGCATAGTGCAGGCGAAGAGGACTGAGTGGCGCAGCAGATGACAGACGAACGAAATCGAATCGTTTCCGGGCGCGCCTTCGACGAGGACGCGCGCATCGAAGCGAGCGTCCGCCCGATCAGTTTCGGCGATTATATCGGCCAGGATCGCGTCAAGGAAAACCTGCAAATTGCCGTTCAGGCTGCACGCGCCCGCGGTGAAGCCCTCGACCACGTTTTGCTTTACGGTCCGCCGGGACTCGGCAAGACGACGCTCGCGCAAATCCTAGCGAACGAAATGGGCTCGCATATCAAAGTCAGCTCCGGGCCGCTGCTCGAGAAAAAAGGCGATCTGACCGCGGTGTTGACCTCGCTCGATCCCCGCGATTTCTTCTTTCTCGACGAAATTCATCGCTTGCAGCCGGCGATGGAGGAGATTCTTTATCCGGCAATGGAAGATTTCCGGATCGACCTGATTATCGGCCAGGGTCCGGGCGCGCGCGTTCATCCATATCAACTGAAGCACTTCACGCTGGTGGGCGCCACCACGCGCGCAGGGCTGATCATGGCGCCTCTCCGCTCGCGGTTCGGCATCGTGCATCGCCTCGAGTTCTACTCGCCCGCCGATTTGCTGCGGATCGTGCAACGCTCCGCGAAGATTCTTGGCATCACGGTGGATGAAGATGGCGCCGCCGAAATCGCTCGCCGGAGTCGCGGCACTCCGCGCGTGGCGAATCGATTGCTGCGTCGGGTTCGCGATTATGCAGAAGTGCGAGCCCAGGGACATGTCACGTTGAGCGTCGCACGCGATGCGCTCGCCATGCTCGGCGTCGACGAGCACGGCCTGGACGAAGTGGACCGCAACCTAATGCTCACTATCATTCGGAAATACGCCGGTGGCCCTGTGGGGCTGAACACGATTGCGGCATCGCTGAGTGAAGAGGAAGACGCCATCGAAGAAATCTACGAGCCCTACCTGATGCAGCTCGGCTTGCTCGACCGCACGCAGCGCGGCCGCGTCGCCACCGCCCTTGCGTACAAACACTTCGGAATGGATGAACCACGGCGCCAGCCGGGCCTGTTCTGAGGGGTTGCCAAAGCGGAATTCGACCGCAAAACATTACCACAGAGGTCACAGAGACAAACCGGAGAGCACAGAGAGGCCTGGGACCAAGCCAAAGTCACGGTAAGCGAAGAACCGAAACGCCCAGGCGAGTGCCACCAGACGTGGTCGAAGCGAGCTTCGACCAAGAGAAAGCGGGAGCCCTTCGACTTCGCTCAGGACAGGCAAGCTCCCGCACTCCCAAAGCTGCCTGCGGCCGCAAGCATTTAGTCTCACGGCTGCCTTAAATCGTCCATTGGTCGCTGATTGAGAGAGCTCACCCGGCGGACATTTCGTGAAGCTTCTTGACCGTGTTCCAGTTGCGCGTTGTGGTCCTTTGCGAGAGCACTTTGTCGAGGGTATACAGCTTGGCGTTGGCGAATCCGTCGGGACAATGCAGATAGATCTCTTTGCCGGCGTGATGGAACCGCTCGGAGCCGATTTTGAGAGCGCGGAGAGCATCGAGGGCGGCCTTCGCCGGAGGTTGCCGCAGAAAACTGACGGCCAGCCTGGCAGTGTCGATTCCCTTCTCCTTTAGAAACGGGTTGCCCGCTTCGACTTTGGCCATTTCCGCGGCTGTTCTCACAATCACGAAGACAGGCAGACGCGACTCGCCAATCAGCTTTTGTTCGAGCGCTTGCGCCCAATGCGACGCGGAGGCCTGCGCCTGGAAGACGACGTTTCCGCTCTGAAGGTATGTCCGCACATTCATCAAGCCAAGGTCCGCGCATAGCCCGCGAAGCCGCTCCATCTTGAGCGTGTTCTGCCCGACGTTCACGCCACGCAGCAGCGCAATGTAGACGGCCATGAGTTCCCTTCCGTCAAATAGTCTACCGCAGGCTGTGACGGCGTAGGAGTCGCGGCTAAGTCTTGGGCAGGGAGCGGAGGCCGTCGGAAGTGAGGAGGAAAGCGAAAAACAGGAAGGAGTTGTAACTGAGGTGGAGCAGATAGCTGGCGAGGACAGTCTTGGTGACTGCGCGCGCCCAGGTGAAGATGATTCCGACAACGACGAGCAACCCGATCTGCCCCCACCCTCCCCACAATTGTTCGGCGTGAAGCAAACCAAACAGCGTTCCCGTGGCTACAACTCCGGCGGTGACGCCAAAACTCCGCGCAACAACTGGGTAGATGTAGCCGCGGAAAATCGTCTCTTCGAAGAGAGGAGCCAACAGCACGCTCATTAACATTAAGAGCAGCGCTGTGCGCCGGTCCTGAAAGAAAGTCTCGATCGGCAATTTCGCTTTCGTTCCCACGGCGACCGACCCCAATTGAACCAGGACGGATAACGCGAATCCGCTACACACGAGTCCCAGATAGGCAACGCTACGCGGGGTTTTGCCGGTTTCAACGGAGCGCCAGCCCAAGGTCCGCCAGAACGGCATGTTGAAACCCAGGCGCACTTCCAGCACGAGGTAAGCCAAGATCAGGAACGAAATGGCAACCTGGTCAACGACCATAAAAACCCCTTGCGCCACACCAGGTTGACGGAGCTGGGACCAACTGATACCGCGCGCCTGAAAGATGACTCCGAGAAAAAGCGTCAGAACAACCGTTCCGCCGATCCACAGGAGCAGGAGGAGCAGCAAATCGGTCCAGCCCCAAGGGACGCGCAGATCCTCCGGAATGGCCGGAGTCTGCGGTGAAAGGAGTGCTGGCGGTGATGCTGAGCCGTATGCCCCTTCAACGGGTTGGGGCGCTTCATAGGAAAGGATCGATTGGTCGGCCTGAGATTCGCCGGAGTGACAAGGCTCAGCAGGAAGCGAGTTGTTTTCGTCGAAGCTCATGTACGCCAGAGTTCGCGTCCTTGAATCTGCCGGGCGACGCCCGGCTAACTTGCCAAACTTGCCTTCGCGCCGTTCAGCGCCCGAGCGAGAATCTGCCCCGTATAGGATTTCTTGACGCGCGCCACTTCTTCCGGCGTGCCTTGCGCGACGATACGGCCGCCGGCACCGCCGCCTTCCGGTCCGAGATCGATGATCCAATCGGCTTGTTTGATCACGTCGAGATTGTGCTCGATGATGAGCACCGTGTTGCCGAGGGAAACCAAGCGATTGAGCACGTCGAGGAGCTTCTTCACGTCATCGAAATGCAATCCGGTGGTCGGCTCGTCGAGGATGTATAGGGTGCGGCCAGTTTGCCGCCGCGAGAGCTCCCGCGCGAGTTTCGTGCGCTGCGCTTCGCCGCCCGACAAAGTGGTGGCGGACTGCCCCAGCTGAACGTAGCCGAGCCCGACGTCAACGAGAGTCTGCAATTTCTGCTGAATCGCGGGAATGTTCTCCAGCACTTTCAGCGCATCTTCGATCGGCAAATCCAGCAGGTCGGAAATTGAATAGCCCTTATAACTAACCGCGAGCGTTTCCGCGTTGTAACGCTTGCCGCGGCAGACTTCGCAGGTGACGTAGACGTCCGGCAAGAAATTCATTTCGATGCGGCGCTGGCCGTCGCCCTGGCAAGCTTCGCAGCGGCCGCCCTTCACGTTGAAGCTGAATCTGCCCGGCTTGTAGCCGCGCTCGCGGGATTCCGGCAGCATGGCGAACAGTTCGCGGATCGGGCCGAAAACGCCTGTATATGTGGCTGGATTCGACCGTGGCGTGCGGCCGATGGGCGCCTGGTCGATTTGGACGACCTTGTCGATATTCTCGACGCCCGTGATCGCGCGGTGCTCTCCCGGCTTTTCCATCGAGCGATACAACTTCGCGGCAAGCGCGCGATACAGAATGTCGTTCACAAGGGTGGATTTGCCGGAGCCGGAAACGCCGGTGACGACGGTCAAAAGCCCGAGCGGAATCGCAACGTCGATGTTCTTCAGATTATTGCCGTGCGCGCCAAGAATCGTGAGGGCGTTTCCGTTTTTGTCGCGACGCTTGTCGGGGACTGGAATCTTCACCTGCCCCGAGAGGTATTGCCCCGTCAGCGATGCGGGATTCGCCGCAATTTCCGCCGGCGAACCCGAAGCAACCAAGTATCCGCCAGCCTTTCCCGCGCCCGGACCGAGATCGACGACGTAGTCGGCGCGGCGAATGGTTTCTTCGTCGTGTTCGACCACCAAAACTGTATTGCCCAAGTCGCGCAACGTTTCAAGGGTGTTCAGGAGGCGGCCGTTGTCGCGCGCATGCAAGCCGATCGAAGGTTCGTCGAGTACATAGAGCACACCTCGGAGCCGCGACCCGATTTGCGTCGCGAGCCGGATGCGTTGGGCCTCGCCGCCAGACAGAGTGGCCGCCGAACGGTCAAGCGTCAAATAGCCCAGGCCGACGGCAAGCAGGAAATCGATGCGCTCTGCGACTTCTGCAAGCGGACGCCCGGCGATTTTTCGCTGTCGCAACGTGAGTTGGCCGCGAATCTTATCAACGGCGGCACGAGCTTCCGAGAGAGGCAACGACGTAAAGTCCGCAATCGAAAGGCCGGCAATTTTCACGGCGAGGCTCTCCGGACGCAAGCGCCGCTCGTTGCACGAGGTACAGGACGCGGGGGACATGTATTGGGTGAGCCATTCGCGGTATGTGTCCGAATTCGATTCCGAGAGGCTGCTCTCGAGGTGGCCGAGAACACCCTGAAAGTTCAGAGTTTTGCTTGAGCCGCCTTTCTGCGGATTGCCGTGCAGGATCAGGTTCTGCACGTTGCGCGGGAACTTCTCAAACGGGGTATCGAGATCGAATCCGTAAGCGGCCGCGGCGATGCGCAAGGTGCGCTGCAGGAACGACGAGCCTGAACCAGGGCCGAGTCCGCCTTCGAAAAGCGGCTTTGTCCAATCGACAATTACTTTGGCCGGATCGAAATCGTATTTCGAGCCAAGTCCATGGCACTCAGAGCAAGCACCGTAGGGCGAATTGAAACTGAAGGAGCGCGGTTCGAGCTGCGGCACCGAAATCCCGCAATCCGGGCACGCGAGCTTTTCGGAATAGACCCGCTCCTCGCCACCGACAATGGCGATCGTCACCAAACCGCCTGTGAGCTTCAGCGCCGTCTCGATCGATTGCTCGAGCCTCTGTGCGACTCCATTCTTCATCAGCAGGCGGTCCACTACGATTTCTATCGTGTGGTTCTTGCGCCGGTCGAGGGGAATCGGCTCGTCGAGGTTCACGAGTTCACCATCGACACGCGCGCGAACGTATCCTTCCTTGGCGTACTTCTCGAGTTCCTTCTTGTATTCGCCTTTTCGCCCGCGCACCACAGGCGCGAGGATCATGATGCGGTCGTCGGGCTTGAGAGCGGCCACGGCCTGGACAATTTGCTCGGTCGACTGGCGAGTGATGGGTTTGCCGCATTTCGGGCAGTGCGGAGTGCCAATTGCGCTGTAAATCACGCGAAGGTAATCGTAAATCTCGGTGATCGTGCCGACAGTTGAACGGGGCGACCGTGTAGTCGTCTTTTGCTCGATGGCAATCGAAGGCGAAAGGCCTTCGACGGAATCGACGTCCGGGCGCTCCATCTGATCAAGGAACTGGCGTGCGTAAGCCGAGAGCGATTCAACGTACCGCCGCTGGCCTTCAGCGTAGAGAGTGTCGAACGCAAGCGAGGACTTCCCAGAGCCGGACAGCCCCGTAATGACAGTCAGCGTGTTGCGGGGGATTTCCAGGTGGATGTTCTTTAGATTGTGCTGCCGGGCACCCCGGATAACGATCTTCTTCAGACCCATGTTTGATAGGAGGGCCGTCAGACAGAAGGGCCCTCAGTACACTGGGCACAATACGCCGAGCGTAACCATCCAACATAGCAAGCGCGCTCTGGGCGGTCAAGGCGTGGTATCGCAGTTTCGACGAGAATTCACTCTTCACGGACGGCCCACGAATACGGCGATCCCCATGAAAGCGAGGCGAAGCCCAGACGGTCGACCCGGAAATTTTACTGGCAGGCTGGAGTTTTTACCCGGCGAAGAGAATAGAAGGCTATTGTTTTCATCGGTTTAGTTTGGTTTTCAGCGTGCCCTATGTTTTTACGTCAGGGGGGGAAGCCGAGGATCCCTTTAAGGGGATTGAGGGCTGGGCCGGCTTCCTTCCCCCGGCTACCTTCCGCCGTTTCTCCCTACCCCTCCAATTTATATAGCGGCGGAGGTGTGAGCTAACGCTTCCGGCACCTAAAGAAACTTCGATTGGGCCGATTCAAGAAATTTATGGATACGTCCCTCGCGAAACTCTGCCTGGATTGCCGCCAAATTGGATAAAATTGCGGACCGCTGCACTCAGGGTTTGCCTCGCCCGAAGGTTCGGGACAACCCTGAACCCCGGTTGGGGCGTGGTCCAATTGGTAGGACACCTCACTGTTAATGAGGACGGTGTTGGTTCGAGTCCAACCGCCCCAGCCAAACTGGCCAACCGAGAGCCCATCGTTTTCACTTCGCCTTTCGCCTAATCTTTCACGACGGGGAAGCCGGCTTCGGTCCAACTGCGCCAGCCTCCGTCCATCGAAATCACTTTGTGGTAGCCCATCTTCTGAAGATTGTCCGCCGCCAGCGCGGACCGGAAGCCACCACCGCAGTAGAGGACGATCGCGGTGTCCTTGTCGGGGATGGTTTTTTCGATATCGCGCTCGATCACGCCCTTGCCGAGATGAATCGCGCCGGGGATGTGCCCACGCGCCCACTCGGATTCCTCGCGCGTGTCGATGAGAATGAATTTGTCGCCGGAATCCATGCGCTTCTTCGTGGCCTGAAAATCTTCTTCTTTGATGCGCTTTCTTGCATCGTTAACGAGCTTGAGAAACCCTTCCGGATGGTTCGGAGCCATTTGCGTTCACCTCGCTTTGTGGATGTTGGGCATTTTCCATTTTCTCTTTTCCCTTTTCGAATTATTTCATGTCCCGCCAATTGAGGCCGATTTTTGTCTCGGCGACGAGCGGGACGCGGAGTTTGTAGGCCCCTTCCATCACCTTCTTGACGAGCTTGGCGAGCTGCGGAATCTCTTCTTCGGGCGCGTCGAAAAGCAATTCGTCGTGAACCTGCAGAATCATTCGCGATTTGAATTCGGCGGCGAGGCGCCGGTCGAGCTCGATCATGGCAAGCTTAATCAGGTCGGCGGCCGCGCCCTGCATCGGTGTATTCATCGCGGTGCGCTCGGCGAAATTGCGCATGTTCGGCTGAGGTGAATTGATTTCGGAAATCGGACGAATACGGCCGAAGAGGGTCTTGCTGATTCCCGTTCTGCGGACTTCCGCAATCTGCTGGTCGAGATATTTTTTCACGCCGCTGTAGCGCTCGAAATAGGCGGCAATGAATTTTGCCGCTTCCTTCTGATCGATATCGAGCTGCTGCGCCAGCCCGAACGCCGAGAGGCCATAGATTACGCCGAAATTGATGACCTTTGCGACGCGGCGATGCTCGCGGGTCTGCATCAGCGGGGGAACGGCGAAAACTTCCTGCGCCGTTCGCGAGTGGATGTCTTCTCCGCGGCGAAACGCGTCGGTGAGAATCGGATCTTCGGAAGCATGGGCGAGGATGCGCAGCTCGATCTGCGAATAGTCGGCGGACAGGAGCTGATGGCCCGCCGGCGCAACGAACGCGGCGCGAATTTCGCGGCCCAGCTCCGTGCGAATCGGGATGTTTTGGAGATTGGGATTCGAGGAGCTCAGCCGACCGGTGGCCGTTCCGGTCTGGCTGAACCGTGTGTGGACGCGGCCCGAGACGGGATGAATCAGCCGCGGGAGCACATCCGCATATGTGGATTTCAGTTTCGAAAGCTCGCGATATTCGAGGACTTTCTTCGGGAGCTGGTGCAGCGGCGCCAATTCTTCCAGAACATCGGCGGCGGTGGAGCGAGACCTGGGGCGACCACGGCCTTGCTTGGGTCCCTGCAACTTCAGCTTGTCGAAAAGAACTTCGGCGAGCTGGGGCGGCGAATTGATGTTGAATTCGAACCCGGCAAGATCATAGATGGCTTTTTCAAGGTTGCCGATTTCTTCCTGCGCCTTCGCCGAGATGACGTCGAGCTCGTTCTTGTCGACGAGAATGCCTGCGGCTTCCATCCTGGCCAAGACCGGCGCGAGCGGCAGGTCAATTTTTTCGTAGAGGTCGGCGAGGCCTTGCTTTTCGACCTCTTCGCGCAGCGGAGGAGCGATACGCAGCAAGAAATCGGCTCGCTCACCCGGCGCGCCGGAAAGGGTGCGGTTCAACTGGCGCAGGACCACCTCGGCGAAAGCGTGGTTCGCGGTGGTCGGGCGGAGGAGGTACGAGTACAGCATCGTGGCATGGCGAATCCCGGCGACAGAGTGCGTTGCATGGGAAGAATCCGCGGCCGAGAGCAAATGAAACAGTTTTGGATCGTGGACGACTTTCGGGTGTTTTGCGTCCGCGAGCCATTCCTTCATGCCTGCGAGGCTCTTGTCCTCGACGTCATTCTCGGCGATGCGGGAGGTTCCCGTTTTGAGGGCAATCTCGACGCCGAGGACGCGGGTCCCGAAGCCTTCTTCGTCGGGATCTTCCGAGTCGAGCGAGAGCCAAGCCGCGGCTTCGTGCCCGCGAGGAATCGTAGCGAGGAATTTTCTGAGGGACTCTGGCGAATCGAGATTGGCGTAGTCCGTTTTCTGATCGTCGACAAGTGGCGCGAAATCGCGCAGCAGGGACGTGAACCCGAGTTCGACGTAGAGATCGCGAAGAGAGGGGATATCGGGCTCGGCCATCCGCAGCGTTTCGAGCTCAAGTGGGACGGGCGCGTCGGTGGGAATGGTGGCGAGTTGCTTGCTCAGCTTGACGAACTCGCCATATTTCTGGAGAGCTTCGCGATAATTCGCCCGCTTCACCTCGGAGGCATGCTTCAGCGCCTCTTCGGCGCTGCCATACTGCTGGATGAGTTGTCGCGCGCCCACTTCGCCGATGCCAGCTTTGCGGCGCTCGCCCGGAGCAGGCTTCTCGTTCGGATCGCGCGCGCCGGGAATGTTGTCGATGGAATCGCCCATCAAGGCCATGACGTCCGGAACTTTCTGGGGAGGCACACCCATGATCTCTTCCACTTTTTGGGCGTCGAGGAGCAGGTCGCCCTTCATCGGGTTCAGCAAACGGACGGGGCCGCCGACGAGCTGCATCAGGTCTTTGTCGCTTGTGACGATGAATACTTCGAAATTCTGCTCGCTGGCTTTGCGGGCCAGGGTGCCGATCACGTCGTCGGCTTCATATCCGGGAAATTCAACGATCGGCAAGCGCATGGCCTGGCAGTAGCGACGCACAAACGGCACTTGAATCGAAAGGTCCTGCGGCATGGGCGCGCGCTGCGCCTTGTATTCCGCGAAGAGCTTGTCGCGAAAAGTGGGCGCGGAAACATCGAAGACCACGCCGAGGTAGTCGGGCTTCCAGTCCTTCACGAGCTTCCGAACCATGTTGGCGAAAAGGTAGGGGACGTTCGTCGGAAGGCCTTTTGCGTTGCTCAGGCGCTGCGGCATGGGCGCGTAGAAGGCGCGAAAGATGTATCCCATTGCGTCGATCAGGAAGAGACGTTTGGAGTCTTTGGGAGCCATTCGACTAGTTTCCGTGCGGCGGGCGAACATCGAATTGCCCCGGCGCGACGACAGGGTGCCGAGTATAGCAGAGCCGACAGAGGCTTCAGGGTGAGGGCCTGAGCCGGTCACGGGGGACGTTCGACTGCTGAAAGACGAAAACCTTTGGAACCAGAGATGAACACAGATAAACACAGATGGAGAAAGAAATGCGCACGACGGGTACCTGGGAGAGTTGGGCTAGATGGGATGGAGAGTGGAAAGTTCAAGCAACAGGCCGGGACCGGATTTGCGTGACTTACCGCGCCGTGCCACGTTAACCTCTAATCATCATCACGCAACCGAGCCAAGTCCGGTCTTTTGTAACATTTGTGAAATATTTCGCAGGGAGCGTGCGTATCAGCTTATGGAGCGACGTAAGACATCGGGAGAGATGAGCGCCGCAGAGTTGGCAGAGGTGCTGGCGCAGGTCCGGACGGGGGACGCGGACGCCTGGGGCGAACTCTATCGGCAGTACGCGGCTGCGATCTTCCGGTTTTGCAGGCGCGCGTTGCCGACGCGTGAAGACGCGGAGGACGCAACAACGGAAGTTTTCATGAAGGTCCGACAGAAACTCGGGACATACGATTCATCGCGGCCGTTCACAGCGTGGCTCTACAAAGTGGCCAGCAATCATTGCTGGGACATGCTGCGGCGGAGGCGTATTCGACAAGATCTTGAGACGGGCGACCTGGAGACCCTGCCGCTGGAGCATCCCGACCCCGACCAGCTTGAGCGGCTTCAAACCGAACATACGAGCAAGGAAGTGCGAGGCGGGCTGGCGAAATTACCGGACCGCGCTCGAATGGCGCTTGTGCTGCGCTACTACGCGGACATGAGTTACGACGAAATTGCAGACACGCTCGGCGTGCGCCGGGCGTTTGTGGGTGTATTACTGCTGCGTGCGCGTCACCAGTTGCGCGACGCTCTGAGCGGAGGAGCGGCCGGAGCGCGAGGCGCGGTTGCGGGGAGCAAGCCATGAACCACTTCGATGAGATGACAGCCCTGCTGTATCTCGAAAAGCAGCTGGATGCCGATCACGCGCAGGAGGTGTCGACCCATGCGGCCACATGCTCCGAGTGCCGCGAGCTGATCCGGGCGCTTGAGATGGAAGGGGTGTGGCTGCGCCAGGCTTTGGACGCCGAGGACGAGGCGATTCCCGCCCGCCTGGCGGAAGCGCCAGAACGGGGCTCAGTCCCGTGGGGCTGGATCACGACGCTGGGGCTGAGCGCGGGCGGCGCCTACACTTTTTGGAGCGGAATCATCGAACCGTGGCAAGCACAGGCGGCTCAGTCGGGTTTCACGCAAGGCAATCTACTCACGATGCTGTTCTTCAGCGGCGCCTTCTGGAAAGGATGGGACGCGATGCGAAGTCTGATGGAATTTCTGGCGATGGGGACTCTGACTGTGTTGGTGACCTGGCTGCTGCGAAGGCACTGGCACCGCCTGACGACCTTCGCCGTCGCAATGGGAGTGCTTCTTTTCGCGCTCGCGTTGCCGGCGCCCACGCGCGCGGCTGAGACGAAACACGGCGACCCGAATTACACGCTACCCGCCGGAGAAGTAGTGCACACGGATCTGATGGTGTTTGGCGAGCGAGCGCAGATCGACGGGGACGTTGACGGGGACCTGATTACGTGGGCGCAAGTGGTGATCGTCAACGGCCACGTGAAGGGAGACATTTTGGCGTTCGCGCAACAGTTACACGTGAACGGCACCGTCGACGGCAATGTGCGAGTGTTCGCTGAATCCGTGGACATCGACGGGCCCGTGGGAAGAAACCTAATGACTTGGAGCAAAGAACTGAATCTGGACCAGAAAGGGTCGGTGGGAGGCAGTGTTACGTTCGGCGGCAACGACGTGTCCGTGAGCAGCAAAGTCGGCGGCGACGTGCTCGGCATGGCGCACTCGGTGAACCTGGCTAGCGCGATTGCAAGAGATGTGACGCTGCGTTGCGACTATCTGACGATCGCTTCCAACGCGGATATCAAGGGGCACACCAAGTACGAGGGCAAGCGCGATCCCGAAATCTCTCCGAGGGCAAAGGTGGCTGGAACGATCGAGAGAGTGATTCCCAAGAGCGAGCCGACCTACGAAACTCCGCACTACTACGTACACCACATCCTTCTGTGGGGAATCGGTTTCGTCTATGGGCTTGTGCTGCTTCTGCTGATGCCAGGGCTGTTCGTTGATACAACCGAGGCTTGCAGGAAATATGTGCCCGCAGCCGGGTTCGGCCTGCTTTTCTTTTGTGGGACTCCGATTGCCGCGATCATCGCCTGCTGCACGATAGTGGGCCTGGGCATCGGGATCGTGACGCTTGTGTTGTACGGACTTGCCCTGTACTCGTCGACGATTTTTGTGGCCGGCTGGCTGGGAGAGGCGCTGCTGGGACCAAAGGTAGGTGTGGGTGCTGCGATCGGGCGGCTAGCCCTGGGGCTTTTCATCCTGCACGTGCTGCGGGTGCTGCCATACATCGGGGCCTATACCCTGTTCGCTTCGATTGTCTGGGGGCTTGGCGCGCTGGTGATGGCGCTCTACAAGCGAATGCGGCCGCAATTGGCCGCCGCCGCGGTGTGACGTTCGCTTGATGCAGCCGCGACGTTAGGAAATAATTCCGAGGTTTTTGCCCACACGCGCGAGGGTTTCGAGCGCCCGCTCGAGATCGGCGCGCTTGTGGGTGGCCGTGACAATCGTTCGAAGCCTTGCTTTGCCTTCCGGAACGGTCGGATAGCCAATCGCACCGGCGAAAACGCCCTCCGCAAACAGTTCGCGCGAAAACTGAAAGGCTTTCTCCGCGTCGCCCACCATGATCGGCGTAATCGGGGTTTCGCTCTTACCTGTGTTGAAACCGAGCTTCTTCAGCTTCCGCTTGAAGAATTTCGTGTTCGACCAGAGTTTCTTGATGAGACGGTCACCGGTTTCGGAATCGAGCAAATCGAACGCCGCCTGGCAGGTGGCCGTTACGGATGGCGGATGCGAAGTGGAGAACAAGAACGGGCGGCCGCGATGATAGAGGAAATCGATCAGGTCGCGCGAACCGCACACGTAGCCGCCGATCGAGCCGATGGCCTTGCTCAACGTGCCGACCTGGATATCGACGCGACCGTGGCAACCGAGGTGGTCGATAGTGCCGCGTCCGCGCGAACCGAGAACCCCGGAGGCGTGAGCGTCGTCGACCATCATGATGCAATTGTATTTTTCCGCGAGATCGCACAGCGCGGGCAGGTGGGCGATATCGCCATCCATCGAGAAGACGCCATCTGTGACGAGGAGTTTCTTGCCGTTCCAGTTTTCGGTTTCCTTGAGGACATGCTCGCAGTCGGCAGCGTCCTTGTGCTTGAACACTTTGATGGTGGCGCGCGAGAGGCGGCAGCCGTCGATGATGGACGCGTGGTTGAGCTCGTCGGAAACGATCAAGTCTTCTTTGCCCAGGATCGCGGAGACCGTGCCCGCATTCGCGGCGAATCCGGACTGAAACACGACGCAGGCTTCTACTTTCTTGAACCGGGCGATCTGCTCCTCAAGTTCCATGTGGATTTTCATCGTACCGGCGATGGAGCGCACGGCGCCGGAGCCGACGCCGTACTTGCGAGTAGCTTCGATCGCCGCGCGGCGCAGTTTCGGATGCGTTGTGAGGCCTAGATAATTGTTGGAGCTGAGGTTGATCACTTCCTCGCCATCAAAAACGGCAACGGGCTTTTGCTCGCCTTCGAGAATCTTTAAGCGGAAATACAGGTGCTTCGATTTCAGATCTTCAAGCGCGTCATGCAGGTATTGCAATTGCGGCCGTGCTGGAATCATCGCTGGCGTTGTCATGAATCCTCCCAAGCAAATATGAGGGCTGGGCGCAAAAAACTGTCGGGTGCAGAAAAACAAAAGAGTTTCGCGCTACTTTGGCGAACCGTTTGGGTACAGCAGAATCTTGCCGGCTTGCCCTGCTTCGAGCAGCGAGAACGCGTTCTCAAATTTGTCGAGCGGCATTCGCTCGTGAAACAACGGCTCGAGGTTCAACCGGTGGTGCTTGAGAAGCTCGGTCATGTGCACCCACGTCTCGAACATCCGCCGGCCGTAAATCCCCTGCACTGTGGCGCCCTTGAAGATTACGTCGCTGACCAAATCGAGCGTCACGAAATCCTTGGGGATGCCGAGTAGGGAGGCGCGTCCGCCCTGCCTGAGCATTTGAAATCCCTGGCGAATGGCGGCGGGATTTCCGCTCATCTCGAGCATAACGTCGACGCCACCTTCGGTAGCGTCGCGAACGTGCTCAACGATTCCGGGCAAAGCGGGATCGAGCGCTTCGTCCGCGCCCATCGTCTTCGCAAGTTCGCGACGGTGCGGATTCACCTCCGTGCAAAAAAGAGAGGCGCAGCCGCACGCGCGCGCCACCGCGATCGACATCAGCCCTATTGGCCCAGCACCCGTCACGACCACGTTTTGGCCGGCAATTTCACCTGCGGTGACCGAGTGAACCGCGTTGCCAAGCGGGTCGAGAATTGCGGCGTAATGCTCCGGAATCGCGGGATCGATCTTCCAGATATTGCGAGCCGGAATGCGAACGAATTCAGCGAAGCAGCCGTCCGCATCGATGCCGATAATTTTCACGTTCTGGCAGACGTGCGGCTGGCCCATGCGACACGGCCGGCAATGGCCGCAGTTCACATGCATCTCGGCGCTGACGAAATCGCCGGGGCGAACGGTGGTGACCTCGTCGCCGATTTTCTCGATCACGCCGCAGAATTCGTGGCCGAACGTCATCGGAGGATGGATGCGCGACGCGGACCAGCGATCCCAGCCGTAAATGTGCAGGTCGGTGCCGCAAATTGAAGCCGCGCGCACGCGGACCAATGCGTCGGTGGGTCCGATCGCGGGAATGGAAACGGATTCAAGCTCAGCGCCGCGTTGCGGGCGCACCTTGCGCAAGGCTTTCATCGTTGCGGCAGGCATGCTTTCGGTGGCGGACTATTTGCCGAGCAATGTTAGCACACGGCACGGACGCGACGAAACTTGGGCCGTCGCGTCGGAAGCCAGGGAAGACGCGGGCTGTCTCACTTCTTGACCTGCAGAATGCGGATGGATTCGAGAGCGCGGAGATACTCGATGACGTTGTCGAACGGAATCGGACCGTATTCGGCCGAGACGGCGTCGCGAACCTCCTGGGCATTTCGTTTGCCGTCAACGAAGTTCAGAATCTCGTAGGCGTAGTCCTCGCCGCCCCCGCGCAGACCCTCATAGCCCAGAACCTTCAGCGATCGGGCACGATCCGCGCTGTAATGATCGACGAAGTAGTCGTAGCCAAACACTGAAAGCGGTCCCTTGGGTTCAACGGCACGAGTGAAAACGAGTAGCGCATCTCCCGTTGGCGGTTTCCGCACAACCCCTAACCCTTCCAGCGGGTTACGGACTCTTCCCCGATCAATCCATTGTCGATTCGGGATGAAAGGCTCGACCGAATGTATCAACTGAGCTTCATATAGAAGCGTGGTTTGAGTCAGTGCACCCACCTCCTCGACGCCGTTTCCGGCCGTCAGACTATAGCCTCGCCGCAGCAGCGTCGCACTTCGCTGCAGGTGCCGGATTTCGATCTCGCTCATAACGGACTCAAATTCCGCTTCTCCCATGCTTGCGAGGAAATAGCCGCTGGCGCCGCCGATGAAGGCGGCGCGCAGAAGTTTTGTGGGATCGATATTTGCGGCAGCGTCGAAATTCGTGTGGATGTAACGGTCGGGCCAATCATTCAGATAGATCGCGGGAATGCGATAGGAGCCGCACTCGTATACATCGTGATCGCTTCCGGGCGTGAATTCGGAAAACTGCGCGAGCAGGGCCTGCTTGCTGCCTTCGGGCGCAACCAGAGGATACGCGGCTTTGCCGGTGGCTGCGAATTCGTACGACTGCTCGTTCACAAATTCGCCGAAGGCTTCGGCGACATCGTTTAGAAACGTCGGCAAACTCATAGGCGCGCGCGTGACATGGAAAATCGATTTCGTCACTTCGCCACCTCCGACCATATCCATATGGACGACGGCTAGGATGTGCGGCACCAATTCCGGTTTGCCGTTGAGCAGCGCGAGAGTGCCTTCCACCTCGGCCGGCCAGACAAATCGAATGGTACGGGCAGGCCGGGGGATCCGGTCTTCGGCGATGAGCTTTTGGAGCGTCCGCGCAATCTCGAGAATCGTGACGCATCCGCTGGCGTTGTCGTTCGCACCGGGCCGCTCGTGATCGAGATGGCAACTGAAAACAATCTCCTGGCTGCGGAGTGTCGGGTCGGCGCCCGGAATCACGGCGGTGGCGACATCGTAGAAACCAGGGTGACGCCCCGCCTTCACAACGGCGTGCAAGCGAATGGCTTCGCCGCGCGAGAGGCGACTGCGGAGCGCTCGCGCGGTACGCAGCGAAACCATGAATGCGAATGTGGGCGTTTTCGGAAAGCTATCGAGATGACCCCAACGGATGAGCTTGTCGTCCTCGCCTTGCCATGCGTTCGGCTGGTTCTGGACGTAGCTGACAATCCCCGCCGCACCAAACTTCTCCACGGCGAGAGCCTCCACTTCGCCTCCGGGCTGCGCGGAGACGAGCACGATTTTCCCGCGCACATCTTTTCCCGCGTAGTCCGGCTCGGATGTTCCACTTCCAACGTCGATCAGATCGGCAGTGACGTCCGCGCTCTCGCTGTCTTCGGCAAGCGTTACCGGCATCGCCTGAAAATCGCCGAGACGCTCGACAGGGACCCACTGTCCGTCCTTCTGTCCCAGCTCCCAAAGCTCAGCAAAATCGGCGTCCCAAGCTGGGCGAGAGCGCTGCGTCCCATAGAAGATCTTGCCATCGGCGGGAAATTGCTCGATGTGGGCGTCGGTCAAGCCATAATCGCGAGCTCGCGTAACTATAAATTCCGCAGCCGTGTGAAAATCGCGCGAACCACGTTGCCGGTGAAGGCGCGCGAGAAATTCGAGATTCCGCTTCGCCGTCTCGCCGGAGAGTTCTTGCGACAGAGCCGAAACGGTTTTTTCGGGGAGCAGCGGTGGTTGTTGCGCGCGTGCGTTCACAGAGACCAAGAAGCTCTGAAGAATCATGGCGAGAACTGTCGCGACGCGTTTCACAGGAAACCTCCGATTGCGGCGGGCGCGATTCTAACTCACTGGGCCACAAGCGCTCCGAAACAATTCAGCAATGTAAGGGACATATTTCGATACAATCGCGGCGGCTGGCGCAACACACTTCGGCGGGGCCACGTGACGAAGGGCTGGTGTCCGCGGCAATAGGAGACGCGATTGGATTTCAGTGAGCGTTTGCGCGAAATCCGAACGGGCTTCGCGCCCGCCTTTTGGGTAGCGAATTTCACCGAGATCTTTGAGCGGATCGCGTACTACGCCACTACGGCCGTTCTGGCCATCTATCTTCACGAAAACCTGCAACTGACAGTGGGGCAGACCGGTGCGCTGATCGGCTTCTTCGGGTTCGTCGTGTGGTTTCTTCCCGTGCTCGGAGGAACACTCGCCGACCGTTTCGGTTTTCGGCGCGCGCTGATGTTCGCCTACGGCGTAATGACCCTGGGCTACTTTCTGCTCGGGTCGCTTTCGGCGCCGTGGATGGAACCGCTGCGGCACGCGATCAACTTGCAATGGCTGGTAGGAGCGGTTCTGCTGGTTCCGGCGATGGGCCCTTCGGTGGTGAAGCCGTGCGTCGCGGGAACGACGGGCCGTACGTCAAGCGAGAACGTACGCTCGATCGGATATTCGATTTATTACACGCTGGTCAACATAGGCGGAACGCTCGGACCTTTAGTCGGCTCACTGGTGCGGCAACACTTCGGGATCGAGAACGTATTCCGCGTGTCGGCGCTCAGCGTCTTCCTGATGTTCTGGGTGACACTGTTTTTCTTTCGTGAACCGAAGCAGGTGAGCGAGCCGCAAGTTCCGAGCTTCTGGGCCGCCATCCGCAACATGTTCGTGGTGCTCGGCAACTTCAGGTTTGTTTCGTTTCTGCTGATTTATTCGGGGTTCTGGGTCGTGTTCTGGCAGGAGTTTATTTCCGTGCCTCTTTTCGTGCGGGGATTTGTGGATCACACGGCCAAGGTGGATGCGTTGCTGGCCACCGACGGGTTCGTGGTGATTTGCTTGCAGGTGCCGATCAGCATTCTCACGCGGAAGATTCCCACGTTTGCGGCGCTGACGCTGGGAATTTTCGTCTCGAGCATCGCCTGGATTCCGCTGGCAATGCATCCTTCGATTTCGACCACGTTCATGGCACTCGCGGTGGTGGCGCTCGGGGAAATCATTCAATCGCCGCGCTATTACGAATACATTTCGCGCCTCGCGCCGCCGGGCCAGCAGGGACTCTACATGGGCTACGCGTTTCTCCCCATCGCGATCGGCAACCTGATCGCCGGCATTCTGGGCGGCTATCTCTTGCACGAGTTCGGAGACGTCTTGAAGCGGCCGCAGCAGATGTGGTGGGTGGTGATGGGGATCGGCGTACTCACAGCCGTCATGATGTGGGTATATAACATCGTCGTGAAACCTGGCGGAGAGGGTACGGGCTCGTGAGTTCGCCTACGGTTGCTGCCCCGCTCGCGGGGCGAGTGATGGGCTCGCCGAATGACGCTTTTGTGGTGGCGGAATGGCGCGATGCAGGCGGGCCGCCGGGCCCACCTCGCTACATCGCTCCCCTACACGTTCACCATCGCGACGACGAGGCATGGTACGTGCTGGAAGGCACTTTGCGCGTTCTTGTGGGCGATCAGGAGGTTGAGGCGCGCACTGGTTCTGGCGTCTTCGTGCCGCGGGGAATCAAGCACACGTACTGGAATCCAAACTCAGAGCCAGTCCGTTATCTGCTCGTCATGACCTCAAACATTTTTTGCCTGATTCAGGAAATTCACGCGATGCAGGAACGGACTGCTGCGACACTGAGCGCGGTTTTCAGGAAATACGATTCGGAGCTGCTTTAGGAAGGGCCACTAGCGGCGGCAGTGCCAAGCGCAGCGAGGGCTTCATCCGTTGTGACCAGCTGAGCGCCGAGAGACGATAATTCGCTGATGGTGTGCCGGCCGACGTCTAGATTCAGAGTTTCGATTGCGTCTTTCACCAGGGACACTTTTCGACCGCGCTCGAGCAGGCCTTTTGCGGCCAGACGCACGCAATATTCGGTGACAACTCCGAACACGAAGTATTCGGTATCCTTCCCCAGCAAATCGACAACGCGGGCCGCCAACGGATTATCGAAGACGTTGAGCGTCTGTTTCTCAATCACCACTTGCTGGTGATCGAAAAGATCCTTCGGCAGATTGAATGCAGGGTCGTTCGGCACGGTGACAAAGCTCTGCGCGAGCCCCTCGGGGACGATTCGCGCGCCGGGTGTACCGCGAATGCAGTGCGGCGGGAAGGTCTTGAATTCCGGATCGTTGGAAGTGTGCCGGCATGCGTCGGAAACGAGGAAAACGCGCCCCTGGCGAGCAGCGTCGACCAGCCGCTTCACATTCGGAATTGTCTTCTCGGCGCCGGGAACATACAGTTTTCCTCCGGGCAGCATGAAATCGGCCTGCGTATCGACTTCCCAGAAAACAATTTTGCGCAACGTAGTCACTTGCAAAAGCCTCGTGCGATGCAAAATGTTATTTTAGCGCCGACCGGCGAATCCTGCGCCGAACCCTTTCGAGCATCGCCTCGAGTTGCTTGCTGTAGTGAACAGGATACTCGACCGCCCGATTGATCTGCCGGTAGCGCTTGGGAAGCCGAGCGATGGACGCGAGAGACCGAGCGCGCAAGTCACTCACAGGCTCGGCGGCCCTCATTCGCCGCCCCGCGCGCATCACCTCGATCAGCAAAGGCTCGCCGCCGTTAGGCGCTTCGCCATCGAGCGCAATTTTGTCATATTCGAGCTTGCCGGCAGAATCTGAATATCGGAGAACCTGCTTGCGGCCGGGGTAGGTTACCTTCGCCTGGCTCAGCTTCGCGGCTTCGCGAACTTTTCCGCCGCGTTCGACCTCGACCAATTTGTAGACGAGATTCAGGTGCGGAGCGTCACCCGGCGTTGCCAGGGCGGTTCCGACGCCGAACGCGTCGATGGCCGCGCCCGCCCTCAGCAAGCGGGCGATCTTGAATTCATCGAGGTCGCCCGAGGCGAAAATTTTCACGCCGGTCCAGCCGGCGCGGTCGAGAGTGCGACGGACCCATTTGCTGTCTTTTACGAGGTCGCCACTGTCGAGCCGGACGCCACTGGGCTTCCGTCCCATCGCGATGATGTTTTTCACGGCGTTGCGAACGTCATAGGTGTCGAGAAGCAGGACGGCGCCTTCGGGAAAAGCGTCCAGAAAATGCCGGAAGGCCTCGTTCTCGGTCTCGTGGGCCATCACCCAGGAGTGCGCTTGCGTGCCGTAGGTGTTCATTCCGAACTGATGCCCCGCCAAGACGTTTGACGATCCCGCGCAACCGCCGATTGCGGCAGCGCGCGCGGCCCAAAGGCTCGATGTGGGTCCGTGTGCGCGGCGCGCGCCGAATTCAACCACTTGATGACCCAAGGCTGCAGTGACGACGCGCGCTGCTTTGCTCGCAATCATCGTTTGATAACTGAGTGTGGCGAGCAGATACGTTTCCATGATCTGCCCTTCGATGATTGGAGCGGTGATGCGCAGCATTGGCTCTCCGGGAAATACAAGCGAGCCTTCGGGCATGGCCCAAACGTCACCGGTGAACCGGAACTTGGCGAGATATTCAAAGAACTCGTCGCGGATATTGTGGAAAATCGGATGATCGCGGAGGTAGGCGATCTCCTGCGGAGTGAAATCGACGTTCTCAAGAAAGTCCAGGGCCTGTTCGAGACCAGCGGCGACGAGATAGTTGCGCTGCGGCGGCAGGTTGCGGACGAAGAGCTCGAAAGTGGCGCGAGCATCGAAGCGGGTCTGCAGGTAACCCGCCGCCATCGTCAACTCGTAAAGATCGGTTAAGAGGCCCGAGTATTCACGCATTTGGGTGTCTTGGCCGTGATGGCAATCCGCTAGCGATCGCGCCGCAACGTGAGTCCGCCGTCAACCAGGAGCGTCTGACCCGTAATGTAATTGTCGGGCTCGAGAAAAAATCGAACAGCGCGCGCAACGTCCTCCGGCCGTCCGAAGCGAGAAATTGCGCCGCTATCGATGTACCTATCGTACTTTCCCGACTGGACGCTCGAGGCAGCCATCCCGGCAATCGTCGCTCCCGGCGCTATCACGTTGACGCGAACACTGCTCCATAGCTGCCCAAGGATTCGCGCCGCGTGGACCAGCGCCGCCTTTGGCGCGGCATAGCTCAAGCTCGAAGGGAACACTGTGATTGCTTGCATCGTCGCGAGCAAGACTAGGCTGCCGCCGGTCTTCTCGGCCTCCATCGCCCGGCCCAAGTCCTTGGCTAGCAATACCGGGCCCACATAATTGGATTCGAGAGATGCCATAACGGACTCGCGATCGATGTCCTGAAACGCGATTCGTGCCGGATCGCCCGAAAAAATCACAGCGCCCGAGACGGGGATCCCAAGCTGGGCTGCTGCTTCGAGATAGCTCCGCCGTACGCTTGGCTCGGTCAGATCGCCTTCGACCAGGGTCAATTTCCGGCCAAACTCTCGCTCGATGGAGGCGCTGAGGCGTTGGGCGCGTTCCCGATCACGGCGATAGCCGACCACGAGATTCACGCCCTCGCGGGCGAGGAGCGCGACGGTGGCCGAACCGAGTCCACCGGTGCCGCCGGCAACGATGACGGTCCTTCGCGCGAGCGTTTTCTCGGGGAATTCGAACCGAAACTCGCGAGAAGCGGCCGCCCGAGCCTCATCCCAATGCGGCGAGGTCATCGTCCCTCTTATTTCCGGGATTGCTTCCCAGGTTCCAGACTGTAAGTGAACGCTGCCAGGACCAGCAGCTGAAAAGACAAAACCCCCAAGCCCCCGGCCCGTTTTGAAGACAGGCCGCGCCTGGGGGTTTTGCCGAAAGTCTCTGCGCCGGAATCTACTTCAACACGGCGTCTTTGAAAGCCTTGGCCGCGCGCAAACGAACAACAGTCTTTGCCTTGATCTTAATTGCCTCGCCAGTGGCAGGGTTGCGGCCCATGCGCGCCTTGCGATGTGCTTTCACGGCACGTCCCAAACCGGGAATTACGAACTTGCCGGCGCCTTTTGCTTCCTTCACCGCCAGCTTGAACAGTTCGTCGAAGAAAGAAGCGATCTGCTTCTTCGAAACCGGCTTTTCGGGCGTGCTGACCTTCTCGGACAGGTGCGCAATGATCTTGGACTTGCTCAACGGACTCGCCATTCCAATTCCTCCTCAGGTGTGACAGCTTGTTGGCTCCGGGGAGCCCGGATGCCGCGTGGCACTATAGCCGTGCTGCCTATCGAACGCAAGGGAAAACATGGAAAAAGCCCGAAAAAATGGGGGTTTCCGTTGCCACGAAAAAGGCCGCGGGAAAACTACAACGAAGCAAGGCTCTCGTAGAAGATCGCGACGGACTTGATCCCGCCGAAATAGTTTTCGAGCGCGATGTGCTCGTCGGGCGCATGCGCATTTTCGTCGGGCAGTCCGAAACCCATCAGAACGCAGGGGACCTTGAATGTGTCGTGCATCTGCGTGACGAATGGAATGGAGCCACCCTCGCGGATGAAGGACGCTTTCTTGCCAAAGCCTGATTCGAGCGCGTGAATTGCCTTTTGGAAAATCGGATGCGAGTAAGACGCCACCCACGGTTTGCCGGTACTGAGCACGTCGAACTTGCACGTTACGGTCTTTGGCAGCAGCTTTCGGATATGACGCTCGACGAGTTTTGCAATCTTCGCGGGGTCTTGATTCGGGACGAGGCGCGTAGAAAGTTTTGCATAAGCCTTCGACGGGATTACGGTCTTGGCTCCTTCGCCCGTGTAGCCGCCCCAAATGCCGTTCAGCTCGAGCGTGGGACGAATCCAGAGCTGCTCCAAAATAGTGTAGCCGTTCTCGCCGCAGAGGGCCCGCGCGCCAACCGTCTTGCGAAATTCCCTTTCTTTCCATGGAAGTGAATTCAGGGCCCTGCGCTCCTTCGGCGAAAGGGACGCGACGCGATCGTAGAATCCCGGAACGGTGACGCGGAAATTCTTGTCGTGAAGCTTCGCGATCATTTCGGCCAGAATCGTAATGGGATTCGGAACGGCGCCTCCGAAAACTCCCGAGTGCAAGTCCTGCACGGGCCCCGTGATTTCGATCTGGTAGTAGTTCAATCCCCGAAGGCCGTAGGTAATCGACGGAACGCCCTTCGCCAGCATCGAGGTATCTGAAACAACGAGCGCATCCGCCTTAAGGCGATCTCGATTTTGCCGGACGAAATCCCACAGACTCACGCTGCCGACTTCCTCTTCGCCTTCGATCATCACTTTAACGTTGATGGGCAGTTTTCCCACAGTCCGCCGCAAGGCTTCGAGTGCTTTGATATGGATGTGGACTTGTCCTTTGTCGTCCGCCGTGCCACGGCCAAAAAGATTGCCGTCGCGGACGGCGGGGTCGAAAGCAGGAGTGGTCCAAAGATCAAGAGGCTCAGCCGGCTGCACATCGTAGTGTCCATAGAAAAGGACCGTCGGCTTACCCGGCGCGTGCAGCGATTCGGCATAGACGAGCGGGTGCATCCTGGTGGGCGCGATTTCGATATTTTCCAGCCCGGCTGCGCGCAGCTTGTCAGCCACCCAGCGCGCAGCTTTCTCGATATCCGGTTTGTTTTCGGTCTTTGCGCTGACGCTCGGAATCCGCAGGAATTCCTTCAGCTCGTTCAAGTGATCTTCGCGCTTGGACTCGATATAGTCGATCAGGTTCATCCAGAGACGTGCCTCCCACTTTGGTTTCGTATGATGCGCTAGAACGGCCGCCGGCGAGCCCAGACTCGCCTGCGTTCAAATGCCCGGGGTGAAACGCTTCCGGTGAAACAAATGTGACATATTACGGAACCTTGCGCAAATGCAGCAAGCTTTTTGCAAACTGGCGTTTTGGGCACGAACCAGTTTTCGCGCCGTTGACTCACACTTGCGCGCGTTGCACGATAGGTGGAAATGATGCCAGACCCTTCAAAAGAGCGGCGCAGCTCGCGAGTTTTCACGCGCATTCCGGTGCGCGCCGCCGGAAAAGACGCCGACGGCCGAAAATTTCGCGAAAACAGCCAGACGATCGTCGTCAACGCGCACGGCGGCCTTCTGTACCTTCAGCAAACGATCGGCATGGGATGCGACTTGGTCCTTATCAACCCTGCCACCGAAGAGGAGCAGGAATGCCGGGTCGTGTACCTCGGAGACACGTCCGAGAAAGGCACGCGAGTGGGTGTCGAGTTCCTTTCCCCGAGCCCGCATTTCTGGGGAGTTGAATTCGCGCCTCAAGATTGGCCGGCCCGCGCCTCCACACCTCCTCTGGCCTGACGATTCCAAACTTTTCTGGCTCCGTCGAGATCCTGGGTGGAGCAGGCTTCCAAGAGCGAGACGCGAATCCCCCACGCCGCACAGACCCCGTGGATTGGGGGATCGAATAAAATAAGGTCGATGAACCGCGTCCCAGGCAGAAGATGGGCGGCAGGCCGACGCTTCGAAATACATCGCTTGGGAATCTATCTGGCAGGCGCAGCGGCGGGTAGGTTGTAGCTTGAAAGATTCACGTTGCGCCATTTGCCATCGATGATTTCCTGGCGAATCTCGGCTGCGGTCTTGCCCTTTTGAGATTCCTGATACGCGAACACCGCTTCCATCTTGCAGGTGGCGCATACGGAAGCATGCTTGTCGACATAGCAATCGAGCAAGCTCTTGTGGCCTACTTCGCGGTCGCACCGGCAATAACACGGCTGCTGGTAAAGGACTTTCTTCTCTTTCGCCGCGAGCGCGTAAATATTCCGGTTCAGAACATCGGGAAAAATGGAGGGATCAAGCGTTGCGGGCAACGGGTCGTGCGGGGCTGTGGCGTGATAGGCAGGCAGGTCTGAGTTGGTTGCCATCGCCGCCGGGGATTGCGCCGAATTCTGAGCGCGCACCAGCGCGAATCCGCCAAGCCCGAGACAGAGAATAGCCATGCCGATCAAGGTTTTGCGCAGCATTTCGAAACCTCCCGCCCAATTCGAGTGCGTGTCCAAATATTGTACTACAGCGGCATGGCTCAGACAGCTAGCGGCGCGCCTGGGATCGTTATTGCTGCTGCTGGGGAGCTTGCTGAGGACGCTCCGGCACCAGAGATGCTTCGAGGGGACTCAACGCGCTCTTGCTCAGTTGTTCGTGTCCGTCGTCGTCGAGTGCAGGCCGGACGCGAACATCCACAGACAACCGCTGGCCCGCGTGGCCTTTGTAAACGCCGCGAACGGGAGCAACGTCGCCATAATCTCGCCCATACGCCACGCGCACATGCCTAAGACCAACGGGCGCACCAAGCGTCGGATCGTACGCAAGCCATCCCACCCCCGGCGTGAGGATTTCCGTCCACGCGTGCGACGCCTGCCCGCCGATCACTTCTTCCTGCTTTGCCTCGCCAGCGGCGGAGCTTCCGGGAACCAGGTAGCCAGAAACGTAGCGCGCGGCCAATCCCCGCATGCGCACCGCACCCAGGAGCAAATGAGCAAAGTCCTGGCACACACCCGCGCCGAGCGACAGAGAATCCTGGATCGAGGAGTGAACGTGCGTCGCGCCTTTCACGTACTGAAATCGGTGGTGAATCAAGTCTGAAGAGGCCTGCGAGAAGCCGGCAATCGTTCCGTCGCTCTCGCGTTCGGCCACTTCGACGATTTCCGCCAGCTGCGGGATGTGTGGGACGTAGTCCGTAGCGGCAATGAAATCATAATTTTCTTCGTAGAATTCGCCGCGCTGCTCATCGAACTCGCGAAGGGTGGAATGGATTGGGGCGGCGGGTGGACCGTCGTGCGTCAGCACCACCGATTCCGCTTCGATCTTCAGAGCCCGATGCTCTTGAAGGATATTGAACTGGTGAGCCCAATTTCCGTAGGCGTCGAGGAAGGACGTGTTTCGGGAAGCGGGCGTCGTGGCCAAGCGGAAAGAGATGCAGCTCTGCCTGTCGTCTTGAATGGGGCGCAGCCGAACTTCGTTGTAGCTTTCGGAAACCGGACCGTCGTAGCGAAACTCCGTGACGTGCACCAAGTGGTACCGGTTCATGCCACCACCGCGTAGTAGAAGTAGGTTCGCGCGATATCTTCTCCGATTGCTTCGCACATTCGCAAGAGCTCATTCAGGTAGCTGTGCAAGCCCTGCCGGAAAACTTCCTCGATCCGGTCGTATCGCAGACGTTCGAGAAGCTTTCCGGCCAATCTTTCGGCCTCATTCGCATACGAACCGGCACCTGTACCGCTGATGGCGCGCAGCCCCGCCTGCACTTCCTGGATGCTGAACCGTATCGAGCGCGGATGCTGCGGATGCAGGATCAGCATCTGCGCGACGCGCTCCGGCTCAATGGAAGAATGATATTGGCGGTGATAGGCCTCGTAGGCGCCCACCGATTTCAGCACGGCCATCCATTGATGATTGTCGGGCGGACTCACGGTGGAAGCGGCGTCTAGGAGGGTATGGTATTGGACGTCAACGAGGCGCGCAGTCATTTCCGCGCGTTCGAGCGACCACCCAATACGCAAAAACTCCCAGCTTTCATCGTGCGGTAGAGTTGCGTCCGTGACGCCGTGGAAACGATGGCTCCCGAACTTGATTTTCTCGCAGAAACGATGAGGCCCTGCTGCGATCTGTTCGGCGGCGTTGAAACCCGTCACGATAAGATACAGCCCGTTGATGTCTTCCCACATCTCGCGCGAAATCCGGTCGCGGATCGTTCGGGCGTTCTCGCGCGCCTTTGTGATGCACTGCACGATTGAACTGGGATTATCGAGGTTGAACGCAAGAAATGAGAAAACATTCTGCGCGTTGGCTTCGCAGTCCAATTGCCGGAAGCGGCTCTCTTCGCCCGCCATCGCAATCAAGGCATCCCAGCGCAAGCGGTAGGGATGCTGGGCCTGCTCGAGCAGCGTATGGTATGTCACATCGAGTATGCGCGCCGTGTCCTCGGCACGCTCGATGTAACGCGCCAGCCAAAACATCGAATCCGCGATACGAGACAGCATTTAGCTTTCTCAGCGCAAGACCCAAGTATCCTTGCTACCGCCGCCTTGCGAGGAATTGACGACGAGGGAACCTC